>Ga0210006_1000074_pt1 | contig 80279 bp, 70 predicted proteins | sample CryGey02umfilter_2_FD_185452 | JGI IMG/M metagenome (GOLD analysis project Ga0210006, IMG submission 185452) | Groundwater microbial communities from aquifer in Utah, USA - Crystal Geyser 4/10/14 0.2 um filter (SPAdes) (version 3) | ecosystem: Environmental > Aquatic > Deep subsurface >... | reverse complement strand
CAGTAGACTGTAGACAGTGGAGAGTAGAATCGGTATATTTGCACTTGGAAGAAGACCTTGGTAATTTAAACAAATAAATTCATGGCTGATCAGAATCTAATGGATAAGGTTGTGTCGCTTTGTAAGAGGAGGGGATTTGTTTTTCCCGGATCTGAGATTTATGGAGGACTTGCTAATACTTGGGATTACGGACCTATGGGAGTTGAACTTAAGAAGAATATTTCCGATGCTTGGTGGAAGTTTTTCGTTCGTGATCGCAAAGACATGGTTGGTCTTGATGCTGCGATTTTGATGAATCCTAAGGTTTGGCAGGCTTCCGGGCATGTTGACTGTTTCAATGACGCGCTTGTTGATTGTAAGGATTGCAAAGCCAGACTGAGGGCTGATCACTTGATTGAGGATGCTGTCCCTGATGCTAAGGTTGAGGGTCTTTCTACCGCCGAGCTTGATGACCTGATAAGGAAGCACGGTATCAAATGTCCCAAGTGTGGCAGTACGAATTTTACCGAGGCCAGAGTTTTTAATCTGCTTTTCCAAACTAATATTGGGCCTGTCTCCAAAGATAGCGAGGCTGTTTATCTGCGAGGCGAACTTGCTCAGTCGATGTTTGTCGATTTCAAGAACATTATGGATACCGGAAGGCAGAAGATACCTTTTGGTATTGCTCAGGTCGGCAAGTGCTTCCGTAATGAGATTACTCCCGGTAATTTTATATTCAGGACTATCGAATTTGATTTGATGGAGTTCGAGTTCTTTATAAAAGAAGAAGAGTGGGAGAAATGGTTTGATTATTGGCTTTCCGAGATGAAAGAGTGGCTCTCTGTCGTAGGTATTGATTCTGCGAAGACACGTGTTCGTGAGCATACCGAGGATGAACTTTCGCATTACTCAAAGAGGACTTGCGATATTGAGTTCGAGACTCCGTTTGGATGGAAAGAGCTTTATGGTTTGGCTTATCGAACTGATTTCGATCTCAAGAACCATATGGATAAGACGGGAATTAACTTGCAGTATCGTGATCCTGTTACGAATGAGCAGTATATTCCTCATGTGGTAGAGCCTACATTTGGACTTACGAGGTCGGTTCTAATGGTCCTCCTGTCGGCTTATAACGAGGAGGAGGTCGATGGAGAAACAAGAGTAGTGCTCAAATTGAACCCTGCTATTGCTCCCGTTAAGGTTGCTGTCTTACCTCTACAGAAGAAATTGGAAGATGATGCTATGAAAGTTTATGATCTTCTCAAGAAGGATTTTGCTTGCGAGTTTGACCTGTCAGGGTCGATAGGTAAGCGTTATAGGAGACAGGATGAGATAGGTACGCCCTATTGTGTTACGTTCGATTTTGAGTCGCTTGAGGATAACTCAGTGACTGTGCGTGATCGAGACACTATGCAGCAGGAGCGGATTTCCATTGATGATCTTAATAATTATCTTAAAAACAAAATGTCATGAAAAAAAAATGTATTCATTGGGCTAGGGGTGATGTGTCTGTCCGCGCTGATACCTGTTGCGCTTGCCGATATTTCGAGGCCGACAGAAACTTCCGTCTATTTTTCCGAGAATGGTGTGCCTTACGAAGGAGCTATTGATTATGAAGTCAATTGTTATGGCTATTCCGCTTACCCTGGAGAGGATTGGTTCGAAAACCCACCTTTGGAAGGAGAGTATACGCCGTCAGTGGTTTTCTCTTATTCCGCCTCTTGTCCTGAGTATGGATGCAGCGTTTACGATGATTATTATATGAATTACAGGTCGATAGACTATTGTATTGTTACTGGGGAGACTGACGAGGGTGAAGAGTTCTACATTAGCGATATTGGAACGGTGCCTTATACGAGTTGTGAGGACAATGAGGATTATTGGATCGACTTTGAAGGATATGAAATCACATGTGAATCTTATTTCGATTTTTGGTTCCCTGATGTGACGTCCGATCATGCTAATTATGATGCGATAGTATATGTTGAGGAGAACGGCATTTTTAACGGCTATCCGGATGGTACTTTTGGTCCCGATGAGACTATTAACAGGGCTGAATTTGTGAATGTGATTGTTGGGGCTATTGATCATAACGAAGTAGGATGCGAAGGTAATATTTTTGATGATTTCGGGGATGACGTTTGGTATTACGCATATGTGTGTATTGCTAAGTCTATGGGTATAGTAGGAGGTTATCCTGATGGCACTTTTAGACCTTCCGATGATATTAATTTTGCCGAGGCGGCAAAAGTCTTGGTTGAAGGTTTCGGTTATGATGTGATCGTCTCTGAGGCAGATCTTTGGTATGAGCCTTATGTTCGTGTTTTGCAGGATGCAAATGCCGCGCCTATGAGTATCGAGTCATTTGATCAGGATGTTACTCGTGGGGAGATGGCGGAGATGATTTATAGGCTTAGGGCTGAAATCACCGACAAAGAATCAGCTCAATTATTATGATGCTCTACGAGACAAGATTTTTGATTGCTCTACTGTTTACCTCTTTAATTGAGGTGCCGGTGGCTTACGTCTTGATGAGATTCCTGTTTAAGGTTAAAGATCGTTTCAGGATTTTGACCGTTGCGGTTCTGACGTCGCTCGTGACATTGCCTTACTTATGGTTTGTATTGCCTCCATATGTTGATGCAAGGCTTTATGTCGTATCGGGAGAGTTTCTGGTTGTGATTTCCGAGGCTCTTTTGATCTGCATGCTCCTTAAGTTGCGCTTGGATAAAGCTTTTTTTGTATCTCTTGTGGCGAATAGTGCATCTTATTTTTTCGGAGTTCTCTTCTTATAGATAGGACGTAATTTCATGTGTCAAGTCGAGGCTATCGCTGACCAGGGTCTAACCTGTTCCCAATGGTGGTCTTTTCTGTTATAATGTGTAGATTTAAATCTATTTAAGAGTCCGATGGAAATATTGTCATCAATTTGGGAGTTGTTACTGGATTATCCTGTGTGGTCGCTGATTATATTGCTCGCCATTTATATAGGGTGGAAGCTTTTCTGGAGAACTATTCATCTTTGGTATCACTTCCACAGGGAGAAGCACCGTGTTTTTATGAAAATTACTCTTCCTCGTGAAGATTCCCAGAAAGACAAGGAGAAGGCTACGGAGAAAGATTTCCGTGAAAAGATTGGTGTTATGGAACAGCTTTATCGAGGTATTCATGAAATCAGAGAGCTTACTTTGAGTAATAGAATAAGAGTTGCGCTTTTTGATCATGCGATGATCTCATTTGAGATGGTCGTTGAGCACAAAGAGCTGTCTTTCTACGTGGTTACTGATGAACATTATGCTGATATCGTTGAGAAACAGATAACGTCGTTTTATACATCGGCTGATATACAAGTATTCAAAACCAGTCCTTACAATTTGGAGAATCCTGATCCAAAGAAACGGAATCACATTCTAGGATATTATATTTATCAAATTAATAAGTATTGGTATCCGATCAAGAGTTATAAAAATACAGAGAACGATCCGGTTAATGATGTGACCAACGTTATGTCCAAATTGGAGGAAGACGAAAAAGCCGCTATTCAAATAATTCTTAGGCCCAGAAATAGCAAATGGCAAAAAAAGGCAAGAAAGTTTGGATCAGCTTTTTTTAAAGGCAAGGCGACTCGCGGTGGGAATTGGCTTACCAATCTTCCTGTTATCGGGCATTTGAATTCACTATTTATAACTCTGATATTCGGTTACGATCAAGTGAAGGGTGAAGATGCTGCCGGTCAAGGTCCCGGTGGAGGCGGTTATGTTCGTATGCTTCAAACAGAAGAAGAGGTAGCAAAGCATATTGGTGAGAAGTCTAATCAAGCAGGTTTCGATACAATCATTCGTGTATTTGCGTCGTCGCCTAATCCTGTTAAATCAGAGCAGATCATTAGTAATATATTTGTCGCTTTCAATGTGTTTAAGGATGCGGCTTCCAACTGGTTCCAAGGACACCGCATATTCATATTGAACATTATCAATACTCCTTGGATGCGGTGGAATTTCCAGCACAGGATGTTTAAGTTTGGTGAAAAGACGTCACTGATGGTTCCGGAGGAACTTGCTTCCGTGTATCACTTCCCAAACAGTAGATACAACGATACGCCAATTATTAAATGGCTGCAGTACAAAGTCGTACCTGCCCCTGTGAATTTGCCTAAAGAGGGTATTGAACTAGGCTTCAATCTATATCGCGGTGAAAAACGTCTTATTAGATTTAAAAGGAAAGACAGGCGTAGGCATCACTATATCATTGGACAAACCGGTACAGGTAAATCTTCTTTTATCAGCTCTATAGCCAGACAGGATATATGGAATGGAGATGGTGTTTGCGTGGTTGATCCGCATGGAGATCTTATCGAAGATATTTTGCAATATATTCCTAAAGAACGTGTTCGTGACGTGATTGTGTTTGATCCGTCCGACAAAGATAGGCCGATGGGTCTCAATATGCTTGAGGCCGATACTCCTGAACAACAGGACATGGCTTCCTCTCAGGCTACGGAGATTTTTATCAAAATATTTGGAGACGAGATATTCGGGCCGCGTATCCAGCACTATTTCCGAAATGCGTGTTTGACTTTGATGGAGGATAGAGATGAAGGCGCGACATTAATTGATGTTCCGAGAATGTTTACGGATGATGAGTTCATGAAATACAAGACCAGTAAGGTTACCAACCCTGTTGTTAAGTCTTTCTGGGAGCATGAATACGCAAATACAGGTGATCGTGAAAGACAGGAGATGATACCTTATTTCTCCAGTAAATTTGGTCCTTTTATCACTAATACAATCATGCGTAATACGATAGGGCAGACTAAGTCGGCCTTCGATTTCCGTGAATGTATGGACTCCCGAAAGATTCTTCTTATAAATCTTTCCAAAGGTAAGCTCGGAGCATTAAATACGCAGCTACTTGGTCTTGTTGTTGTCGCAAAAATTCAGCAGGCGGCTATGAGTCGTGTGGATATACCCGAGGATGATAGGGCTGATTTCTACCTGTATGTGGATGAGTTCCAGAACTTTGCTACTGATAGTTTTTGCGCGATCCTATCTGAGGCTCGTAAGTACCATCTTAATTTGATTATGGCTCACCAATATATTAACCAGTTGGTAGTTTCCAAATTCGGCAATACAAGTTCTCAAATCAAAGATGCTGTATTTGGTAACGTTGGTACTTTGCAGTCATTCAAAGTAGGTGCAGAAGATGCTGAGTATCTTGCCAAAGAGTATGCTCCTGTTTTGACCGAGCAAGATATTATCGGTATTGCTAACTACAAAGCTTATATCAAACTCAATGTAGATAGCTCTGTTTCCAGACCTTTTTCGCTTGAGACGGTTTACGATACCTCAAAGGCCAATGCCAAGATCAGAGATATTGTGAAGCAATATTCCCGTATGAAACATGGCCGTAAGAAGATCTTTGTTGATCAAGAAATCACAGCGCGTATCGGTATAGATATTGCGGCTGCTAAGGATCCGGACAATTTTGAAAAACGGCTTAAGGCAAAAGGCTTACTATCCGGGAATAAAGGAGAAGTTGCAGACGGAGAGAAAGATATCAAGAAAATACTTGGTGGGGAGAAAGCAGAGAACAAGGCACAAGCTGCAGAAGAGAGTAGTCAGGAGCCAGTAGTTAGTAGTGAGGGCGGGGAGCAAGATACAGATAACAAGACACAGATGACAGATGAAAATAATCAATCTAAAGATGCATAATTTGAGACGCAAATTCAACAATAAGGTACATGATGTTTTGGACGGCTCTAGTCGGCTGGCCAAGATTAGCCTGATGGAAACGGCTTTTGTCTCCATGGTGATGGCTATGATGGCTGTATTTGGCGGATTCCTCTATATGCACGATGTATTCTCTGCTGATCTTGATTCCAAGGATATTCAAGTGAATTCTTTGATACAAGAAGTTGGTGATCTCAAAGATGAGAATGTTGCTCTGTATCAGGAAGTGCTTTCTGGCCAAAACGATGTAGATGGATTGTCTGCCAGCGTGGAAGTATTAGGAAATGAAATCGCACTGCTTGGGAATGGCGAAGTCGATATAGATTTATTGCTATCCGATATGCAGTCTCTCCAAACGCAAATTGAGCAACAGAAAGATGTTGTTGCCAGTGTTGTCACGGAGAGTACTGAGTTTGCCAGGCAGTCTTATGTGTCTGCTGATGAGACATTTGATGTGCTGATTCTTGGTACACATGGGACTCTTACAGATACATTGATGGTTGCCAGCGTTAATCCTGAGCTTGAAACCGTTACATTGATCTCTATACCACGTGATCTGTCTGTGAATGGTCGCAAGATCAATGAGCATTATAATTTGTATGGAGCTGATCAGATGAAACAAGCTGTGTATGAGCTTATCGGTATTTTGCCTGAGAAATACGTTGTCGTTGATATGCAAGCTTTTACGGAAATAGTTGATGCTATCGGTGGTATTGATCTATATGTGGATAAAGAACTTTATGACAATCAATATCCTGATGGTTATGGTGGGTATTCTGCTTTTTACATGGCTACGGGTGACCAACATATGGACGGCTCAACTGCACTGAAGTATGCGCGTAGTCGTAAGTCTACGTCTGATTTTGACAGAGCTGATAGGCAGCAGGATGTTGTCTTGGCTGTGCGTGAAAAAGTTGCCAGTATGAATCTTGTGTCTGATCCATCAACTGCGGTTACAATGTTTAGAGCTATTTTGGACAATATGGATACAGACATCGGACTTTTTGAAGGCATTGGTTATTACTCGGATTTTTCTGATTATACAGTCGAGACAGGGAATGTCTTGTCTACAGGTAATTATCTGTACTCAACGTACAACGTGTATGGGCAGTATATTCTTATGCCAAATTCAGGTGACTATTCGATGATCAAAGAGTGGGTGGCCGGATTAGTTGGGAGTTAGTAGTGTTCTAGGCTCTAGGCTCTAGGCTCTAGCCTTCCGCCGCAGACCCGCCTGCGTAAGCTGGCGGATGAAGGGTGTCTCGCATCTTCTTGATGTGATATTGTGCAAGCGTGGAATTCAAGAGGCAAACAAATTGTGTATATCGATGTGAATATCACATAGTTCTGACGAGCAAATATCGTCGAAAGATATTTAACGATGGGATTTTAGCGTACATCAAAGAGACGTTTAAAAAGCTTGCACAATATCATCCTGAAATAGAGATATTGGAGATGAATCACGACAAAGATCACGTGCATTTGTTGGTGAGTATACCTCCGAAAATGAGCGTGGGGAGTGCAGTACGAATAATCAAATCAAACACAGGACGAGATATGAAAAAGAAGTTTGAGTTTTTGAAGGAGGTATATTGGGGGACAGAGAGTGTTTGGAGTGGAGGTTATTTTGTTTCAACAGTTGGAGTTAACGAAAAAATCATTCGACAGTACATCGAGAAGCAGGGGCAAGAAGATGCGGGACAAGCAAAGCTTGCATTAGGCTAACCCCGCCTGCGTAAGCTGGCGGAAGTTTAGGCTCTAGTGTCTTGCAGGCAGGCTATATGTGTTTATTGAACTACTGTCAGCCACTTGCTGTATTTCTTGTTCTCACCGTTTACGATTTTTAAAAACTCTTCTTTGAGGTGCATTGTAACGGGTCCACCTTCTGCGAGTTTAAGTTTCTTACCGTCTATTGATGAGATAGGGGAGACTTCGGCTGCCGTCCCTGTGAAGAAAGCTTCGTCAGCGCGTTTCAACTCTTCGGGCTTGATGTTTTTTTCTACGACTTTGTACCCTAGGTCACGGGCGAGAGTCATAATTGCATCGCGTGTTATTCCGGGCAGGATAGTGCCGACTGATGGCGTGTATATTGTTTTTTGCTTAACCATGAAGATGTTTTCTCCAGGTCCTTCCGCAACATGGCCTTTGTAATCAAGTAAGAGAGCCTCATCATAACCGTTTTTGTAGGCGTCGATGCTGGCCAGAATAGAATTCGTATAATGTCCGCAAAGTTTTGCATCTGAGACAGTTGAAGCCGGGTGAATACGCATGTATTTACTGATTTTCACTCTCACGGCGTGTTCTCCCAAATATGATCCCCAGCCCCACGCAGCTATCATGGTGTCTGGCAGGAACCCTTTTGTTGATAGCCCCATGCGTCCTTCGCCGTAGTATACCAGAGGTCTTATGTAACCTTTCTTAATCTTGTTTTTCTTGATTAATTTGATGATCGCTTCGTTAATCTCTTTTTGGCTGTACTGCATTTTCATGTCCAGTGCCTTGGCAGAATAGAATAATCTTTTTGTATGTTCTTTTAGCCGAAAGATTGCCGGGCCTTTTTTTGTGTCGTAAAATCTGATGCCTTCAAAGGCTCCTGCGCTGTAATGTAATGTGTGAGTGATCAAATGGGTTTTGGCATCGTCCCAGTTTAAGAATTTGCCGTTTTTCCAGATATACGGAACTTTTTGCATGATGTTTTTCTTTTTTGAAAATAACATGGTGCATTCTATCAGCGCGAAGATGATTTTAGAAGTTGATTTGGTGTGCAAATGAAACTCCCCGCAGCAAGCTACGGGGAATTCTTTCGATTAAAATCTGTAGTCTGGCTTGAGCATATCTGCCTGAGCTTTTTTGCCGACATTGTATGCAGTCCTTTGTGCTAACGAGTAGAGTTCGATGAATCCGGCAGAGGCGTTCTGATTGAACAGGTCGTTCTTCATGAACGTTGCCATGTCTTTGTTGAACATCGAGTAAGGTGAGCTAGCGGATATTACGGTGACGGTGCCTTTGTATAATTTTACTTTTACTTCGCCGGTTACTTTGCTACTCATCTGGTCTATGAAAGCGTGAAGGTTTTGCATGAGAGGTTCGTACCATTTTGCGCAGTAGCATAAGTCTGCCCATTTCTGATCTATTATTTGCTTGAAATCATTCTCGTCTTTTGTTGATACGAGTTTCTCCAGGTTTTTGTGTGCTTCAATGAGAATTGCAGCGGCAGGTTCTTCGTAGACACCTCTTACTTTCAAACCTATCATCCTGTCTTCAATCAAGTGAGTGATACCGACTCCATGCTCCGCACCCAGTTTGTTTAATGTTGCAATAAGGCTTTGCAGCTCCATGGTTTCGCCGTTGATTGCGGTTGGAATGCCTTGTTTGAAGCTGATTTTGATTGTTTGAGGCATGTCAGGTGCCGAAGTCGGCGTTTTGCAAACCTTGAGGATGTTTTCGAGGATTGGCGTCTGATCTATTTCCTCTATCTCTCCGCCCTCGGCGCTGCATCCCCACAAGTTGTCGTCGTATGAATATGGTTTGTCTACGGTGTGAGGAACAGGTATGCCGTGTTTCTTCGCGTAAGCGAGTTCTTCGTCTCTGCCCATGCCCCATTCTCTGACAGGTGCTATGGTTTTTAATGTCGGGTCTAGGGTTGTGATGTAGCTTTCAAATCTCACTTGGTCATTGCCTTTGCCTGTGCAGCCGTGTGCGATGACTTTGATGTTTTTTTCTTGAGCTATTTGCACCGCTATTTTGCTGATAATGGCTCTGCCAATAGGGCAAAAGAGGTGATAATTGCCTTGATAAGATGCATTGGCTTTGATTGCCTTTGTTATGTAGTTTTTTGCGAAATCTTCCGTGGCGTCGACAACTATCGCTTCTTTGACATGAAGATTCTCAGCTTTCTTTTTGATCTCGTCGAAGTCCGCGATTTGGCCGATATTCACGGTTAGAGTTGTTACGTCCGCTTCGTACTCGTCCTTAATCCACTTGAGCATGACGGAGGTGTCCAGACCTCCAGAATAGAGAAGTAGAACGCTATTTGCCTCTGCTTTTGAGGCTTCATGAGATGCTATTTTTTTGTACATGGTATGTGTAGGGTTATAGGGGATATGGGATAGGGCGTAGGGTCTGTATGGAGTCGACGGGCTTTCATGTTTTCTTGGTTATGGTTTAAAATTTTGCATAAAAAAACTCCACTTTCGTATTTCCAGTGGAGGGTTTTTTTTGTCTTTTTACATACAGCAAGGGGGCTCCACTAGATTAGTGGAGTGCGGCGTGCCTGAGATGTAAATAATGTCTTGTTCATGTTGGCATGACTTTAGTGTGCTACGTTGTCTTTGTCAAATTTTTTTCAAGTCCTCTGCGAAAGGCGATAACGCTTCGCAAGATGACAAGTTTGAGCGAAAATGCGGAAGAGTGATGAAGGCGTATCAGGTTGGATATGTCAAGGAGCTTCTTGCGAATTTGCAGCCAAAGTCGTCATCTTGCAGTAGTTATAAGGTTTTCGCAGAGGACTCATTAATAAAAGCTTTGCTGAATTCTGCTAAATATGTTAAAAATACTCAGCATCTAAGCGACGCGGGGTAGAGCAGTGGCAGCTCGTCGGGCTCATAACCCGGAGGTCGTGGGTTCGAATCCCACCCCCGCAACCAAATAAGTCTTTGATGAATCAGATCCTTCACTTGCGGTTGTACGTTCAGTTATTGTATCTTGGCAGGGTAGCTCAGTAGGTTAGAGCGCAGGACTCATAAGCCTGAGGTCGGCGGTTCGATCCCGCCCCCTGCTACCATCAGATTTCACTACCTAGTACTTAAATGGATTTTCGCTTAGGAAAAACTCTAGCCATTTTCTTGGGTTTGACCAAGAGTTGCGCATTGCTAGAGTCTGGGATTCTGCGTACTCTGCTTCGAGAATTGTATTGTTGTCCTCTTCTGTAATCACTATTACTTTCTCTCCCGGATTGATCAGTCCAAGGTTTTGTTTAGCTACTTTCTCGACATACATGTCCGATGTGTAGTACTGATAGCTCTCGATTTTTTCGAGATTTTCACTCTCAAGTTCGGAATTCTTCTCTTGGAATGTCTGTATATGCGTATCTATCTGATAGTTCTCGTATATTGAGACCGTGAGGTTGTATAACATGTAAGCTACGAAGAAAAAGCCCAGTATGATAATTATACGTGCAACGTTGAATGGGGAGTTCTCTTGTATTGGGTTTGGCATTGGTATTTTTATTTTTCGCTAGAAATTTATCATATATGCGATTATTCTGGAAGTGATGAATGAACTTGTTGAAAAAATTAAGTTTTCGGATGTTAAAAAGGTCTTCTTTGTTGGAGTTGGAGGTCGTGGTGTTAGTGCTATCGCTCGTATCCTTAATACCAGAGGTATCAAGTGTGTTGGTTCTGACTCAGAAGACTCCAAATACTTGAGTGAACTAAGGGCGGAGGGTATAGAGTGCTTGGTTGGGCATGATGCCGCTTATGTTCCAGGCGATATCGACCTCATGGTCATCACCCCCGCTGTTACATCTGATAATCCTGAGTGGTCTCGTGCCAGAGATATGAAGGTGCCTGTTTTGACGTATCCGGAAGCTCTTGGAGTGTTGTCGCGCGAATTCAAAACTATCGCTATTACCGGAGCTCATGGGAAGACCACTACTACTCTTATGACGACACTTGGTATGATTGAGGGAGGGCTTGATCCTTCCTGTATGCTTGGTGCGCCTGTGAGTGAGTTCAATAATTGGAATTGCAGGGTTGGCGAATCTGATTATTGCGTGATTGAGGCTTGTGAATATAGGCGCGGATTTTTGAATTTAAGAGCAGAAATCGTTGTTATCACTAATGTTGATTGGGAGCACATGGATTATTACAAAACCGAGGCGGATTTTGTCGAAGCTTTTCGGGAATTGGTTCGCCAAGTTCCATCCAACGGACTGATTGTGGCTTATGCTGATGACAAATGGACTTCCGAGGTTATCCGAGAGGCCACTTGCGCTGTTATCACTTATGGTGAGAGTGAAGATGCGGATTATCAGCTCAAAGGTAGTGAACTGTGGTCTGATGGGCGGCTACTTGGTGAGATCAAGGTTGGCGTCCCTGGTAAACACAATAGGCTCAATGCTATGGCAGCTTTCGCCGTGTGCAAAGCATTAGGTGTTGATACCGGTGTCCTTCTCAGGACTTTTGAAGCTTTTTCCGGTACTTACAGGCGTTTTCAATATATGGGCAGGTCGGAATCCGGTGCGCTTATCTACAACGACTATGCTCATCATCCTAATGAAGTGATTGCAACACTTGATGCTGCGCGTGAAAAATACCCTGACAAACATATAGTTATGGCGATCCAGCCACATCAATACAATCGTACATGGCAACTTCTTGATCAGTATTCTGTTGCTTTCAAAAATGCTGACCTCGTGATTATTCCAAGCATCTACGAAGCTCGTGATACGGATGAGGACAAGGCTGCTGTGTCTCCAGCTTCGCTTGCTGCTGCTATAGAGAAGGGGAGTCACTGTAAGGCGATGGATGGAGCAGGGTACGAAAATACAACTCGTTTGGTTAATGAGCTAACGAATGAGAGTAGTATTGTCTTTTGTACCGGTAGCGGAGACGTCAATAAGCTTGCGGCGATGCTTATTTCAGATAACAGATAACAAGACACAGATGGCAAGACACAGATTATACCTTCTTCCAGATCGTTCCTTCCGGTGTGTCTTCGAGCATTATGCCTTGTTTTGCCAGTTCGCCACGGATCTCGTCTGAGCGTGTGAAGTCGCGGTTTGCGCGTGCCTTGTTGCGTTCTTGGATGAGAGCTTCAATGTCGGCATCCACCTCGGTTTCTATTCGTGGAAGTACGCTGAGTACGGAATCCAGTTTGGCGAGTGCGTTATGTATGCGTGGTATATCTTTTTTTGCTATTTGTTTGCTACGCATCAATGTATTCACATCCTTGATGAGTCCGAATAAATCTCCTAATGCGCCGGCTGTATCGAAGTCGTTGTCCATATGCTGCTCGAATTGCCGTAGTGCTGTTTCTATAGATGTTTCCAGGGTTTCGGCGCTTTCCTCAGTGTCTGACTGGTAATTCTCCAGATTAACAAGGAAGTCACGTATTCTGGTGAGTCCGTTCTCGGCTTGGTCTAAGATCGTGTCCGAAAAATTGATAGGACTGCGATAATGAGTGCCAAGGAATAGGAATCTGACAGCTAGCGGGTCGTATTTGGCGAAAATCTCTTTGAGTGTAAAGAAATTGCCGAGACTCTTACTCATCTTTTCATTGTCTACATTTATGAAGCCGTTGTGAATCCAATAACGCACATATGGTCTTCCTGTAGCACACTCGGACTGAGCGATTTCGCATTCGTGATGAGGGAATGTTAAATCCATCCCGCCTCCGTGAATGTCAAAAGTTTCTCCAAGGATGTCCATGCTCATTGCGCTACATTCAATGTGCCATCCTGGGCGACCTTCTCCCCAGGGGCTTTGCCAGCTTGGCTCTCCTGGTTTGGCTTTTTTCCATAGTACAAAGTCGTGTGGATGTCTCTTCTTGTCATCCTTCTCGACACGTGAACCTGCCTTGAGTTCGTCTTGTTTCTGGTGACTGAGTTTGCCGTACTCTTTGTACTTCTCGATTTCGAAATAGACTCCATCATCAAGTTCATAGGCGTACCCATCTTTTGAGAGTTTCTCGACGAGCTTGATCATTTGATCTATGTACTCTGTCGCTTTTGGCTGAAAGTCTGGCTTCTCTATACGTAGTTTTGCGTAATCTGCTTCGTACTCTGGGATTATCCGCGCTGCTAATTCTTGTACGGAAATTCCTTCCTCGTTAGCTCTGTTTATCATCTTGTCGTCGATATCTGTGTAGTTTGATACGTATTTTACGTTGAAACCTTTGTAAGTCAGATATTTCCTGATTACGTCGAATGCTGTCGCCGATCTTCCGTGTCCTAAGTGACCATTGTCGTATACTGTTGGGCCGCAGACATAAATGCCAACATTGTTTCCGTTTATTGGTTTGAACTGCTCTAATTTGCCGGTGAGTGTGTTCTTTATAAAAAGAGTCATAGCGAGATGTATGCGAGCAAATAAAAAATGCCTGACCTGATTAGTTCCAGCCCTATGACTGCAATGATAGGTGAAATGTCTATCATGCCTATCCTAGGGGTAATCCTCTTGGCGATATTGAGTACGGGATTTGTAGTGTCGATTATAAATCCGGTCATCCTGTTTCTTGGTGGTGTGCGAAACCAGCTCAAAAACACCCTAATGATGATTAACATTATCAGGATTTCGATAAAATAATCTACGAAAATTGTTACGAAGTACATCTGTTTTCAGTTAATGCGAAGTGCATTTTATCACACAGATGTTTTTTCAGCGATTTTTTTCTTTGCCTGAAAGTATATTTGAGTAAAAGCAAGTGTGAACAAAAGAACCCAAGCCGTACCAGGACCGCTTTGAGGCGTCTGGTCAGGAGTGCCTGTGTCCTCAATAGATACTTGTTCGTCTGCACTATCATGTAGTTTTCCTAATTCAATTGTGTAAACTACCTCTGCTGCTACTGGAGTGCCTGATGTCGCTGTGCTTTTTGCCAAGCTTTCAACTCCTTTTGAATCTACCGCCGAGACGGCGAAGTAGTATACTGTGTCGTTTGCGAGATTTGGGACATACCATGTCGTGCTTGAGTCGAAAGTTGTCGCGCTGCTGTACAATAAATTGTCAGCATATCCATAATAGACTTTGTAGTGGTCTATATATGCATCTTCTGAGCCAGCTATTGCTGCTTCCCATGTCAGAGTAACCTTGGTATCTCCATTGACAGCTTCCAGACCGGTTACTGTTGATGGGTACTTTATCTCTTCCACCACTGGTTCTTCGACTACAGGCTCTTCCACTGGAGGTTCTTCGACTACTGGTTCCTCCGGCGTTGTGACTTCCTCTGTTGCTGTTGATACGACTGTGAGTGTTGCGGCGTCGCTGTATTGAATCTCGTTCGCGAGACTGTCTACGAGAATTACGTCGAGTGCGTATGTGCCAGCCTCGTCCGGAGCTACAAGTAGTCCCACATAAGTTCCATTTGTTCCTAATGATTCGGTAAGTTCGTATATCTTGTCATCCAGTAGGATGCCGACTTGGTGTAGATTCGGTTCCGAGTACGCGTAGACTTCGAATGTGCTGCCTGCCTCAAGATCTCCCTCAGGGCTAATTTCGATATAGTCCAAAGTTGCTGCCTCCGTATCTATTGTAATACTTACTGATTCTGACGTAGCGTACTGGTTGTCTTCTGCATCTCTTGCTGTTACATATACTTCGTATGTTCCGTTACTAAGCTCTATATCTGCCGAGTAGGTGTCGTCTGCTTCGGTAAATACACTTGTCTTAAGACTGCTGTTTGCATATACATCTACATAATACCCATATGGAGTTTTTCCACTGATCGTGATGCTTTCCGAGCTGTAAGTTCCTGATGTAGGGCTTGTTATTGTTACGTCTGAGTCTGTAGACGTGCTGCTTGTGGGGTTGCTTTGTGATGATCCGCTGCCGCTTGCTACGACTGCAACCTCTATCTCTCCTTCCAAATCGCGATCGTCTGTATCAGTAACTGTGACTGTTTGTGTTCCTGTTGTTGTGAACCTTAATGATAGGCTGAATGTGTGACTACCTTGGTCTTCGGCTTCGAAAGTGTAATCTTCTGGCATATCTGCGTTATCATCACTTGATGAAAATCTTACTGTGCCTGTGTAATCTTCTACGATTTCGTCATTGATGTCGTATGCAGTTACAGTGAAGTTAAGTAGTTCGTTCACTTCTACTTCGCTTGATAGCTCCTCTATTTCAAAGCGATCCATCTCTCCACTTGTTCCTGTGTCTGTTGATGCAAGTAATACTGATGTGAATAGATTGTTTCCTCCTATTTCACCCAGAGTACTTACAGGGCTGAAATATGCGACCTTGGCTCGCTGATCCAGTGTTGCGTTGCTGGTTGAATCGTAAGCTGTGTATGTTGATACTCCAACTTCATCGGAATATGCATAAAATATAGCTTCGCCTTTCTCATTTGTTCTATCTGATGAATAAGCTGTGATTTCGTCGCTGCTTCTGCTTGAAATGATATTAATAGAATGTCCTGTAATAGGATTGCCATACCTGTCTTTGAGTTTTACTGTTAGTTCTACCGGGTCGTAGCCTGATGCTTCGGTTGTTACGCTATCTGCGGACAGCGATGATTTGTTCAGAGAAACGCCGTCTTCGTAGACCTTGAAGGAGTCTGTTTGTCCATACTCTTGCTCGATGTGTGTGTATTTTGCTTTTATCTCATAACTTCCAGCCGTTTTTAGGTGATAGCCATCTATTTCCGCTTTGACTTCGCCGTCTTCGTCGGTCTCTGCTTCCAGTAAGATTTCACTTCCATTTGGTTTGATTATCATAATCTCAACACCTTTGTTCGTGAGTCCATCTTCAATGGCCGCTACAGTTGTATAGCCTGCAATTGTGTCAAAAGCCTCTATTTCCAGAGTGCTTTTTTCTGTGGCCGTCGCTTGCGGCAGGTTATAGTACGAGAATACTACTGCGACTAGGGCCATGATTGAAAAGATTTTTTTATACATTTTTTGAGTGTTTAAATCTTATTATTATATCAGATTCAGCTAATCTTGGCAATTAGGGTGTGGTTGGCATATGTCCATGATGTGCTTTGGTTCTGTTGTAAAAATATGCTTATTTTGGTACTATTTTTTGGAATTTAAAGAAGATTTATATGAAAAAACCATTCGCCACATTCCTAGTCTTGTTGTTTGCACTGATTGTCTTTGGAATGCCGTTGGCGATTGCCGAGGAAAGTGCCTCCGATGATCTGCATGATGCTTCTTTGGAGTTTGATGTTGAGAGCGAAGGCGAGCTTGAGGCTTCCGAGACCTCTTTGGTTGCTTCCATAGATGCCGATACTATTGTTATGGTCGATAGAAGTATTATTTTTGATGCTTCACAAAGTTATGACCCGGAAGAAGGTGAACTTACATATGAATGGCACTTGGGAGATGGCAATAGGCAGACCGGTGTTGAAATAGTACATTCTTACGCGGAGCCCGGAGAGTATCAAGTCACTTTGGTTGTGCGTAGCAATGATGAAGAGCAAGATGTGGCTACTCACACTGTTTTTGTATATGAAAGCACGTTTCTTCTAATTACGGACAATACCAAGGAAGTTGATAAGCTTGAGACCTTGGTCGATTATGCCAAGGAACAGGGGGTTTACGTCAATCTTGTAGGAAGTTTTGGCGAGACGTCGGAGTTCTTGTCTGAAGAAGCTCTTTTGCAGGCCTTGCAGGAGTCAGTTACCACTATTAGCAAATATGATACTTTTGTTGTTTGGACGACCGGCAGTTCTGGCTTGACTATACTTTCGCAGCTTTCACAGTCTTCGAGTGAGGCCGGCGATGCTTTTGAAGGAGCTGATATCATTGTGATTTCTGATCAGAATGTTGCGACGCTGCAAAATATCGCCGAAGGTACTTTTCGTACTATTAGTCCCAATCAGATCGTTCTTACGAGAGCTGAGGCACTTTGGCCGCTTGTCGATTCGGCGAATATGAGTGATTTTTTGGCTGACCTTGAACTCAGAGGTGTCACTTACAAAATCGTTGATAGTCCCGTGAATATCGGTATTACCAACTTTATGTCGTTTTTTGTGAATTACATGCTTGAGAAAGGTGTGCCGAGCAATACCTTGAAACTCGTTCTGATGCTTCCCGTTATCGTAACAATGGTGGCTTTTTTTAAGCAAGTTGTCGGTCTTGAAACATTGGGTGTTTATACACCATCTATTATTACTTTGTCGCTTATTGCTCTGGGTCTGCAATTCGGACTCTTTATACTGTTTGTTATTCTGCTTTTTGGCACGCTTTCCAGATTGTTTTTGCAGAGATACAGGCTGCTTTACATCCCGCGTATGGCTATAGTTTTGACTATAGTGAGTGTCACTATTCTGGTGATGCTCCTTATGGGTGCTTATCTGAACGTTTCCCAGCTTGTTGCTATCTCAGTCTTTCCCATGCTGATGATGAGCACTTTGGTTGAGAAATTTGTCAGTATCCAGACAGGCAAAGGGCTGAAAAGCGCGTTTATCATTATCTGCGAAACAGTTCTTGTCTCGGTTATGTGTTATTTCATTGCCGAGTGGACTTTTCTTAAGACTCTGATGCTCGGTCATCCCGAGCTGATCTTGTTTTTTATTGTTGCTAACGTAGTACTTGGCAGATGGACCGGTCTTAGATTTATGGAATATGTGAGATTTCGTGAGATCTTCAGGTATTCGGAAGAGGAGTAATCATTAATAGACTCAAAGTGTTTAATTTCAATCTTTCAAAAGGTATCCTTGGTATTAACGCGAGAAATCTTCTTTATATAAGGCCTTATAATAAAAAGAAAGCTATTAAGCTGGCCGATAGTAAGCTCAAGACAAAGCATTTCTTATCCGCTAGAGGAATACCTGTTCCAAAGCTTTATGGAGTTATTCGTAGTCGTGATGAGCTTGGTCGTTTTGATTTCAATGCGCTGCCATCCACTTTCGTTCTTAAGCCTAACTTCGGATATGGGGGGGAGGGGATTATACCTGTTGTTGGACGTGACGGATCCAACTTTATAACATCTTCCGGACGCAAAATATCACCTGACGTATTTGTTGAGCATATTGGTGATATTCTTGATGGTCGATACTCCCTTACAGGATCAAGCGATATCGCTTTTTTTGAGCAGCTTATTATTTGTGATGATAAAGTTGGACGGTACGCTTACAAGGGGTTGCCTGACATTCGAGTGGTCGTGCATAATCTTATACCTGTAATGGCTATGCTTAGGCTTCCGACTGTCAACTCTGACGGTAAGGCCAATTTGCATCTTGGTGCGATAGCTGCCGGAATAGATATTGCAAAGGGTGTTACGACGCATGTGGTAGATAACAAGAAAATAGTTGAAGGACCTAAAGGTCTTAGAGGTCTTGAGATACCTTATTGGGACGAGATTTTACTTATTTGTTCTAAGGTGCAGATTATTACCAACCTTGGTTATCTTGCCGTTGATATCGCTCTAGATAAAACCAATGGGCCTGTCCTCCTTGAAGTTAATGCACGTGCCGGCCTTGGTGTTCAAATCGCGAATCTAGCGCCTTTACGTAAGAGACTTGAGCGAATTCGTGGTGTCAAAGTGACTACTCCTGAAAAAGGTGTTCGTATCGCTCAAGATATGTTTGGGAATAAGATCGAAAAAGATATTCAGAATGTATCCGGCAAGGCTGTCGTTGGTCAGAAGGAGACTGTCGATGTTATTGGAAAGAAAGGGCCTATGAAGGTTATTGCTTCGATTAACCCTGTCGTGGAAGGTACGGTTATAGATAAGAGTTTGGCGCAGTCTCTTGCCTTGATTTCTGATGATGCATCCGATGAAGGCGACAAAATTAAGCTTAAATTTACAATGGCCGATATAAGACTCCAGACTATTGCTGGACTTGAGGATCTTTCCTCAAAAGATTTCAAATTAGTCATTGGCAAGCGTGATCTTGGTAATTTTCTTGTAGATCCATCTCGTACTTATAAGTCTAAGGGCAAAATTCCCGAGTTTAAAGGCGTTTCGCCTGATAATATGGGCGAATCATCGAAGATTAATTATGCAGATATAGACAATATACTTAGTGATATTGATAGGCAGATCAAGATTCTTCATCATTTGAGGCCGGTTAATCTCGAGCAAGAGCGTATTACTTTCTTAAAAGAGAAGAAATATAATCCTCAGTTTGTATATCCGGATCTTAAATTTGATCCATTCAGACTCAGGGAGAAACTCAAAAGGATTGAGTGTGACGGCTTGGCTCTTGGCCAAATATTTAATTCCAAGTGTAGAGAAATACTCAAAAAGCTTTCTTTGGTAGAGCATATTGGAACGGATGCCTTCTCGGACAAGTCTTATGATCTTTTCGGTCTCCCTGACGATGAGCTACTTGATGCTGCGCGTGCTTTTTTGGATGCAAAGCCACATTCTTTCCCTTATGAAGATTTGAGTATTGATCACGAAGAAGCGGCGAAGAGGTTTGATAAGATTTTCAATGATTATGGCCTTGATGAGTGGAGTACAAAAATCAAAGAAAGCATGGTCTCCGATTGCATGGCTGGTAAGAAAGGAACTCTATTTGTTCGGAAGGGCTCTATGTTTTCGGAGGTTCGTTTGAAAATGCTAATAGCTCATGAGATAGAGACTCACATATTGACTGCAGAAAATGGAGAGAACCAGCCTTACAAGGTCTTTAACAGAGGTCTTGCCGGATATCTTGAGACCCAAGAGGGTTTGGCTGTGAGAAATCAGATGCTCGTTACAGACCATGATGTGGAGAAGAATTATTGGAGCGCTTTGTCTGTCTTGGCTGTGTCTGTTGCTTATGAGAAATCTTTCTACGAAGTCTTCGAGATGGTTAGAGATCTAGGCTTTAGTGAGACTCGTGCTTTCCAAGTTGCTCTTAAAGTTAAGAGGGGACTTGAGGACACTAAACTTAGAGGAGTTTTTACTAAGGACTTTATCTATTTCAAAGGATTTAATGCGATCAAAAAGTTTGAAAGTGAAGGTGGCAATATCAAAGATTTGTATATAGGCAAATTCAATCTTAGAGATTTAGATCTTGTGAAAAGTGTCCCTAATTTGGCTCCTCCAAAGCTGCTACCTAAATGGCTGTAGCTATATAGCCGAACTACCATAAAACGGCAGTAAACCTCAAAGACTCTTTATGCCATTTTATGATAGCCCGGCTATAGTATCAGCATGCTGTCTCCGAAACTGTAGAATCTGTATTTTTCTAGCATTGCCGTATTGTAAGCTTCTTTGATTAACTTGCTACCTGCGAATGAACTGATGAGCATGAGTAGTGTGCTTTTTGGCAGGTGGAAATTCGTTATCATGTGATCAACGAACTTCCATTTGTATCCTGGGTATATAAAAATATCTGTCTCGTCTGATGTTGGCTTTAGTAGGCCTTGCTCGTTGCAGCAGCTTTCCAGTACGCGTACCGAGGTTGTTCCTACGGCTACAATCTTTTTCCCGGACTTTTTTGCTGCGTTTAAAGCCGCTGCGGTCTCTTTTGATACTGTGAACCACTCGGAGTGCATTTTGTGATCTGTGATGACATCGGTTTTTACCGGTTCGAATGTTCCGCGTCCGACGTGAAGAGTTACGAAATGTGCTTCGATTCCTCTTTTTTTAAGCTTTTCAAAGACCCTACCTGTGAAGTGGAGTCCTGCTGTTGGTGCAGCGACGCTTCCAAGAGTTTTTGCGTATACTGTTTGGTACTCTCGATCTGTTGCTTGTGATCCTTGGATGTATGGTGGCAAAGGAGTATGCCCAAGCTTCTCTATTTCGTTGTGGAAATTTGTTGACCTGAACTCGATGATTTTGCTGCCATCTTCATTTGTTACTATCACTACTCCTTCCAAATTGTCGCCAAACTTGATGTGAGTTCCAGACTTGAGTTTTTTCCCTGGCTTTGCCAAGCATTCCCAAGTCTGCTTGTCTACCTCTTTGGTTAGCAATACCTCTACTTCTTTACTGTAGCTGTTTATACGTCCGAACAGGCGAGCTTTTAATACTTTTGAATTGTTTAATACAAGTACGCATCCTTCTGGAAGTGCTACTTCTAAGTCTAAGAAATCTTTATGTTCGATATTTCCGTTTGCACGGTTTATCACCATTAGCCTTGAGGTGTCGCGGGGTTTTGCTGGCTGCGTTGCGATAAGTCCTCTTGGGAGGGTGTAGTCAAAGTCTGTGATTCGCATTGCTCTTGCTGTTTAAGTCCAGTCTCTCTGATACCTTCTTTCTCGGTTTTGGGCAAGTTCTTTGCACCTCCGTTCCAGTCGGTACTTTCTTGCAAAGCTTCTTGTTTTATTTCTGCCGCTACGTGTTTCACTACTATAAGACTCATGTCATCTTCTTGGATGTGATCTTCTACGAATATTGTTACCTCTTGTGCTACGTGATCAAAAAGTTCTTTTGTCGATGTAGCCTCGTTGGCTTTTGTTTCTATCGACTTGATCAATCTATCGAGTCCGAATTGTTCACCGCTTACGTTTTTACATTCAGTGATACCGTCGCTATAAAGAACGATGAAATCTCCCTCTCTGAAATCAATTTCCTGTTCTTTGATCACTGCTGAAACATCGGGCAACATGCCGATCGCAATGCCTCCTGACATGATTGATTCGCATTTTTTCTCAAGCGCTTTGTAATGGAGAATGTATTCGTGACCCCCTCCCGCGAAGTGCATTTTCTTCTCTTCATGCTGCCATCTAAGCATCACCATAGTCATGAACATATTTGGTTGCAGACGTGGTTTTAAGAATCTATTTACGTTAACTAGTAAGTCGCGTGCGTTTTCGCTCATCTCCGCAAATGTTCCTATTAAAGTATCGACCATAATCATTACCAGTCCGGCCGGTATGCCGTGCCCTGTTACATCTCCTATGTAGAAGAACGACTGATTCTCTCGTGGCAGAAAATCAAAGCTGTCTCCTCCTATTTTTGCTGCCGACTTTGTCTTTGCCGTTATTTCCAAGTGAGGAATTTCGGGAGCTTCTCGAGGGATTAAGTCATGTTGTATTTTCTGTGCTAGATTTAGCTCTTCCGATATTCTTTTGTGTTCTTTCAGGTCGTTCCCGATCTTACCCAAGCTTGTTGTTATCTCATTGAAAAAATGTCCTAATATTCCTATTTCATCTACTCTTGTAGTATAGATTCTTCGGAAATTCTTGCCTGTTAATAGCAGCTTCATCTCTACCAGAATTTTTCGTAGTGGTGTGTGCAAAATTTGCCTTAATGCAAGTATTGATAGTAAGAAGAATGCTATTAAGGCTATATACGGAGTGAACTTGATATACGGAGAGCCTTTTGCAAATATGCTCAGCAAGAAATAGCCCAGTGTCAAAAATGCCAGTATCGCAAGATTTGAAAGTATTAATTTGAGTTTTAGACTTCGTTTTATCATGACTTTTTGTGTTTTATGAGCTTGCTGACCTGTTCTTCTGCTTGATGTTCCTCGATGATGCTGTACAGGCCTTTGAGCTCTTCCAGCGTCGTTATTGAGAACTCTTCGGTTCTTAAATGGCTATTTGATGTAAGTATACGGTGAATCATACGTGATACTTCGTGATGTACGTATTGCGTTAACGTGTTTAAGAATTTCTTTGGCAGTTTGCTGAGTTTCTTCTTGGTGTTTTTCCAGTCGTCCTTGTTGCTTACGATATAGTCCATTAGCCTTACGAGAGCAGATTTCTCTGAAATCCTTGCCAAGGCAAAGAGTATTTCAGGGTTCTCATTGTCTTCCATCATTTTGTATAACTCTTCTTTCCTTTCTTTCAGAGTTAATTCCGAGATTATATATACAGCGGCTTCTCTATATTCAACTTTTTTGCTTGTTATAAGTTGGTCTAAGTAATGGTTGAGTTTTTGCCTGATATGTTTGAATTGCCACAATGCTATAATTGCATTAGCTCTGATCTTTGGATCTCTGTGGTCTAAATATTTTTCCAGGTAGTATATCGAATTTGGATCGTGGAATAGTCCGCAAATGTATATGCAGTCTGCGATGATTCCTGCGTCTTTGGATTTGAGTTTTTTAAGCAAAAACGGGATGATGTCCTTTGGATTTAGTTGCGCCAAAACTTGTATAATCGCTGATCTGATTTCTTCATTTTGCTCCTTCTCGAAGAGATTTTTGAGTGTTGCACCGATTCTATATTCGCCGAATGCTGACTTGAAGAATCTCTTGTCGAGATTGTCGAATTCTCCGAGTGTTTCAACTACAGCTAGTCTTATATTTGGGTTGCCTGATTCCAGACACGTAATTAAGTGCGGAATCGTTTCCTGGCTTTTTATTTCCTTGAGTGTGTCTATAGCTTTGAGTTGTACATCTTCCTCTTCATTCTTTCTTTGTATTATTTTGATTAGTCTGTCGTAATTTATACGATGTCCTTTCTGGCCCAATATTTCTATAGCGTTGATTCTGGTATGTATGTCGTTACCTTTCTCTATATTCTTTTGTGACTGCTCGGTGTATTTCGATTGTAAGCTGGAGATTAAGATCGTGCTAATTACAGCGATGATGATTAGCGCTATATTGATTGTTATTGTTAGACTTTCGCCGAAAATGAAATTTTCCAAAAACACGATAAGACTCATGCCAAGGATTGCTCCGGCCGGTTTGATTATACCTTCAAGCAGTTCTTTCATCTGATCTCTGATTTTGTCCCCGAACGCATAGTATGATGAGTGATATGCATTTTGAAAAAGCAGTCCAGTCATTTCTGAAGCACCTTTTGTTATAGATGCCGTGAGGAGGTTGAACTTCAAAGTCATACTTGCCAGATTCAATACCGCTACAAGTGGGTGTATTGCCATGCTGTTTATGATGCCAAGGCTTTTTAAAATACGGCTCGATATTACTAGCTGCATGATTAATGTCGCAATACCAAAGATTACTTGCAAAATTCCAAGCTTCGCTGTCAATTGTTCTTCTAGGGCTTTACTATTATTTGTTTCTTCAGCCAGCTCGAAATTGCCTTGTACTATATTCTCTGATGTTTTGTCTACGTCTATTATGGATATTTGTAAATTCTGATCCTCGATTGACTGTACCAAAGTTTCTTCTGGTTGGTGATAGACGCTTTCCTGTACAGATTTTGTGTATTGGAACTCAAGAAGGTTGATGAACATCCATTGAAAGATGATGACAATGATAAGTCCTTTTAAGAACGGAGATTTTTGTGCCTTCTTGAAACTTGATGCTATTTTACTGAAACTATTATCTTTTGTAGTTTTTTCCTCAAATGATGGTAATTCCGTGCTTAACCTCTTGAAACTTAGAATAATTGGTATTACCAGCATGATCGCAAGTATCCATATGTAGATGAATTTGTATGAAGGGATTATATGAGCAAGCACGCTGACTATGATACCTCCCGCTATCGCTCCCAGAGTTTCTGACGACTCTATAAGAGGGAAGGTGCGTTGACTCTCTAGCGGGGTAAATAACTCTTCTACGAATAGAGATATCAATATGTTTAGTTGGGCTAGTATGATTGATTCTGCGACCAGTACGATCCCGAAAAAGATCCAATCGGAATATGTTACAAAAATAGTAGCTGCCATTAGCAGTATTGCAGCTACTAATATGTTTATTATTATAAGGATTTCTTTGCGCATTTTCTCGATGATTGTCGAAAAAATAATTGTTCCCGCAATAACTAGGAGAGCGTTTAATATGAATAAGATAGGTAATTTCTCGATACCCATACGGCCTACAAACATTGCGATTATTACCGTCCATCCTACTACAAATCCAACCCTCAAAAAGAACGTTATAACCCACGACACGATTACGCGTGGCCATTCGTGTTCGCTTATGTTGAGGAGTTTGCTTATGAAGCTGATGCGCATTTAGGCATAATTATATCTGATAATTATACCATATTTATTTGCTAATGTTAAGGCTAAACCTTTATAGATCGAACTCCAACAAGGTGTCTTGCTCACATGATGCTACTTTGGTGAGCTTGAAGGCTGGAATTGATTTGTTCGTTATTGCCTCCAGTCCTGTTCCTCCAAGTGATTTGTTAGCAACAAAGAGTATTAGTTTATCTGCTAGTCCTTGCGCCATGAATGAACTAGAGATCCTTTGGCCCCCTTCGACCAAAATATTGATATGTCCCAGCCTCGCTAGTTTTTCCATTACTTTCCTAAGGCTTTGTAGGGTAGGGAAGGTTAATATTTTGACCCCCATGCTTTCTAATTGTGATCGTTTTGGCGACGATTTTACTTCTGTACAGATTATTACATTCTTGTCTGTGAGCGCTTTAGCTTTGAGTGGGACTTTTAGTTTGCTGTCTAGTATTATTTTTGCCGGACTCCGGCCTTTTACGAGGCGTACGTTTAGCTTCGGGTCATCTTTGAGTATAGTGTTTATTCCTACTAATATGCTGGTTACTTGTGCCCGTAATTCATGAACTAATTTAAGCGATTTTTTGCCAGTCAATTTGGCGACTCTTGGTGACCATATCTTAAAATCCATGCTTGATGCTATCTTGAGAGTTATATATGGCAGTCTTGTTTGTTGATATTTGAAAAAAGCCTTGTTGATTTCGATTGCTTCCTTGTTTCTCGCTGCAATAGATACTTCGAGACCAGCTTCCTTTAGTATTTTTGCACCTTCCACTTTTGGATTTGGATCAAGTGATGAGCATACAACTCTTTTTATTTTTTTTGACAGTATTAAATCTGTACACGGAGGTGTTTTGCCATGATGAGAACATGGTTCCAGTGTCACGTATAGAGTGCCTCCAGATGGATCCATGATGCAATTATTAAAAGCCTCTACCTCTGCATGAGGCATCCCGAACTTCTTGTGATAACCTCTGCCGATGATTTTGCCGTTTTTGACTATCACTGCTCCTACTTTTGGATTCGGATAAGTTAGAGGTCCTGCTTTCTGAGCAAGCTTCAGGGCTGTTTCTATGAAAAATTCGTCTTTAGACATTGTCTAGTAGGTGTCCTAGTTTGGTTTTCTTGGTCTTTAGGTATTTTTTATTTTTCTCAGTTGGCTTTGTTTCAATTTGGACTCTTTTGGTTATTTTCAGGCCATGGCCCTCCAGTCCTATGATTTTGCGTGGGTTGTTTGTTAATAGTTGTATCTCGGTTAGCCCGAGATCTCTTAATATCTGAGCTCCTGTTCCATACTCGCGTAAGTCTTCTATGAAGCCGAGCATTTCATTTGCCTGGACGGTGTCATAACCTTCTTTTTGCAGATTGTATGCCTTTAATTTATTGATTAATCCTATTCCACGACCTTCTTGTCTCATATATAGGAGGACTCCCAGTCCTTTTTTATTAATTATTTTTAGACTTGCATCAAGCTGGCTTTGGCAATCGCACTGTGTTGACTTGAACAAATCTCCAGTCATACATTCTGAATGTACTCTTACCAGTACATTCTTTTTGCCTTTGATGTTTCCTTTTACCAAAGCGACGTGTTCTTTGCCGTCTATAAGGCTTTTGTAGACTATCATTCGCATTTCTCCATACTCCGTTGCTAGATCCGTCTCGATACTTTTTTCTATTAGCTTTTCGGCTCTACGGCGGTAAGTTATTAGATCCTTGATACTTATAATCTTAAGTGAGTGTCTCTCTGCGAATTTCTTTAGATACGGCAGTCTAGCCATTTCTCCATCTTCTTTGGTTATCTCACATAGGACGCCTGCCTTTGTTAAACCCGCAAGACTAGCCAAGTCACATGCTGCTTCCGTATGGCCTGCTCTTACAAGGACTCCTCCATGCTGAGCTACTAGTGGGAATATATGGCCCGGTCTCGCTAAGTCGCGTGGTTTTGAAGTATTCTTTGTAATCATCTTGACCGTTTTTGCCCTGTCTGATGCTGAAATCCCAGTGGTTGTTCCTTGTCTAGCATCTACCGAAACTGTGAAGTTGCACTTCGTAGCTTCCTCGTTTTTCTCTACCATCGGTTTTAAATCGAGTCTAGCTGCTATCTCAACCGATATTGGTACGCATATTAATCCTCTGCCTTCGCGCATCATAAAATTGATCTTATCTGGTGATACTTTGTCGGCCGCGAAGATCAAATCGCCTTCGTTTTCCCTATCTTCGTCATCGACAACAATCACCATCTTGCCGCTCTTGATGTCAGCTATGGCATCCTCTATTTTTTTATGATTTGCTGTCATGTTGAATCTAGACTGACATCCTTGTAAATGTCTCGATTTTTAAGTCACCTAATAACTTCTCTATGGTCTCTTCCGGATTTTTCACGAAGGCTTGTTTCAGCAGAGCGTTTTCTTCACGGAATTTTCTCTCCTTGCCTTGCATGATGTTTGCCCAGATATTTTCAGGTTTTCCTTCTTGTTTGAGTTGTGCTGTCCAAATTTCTTTCTCTTTTTCAACCAGAGCTACCGGCACTTCGTCAGGGGATATATACCCAGGGTTCATGGCTGCAATGTGCATAGCAATGTCTCGTGCAACTTCTGTTTCGCCGCCGGATAGTACAACAGCTGTACCTATCTTGTTGTTGGAATGTATGTACGTCCCGATGTTTTTACCTTCGAAAATTTCCTTATTCTTGAGCTCGATTTTTTCACCAAGCTTTATGGTCAGATCTCCTATAACGCCACTTAGATCAGCTTCTTCTCCTTCTGATAAAACCTTGTCAGCCAATTTCTTTGCTTCGTTTATAAAGTCTTCATTCTTCGCTACAAAGTCCGTTTCGCATGCGAGTGTAATCATTGCAACTTTTCCCTGGCCCTCTGATACTGCAACTACCCCCTGAGCAGTCGACCTTTCAGATCGTGATGCCGCCTTCGCTTCACCTTTTTTACGTAGTATTTCTATGGCTTTTTCTTGATCTCCATTAGCTTCTTCCAAAGCTTTTTTGCATGCCATTGTTGATACTCCTGTGTCGTCTCGGAGTTTCTTGATTTGCTCGAGTGTTACCATTATTAACTGGGGTTATTAGGGGTAGGGGATAGTAAGAATAAATTTAAGCTTTCTCTTCCTCTTTAGGTTCTTCTGCCGGTGTCTCTGCAGGGGCAGCTTCTACAGTAGTGGCTGCTACGGGCTGAGGCGTCTCGACTTCAGGGGCTTCTGTAGGTGCTTCCACTGCTTTGGTTTCTACAGCAGGAGCAGCTTCTGGTTGCTTCGGTTTTGCTTCGGCAGGAGCTTCAACTGTCGTAGGCGGGGTTGTAGTTACCATTCCACCTGCCATCTTGCTGATGTCTAATTTTGATGTTATGTCGCCTAGTACCGGGATTTTCCAGTCATTTCCTTGTGATGCTTGGAACATAGCCAGTATGGTTACTCCAAAGTATCCCAGAAAAAGCAGAGTCCCGAGCATTGAGAATATAGTACTTGGTATTGCCAATATAAATAGTACTACGATGCTGACGAAAAACATGCCAACACCTTGTTTTACGTGGAACTGGCATGACTTACTCTGTGGTTTGAGTATTAGAGGCAGGATGAATCCTATGCTCGCATAAGCTAATACATTGAGCCATTTTTCGTCATTTGCAGTCTTTGGTTGATTAGTTGGCTTAGTGGACGCTTCTGCAGGTGATGCTTCGGTTGTCGTCTGCGCTGGTTGTTTGTTTTCTTCTACCATTTTTCAGTGTGGTAAAGGGATTTGTATTATTGTGAGTTCTATCCAGAAGTCTTATAACTACTGCGAAATGACAACTTTGGCTGCAAATATTTCAGAGCTTCTTGACGTATCTAATCCGATACGCCTTCGTCGCTCTTCAGTATTTTCGCTCAAACTTGTCATTTTTAGTAACGTTATCGACTTTTGGATAGGACTCATTTTGAAGGAGATTTGATTGCGTTTACGAACTTGTCTACCAAGTAGGTGATGGATTTGATTGAATCGTCATTTGCTGGGATCGGGTAGTCTATATTGTCAGGATTTGCATTCGAGTCTGTTATTCCGACAATTTTTACGCCCGTTCTTTTTGCCTCTTTGACTGCGATTTGATCTCTGTGTACGTCTAGCACGATGATGACGTCAGGAGTCTTCTTGATCTCCTGTACACCACCTAGAGACGTTTCCAGCTTATTAATAATCTTCTCGAGTTTCACGGCTTCTTTCTTGGTGTATTTGCTGAATTCGCCGCTAGCCTTCTCATCTTTTAACTGTTTCAGATATTTGATCCTCTGCTTAATGGTCTTGAAGTTTGTAAATAGTCCAGGAACCCACTTCTGAGTTACGTATGGGCAATTACATCCTTTTGCAGCAGCTTTCACCAGTTCGGTAGCTTGTTGCTTTGTACTTACGAACATGATCGTCTTTCCCTGAGATGCTGACGCATTAAGGAATTTAACCGCTTCTTCCAGGGCTATTGCGGTTTTGTTCAGGTCGAAAACGTGGATACCCTGTCTGTCTCCGTAGATGAAAGATTTCATCTTAGGGTTCCATTTGCTCGTTGCATGTCCGAAATGAACAGCATTTTTGAGCATTTCCTTGAGGTCTTTTTCCGTTGGCATGTGTCCTTGTGGTTATTGCCTGGATACTGTCTTTTCCTATCGAGGATTCCCTTTTACGGGCAGGACAATAGGATCGAGTACCAGACTTGGATATAAATGGGCATTTTCAATGAAAACGCCAACGGTCGTATTTTAGTATAATCGCTTCTGGAAGGCAAGTGGAGAAATCGCATTGTGTTTGCTATAATTTGCGCAATAAGAGTCTTAATATATTTAATTTCATTATTATGATTGATGATTTAAGGGGTCAGATTGACGTTCTTGATAAGAAAATTCTTTCTCTTCTTAAGGAAAGATTTGTGATTGCCCAACAGATTGGCGATCTAAAAAAAGGTAATGATTTGCCTGTGGTTGATGAAGATAGAGAGGCTTTGATATTGAAAAAGCTTGCTGAAGTTTCTATCAAAGAGGGTCTGAATCCGGATTTTGTTTGCTCCGTGTATGAGTTGATCTTCAAGGAATCTCGCAGATTGCAGTGTTGACGCAGGTGTTAAAAATTGGTATAATGTAATGATTTATAATCAAATCAGAAACATGATAGCTTCCGGTAATCAATCTCAAGTCCAAGTTCCTCAGGCTCAACAGCAGCCGGAGCCGGTTCAGGACTCTACTAAGGAGCCTGTGAAAATCACTATTATATTGCCTACTAATGCATATTTCTTGTCCGGCATACGTGATTTTACTTTGACGATGACTAAGAATATGACGGGTTTTTCAGAACAATGGGCTTATCGTTTTCAGTCAGTTGTGGATGAGCTCTGTAATAATGCTATCGAGCATGGATCTGAGAAAGGTCAGAATGTAACTATTAGCTTTGTTAATATCCCTGATGATAGTCTTGAAGTTATAGTTGAAGATAGTGGTACCGGTGCTAGTAAATATACCGCGGCTCAGATGAATAACTTGGTGAAGGAAAGGATTTCAATGATGCAAGGGCAGTATCTTGGCTTGCGCGGCAGGGGACTACCTAAGATTGTGGCCGAATGGACTGATGAGCTTTTGTTTGAGGATATTGAAGGCGGTGGACTTAGAGTACGTGTGAAGAAGTATTTACGTAGCAAAGAGGATGCAGTATTATCGTCGTCGGGTGATCCTACCCATGTGATGCTTACGTAATCACTATGAATAAACAAATAACAAATAAACAATTATGACTCAGGCAACAATAACATTTGAGGACGTGCGATCCGATAGTGATAAAAAAGTTAAGATCGTGAAAATCGTCGGTCAGCTTGACGAAAGCAATGTAGATGAAGAGGCAAAGAAAATTTATGCAGTGATTGAAGGTGCTGGTAGTGGACTTAGTTTGATTTTTGACTTCAGTGATCTTGAGTACATGAATAGTAAGTCGATCGGATATTTGACTGATTGGTACAGCAAAGTCTCGAGTAGTGGTGGCAAGCTTGTTGTTGCTCAGGCTAAGAGTAACATTGTCGATATCCTGCAGGTTGTTGGATTGACGCAGCTCGTTACTACTTATCCAAGTGTTGAAGAGGCTAAACTTGCTGTGATGTAGTTTGTATTTACGAATCATCTTTTGAGCCCTGCCTTTTTCGTAGGGCTTTTTTTGTTTGGTGGATTTTATTCCAAACTTCAGTAAAATAAAGAAGCTTAAATAAAAACAAATGATAGATGCTAAGATAGCTTTGGTTGCCGATTGGCTGACCGATCCGGGTGGGGCTGAGAAGGTTGTTTATGCTATGCACAGAATGTTTCCGGAGGCTCCGATTTATACTTCTATCTATGATAAGGATAAGTTGCCGATGTTCGAGGATGCCGATGTTCGTACTTCGTTTATCCAAAAATGGCCTGCGGCCAAGCATCATCATCAATGGTATCTCAAGTGGATGCCTGTCGCTTTTGAGCAGTTCGATTTGTCAGAGTACGATATTGTGATCTCCAGTAGTCATTCATGCGCCAAAGGTATTATTACGAAGCCTCAGACTATGCATATAAGCTACTGTCATACGCCTATGAGGTATGTCTGGGACGATTGTCACAGATATTTGAAAGATTATCCGTGGCCGAATATGATGAAAAAGGTGGCTGCTTACGTGCTTCATGATATACGGCTTTGGGATCGTTTGGCGGCCGATCGTGTCGATTATTTTATTTCTAATTCTGATTATATAGGGGAGCGTATTTCTAAGTACTACAAGGCTAAATCAGAGACTATATATCCGATTGTTGAGACTGATAACTTCTACTTATCCAGTGACACTGGTAATTTTTATCTTGCTGTTGGTCGGCTTATACCTTACAAGCGATTTGATCTGATAGTGGAGGCTTTTAATCATCTTGGCAAACCACTTAAGATTGTTGGGCGTGGTCCTGAAATGCAGAGACTCAAACGAATGGCTAGGCAGAATATTGAATTCTTGGATTATGTATCGGATGAGCAGTTAAGAGAGCTGCTTTCTACTTGCAAAGCTTTTGTTTTTCCTCAAGTTGAAGACTTCGGGATTGCACCTGTCGAGGCTATGGCTTCCGGAAGGCCTGTGATTGCTTATGCCGATGGTGGGGCGCTTGAGACCGTACAGGACGGAAAGAGCGGAGTTTTCTTTGATACTCAGAGTGCGGATGCGCTTATAAAAGCGGTTTTGCGGTTTGAGAAGAAGAAATTTAATGGTAAAAGTATTGCAGATAGTGTCGCTGAGTTTGGAAGAGATCGTTTTGAGAGAGAACTTAAGAGTTTTATTTCTAGGAAGTGGAAGAGCTTTAATAGGAAGTAATGAGCCTTTAATTCAAATTAGCATGGATATACGCAACTATTTTTACTATTTATGGCGAATGAAGTGGAAGGCTGTTTCTGTTGGCATTATTTTTGCTGTTTGCGGGTTTGTGTATACTTCCGTTTCCAGCATTACTACTTATGAAGGTGTTGTTTTTTTGACTGTCGGTATGGAACAGGCGGAATATCCGCAGGAGGCGGAAGCTTTTGGCGCACGAGGCGTGACGGAAGCCGATTATTACTTTGCTCAGACTGTTCAAGGATGGACTATGGACCCATCTTTTGCTAACGACGTGATTTCTCGATTACAGATCGTTAGCGACGATGCTGCGTTGTAGCGACGATGCTGCGTTGTCTATTTCCGCTAGGCAGCAGGAAAGGCAAAATATTATATTCAGTGTTGTTTCTGGGGATTCCCAGACTGCACTTGATGCTTCACAGGCATCCCTTGATGAACTTGATGATAGGCTCATGGGTTATAACGAGACGATGCAAACTTCTTATAAGATTGCTAATCCGGCAGTCACTTTGCTGACTCACGAACCCAATGTCGTTAGGAATTCGGTTTTGGGGTTACTTGTTGGCATGATCTTCGTTTTTGTTGCGATGCTTTGTTATGAATTCCTTGTCGGTATTGTGAGTTTTACTTTTCAGGTCGAAAAAATTCTTGGTAAGCCTTCCATTGATCCTTCTTATATATCAAAAAACGGCTATATACTTGGTGTTGGCACTGATGTTTCCAAGAAGTACGGACGTGATGTTGTGCATAGCGGAGATATAAAGCATGGCAACTATGTATTTGTTGTCAAAATAGGCACTGCCTCTGAAAAAGAGCTACAGACTTTGGTAAAAGTAGTTTCTGATTATGAGTGGATCACGGCTTAACAAGGCTATTTAATGAAAATTGGAATTGATTTAAGGCCTCTTTTGCATGGCAAGGCGTCAGGTGTTGCTGTTTATACGCACTCCTTGGTCTCGGAGATGATAAAGCATAAAGAACATGAGTTCGTGCTTTTTCTTACTGGGAGTAAAAGCGAATATTCACATATCATGGATGATTTCTCAGGAGCGAACATCCAGAAGGTGTTTTGGAAAGTGCCTAACAGGATACTTAATTTCGGCTTTTGGTTTCTTAATTACCCTAAGGTCGACCTCGGTCTGGATGCGATGTTCCTCCCCGATATGAGGCCGATTAGACTGCCTAAGGGCACGGCGAAAATTGTTACTTGTCATGACCTTTCGTTCCTGCGGTTTTCTCGATTTTTCTCATGGAAAAGCAGGTTTTGGTACAAGCTAAATAGCCCAAAGAATTATTTTCGGACTGCCGACAAGGTCATTTCTGTGTCGAAATTTACCAAGAAAGAGCTGGAAAGGCTCTGCGGAGTTGCAAGTGAGGTTGTTTATGAGGGCGCCAGTATCTCTGATGAGAGTGATACTGCGGCTGTTTCCGAGAAATACAATTTGCCTGCTCGCTACCTGCTATCTTTGTCTACGCTTGAGCCTCGAAAGAATCTTAAGAGAGTTATAGAAGCGTTTCAGAAGGCAGAGGTCGATTGTGATTTGGTTGTGGCTGGTGATTTTGATACATCGGTTTTTTCTAAATTGAAACTGCCATCGAGTGATAGAGTGCACTTAATAGGGGAGATTGCCGAGACGGAAAAGAAAGCCTTGTATGGGATGTCGGATGGTCTTGTTTATGTGTCTTTGTATGAGGGTTTTGGACTCCCCCCTCTAGAGGCTATGTGGTGTGGTAAGCCTGTCTTAACAAGCAAGGATAGTCCTATGGAAGAGGTTTGTGGCAAGTATGGCGTCTATGTCGATCCTTATGACGTTGCTGATATTTCAGCTGGTATAAGAGAGCTTATAACTGCCGATAAAGATCCCAAGGAAATTGCTGAACATGCCAGGAAATTCAGCTGGAGAGATGCAGCTAAACGCACTTTGGAAATCATTGAAAGTTCGCTGTGATTTATTTCTCCTTGTCTAAATAGTCTGTCACGAACAAAGACGCTGTTGTTGCGACAGGTACGGCTAAGATTATTCCAAGTATACCTAGCATCTGATATCCGATTAAGACAGAGATAATAATAATAACCGGTTTTAGTCCTACTGCTTTTTTCATTATCAGTGGAATAAGTACATTGCCTTCCAGTTGCTGAGCCATGATGACGATGCCTATGACCCATAGGACCAGCCATGGGGATTCGTTGAACGCAATCAATCCAGCCGGTATGCCTGCAAGGATGGGTCCTATAACAGGGAATAGCTCAGCTATTCCTCCCATCATTGCCAGCGTGATTGCGAAGTCGAGTCCAAGAAGCGAGAATCCGATCAAGTATAGTGTGAACATGGAAATCATAAGCATCATCATGCCACGTATCCAGTGTCCTATCTTGTCTTTGATCTTCTCTGATTTCTCTACGATATACGCGCTGTACTTAGATGGGAATACGGATTTCAGGAACTTGTCTACACTTCCCGCGTCTACTACCAAGAAGAATGTGATGATGAGTACTAGTATAGCGTTGAATACGCCATTAAATATCATCTTAAGAGCCACAAATGTATTGCCTGCAATGTTCTGTAATTGCTCGCCAAGTTTCTCGAGAGTGCCTTGCAAATTGTTTATAAATGTTTGCTGATCGACAGCTTCCAGTGATGATTGTAAGTAAGGTATTATCTTGTCTGCAAAAGGCAATGTCTCTAATGAGTCGCCGTTGGTGATGTTTGTTATGAGATGTCCGGCTTTCTTTGCAAGTTCCAGCAGCTGATCTGCAACGATCGGTATAAGATTTGATATGAAGAATCCTACCAGAAACAATAATACAGCGTAGATACCTAGTACGCTGATTGCTCTTGGTACTTTTCTGCTCTGTAATTTGTTTACTGCGGGATCAATAGCTGCATACAGCAGTAGCGATACGAAGACGATCAGAATTATACTTCTAATCTCGTATGCCACTTGCATTAACAGATAGATTAGTAGTATCACAAGCGCGGACTTAGCGACGCTAGCTATAGATAGATGTACCAGTACAGTATCTTGCTTCTTTGGCTTCGGCAGAGTGGATTCGATCTTCTGGTTATGAGTCTTCTCGTATTCTTCTATTTTACTTAGCGCATCTATTTTTGCCCTTATGCTTTTGAGCTTTTTTTGAGAATTTTTAAGCAGATTACTTATTCTGTTTTTCATGTTGGTTATTTATGATGTTAGTTGAGTTTGTATGATGTTTACTATTATCCATGCAAGGCTTGCCAGTGCGAGTCCTATGAGTGCGTACATTACTGCTTTTTTGCCTTTCTCTTTGTCCTCCGTGACGCCTCCCCATGCATAATAATATCCGCCGACTATGACGAATAGAACGCTGATTAGTCCCGCTACCCCTATGAGAAACTCGATAATGTATGTGATGTAATAAGGTAGCATCCATAGGTGAATATCGCCGGTTTTGATTCCGCATGACAAAAACTCCTCTCTACATGGATTCTCAGTGCTTAGGGTGCATTCCGTATTTGCCATGTACGCTGCCCTTTCCGTATCGTCGTTATTCGCACTGCTTATAATCGTCATGCACTCTGCATCTGTGAAGTTTTCCGCTCCTTGTGGCAATATTGTGTCTGCCGCTAATGCTGTCGGAATAAGCATTGCTATTGAAGCAATCAGAGTTAGTAGAATTGCTGCTGCTTTTTTCATGTTTGTATTTTTAGGACGACGCACGACTTACATATTACATACCTGAGTAGGTGAGTGTCTAGTCAAATAGCATTCTTCCGAGCCTTACTATTGTTGCCCCACACTTGATTGCCAGTTGATAATCTTGGCTCATGCCCATTGAGAGCTCTTTGAGATGGTACTTTTTTTGGAGTTTTTTCATGCGGTTGAACTGGGTGGTGATGGCTAGTTGATCTGATGTGTCCTCTGCAATCGTCATTAAGCCTTCGAGCTTAAGGGAGGGGAGTGAGCTGACGGTCTCTATCAAAGGCTGGACGTGTTCCTCTAATATGCCACCTTTTTGATTTTCGCGACTTATGTTGACTTGTATGTATATTCTTTGTGTTTTTCCGAGTTTTTCGGCGGCTTTGTTCACTGCTTTGGCTAGTTTCTCGGAATCGATAGTTTCGATTACGTCGCATAGATTTACCGCCATAGCGGCTTTGTTGGTTTGCAAATGTCCTATGAAATGTTTTTCCACTCCCGTTAGCTCGGGGAATTTTTCGCAAGCTTCCTTAATGCGGTTTTCGCCGACTATGCTGATGTTGTGTTTGCGAATGATCTTGAGTATTTCTTCCAAAGACCGCCCTTTTGTAACCGCCATTGTTTTCGTCATGGTTTTTAGATATGATTCACCACGGTTTGTATCATAACAAAAAATACAGATGTTGCCGATAGTGGCTATCGTAGGGAAGCCGAATACTGGAAAGTCTACAATATTCAATAGATTGCTTGGAAAGAGGAGGGCTATAGAATCCGATGTTGCAGGTACCACTCGTGATAAATTGATGTCCAAAACCACTATTGGTGGCGAGAAGATGTATCTTGTCGATACTGGCGGTATCAGGATGGAGAATGAAGATGATATAGAGGAGGATATGCTGGCTCAAGCACATATCGCTATTGATGGCGCTGACGTGATTTTGTTCGTTGTCGATGGGCAGAAGCCTCTCTCCGGCGAGGATTTCCATGTGGCTGAGATTTTACGCAAATCCGGGAAGCGTACGATTCTTGTCGCAAACAAGTGCGATAATCCCGATATTGAGAGTAGGAAATACAATCTCTATGAGCTTGGTTTTGGCGATGCAGTTGCTGTTGCCGCGCTACACAAGATAGGTCTTGATGCTTTGAGTGGTATGATCGTGACAGTTCTTGAAGAAGATGGGAAAACAGCGCCTGACGAGAAAGAAAAAGATGCCGACGTTGTACGCGTTAGTTTTCTTGGAAAGCCGAATGTAGGAAAGTCTTCATTGCTGAATGCTATTCTGGGTAAGAAGGAGTCAATTGTCTCCGATATCCCCGGTACTACTCGTGATACTGTAGAGGCTTATCTGAAGCATGGCGACAAAGAACTCTGTATTGTTGATACGGCCGGAGTTCGGAGGAGAGGCAAAGTGGCCAAAGGTATTGAGAAATTCAGTGTTCTTAGGAGTTTGCAGGCCATTGAGGATAGTGACGTCTCTGTGCTTGTGCTCGACTACAAAGAGGGTATTACCAGTCAAGATATGCATGTTGCTTCTTATATTCTCGAACAGGGCAATGGTCTTATCATCACTGTTAATAAGAGTGATCTTATGGACAATGTCCAAGAGGATTGCAATCGTTTTATCAAACATGCAAGATACAAGTTCGATTTTCTAGCTTGGGCTCCGCTTGTCTTTGTTAGTGCTTTGGAAAACAAGGGTACTTCTGAGTTGCTTGACGTGATTTTTGATTGCAACGAGGAGAGAAAAAGGCGCATTACGGATACGGATCTTTCGATCTGGCTTGAGAAAACTGTTTCTGACCACACTCCCAAGGGCACCAAATACGGCCAGCTTAACAGGATTGATTCTATCACTCAGCATGGTATTCAGCCTCCGAGTTTTACTATCAAGACCAGGTTCCCTGACAAGGTTCATTTTTCTTACCGCAGGTATCTGGAGAATCGGCTGCGTGAGGAGTTCGGTTTTAATGGTACTGCTATTAGGATTAGGTTTAAGTAAACGACTCTATAAAGTCATTAACAATCCGTATATATGGTTACTACAACTGTTGAAGTCCGAATACCATCTGATGTTGACCAAGCTATGCTTGCGCTTGCCGGGAAGGTTGCTGCAGGTCACCATGCGGAATTAGATTTCGATACCGATGTTCTCTCCGTTCAAGTTCCCGAGGATAATGTTGAGGGTTACACTGCAGCAATAGCTGCAAGATTCGGCGTTGTCACGGCTGCTCCTTCGAGTAATTGATTCCTGTATCCCCGGAACTACAAACTACAATTGGCTACACAATATCCTGGATCTTCTTGATCCACCTTTTTTTGTAGTACTGTCGTCTGTCGAGGTTGTGGAATTTGAGCATTTTGTCGCTGATTATTATGCTCGCTTCTTTCCCTTCGTTTTCGGTGAACGACTCGAGTTTTTGCTGCATCCTTTTCATTTGCCATGAACGTAGCTTCTCTTCTATCCTGTCTCCGAATTTGTTGCGAAGCAATTTCTCTTGAAATCTGCGAATCGCGCGTATCCATCCTCTGTTGGTGCGGTAATGTCTTTTTTGATAATTGATTGGTGTTGCGAAAAAACTCTCGAGGAATCTGCGGTTATGGTCGATCAGATCTATATATGTTTGATAATCACCGCAAACCGGCTGCATGGTTTTGAGCCAATAGGCTAGATATATGTCGTGCTCAAACGCAATACTGTCCATATTCAGATTGTCCTCTGTGAGATAGAAGCTGAGGCAGAAGCGGCCTTGTATTTTCTGGCCGTGACGGCGGACGCCGAATAGGTGAATCCATATTGTCAGAAGAGTTCTGGCAATGAACATTCGACCAGGCTTTGTTACTACAACTAAGTCTATATCGGATTTTTTTGTTGGATTGTCGTAGGAAAGATTGTTAGCAACCGCTACCAGTCTTATAAACGGTATGATATTAAAAATCTTTCTGAATTTATTTACGCGTTGCCAATATTTTTTTGCAAGCTTGCGTCTCTCATGCATCTTGAAGAAAGCTTCTTCGTTGCCTTTTAAACAGTAGAGTCCGTCAGAGTAGCTTAACGCTGCGCTATTCTTGAGATATAGTTCGATCTGATGTTCGTCCAGAGGTAGCTTGTAAAGGTACTCTTCCACTTCTTCGCGCGACAATGGATAGTCGAACATGTCGAAGAATGCGAATGTTGATAAGATCGCCTGTTTGAAATTTATCTTAGTATTGAGTACCATAGGCGTAGTCAATTTATTGGTCTTAAATGCTACCAGAAACACAAAAGAAAATACAGAGAATCATTAAGAAGCTTCCCGGCAGGCCCGGTATCTATAAAATGATAGGCAAGGATGGAGCTGTTCTTTATGTTGGCAAGGCCAAGGATCTCAAGAAACGAGTGCAGACATATTTCAGAGACTCTGCTGATTTAACTGTCAGAATTTCCAAAATGATTTCGCGTGTTTGGAACGTTGAATACATAACAGTTGATTCGGAACTGGAGTCTCTTATCCTCGAGTCTAATCTGGTTAAAGAGCTTAAGCCTCGCTACAATGTTATGCTCAAAGATGATAAGAATTTTGTTTATATCAAGGTTTCTGACGAGGATTTCCCTAGAATCAAAATCGTAAGACAGGTTGAAAAAGATAATGCTAAATATTACGGACCGAAGACGTCTGCAAAAAAAGTTTGTAAGACTGTAGAAGTTTTGAGGTCTCTATTCCCAATACGCGATTGTGACCTTGGTATTCGTCATATCAGAGATGATGCAATGAATGGATCAGAAGTTGATGTTTTTAAGAAAACTATTCCGTATCCATGTTTGCAGTATCATATAAAGACATGTAGTGCCCCTTGTGTTGGCGCTGTCTCAAAAGAAGATTATGCGGAAATGTCTACTGAAATTTGTAGATTCCTTGATGGTAAGTCCAATGGACTTATGGCAACTCTCAGAAATGATATGGAAATCGCCGTTTCCGAGAAGCGTTTTGAGGATGCTGCCGGTATTCGTGACAAGATCCAGTCTATCGAGAGTGTGCTCGAGAGGCAGAAAATTTCGGAATCCGACGATGTGAACCAAGATGTGATCGGGTATTACCTCGGAGTTTCGGAAGTTTTTATCAACTTGTTTGTCATTAGAAGCGGAAAACTTATTGATAATGAGAACTTTGTATTATCTGTTCCGGATGTTTCTGATTATGACTTGCCTGAAGTTTTTGCAGGATTTCTGCGTGACTATTATGAGAAGAGCACTTTCTTGCCGGATTCCGTTTTGTTGCCGTTTGCAATAGACGAAGAGCAGCTTCTCTCTGCCATGCTGGGATTTAAGATTTTTTGCCCTAAAAAAGGGGAGAAACATAAGCTTCTTGCAATGTCGAACAGGAACGCGGAACATTATTACAAGCAGATGCTTGTGAAATGGGAGTCAGACAAAGCCTATGATCCCGCTAAGGCTCTAATTGAACTTGCAAACGTCTTGGGGATCAAGAAAAAAATCGTAAGAATCGAAGGATATGATATTTCGCATAATTCAGGTGAGTTTACTGTCGGCGCGATGGTTGCTTTTGACAAAGGCGAGCCTAAAAACAGTGATTATCGTCATTTTAAGATAAAAACCGTCGATGGCATTGATGACTATGCGTCTCTATCCGAAGTTATAACGCGCAGGCTGAGGTACCTATTCGCTGATATCCCAGAAGGAATCATAGTAAGACGAGGACTTAAAAAAAACATTCCCGAGATCGAAAAAATTATTAAGGCTGAGCAGTTATATGGAGGTGATTTGATTATGCGAAACACGGTAATAGTTGAAAAGAAGGAGCAAATCGTTGGTATTGGTCGTTTGCGATCTCAAACGAAAGACCAAGATACTATTCATTCTCTCTGGGTGTCTCCCAAAATGAGAGGTAATGGAGTTGGTCATGTTATCCTGCGTGAATTGATTTCCAGGTCTAAAGCTAAGAGAATTTATATAGGTTGTTATATGAAGAACGCGCCTTTTTACGAGAAGTTCGGATTCAGACATGTGAAGAAAGCACCATCTTTTATGAATAAGACAATGGATCATTGTGACGGTGATTGCGAGGTTGCCGGGGTTTTTGTTTATGAGAAGAGCAAAGATGCTTCGTTTGGCAAGATGCCTGATATCTTGCTCCTTGATGGTGGAAAGGGTCAGCTATCGACGGTTGCGAAGGTTTTGGTGCATTTTGACGTTTCAATTCCGATAGTTGCTATGGATAAAAGCGGCGAAAAGTTGTGGATTTTGCAGGGCGGAAAGGTTGCTCTCTCCACTCTTGCATCCGATTCTCAGCCATTTTATCTCCTGAAAAGAGTTATCGATGAAGCACATAGATTCTCCAATAAACTGCGCGAAGATTTGCAAATTAAAAAATTAACCCAATAAAACATGTTGAAAGACCAGATCGTATCGGATTTGAAACAGGCTATGCTGGCCAGGGATGAAATTCGGGTTTCCACTTTGCGTATGCTCAAAGCTGCAATTATGAAGTTCGAGGTTAGTGGTGCCAAAAAAGAGGCAACCGAGGAAGATGTTATCGACTTGGTAAAGAAAGAGCTGAAAGCCAGGAAGGACTCTTCGGAGCAGTTCCGTAATGGCAATAGGGATGATCTCGCTGACAAAGAAGACGCGGAAGCTAAGATACTTGAAGCTTATATGCCTGAGCAGATGAACGAGGAGCAGGTGAGAGCTATCGCTACGGAAGTTGTCTCTAATTTTGGCACTGTCGGACCTCAAGATTTTGGCAAGGTAATGGGTGCGTGCATGGGTAAGTTAAAAGGGAAGGCAGATGGAGAATTGGTTAACAAAGTTGTGAAGGAACTATTGTCTTGAGTATATTGGTGAGTTTAAAAAAAAGAGACTTCGTAACGAAGTCTCTTTTGAAATTCTATCTGTATCTTGAGCACTAGCGCGTAACTGAGATTGTCTCAGATAGCTCAGCACTTGGAGCTGCAACTGTTATTCTACTTGTAGTTGCGTCTAGAATGACTGTGTACCCCGTGGCGTAATTAGTACAGTCTGTGTAAGCTGCTCCAGATCCTGTTGGATCAAAAGGCATCTCAGCTAGATATGTTGGAACTAGGTCGCTACAAATATCTATACCTGCAACACTGATTTCTGTGGCGGTACCTGTGATTGCAGCAGGAAATGCGCCTCTGTTGTCTAGAGAGTACTCGTAAACAGCGTCGATAATAGCTTTGACGTCGCTGTCTCTCTGAGTATTGTTGGCCTGCTTGATTTGCCTAGCCGGATTGACTGCGATAATGACGATTCCTGCAAGGATCGCGATTATCACGATGACGAGGAGTACCTCGATCAGGGTGAAGCCTTTTTTGTTCATGGGCTTGTGGGGTGAAAAAATTTGTTTTTGTATTTAAAGGCGCATAAGAAGTCAGCGCTTTTTGTTAACGCTGCTTAGTCTATAGCACTTCAATTACTTAGACAAGTCCAAGTATTTATTCCACTCTATTACGGGAAGGTTGATCTCCACTGCTGCGTCCGATGGGTCCAGCTGGTTATCCCACTTTGCATAAATAACGGATGAATATACTACTATTACTACGAATAGGATAGTTGTCGTGATTAGATATATGTAGTGCTTATTTAACATAGAGCCGTATTTTTATTTGAATATTTTCTCCCGCTGTTTCGGAGCTTAGTTCCGTGAAATTTAGTTCGTATATTTTGACATAGTAAGATAAGTTTTCCAGCTCATTCAGGAAGTCTATAAGATTCGTTTTACTTCCGAAAAACTCAAGTTGGTAATCCAGAGTGCTGCCTTTGGTCGCAGATTCTTTCTCGTCTATCTCTATCGACTTAAGATCAAGTGTTACGCCAAGTGCTTCGGCTGTGTTTTCGATGTCCGATATGAACTGAATGTATTCTATCTCCGATGCCGGACGCAACGAATGAGTGTGCGCTATGGCCTCTTCTGTTCCTTCGGTATATAGTTGCAAGCTTTGTTCGAAATTGGATTGGAGGTTGTCTGTCGCACTCAAAAACGCGTTAAGCTCTTTGATGTCGTGATGCATCCCAGACAATGAATAGCCTATGAATAGCACGATAAATGCGCTTACGAATGTTAGTACAAGACTGAGTTTAAAAACTCTCTTTGCTGGATTTGATGGTTCAGTTAGAAGCATACTCCGGTAGGCTTGAAAATATTAATGTGATGTTAACTTGAAAAGGTATACTCGACTTGGTGTCAAAGCTTGATAGTGGCATCTCCGCAGCATCAATGAACTCTGAGTTATCCAGATTGTCTTGCATTTCCAGTAGGGAACTCCTTTCGTCCGCTATTCCGCTAATTGATACAGACATATCAGAGTCTTTGTATTTGAATGAGTTGATGGTTATTCCTTCCGGCATTAGTTCGTATATCATTGTTATTGTTTGTGGTAGTGAAAATAGTCCGTTGTCTATATTGCTGAGTGTTATGACTTCTGTGTTAAAAGCTTCCAAGTCTTCTTTTACATCTTGGTACCTTGTTCCGTACAAGGTCAGTTCTATGTTTGATTTTTTAACTTCCAGGCTTTCTCTTTCGAAACTGGAAGTCAGATGCTTGTAAAATACGAATCCTGCAATCGACAAGCTGATTATAGCCATTGCCAATGAGCCTGCTATTATCGCTACCTCGATTTTTTTGCTTAGGAATTGTCTTTTGAGCCAGCTTGGGATTAAGTTTATGTTGCTACCTTCTTTTGATTTGAGCGCGTCGAGCGCGACCCCTATTGCATTTGTGAAATAGATTGAATATGGCGCTTTGCTTGCGCTTCCTTTTTGAATGAATCTGTCGTCTTCTATGAGTAGTCCTTTTTTTGGGTCGCCAATTATTATGTTGCGTTTACCGAACTGCTTCTTTGCAATTTCATAAAAGCCAGGAAGGTTAGAGAATTCTCCTGTAAGAATGATGTTTTGTACTTTTTCTTTCTTTGTTTCCTGTTTTGCTAAAATTATATCTGTCGCCATTTTGTATTTGGAGTTCACAAACTCTCTTATCTTCTCCGAGAATTTGGGGTCTTCCTTGTGGTTCTCCCACTTTGCGAATAGCTCATCTTTGCTCACCTTGAACTCGCTACTTATGTCGTCAATAAGATGTGATGTCCCTTCATTCGAACTTATGAAATGTTTTATATGACCGTGTTTGATCGTCAAATAATTAGTCGATAGTGCTCCTACTTCTATGATCAAGCTTTTCCCTTCTTGAGGTATTTGACTCTCCAAGGCGTATTTTAATGCTTCCACATGTACTCCATATAGCATTGGTTTGATTCCTATTGCGTCCAGTGTCTTTGTGTACTTGTCGGCAACGGCTTTTTCTACAGCGGCGAACATTATGTATTGATACTGTTTCGAGTCTCCATTCGAATCATCTCTGTCCAGTATTGCGAAATCCCAATACAGATCTTTCATCGGGTAGGGTATGACGATTTCGGCTTCGTATGGCAGTGCTCTGCTTATATCTTTTTTACTGAGTGCTGCAGGAAATGCGAAGATATGCGTGAAGATTATTCGTGGTGGCAGGATGATGGCAACAGCTTTTGTGTCTACTTTTGATGGATTTGCATTGCGAATCAAGGCTTTCAGTATTGTTTTGAAATCCTCTTCGTTCTGTATAGCGCCGTCTTTTATTACGCCTTCCGGTATAACGACTCTGTTGTATGCTCTAAGAGTTGTATCTCCGTTGGATTGCCGTAATTCCACTAGCTGTACTAGGTGGTCATGCAGGTCTATGCCGACTACTGTTTTTGGTATGATTTTCATTTTTGTTTTGTCGTCCTTCCGATAGTTGAGTTTATTGATATTTAGGTCTCTTGCCAAGAGGTTAACTGTGCGTTCCTTGCCTCACCATTACTTGTGATGTCGATTATGCCTTCGTAATTCTGTTCATAATCAAGATATTCTACTTTTATGGCAATGGTATGTACGCCTTCTTCCGACCCCGAGCTGCTCTCACTGCCTTCTGCACCTGCAATTCCCTGGATTTGCAGCGAGCTAACGTTGATCGTTACCGAGTCTCCCCACAGGTAGCCGTCTACAGATATTGTGCTTCCCGTGAGCTCTAAGTCTCCTGCTGCTCTGATTATGCCTTCCAATGTGACACTGCTTCCGTTGATATAAACTAATCCGTCTGTGTATATAAGTAGGTTCCCCTCTGCCGCAGCTATAGATATGCCGCTTCCGTTTATTTCTACGGATCCATTTAGGCTGATTAATGTCAATGTTTTGTCAAAAATGCTCGTATTTATCTCTATATCGCCGTTATTGACATATATGATGCTGCCATCAGGGGTTACTGATCCGTTTACCTTGAGGTTGCCGCCTGCCTGTGTCAATGTGACATCGCTGGTGTAGTACGTTCCTGCTGCCACCGCCATGTCGTAATATGTGCTGATCGATGTCGGCAGGGATGGACTAATTTGCGTTGTTACTTGTGATCCGGATATCGTTACGTTTGTCCCTGTTATGCTGCTGTCATCTACGTATGTTGCCATTTCGGTGGCAGAGATATCCGTGCCATTAATGTTTAAGTCGTCGTTAGCATGTACTCCTTCTAGCTGTATGCTGGTTCCGTTTATGACGACGTCTTCTTCCGCGAACACTTCTTTGCCATTTATCCCGGTGCTGCCTGTAGATCCTTCTGCCGATACGCTTATAACGCATCTTAGGTCGGTGCTGAATTCCATGGTCTCGCCTGTGAAGCCTGTGCCGCTTTCTATGCGTGTGATTGCTTCTTCCAGGCAAGCTTCGGCTGCGTAATATGACGATCTGTCAGCGTCGCTATTTGATTGCTGTTGATACGATGAGACGCTTGATTCTGATATTGCCAGTACCATTATCAGCGTGAAGCCAGATATGATTAGCAGGCTGATTAATGCTATAGATCCTCTTTTTGATTGTATTTGTTTTCTTATACTCATAAAGTTCTTAATGAAAGTGTCAGATTGATTGTGCTTGTGCGTTGTAAATTAGCTACTTCTGCTGAAACAGGTGCAATTTGTATTGTCGCTATGATTTGATCTGGTGATTTATTGTATGTGACTCTGTGAAAGTTTGCTTTTTCGATCTTCGTGTCGTTTGTGTTTATCTGTATTGGATCTGCGCTACCTTCTTTGATAAAAATGTTTCCGTCTTCTATGTAGAATTTGGTAGGGGATTTTGATACGTCGTTCATGTTTAATGAAAGGATTCCGTTGTCGTTGTCGAAAACGCTACTTGTTTCGTCAATTCCACTTGAGGTGTATATGCTTGTCTTGATTTTGTCTGCGATGAACTCCTTGTTTGCCTGAAATTCTTGGACCTCCTCGGACACCGCCGTTAATCCGGTTATTTGGAAGGCGAATGTTATTGCTACGGCAAGGAATATCGCTAATATCGTGAAATATATGATGATTTCAATAAGCGACGATCCCGAATTGTTTGTTTTTGTTCTCTGCATTACCTATGGAGTATAGTTAATTCGTACTTCTTCTATGGTTGGCGTCTCTATCCCGTCAGATGTGACTATTACTCTGAACTGGATATACCGGATTCCGGATGCACTTGCGTTAGTCTCTATCTGAGTTGGCGATGATTCGTAGTATGTTGATGCTGTTCCGTCATTACCGACCCATGTTGCTGACGATACTCCTGCCTGCGTGCTTGATGTGCGTATTTGCAGAGTAACTGTTCCCCCCGTTGTGGCTGTTGTATCCCATTCTATGAAGTTGTATCTGGTTTCCTCACTGCTGGTATCCAATACGTCCGATGTGAATGTTCCATAGGTGCTGTATCCCGGATCTATGGTCTCCAGAATGATAAGACCTTTGTTGTTAACGTCTATCGTGACGTAGACGTTCCCGCTGTATGTGTATACTCCCGTACCTTTGCCGCCTATGTCCGCGGAGTACGCGATATAAGGGGATACTGGATTTGATATGTTGATTATATCGAGTCCTGGATTGTCATTGTCTATAGCTGCATATAAATAGTCGCCGTCAATAGCCATGTCTTTGATCTTGTCGTTGGTATCCATTGACCCCAGTAGTACTGGATTCTCCGGGTCTGATATATTCACTGCCTGCAGTGAGCTGTCGTCGTCTTCGGTTCCTACGTATGCGACTACTCCATTTATTGCTATTGAGATCGCCTCGTCTCCTACGTTGAGTGATGCGACTTCCAATGGACTTAGAGGGTTCGATATATCGACTACTCTAAGCTGATTTGATGAACTATCTACCCCTACGTATGCGTAGTTCCCGTTTATAGTGATTACATTGGTTTCGGCGCTAAAATTCAACGTTGTCTCTTGTACGGGTGTTTCTGGATTGTTTAAATTGAATACAAGAAAACTATTGGAGGACTTGTTTGTCCCCATAAATAGGTAGCTGCCAGATACTGCTGGTTGGTTGCCGTACGCGCTTAGGTTTTGATTGTCTATCAATGCAGGGTTCTCGGGGTCGGATATATCGACGATTGCTAAGCTGCCATTTGTATCTTGCACTCCAATATAAAGATAATTCCCATTTATGGTGAGGTATCTGCCTTTGTTCCCGATGTCTAATGTGGCTACCACTGTTGGCAGTTCCGGGTTGCTAATGTCTACTACTGCCAAGCCTTCGGTGCTTTTGTTGCTGGCTACATATGCGTAATTTCCTGATACTACTACGTCATTGCCGTGTTCTCCGATGTCAGAAGATGCTATGAATGTGCTAAGCTCCTCTATTAGAGATAATTGTATTGCGCAGTCGTCATCCGGTGGTGCTGGAGTTTCTATAGTCTCGGTATTGCTGAATGTTCCGGCTACAAATTCGGTGCACGTTGTTTGGAACCAGTCATTGCCTCGCCAATCTGCAAGGTATGTCGTCATCGATACCGATTTTGGCAGGATACTGTGCCAGTTCCATGTGACCTCTGATGTTATTTTTTTGATTTCTTCATCCAAAGTACCGGTTGTAGCGATATTTCCTTCGCTATCTCGATATACATCTTCGATGGTGACTGTTCTCAGGTAGTACCCGTCTATATCCTCTGGGGCTGCCGTCAAACTCCATGTATCGCTCGTAAAGTTGAGTCCGAATTCGCCTGCTTCCAGTAGTAAGAAATCGCGATCTCTGATATTCCTGATCGCTTCGATGCCTTCTTCGGCGTATGCAAGTGCTTCGTTGTTTGTTTGCACCTTTGAGCTGCGGTCCATACTGCTTACTCCAAGCGTAAATATGCCAGTAGCAAATATGGTGAATATCGTCATTGCGATGAGTATCTCGATGAGAGAGAAAGCTCTGCTTGTTTTAGTAGGTGATAACTCCAAGTTGATTTATCGTTATTGTTGATGTTGTGCTTATTTGCTGGGAATAGAGGTCTACACTTCCATACTGGTCTGTTGCTCCTTCCGGAGATGTGAAGATTATGTCTGTGCCTCCTCCGTTGAGCGTTATGTTTGTGAACTGCAACGTGCTTGGTAATTCGTTGACAACGTTGCCTGTGCCGTCCACGATGTAGCTGTCTCCTGAAAACGTCGTGTATGAGTTGCTCTCTATATGAACCCCATGACTGCCTGCGTCTTTGCCTGCCATTGCGTCACTTTGTGCAAGCCTGAGAGCGGATATGAAATTGTTTCTTTGTCCATTTAAATCGGATCTTACTATTGTCGTTTGAGAGTAAAGTATTGATAAGCCCAACATCAAACTCATTAGTGTGATTACCAGCATTATCTCTATTATTGTGATCGCTTTTTTCATTATCTGCTGAGTAGGTTAGGCAATTGATATATCGGTAAAATCACTGATATTGCGACTCCTCCAACCAACATCCCCATGAAAATCAGGAGGATCGGCTCGAGTAGTACCGAGAGATTCTTTGTCATGTGATCTACATTTTGTTCGTACATCGATGCTAAGTGGTCTGTTGTCGATTCGAGGCTTCCTGTTTTTTCTCCTACGAAGAGCATTCTTGTGGTCAGAACTGGGAAAATCTTTTCATGACCTGAAAAAGATTCTCCTATGCGACCTCCTTTTTCTATCATTTGAGCAGCCTGTGTTATTACCTTCTTGTATGGCTTGCTTGTTATCATCTGTTCGGTTATTTGTAGCGACTTTGTGATTGGTACGCCAGCTTGTAATAGAGAGTTGAATATTCTGGAAAATCTTGCGAGATTGATGTATTTGATAAGTTTTCCGAATATTGGAAGCTTGAGGAGTATTTGATCTCGGATGTTTTTTAGATGCTTTGAACGTATCATGAATGCTGATAGCCCAGCGGCTCCTAATAGCAGCAGCATTGTGATAAACGGATTGTTTGTTACAAAATTACTTGTTCCAATAAGAATACGCGTTGGCAATGGCAATACTACGTCAAATGACGTGAATATTTCCGCTATTTTCGGAAGTACAAAAACAACGATGCCTGCTGTTAATGTTAGCGTTATACATACTATAAATGCTGGATATACGAATGCTGACACTACGCGCTTTCTAAGGTCGTAATCTTTCTCCAGTTGCTTATCAAGATATCCGAGGGTTTTTTCGAGTGTTCCGCTTTCTTCTCCCACTGCTATCATGTTTATAAATACATCAGAAAAAATCCATTTGTACTCTTGTAAGCTTTTGGAGAGGGTTTGTCCGGATTGAATCATTTGCAAGATGTTCTCGTACATCCTCCTTGTGTTCTTGTTGGCGGCTTGGTCTTTCAATATATCGATTGCCTCAGTAATGGTAATTCCAACTTTAAGCATTGTTGATAAATGTTTTGTGAAGGTCATTTTTTCAACAAAGCTTAGTTTTGGTTTTTGCCAGAAATAGTCGTGCGTCTGAGACTCCTCTGTTATCGATATAATCACGTTGTTTTCTTCCCGCAATGCATCAGCAACATCTTGCTGGCTTGCTGCATTCATGCTGCCTTTTTTGGTAGCTCCTTTTTCGTTACTGATTACGTAGGTGAATTTTCTCATTTGTTTTTATACTGACTAGTCATGCATCACTCTGAGAACTTCTTCGAGAGTTGTCTCTCCAGCGAGAACTTTTTCTATGCCGTCTATAAACATTTTCTGCATTCCGCTTTTTGTTGCTAAGTTTTCCATCTCTTCCAGTGTTGTGTTTGGTGATATGTTCTTCTTTATCTCGTCCGATATGTCCATTACTTCTGCTACACATGTGCGTCCTTTGAACCCGGTATTGTTGCAGTGTTCGCATCCGTCGCCTTTGTAGAGGGTGAAAACCTCGCCTTTGTTTATCTGCTTGATCTCTTCTACCATTGCATCGAGCTCTTGTTCTTCGAAATTCGCCAAGAAGTCTGCGAGTTGTTTTATAGACATTCCGTACGAAGCCTTGCAGTGTTTGCATATTTGCCTGACAAGCCTCTGAGCGATAATCATTTCCAGTGTTGCCGCAACCAAAAAGCTTTCGACCCCCATCTCCATTAGCCTTGGTATTGTTGAAACGGCATCGTTCGTATGAAGTGTCGCAAGCACTAAATGTCCTGTAAGTGCTGCATTAATAGCTACGGTGGCTGTCTCCTGGTCACGGATTTCTCCTACCATGATTATATCGGGATCTTGTCTGACCAGTGATCTAAGTCCATTCGCGAAAGTCAGGTCAGCCTTGGGATTCACTTGGGTTTGATTCACTCCTTCCAGCCTGTATTCTATAGGGTCTTCGATTGTTGATATGTTGACTTCGCTGGAGTTAAGCATCCTCAGTACGGTATACAGAGTTGTTGTTTTGCCTGATCCTGTTGGCCCTGTGGTGAGAAGGATGCCATGTGTTTTTGATATGTTCCTTTCTATGATCTTTAAGTTGTGCTCTGAGTAGCCTAGTGTAGCCAGCTTTAATGAATTGCTATCAGATCTTAGGAGACGCATAACTATTTTTTCTCCGTCATATGTTGGCAATATTGATACACGCAGTGTTATTTCGTTGTTCTCTAAATCTATTTCGAATCTTCCGTCTTGAGAGGCCCTGTGTTCGTCAGTTCTAAGGTTGGAGAGAACTTTAATCCTCGTGGTAACTAGCTCAGCTATCTCTATCGGCAGTTCTGCAATAGTGTTGAGCAGGCCGTCGATTCGATTCCTTATTATGAGATAGTTCTTGTGTGGTTCTATGTGTATATCTGATGCGCCGTTTTGGAATGCAAAGAGTATGATTGTGTCGACGATTTTTGATGCGTCTTCAAGCGACTCGATTTTTTTAGAGTCACTCATCGCTCCTTCAAGGAGCTTGTTGAATTTCTCGTTAACATCTCTGCTGTAGACCTTAAGTGCCAGTTGAATGTCGTTCTTTGTCGCGTAATGTGGCTCAATTGAGAGTCCTGTTTTGTTTTCGATAAAATCTATGATCTCTATATTTTGAGGGTCGTTCATCGCAACTTTCAAGATATTCTCTTCTCGCGCGAAAGGAATAATGCGTTGATGTTGAGCAAGTTTATGAGGAACGATAGGCAGCAATGTGTCTTTGATCGTCACGTCTGACAGCTTGATGTATGGAACACCATAAACTTCGGCTACTATTTGTCCCAGTTTGTCGTCGGCTACTTTGCCTTTTTCCAACAAAAGTTCGCCAAGTGATATGTTTTTCTTCGAGCTGACGTCCAGCAATGCTTTGATCTTATCTTCCGCAAGGACGCCGTGCTTTACGAGTGCCGCAGCCAGATCTTCGTTCTTTATTGGCATATTTGTTTTTTAAATCTTATTATTTTACCATATTCTATCAGGTTTAGCAAACCTCTTGAGTGTGGTATGATTTATTTAACTTATGAAAAAAGTATTCGTCGTCTACAATCCGGTTTCCGGTCTGCGTAAAATGAGAAATCTCAGACCTGTTATAGAGAAAAGGCTTATTAAGCTTGGTTGTGAGTACGAGGTTTACGAAACTCAAAAAGAGAATAATGATTTCTCCGGTATGCTCATGTCGGATTATGATGTGATCTTGGCTGTTGGAGGTGATGGAACCGTTGCTGATGTTGCGGATTACGTGGTTAAGCATGACATTAAGGCGTCGCTTGGTATTGTTGGTACCGGATCTACTAATCTACTGGCTTTGTCATTAAAAATTCCTGTTGTGAATAGTTCCGCTGCCGTTGATTTTGCCGTAAACAACGAGGGCAAGGCGATGGATGTGGGACTTGCGAATGGTCGTGTTTTTCTTATTGCAGCAGGTAAGGGATACGATAATGTTTTTATGACCGGAGCTACGCGCGAGATGAAGAGGAAGATCGGTTTTCTTGCTTACGTTTGGAGTTTTTTTACGACTTATTTGGCGCATCCAAAGTGCAAGTATCAAATCGAAATTGACGGCTACTCTCATGAGGTTGAGGCCAAAACCGTCCTTGTGTTCAATTTCTTGCGTCTTTCCGAAAAGAAGCTTGGTCCCGGGTTTAAGCCTGATGATGGTGTTTTTGAAGTTGTAGCTATGAATCCTACGAGTCTTTGGAGTCTTATCCGAATCGGACTTTTTCTTCTGCTAAGAAAAGAAAAACACACGCATCCTAAGATTACATTCTTTGAAGCCCGATCCAGCGTTAAGATTCATTCCGATGCGGATAGGGGATACCAAATTGATGGCGATGTTCTTGATGACACAGGCGATCTTGATATTACAGTTATGAAGCGGCGTCTAAATGTTGTTTATTGCTCGACCTCTTCTAAGTAGCATTTCTCGCAGTATACGATCTCTGGTCTTGTTGTATCGTAAGTACTCTGTATTCCTACGTTGCATTTTCCGCAATGACGATTCCAGAGGTACTTTGGATTTTTCTTCGCCATTCTTCTTTTGTGCCGGCACTTCCAGCATTCGCGCGGCAATGCAACTCCCATCTTGCGGTAGAATTCTAGCTCCTGATCTATGATTCTATGGTTTCCTCCGCAGGTAGGGCAGATTATGATTTGTTTGGTGATGTCGTCTTTGGTCTCTTTGATGTCATCTGGTAGCTTCTCTGCAGTTATTGCGTTTTCCGAGGCCGGCTTGCATTCTGCGTCGTGCCATTTGAATCCTCTTTCCAGGGCTTGTTCTTTTGTTAATGGTACGTACTCTTGAGCGACGCTTTCGTTGTATGCAAAAGGTGATATTTCAGTTGGAAAGAACTGACCATACTCGCCTGTTTCCTCCATATGCTTTATGATTCGCTTACTGAGCACCTCGTATTCTTCCTTTGAATATTGTTTGTTAAGGATGCAGTACTGTTTGCCTCTGAGAGCTATACATCCAAATAGATTCTTGCTGTTTAAACATAATTCCGAGTATTGCATGTCGCAGCATGCTTCCCACGAGTTCATTGTGAATTTACAGTTCTGCATTTTGTATGCGCTTGAAACCATCTCGTAGCAAAGCTCACTCCCGGCTCCTACGAAATCCCAATCGTATGAATCTTTGACGTTGAACAGTTGATTTCCGAATTTGACGTCTTCTAAGTCACGACTATCGAAGCAGTATTTTGCGTTTTTTGAATTCGTCAAATAGTCGCCAATACAATTGTCGCAGTTCACAGTATCCAGTAGTTTCCTTGGGTGTTTCAATATCGATTCATTGGATCTGCGTATGCCTTCTGTGATGCCTGCGTGTGACGAGACGTTCATCTCTTTTTTTGCTTGCTCAAACTCTTCTTTGGAAACTTTTTGATTGAAAACGTAGTACTCCTTATTTCTGAGATTAGCTGATCCAATGCAGTTATGGCAATTACGCATATTGTAGCAAAAATATAATTCGCTTGAAGAGCTGCATCGTTGTGAAAAGAAGCACCTAGTGCATTTTTTTGCGTCCAATGTTTCGTAGCACTGAGTTGAGTCCTCTGTCATGTCAAAATCAACGCAGTTGAAATTGCGCACGCTAAATCTGCCGTAATACGAATCCTCATTATAATCAGCTGTAAACAGGAGGTATGAGTTTTTGTTTCTATATGCATAGTTGGCGTAGTCGGAATTTTCATTTCCTATGGAGTTTAGGGCCATTCTTGGCACTGAGCGCTGTAGATTTGCGAATTGTTCGAAGAATGGTCTATTGAAGTCGAAATCCAATCCGTACTCCATTGGATCCCATTTGTCTGACCACCATTCTTTGGGACTGTAAACCTTATATGGCTTGTCTCGTGAATACATAGATATCATCTCCTCTCCGGACAGGTCAGATTTCCTTTTGTATAGGAACAGTTCGTTCCTAAACGCTAATCTCCTCATTTGCCTACACGTTGGGCACCATGTAGGTTGAGGTACCTGCATTTTGTCGTAAAATACTAAGTCCTCTGACTCTATTTGGAATGGCTGTGTGCAGTTTGAGCAGGTCGTCATGGTTGATTGTTTTAATTGTACCTCATTGTAATGCCCAGACAGCGGATAGTCAAAACCTATATAACGAGACCGTTCTTGGCGAGTTCGCGTCGCTGATTTTACTTCTGTTGGACTATGATCAACGCATGTGATATACTGTTGTCAGGAATATTGACAATGACCTTATGGATCTCCGCAAGATGCTTAATAAAATCGGGCTAACTGACAAAGAGGCCAAAGTGTATTTGACTCTCCTGGAGCTTCAGGAAACTATTCCTAGCGTTATATCCAGAAGGTCCGGGATTAAACGTCCTACGACTTATGTAATTCTAGAGCAGCTACAAAAAAGAGGCTTATGTAGTCATGTTCGAAAGGGTAGGACTCTCTACTATAGAGCCCTTAATCCGCATGCTCTTCTGGAAGATCAATACAATAAATATTCTGAGTTAGAGAAGGCTATGCCTGAGCTGGTCTCTCTTCATGAGAAATATGTTGTCACTCCTCAAATGACTGTGTATGAAGGAGCTGAAGGAGTTATTAAGATTATGAATGATACACTGAACACTTCTACCGGTCTTTTGTGCTGGGCTGATGTGACTGTTGCTGTTGATGGTTTGTCAGCGGACTTCTATGAATCTTATATAAAGACTAAGGTTGAAAGAGGTGTCTGGTTAAAAGGTGTTTTTTGTTATGATTCTGCGGCTTTGCGATTCAAGAAGAAGGGGAGAGAGGAATTGAGAGAGGTTTATCTTGTCCCAAAGGAGAAATTCCCTTTTAAAAATGAGATAAATATCTACGACGACAAGGTGGCCATTGTGTCGTATGAGGAGAAGGTTGGTGTGATTATTCAAAACAAGACTATTGCTGATACTCAAAGAGCCATCTTTGACCTTGGTTTTGAGTATGCACGAATGATTGAGCAGGATGTTTTGACCGACAAAGATCTTGAGTATCTAGGGGGAGATAGATTTGTCGCTATGGCGCCGTGATGACGCATTATAGCCGAACTACCATAAAACGGCAGTAAATCCCGAGTGCTAGTTTGCGATATGGCTTTGTTATCAAAAGCCTTAAATAGCTCGGCTATATCTGTTTTCTTGTGTGGGCTTGCAAAAAGCATCTTGTTATTTGCAAGATACTTTTATTTGAATGGCGGAACGGACGGGACTCGAACCCGCGACCTCCTGCGTGACAGGCAGGCGTTCTAACCAACTGAACTACCGCTCCGCGTTTGTTGCCTGCAAAATTTACATTACAAGGGAAGTCTTTGCAATGTTAATTTTTCAAATTATTTGTAATTTAAATGTTTGCTAGTACAATGCTTTTTGTATGCCGAAGTGGCGGAATTGGTTAGAATTTTGATCAATTGATTCGCTCACGGCTTCGTCCCTTTACTTGGGACTGCAGAAGTTCTCTCATCAATTGTCAAAATCTCTTAAATTGATGACTGTGCAGATTGATGAGGCAATGTATACACAACAAAAAAAATTATTAATATGCCGAAGTGGCGGAATTGGTAGACGCGCACGACTCAAAATCGTGTTCTCGCAAGGGAGTGAGGGTTCGATTCCCTCCTTCGGCACCACGCTCTTTATACCTTAACAACCATAATTATGAGCGAAAAAAAACAGCAAGGGGGGGCTATTTGGATGCTAAGTACATTTGCACTTATAGGTGTTTTGATAGGACTTGGCATATCCTCTTTGAACGGATCGCCTGATGAGAGTGCAACGCCTACTCCGTCTGGCGTTCAAGATTCCGAGCAGTCAGCTTACGTGGCTCCCGGTATTGATGATGATGCTATGCTTGGCGATGAGAATGCCCCTGTAACTATGATCCTTTTTAGCGATTATCAGTGTCCTTATTGTCAGTCATTCGAGACAGAGACAATGCCTTTTATTATAGAAGACTTCGTCGATACGGGTCTTGTTAGAGTCGTTTTTCGGGATTACCCTCTTTCTAGTCACGAGTACGCTCATGTTGCCGCAGAGGCTGCTGAATGTGTCGGCGATGATGATGATTTGTATTGGGCATACCATGATCTTCTTGTAGCCAATGCTGAAGAGTGGGAGTCTTACGATGGCGATCATTTTGATCTGTTTTCGCAATACGCCGCTAATCTTGGCGTGGATCAGGACGCTTATTACGAGTGTCTTTCTTCCGGTTCTTACTATGACGAGGTCGATTCCGATGCTGAAGACGGATGGGCTTCAGGCGTACGAGGTACTCCTACGGTTTTTGTAAACGGCGAAATGGTCGTCGGTGCATTGCCTTACGAAGACTACGTTACATCTGATGGCGTTACTCATGAAGGCTACGAGTCTATAATCACTAGAGTCCTGGAGGCGACCAAATAGGGCTCTTTATGGATATTCCTGTTCCTATTATGACGCGGAACTGATAAAATTGGTTCCGCGTTTTGGTTTTAATGACGGATTACTAACTATTAATTATGTTCTGCGACGAAGTAGAAGTTCATTTGAAGGCTGGTAAAGGTGGTGATGGTGCTGTCTCTTATCGTCGTGAAAAATTCATCTCTAAAGGAGGGCCTGATGGTGGAGACGGAGGAGTTGGAGGGAATGTTGTCTTTAAGGCTAATGAGAACTGGAATACATTGTCTGATTATAAGTCTCAGAAGCTTTTCAAAGCAGATAATGGTGGCAATGGTAGCAAGAGGAATCAAGCTGGTGCATCTGGAGAGGATCTTGTTCTTCTTGTGCCGGTAGGCACCATTGTCTACGAAGGCGATGATGTTGTTGCGGATTTGACTTCGCATGATGAAGAGTTTATTGCTGCGAAAGGCGGCAAAGGAGGTTTTGGGAATTCTCATTTTACTTCAAGCGTTAGGCAGACTCCGGATTTTGCTGAGATAGGGGAGGAGGGTGCTGAGAGAGAGGTCCGATTGGAACTCAGGATGGTTGCTGATGTTGGAATCGTTGGGATGCCGTCTTGTGGCAAATCTACTTTGATATCCAGAGTTTCAAATGCCAAGCCTAAGATTGGAGATTATCCTTTCACGACATTGATACCAAACCTCGGTGTCGTAGATTTGACTCAGTTTGGTGGAGACAAAGGCCAGTCTTTTCTTATGGCCGATATACCTGGGCTAATCGAAGGGGCATCGCAAGGCAAAGGACTTGGTGATGATTTCTTGAAGCATATTTCCAGAAGTGGAATACTTATTCATATGATAGATGGAGGAGCCCTCGATGCTGTTCATGACTATACGATCATCAGGAAAGAACTCGAACTTTATGATCCTACTCTCATTTCCAAGATTCAACTTGTTGTGATTAACAAGATCGATTTGTTAGATGAAGAGACTTCCAAGCTTTTGAAGAAAGATCTCGAAAAATCTTATCCCGAACTGAAAGGGCGTATTATGCTCATATCTGCTGTTTCAGGAGAAGGTATTAAGGAACTGGTGTTTAAGTTGTTTCAAGAACTTTCCAAAAAGCCGAAGCAAGAAACTCAGGTCAAGCTTGATGTTGTAAAGGTTTACAAGCCTCATCTGGAGGACGATCCAAGGTCTGTGGATGTTGTATTTATGTACGAAGTTGAGAGTGAAAAATTCGAACCCGATGTCGCGTTTAAGCTTGTTCCTGATAACGAAAAACCAAAACGCAGACTATTCAAAGTTGAAGGTAGTAGAATCGAGCAAATTGCGAAGATGACCGATCTCACCAAGGTCAATGCTATTCGTCGTGTTTACGACGTTATGGAGAAAATGGGTGTTATCCAGAAGCTCAAACGTCTTGGTGCTGAGAAAGGAGATTATGTTAAAATCGCAGAGGCATTTTTTGAATACCACTAAATGAAATTAATTCTCGGCCTTGGAAATCCTGGCAGCAAGTATGACGGAACTCGCCACAATGTCGGGTTTGGTTTTCTTGATCTCTTGAGAAGCGACCTTGGGCTTGATGAGTTCAAGACTAAGGCCAAACTTAAAGCATCTGTCTCGGAAGGGAATATCAATGATGAGAAGCTAATTCTGGCTAAGCCGGAGACTTTTATGAATCTCTCTGGTGAAGCGTTGGTTGCCTTAAAAAGCTTCTACAAGCTTGATTACGCTGACATCCTTGTTGTTTATGATGATTACGACCTGCCGCTTTCCGAGATTAGGTATAGGGACAATGGGTCTGCCGGAACTCACAATGGCATGAGGTCATGTATAGAGCTCCTTGGCAGTGGCGATTTTCCGCGTTTGCGCATTGGTATCAATCCTGGATTCCCTGTGTCAGATCTTAGCAATTATGTTTTAGGACGTTTTACAGATGTGGAGTTGCCTAAAGTAAGAGATGCTCTGGATCAAGCTTTGCATGATGTAAAAAAAATGCTTGCAATTTCAGGAGAAAATGAGTAGTTTAGTGAAGCTAATTTTCCGGATTTTAATATTTTTTATATGTTTGCAGTAATAGAGATCGGCGGTAAGCAGTACCAAGTTGAGGAGAAGGAAGAGCTCCTTATCGAGAAAATTGACGCCACAGAGGGTCAAAATCTTACAGTTAAGACCGTTGTTTTGTTTGCAAAGAGTGATTCTGATGTCGAGGTTGGTATGCCTTACGTTCAAGGTGCTACTGTCGAGCTCAAAGTCCTAGAGGAGGTCAAAGGTGATAAGATCAGGGTTTTTAAAATGAAGGCTAAGAAGAGATATGCTCGAACTCAAGGTCACAGACAGAAATACTGGAATGTTAAGGTGCTAAAAATCACAAAAGTTGCCGGCAAGAAACCTGCTGCTCCAAAGGAGGACGACAAAGCTACTGAGGAAAAGCCTGCCAAGAAGAAAGCTGCTCCTAAGAAGTAAATAGCGGACGTCTTATTTTCCTAGGGAGTCCTTAGCTTCTTGATTACTTCTGCTAGTTCTTGCGGGAGCTTCGCTTTGAACGTGTGCTGTCGCCCGTTTTTATATTTGAACGTGATCTGTGAGGCGTGTAGGAACTGCCTGGTGAGTCCTAATTTCTCGAACTGTGCGTTTATTTTTGATTTGCCATATTTGTCATCCCCAATAACAGGGCTACCTATGCTAGAGAGGTGTACTCTGATTTGATGAGTTCTGCCTGTCTTGAGATCTACTTCCAGTAATGTTGCCGCTTCGAATACTTCAATTGGTGAGAATTCCGTTATAGCCATTTTCCCTTGTCTCAAGATAGTCATATCTTTACGTTTGTTTGGATTTCGTCCAATTGGTGCCTCGATTCGTCCTTTGTGATCTACAATTCCGCTTACCAAGGTGGTGTATAGTTTTGTGACACTTCGCTCTTCTATTTGCTTTGCTATGTTCAGGTGTGCTGCGTCGTTTTTTGCTATTACAATTATTCCTGATGTGTCCTTGTCTAGTCTGTGCACAATGCCTGGTCTTATCGGGTCGTCTTTTTTGCTTAGATTCTCTTTGAGATGGTACAGTATTGCATTTACGAGAGTTTTTTCATTGTGGCCCGGGGCAGGGTGTACGACGGTTCCGGCTGGCTTGTTAATGATCAAATAATCCTTGTCTTCGTGGATAATATCCAAGTCTATTTTTTGTGGTTTGAGATGTGTCGGCTGGGGCTTGCTTAATATTATCTCTATTTCTTCATCTTGCTTGACCGGATAGTTCGGCTTGAAAGCTTCTTTGCCATTCACCTTCACTAATCCATCATGAATAGCTTTTTGGACTTTTTGACGCGTAAGCTGCTCGACTTGCCCAGTCAAGATCTTGTCTAGGCGTCCTGCTGACAATGATTTGAATATTACTTTTTTCATGCTTTTATTATATACTCTAATGAGACCTCTACGGAAGTCAATTAACTACTGCAAAATGATAAATTTGGCTGCAAATCCTTCAAAGCTCCTATCCGTATCTAAACTGATACGCCGTTGTCGCTTCTTGGTATTTTCGCACGAATTTATCGTTTTTCGCTACGTTACTGACTTCCGCAGAGGTCTCTAATCTTAAATTTCCCCTAATATAAAATACTTATGACTGACGATCAATTCAAAAGCCTGCTTGATAAGGGTACTGTCGATGTTATTGTGCGTGATGATTTGGAGACCAAGCTCAAGTCTGGCAAGAAACTGCGAATCAAGCTTGGCATAGATCCGTCAGGTGCCGACCTGCATATAGGTCATATGGTTGTAATCAAAAAACTTAAGGAGTTTCAGGATCTTGGGCATCATATTCTGCTTCTGTTTGGCAATTTCACAGGGCAGATAGGGGATCCTACAGGTAAAACGGAGACCAGGAAGCCCAAGACCCAAGAAGAGCTCGAGAAGAATGCCGAGCATTATATTGACCAAGTAAGTAAAATCCTTGATGTCGATAAGATTGAGGTTGTTTGGAATGCTGATTGGCTTTCTCCACTGACTTTTGCGGATGTTATTAAATTGTCAGCGCATTTCACCGTAGCTCAAATGCTGGAAAGAGATATGTTTCAAGACAGGATCAAAAACAGCCAGCCTATCTCTATGCATGAGTTCCTATATCCTCTGATGCAGGGATATGACTCTGTTGCATTAAAAGCTGATGTAGAAATAGGCGGCACTGATCAGACTTTTAATCTGTTGGCTGGACGCACTTTGCAAAAAGCTTACGGGCAAGTGCCACAGAATATCATCACTGTTCCTATTCTTGAAGGTCTGGATGGCAAGATCAAGATGGGTAAGAGTGAGGGGAATTATATCGGCGTCAACGAGGCTTCAAATGAGATGTATGGGAAAGTGATGTCGATTCCTGATAATCTTATCCTGAAATATTTTGAGTTGGCTACCAATGTCACTCTTGAAGAACTCGATTCTTTGAAATCGCAAATAGAATCAGGTGCAAACCCTAGAGATTTGAAAATGAGGCTTGGGCGTGAGATTGTCGCTTTGTATCACAATGAGTCGGCTGCCAAAGCTGCAGAAGAAGAGTTCGTTAATGTTTTCCGCAACAAAGAGTTGCCGGAAGAGATAGAGGAAGTTTGTCTGAGCACCGAATCGTGGAATGTTATCGATCTTATATCTGAGTGTAAGATGGTTTCGTCTAAGAGTGAAGGTCGTAGGATGATAGATGGAGACGCCGTTAAAATCGATGGAGACAAGGTTTTTTCTATCGAAGACAATGTCACTCTTTCTAAAGAAGGCAAGCTTATTCAAGTAGGGAAGAGGCGTTTCTTGCTTGTCAAATTGGGTTAGACGGGTCATAATCAGAGTACCTTTTGACCTCTTAATCAGATTTGCATATGTTCCACGAATCTTCTGGTAACAAGAAGATAGCTCTGGTGGATCTTGTATCGCTAAAGACTCTTCGACGGATGCAAGATAATTTGGCAAGCGCGCTAGGTGTAGCTCTTTGTATATATGACGTGTCTACGCATGAGCCGATTATGAAGCGTACTAACATGAGTACTTTTTGCGATAAAGCTCGTGGTCGTTTTGATTTTGCCGAGTCGTGTGGCGTTACAGAGAAGGATTTTGAGCAAAAATGTGTAAAGTTCAGAAAACCTTTTGTATTCCAGTGTCATGCTGGCTTGTATGGTTTTACTGTGCCAATCGTTGTTAATGGATCTGTAGTTGCGTATTTCAAAGGCGGACAGGTTAGGCTGTCTAATCCAGACATAGAGCAGTGCAAGCATAATGCCGAGAAATACGGTATGGACTTTGATGAGTACCTTGAGGACTATTTAGCTTTGCCTTTGTTTAGTGAAGAGAAATTGGATGCGATGGTTGAACTTATCTCTGTAGTGTCCAATACGATTTCACATCTAGCTTTGTCTGGGCAGCTTGCCGAGAGTAAAGCTACTGAGCTTGTGCATCTAAACGACTTGCTTGAAAAAGAAGTGATGAATAAAACGGATGAACTTATGATGTCTGAGAAGCGTTATAGGTCTATCTTTGATAGAGCCTTGGATATTATCTACACCGTTGATGCAGATGGAACTATCTCAAATATCAACAATGTGGTCACTCAAGTTCTCGGTTATGCGAAAGATGAGGTCATTGGTCACTCTTTCAAAGACTTTGTATGGGATGAAGATGTGCAAGTACCACTCGGTTCTTTTTTGGAGCTCAAATCTAGAGCAAGGACTGAGATCAAGGGGCTTCGTTTTAGACTCAAGTCCAAAGCTGGCAAACCTCTTTTCTTCGAGCTTAATAGCAGGGCTACGTATGATAGCGACGGCGATTTGAAGTATATAGATGGCATTATGCGTGATATCGATAGATCTCTGAAAACCGAGAACGACCTAATGATGGTAAAAGAGAAGTATAAAGAACTTTTTGATTCCATGCGCGATGGTGTTTATATGACAGATGAGAAAGGATTTATTAGGGCTTTCAACAAGGGTGCTCTGCGTATTCTTGGCTATGACGGAGTGGAGGAAATATTGGGTATGCCTATAACTGATATGTATACGGATTCTGATGACAGAAAAGATTTTTTGGCGAAGCTTGCAGAGCAAGGCTATGTTGAGGATTATTTGGTCCGTCTTAAGAAGAAAGATGGCACCTCTATATATGTTGAAGCCACTTCCAATGAGTTGCATGACAAGGATGGTAGGAGGAAGGGTGTTGAGGGCGTATTCCGGGATGTTACTGAAAAAATGGAACTAAAGAAGCAGTTTGAACTCATGCAGAGTTATATAACTAATATGATTGAGCATGCTGGTTATGGAATTGTGGGGGTAGGTGCTGACAGAAAAGTCTTTGTGTGGAACAAGGGTGCGCAGGATGTGTTCGGATACGAAGCTAAAGATGCGATAGGCCGAGACATAACTTCTCTGGTACCACGAGCTTTTAGGCAGCACAGGTCTCATCTTCTGAAGCGTGTGCTTGATGGTGAGGTTGTCAAAGACGTAAAAGGAGAGAGAGTCACGAAAGATGGTCAGCGCATCAATATTTCTGTTATGTTGTCGCCGATAAAGGATGCCGGTGGTAGTGTCATTGGTATATCTGCTATCTCACGAAAGGATTCTGACAAGCAGTAAGACTTTTGTCTTTTTGTTTAAAATGAGTTTTTTTTGTAGTATGTTGATGTCTATGCTTGATACTAAATTAAAAGAAGTTCTAAGTACTACGAAAAAGCATCTTTCTATGCTGTCGTCTCTTGGCATCGAAACTGTTCGAGACCTCTTGCTTTATTATCCTCGTGCTTATACGGATGAAAGAGAAAGTACGCAGATAATCGACATGAAACTTGCTGATACGAATGTTGTTCAGGGCAGGCTTACTTCGTTCAAAATGAGAAAGGGGAGGAATGGCATGTACATTGGAGAGGGGATTATCTCCGATGACACAGGTAGTATCCCCGTTATCTGGTTTAATCAGAAATATCTTGAGGGAGTTTTGAGAATTGGATCCAGGTACTATTTTTCTGGCAAATTGAAATACGACCGTGGTCGTAGTGTTTTTCATGGGCCTAAAGTTGAGCCTATATCTGAGGACGTCCTACATACTGGCAGGATTGTTCCTGTTTACCATGAGACCATGGGGCTGACTTCAAAATGGCTAAGGAGCAAGATCTACTCTGTTCTGCATTATTCTAAGGAATTCAGCGATGATTTGCCTGCTGCTATCAGGACAGAACTTGGTCTGGTTGAGTTGCCTTATGCTATCTCTCATATCCATTTCCCGCCGGACGAAAGTTCTCTTGAGAAAGCTCGCCGGAGATTGTCTTTTGATGAGCTTTTTTATTTGCAGCTCAAGTACATGAGAATGCGCAAGGCATGGAGGGATGGGTCTAACTCCCTAGTAATAGAACGTGCTGATGATGACATGAAGTCCTTCGTCGAGAAGCTGGGTTTCTCCCTAACACAAGCCCAGAGACGTACCTTGATAGAGATCCTGTCGGACATGGGTAGGGGAGTGCCTATGTTGCGTCTTGTGCAGGGAGATGTCGGTTCTGGAAAAACTGTTATTGCAGCTTTGGCGGCCTTGAATGTTGTAAAAAATGGTTATCAAGTTGCATTCATGGTGCCAACTGAGGTGCTTGCGAAGCAGCATTTCCAGAAGCTACAGCCTCAATTTGAGAGACTTGGCATAACAGCCGAAATTCTGGTGAGTGGGGTAGGTGATAAGCAGGCGATCTATGATCGGCTCAAGTCCGGTGAAATTGGAGTGGTGATTGGTACTCATGCTTTGATACAGGAAAAGGTTGAGTTTCAAAATCTTGGACTAGCCATCGTTGATGAGCAGCATCGTTTTGGCGTTGAGCAGCGCAAAAAACTCGCCAGTCATGGTACTCCGCACCTTCTTTCTATGACTGCAACTCCTATTCCACGGACTCTCGCTATGATTGTTTATGGCGATCTTGATATATCGATCATCGACGAGCTGCCTCCCGGTCGCAAAGAAATCATTACACGGATCGTAGAAGACAAGAAACGTGTTGATGCTTACAGATGGATCCGTGAGCAGATTGAAAGTGGTGACCAAGCTTACGTAATATGTCCTTTGGTTGATGATTCTGATGCTTTGGCCGAAGTTAAATCCGTAAAAGCTGAGTTTGAAAGATTGAACGAAGGTGCTTTCAAAGGCCTTGCAGTTGGACTCCTGCATGGAAAAATGTCTTCTCAAGAGAAGGATTCGATTATGAAATCTTTCAAAGATGGTGATATTAAGGTGCTGGTTTCCACTTCTGTTATAGAAGTGGGAGTCGATGTTGCTAATGCAACAATCATGATGATTGAAGGAGCTGAAAGGTTTGGCTTGGCTCAGCTACATCAGTTCCGTGGACGTGTTGGGCGAGGAGGCAAACAGTCTTATTGCTTCCTGTTGCCATCCAAATTCACTCCTGAAGGAGTCACACGTTTGATGGCGCTTACCAGGCACCATAGCGGGTTTGACTTGGCTGATATTGATCTCAGTATGCGTGGACCTGGTGAAATATACGGGACACGTCAAAGCGGCATACCTGATCTCAAGATAGCTTCTTTTGCTGACAGCGAACTTATTAAGCTGTCACGAGATATGGCTATGAGGGTTGTCGAGGGACAATAGACTTTTCGAATTACACGCCTTGAGTCAAGGTGTCAAGCTTTTGGTATTTCTGATTTTCATTTTTTTTTAAATTTTTTCTTGTGGTTCTTGTGTTTAACAAAATCCATGCAAATGCATGTAATAAACTGGTTTTTACAAAGTTGTAATTTGATGGGTAGTCATTGTGAAACGCTTGAAATATTTATGTCTAAAATATGACTTAGACGTATCAAATGCCATGAAAAAACACACAGAGCCTTAAATCGACAGTTTTGAGCTTTATGGCTTGTACAAGGGGTTTAGGGCAGGGCGCTAGTGTTCGTATTAGCTAGTAAGTGTATGTATTGCGGATGCCTGATGATTGTCTGAGACGGTACAGGCCTAAGGTTTGCACAAGATATATTGTGCGGGATTAAGTATGTCGCCCCACCTTCGAATAGATATGACTGATTTTCCTCGTTGTCACCTGCTTTCGCAAGTATCGTCATTTCGGCTGCAACTTACCTAGCCCTCTCTCTTTGAATTAGAAAATCACTCCCTTATTCGTCAAACCGTGCCAGGTTGTTAGATCTGTTAATTTCTGGTATAATGATATGAATTAACTTAAGTTCTATGGGAGGTGCGCAAGGTAACAACAATCCGGCGAAAGGGCTTGAGGCAGCTCCGGAAGCTGCTCACGAAGCTTTGTCTCCTACGCAGGAGATGGCTACCTTGGCGATGGAGGTTCTCGAAGGAAAAAGCTTGCATTCGCCAGCTTCGAAAAAAATAGATTCTATTAGTCTTTCTGAGGCTGTTGAGTCTCAAGTTGAGAACTTGAAGCATTTGTATCTGGGTGCCATACTGCTACTTACGTACTTAAAGCACTCTGGTAAGCTCGGTACTGGATCTTTTTCCTTAAGTACATTCAGGAATTTATCGGTTCCCAGTTCTGATCTGTCTCCTGAGCAGTTCTCAGCTTTCAAAAAGCTTAGAGAGATGGCTACAGGCAAAGATTCTGTGGTTTCTTCCTTCTGGAATAGCGAAATCATGAGTCATCTCAGTGATGCGGTCTCTACTGTGTCTGTTGCCACAACCGCTGCTGTCGACGTTATTACCGGGAAAGAAGATCGAGATGTGCCCGATGGAGAAAGAAGTATGTATGATAAAACCAGAGATTTCGCCAATGAACATCCTGTTATTGCAGGCACCGTTGCGCTTGCCGGGGCTATGGCTGTTGGATATGGACTTTTTAAGCTTTGCTCTGCAGCGAAAGAGAAGCTTGGCGGTAAGAGCAGTTCCCCATCGAGTAGTGCGGAAAGTACGGGTGAGTCTGTATGGAAATGGACTAAGCGTCTTGCGCTTATGCTTGGTGGTACGTGGATTGCAGGACAGATTTTGGGCCTCGAGGAAGTGCAAAAATGGCTAAAGAAAAAAGGTCTCGATGTTAATGCTAATAGATTCAGCAAGGCGCTTGTGCTGTTTGCTGATTTTAATGTCTTGGAAGGTATAGAGACTCTCAAACGCGGTGTTCGCGATTCCGAAGAAGAGCGGAGGCATACTGATTTCTCCAATGAATTCGGACTTAATAATAGTATCAGTGTTTGGGTTTGCGCTGATGAAAACTGTAAGGATTTGCTTGATATGACTGACGACAGTCATACTTATTCGATTGCGGCTCCTGCGGCGTTGGCAAATATCCCTTTTATTGGTGCTATATTTACTAACGAAGAACAACTCGAGGATGAACGCAAATTGCGCAAAGGTCTCTCCGGTATGCGTTCTCAAATCGAAAAAATACCCGGATGGGGAAAAATGAGTATAGATGAAGTATTGAAACAGCTAGCCAAGAGTGGCGCGGTTGCAGCCCCTGAAGGTCCTAGGGCGCAGAGGGAGATGTCGGATGCCGAAAGGGCTGTAATTGCTAAGCAAGAAGAGGCCCTTGTGAATCAGCCATCTACGCAGTTCGATAGGCTACTTGCCAGTATTGATACCAATCAATCTATCTCTCGCGAAGAGAAGATGGAATTGCTCGCAATGATTGGCGGTCCCGAATCGGAGAATTCCCTACTTAGTGATTTGCACTTCATGGAAGATGCAATTCCCGGGATGTGGGATACTTGGAAGAGCAAAGCTTTTGATGTTACGGCTGGAGCCGGCAGTTTGTATGGTGAAGGACAGGCTGGACAAGCAATGATTCAGGCTTTTGGCCTGGATATAGAAGATAGGGAGGAGATGGCTGATTTGGTTAAGGCGAGAAAAATGCTCGATGAGAGCCTTGGATCAGAGATGGAAAGAAGTGAACTTGAGATGGTTAGAGGACTTATACTGGAAGCCGAAGGTTTCCGTGACTTTGTCGAAGGCGTAGGGTCTGGCGATAAATTCGATGCAGGTGACCTTACTAAATTCCGATCCTATAAGAAAAAATTTACAGGGCCTGATGGAATTTTCAAACAGGTAAAGCTAGCGAGACAAAGAGCTAGTAACACTGAATTCATGGATCAACGTCTTGAATTCGGCAAATGGACTGTCGGAGACCAAGGACAAGCTATGTTGGATTTGTACATGTATTCCCTATTCGGATATACGTTGGAGGCTTTTGTCTCGGCTGAGTCGACCGATGCCGACAAAGGAGTTGGCCTTGCACTGACTGTCGGTACTATTACCGGCACCTCTGCCGCTTTGTATGCCGTTAGGCATCCTATTGTAGCAGCCAAATCTACTGTTCTTCCGTGGAGGGCTGCCGGATGGAGCAAAGCTAAGTTCCACGAGGCCGTACTGAGCAGTATGGCTAGCAGGCTTGAAGCCGGTGCGTATACTGCCAAAGAAGCCAAAGACGCTATTAAATTTTGCGAAAAAATAGAGGATACATATAGTCTGGCAAAAACTGGCAGTTATCATATGGTTAGCAAGGAGTCCGGAAAGCCGGTACGTCAACTTGCCACCACCCTAAGGGAAAGATTTGATGCGAGAATTGCAAGTGGCGGCAACGAGTTCGGCAGAGTTGCAGAAGCTGATAGACTTAGAAGGGCTCTTCGGGCTGGCAGCGCTGAGCATGTTGATTTGGTTGTCAGGCAGATTTCTGAATATACCGGTGTTTCCGATGATGTTATCAGACGTTCTGTAGAAATAGAACTTCAAGCAGGCCACATTGATGACGTTGTAGATGCTATGATGGAAGCACGAAGAGCATCAGAGGCCGCTGATCAAATTGACGATATAAGTCGAGCTGCCGCTGCAAGGCAGCAACTTGCTGCTATTGGTACATACTTCACTAGGAATGCTGCTGAGGGTACCGAGATGCTTGTCAGAAACAGAGCATTGGTTCAACTGCTTGCAGGTAATGGAGTAGAGGTGTCGTCTGACGTTGCTATGAGGCTTTCCAGAACGTCTCCTTCGCTACTTGGCGCTGTTGATGATCCAACTTTGATTGCTGTCGAAATTGAGAAGCTTAGATCTACGATGAAAGTCAGTGATGCTTCTGAGATTGCTTCCAAGGCTAACATGGCTATGAAGGCCGAGAGAGCGCTGCTCGTTCTCAATGTCGTTGTTGATATTTTTACGATAGGGATGTCTCTATACAGGATCAAAGACCTCGAAGAAATGATAGCCAATGCCAGTAATCCCGCGATCAGGGATATTTATGCAAACAAACTTTTGCGAGAGCATGCGAATATCGCTTTGTCCGGTGCCTCGCTTGTAGTCGGGGTTTCTGCGATTGCTTTGCAGAGCAGTGCTGTGGTTGGGGCGCTTGGATCTGTGATCGGATCTGCTGCTGCCGCTTCCGCTGCCTCCGCTTCTACCGGCGTGGGTCTTGTCTTAATCCCTGTTATCATAGTTGCCGGTGGGGTCATGCATGTTCAAGATGTCATGGACGAAGGTCGTATCGAAATTGCTCGAGAGAAGGAAGACTGGAAACAGCTCTCCCCTGCCGATTTATATAGGCAATGGGTCACGATGGTAGGAACTAACGATAGCGAAGAACTTATCGCTTTCTTTAACTGGAAGAATGTTTGTGCCGGATTCACCGGTATTTCCTATATGGTCGGTGGATACGATGAAAGAGACAAGAGGATGGAAGCTTTTAGACAGGAAAAAGTCGTTACGAGGAGGGAGATCGTAGAAGCTCTTACCGAAAAGCAGCTTAAACTATTTGGCGGAGCTGGGGATTTGCTCCTTTCCAGCTATGCTATGCAGTACATGGAGGCTACTTTGGGACAAGATTTTGATGCAGGTACTATAGAAATGGCTCGTGAGTCTGTTCAAAACGCAGCGTCTTATGCGCGCATGATGGCTGCCCGTGAACATGCAGCCGTAAGGAGAGAGTTCTTTGCCGGCGATACTTCCGAGTATCTTGGGTCTGATTATGCCGTATCATCTCATCAGACAAGGTTAACCGCCTTACAAGTGAGTATTTTACCTCCCGCCGCTAGACGTGACTACGAAATGCTTCTTGCTATGACGCCTTACGCGGATATGGTCCCTGATGCTACAGTCTTTGACAGTAATGCTGCGGTATTACCTGCTGATTATGATGCTGAGATCGATACTGCTACTGGACTTGATTCCGTGCTTGGTGACTTTGGAGTTCGCGTCAAGACGCATGCCGAGGCGAGACTTAGATCCGCCGAACATAAACCTGTTTTCGAGAGACTTTTACGGGTTTCCGACTACGTTGTTTTGCAGAAAATGAATGCAATACAGACTGTATACTCTACAACTGGATCTTACCCTCCAAATGCCGTGATACTTCTGCCGACATTGGAGCTCTATGCTCAGTACAAAGGTCTTTCTTCGGGCTTTGACGTGAGTTATCCATCTTCAGTTGAAGCTCTAGACAAGTGGTGTTTTGATCTACTGGTTGACCATGCCGTTCCTGCCGGCGATTTGACGGCTAGAAAAGCAATGATGATTAGGACTGATGAAGAAGTTATGGCTGAGAATGGGGTTTTTGATGATAAATTCCTGTATGTATTACATAGAATTGCAGTAGAAGTTTTTGGGTATTCAGGCAGTGCCGACGAAGAGTCTATCAAGAGGCTCTACAGTAGTGCTAATGCCAATGTTTTTGGTATCTATTGGGATGGAGCGCAGTGGGTAGTGCAAGAGGGTGGCATGGAGTCTGATAACGAGCTCCCCCGTGATACCAACCCAGACCAGCTAATATCTCAGCTTCTTATCGAACTTGAAAATCACGGAGACGATCTATTTGAAGAGACCGGAGACAGCATGTGGGTTTCCAGCAGATCGGAAGAGGACCGAGAGTTTTTCCGAAGGAGTGAGGCCATTGCCGCCAAGTATAGAGAGGTAATCATGGCCGCTTCCGAGCGTTACGCGACGGAATCAATAGCCGCTCTCTCTGGTTTTGATGCGGAGGCTACAGCTTACATACAAGAACACGCTACCTGCGATGCTTACGTTGTTTTGCCAGGTTATTTAATTGCAAAAGGCATACAAGCTGGCAAACAAGATCTTGGACTTTTCTCCTATAGATATGAAAATGGTGCTGTTGTTTGCTATCAAATGTATGAAGGTTCCGAACTCACGGCTCCTATTGGGAATAAAGTGTCTCGCCTTGAGTCTTTCGAAGTCGCTGACGCCACAAAGCAATATACTGATGCGATGTATGCCGACTTGGCTCAGGTTCGTGAGACTGTACGCATTTCGGATGACGAGTTTGATATACCCGCGTCTGTAGATCTTCTTATTGATTCTAAGCGATTAGAAGTTGATACTTTTGTCGCTGGTCTTGCAAGTTTTCCAGAGGCGCAACAAGAGACTATGGCTATTTCAAAAGCTTCTGAAATCGATGAATTCAGAAGAGTTGTTGAGCTAAGCGTTCTTACAGAAGCTGCCAGTGGAAGCTTTTGGGCTTTTAGGTGGTCTGACGATGTAGATAGTGAGACTGTAGATGAATCTATCCAAGGCAACTTGGCGATGCATCAGACATTCAACTACCACCCTGTTTTGAGAGAGCAGTGGGAGAGCCTGAGGGACGTTTCCGCCAGTATTAGTAATAACGTTGCCGGAGAGAAGCATTCTGCCGAATATATGCTTTATTTCGACCAGGCCATGTCACTAGCACTTGTGAAGTCAATAGCTTTGAATCGCAATGTAGATACTGGGAAAATGGAGGTGCAAAGCTGGAAAGGTCTTGATATGGAGCAGTTTGATAGGAATATCGCCGAAGTTCTTTTGTACGACGAATGGATGAAGGAGTACAAAGGCGAAGACAGTGGCAGTACGTCTGCTGATTTCCGATTCGAGTTCAAAGAGAGCTGCATGGAGGCTCTGGCTGGCTAAAGCGGTTTAGACATATAAGTCCCATCTCTTTCGTATCCAAGTTTTTTGTAATATGCTCTTGTGCCGACACTACTGATTACAGCTATTTTTTTGTATCCAGCTGTTTTCGATAGATTCTCGGCTTCTGCGATTAGCTTTCTACCAAGTCCTATGTGTTGGGCCTCGCCCGTACTCTTCTTTGATATCCTCAGTTGACTGCCGTAAGTGTGGACTTCTCTGATTATCGCGATTTGGCCGTCTATTTCTTTGACTACTTGGTCTGGTGATGGGAAGCGTAGTCGCAACATTGAGCACAAGCTCCTTCCTTGATCGTATGACAGAAAAAATTCCTTGCCTCCCGATGCGTCATACTCCAGTTTATGAAACTTGAGTTTCTCCGCGATGATATCGGTATCTTTGATTTCTCTGCATCTTATGCACTTGCACTCTACTTTGTATTTCCGTTCGATTTCCTGCCTCATATTGGTGATCTTGCTGCCTTCTATAATGCTCTCTCCGGGGATGTCCCTAATTAAGCGCTCTATCCGCACATACTCTGGAATAGTTCTTTTAATTTTCACGAGCAGCTCTTCCAGTTCTTGATCGGAGTAGCTTTTGTATGTTTTTTTCTTCACCCATCCTTCAAGTTCGCTAAAAGGAGTCACCGTGCATGGATAAACTTTTAAATAATCCGGCCTAAAGTCAGGATTTGCAAAAAGCTCCTTGAACATTTGTAAGTCTTTCGCAGGCGTACTACCTGGTAAATTCGGCATCATATGCAGGCATATCTTGAGCCCTGCGTCTTTGCATAGACGAATGGCCTGTGCCGCATCTTCTTTGTAGTGTCCTCTTTTTACATAGTCCAGTATCGTATTGTCGAGATGTTGGACTCCGAGCTGTATCTTCGTGCAGCCTAGTTTTCGGAGCCATCTGACCTCGTCCTTTGTTACATGATCTGGACGCGTTTCGAGGCTGAGTCCAACTACTCTGTGTTCTGCGTTTTCATTGTTTTTTTGTGCTTTTTCCAGCGAAAGCTCTTTCTTGCCACCATTGAGTGCGTTGAAGCATTGCCTTACGAACGCCTGTTGGTATCTACGAGGGTAAAATGAGAATGTGCCTCCCAATACGATCAGCTCTATCTTGTCTGTCGGATGCCCCTGATTTTTTAGACTTGTAAGCCTTTTTTCAATTTGTTTCCCCGGGTCAAAATTGTTTAACAGAGCTCTCATTGCCGCCGGTTCGTTGGACAGATAGCTCTTTGGCATCCCCTTCTCCGTAGGGCAAAATACGCATTTCCCCGGGCATGGATAAGGTTTTGTCAGCACTGTTATTATTGATACTCCTGACATCGACCTGACTTGTCTCTTCTGGAAAAGTTTCTTTAGGTGATCCTCTCTTGGAAGATCGCTAGCATTATAGAACTTATTAAGCTCGTAATTTGAAACAGAATGCTTGCCGTGCTTTTTGGCGAGTCGATTTTTAATCTTCTGTAGCTTCTCCGGTGTATCTATGTTCTTCTTGCTCGCTTCTTTGATGATTTCCTCTAAGAGTTCTTTCATGTTTCAGGTATAATGGTGAGGTCTTTTTTCGCGAATTTAAATCTATCTTATGAGAGAGTCTACCGCAAGGGAGCTTCTTGCCAAGGTCAAAAACGATTATACCGAGATTGCTGGTGAGTTTGACGCTACGAGGCAGGGAAACTGGAAGGATTTTGAGGTTTTTGATGAGTACTTGGCAGACGGGATGAAAATTCTTGATATCGGATGTGGTAATGGCAGGCTGAAGGAGTATATCGATGGCAAAGTCAGAGCCAAGTATTTCGGTACGGACAATAACGATACTTTTATTGAGATGGCAAAGAAACGTGGTGACTTTTTTAAGGTCGGAGATTTTCTAAGTCTCCCCTACCCTGACAACGAATTTGATCTCGTCTTGTCTGTTGCCGCTTTTCATCACTTGCCTACTCGAAAATTGCAGCTTCATGGACTTGCCGAAGTATCTAGAATCATGAAGCCCGGAGCTAATGGCGTTTTTTTGGTATGGAACCTATGGCAGAGGCGGCATGTAAAGCTCTTTTTCGAGAGCTGCTTGCGTTTTTTTGCTTCCTTTGGTAAATATTGCCTACACGATTTCTTTGTCCCATGGGGCAAAAAGACTGAAAGATATTATTATGCATTTACAAAAAGATCGCTTAGAAAACTTTTCGCCAAGAGTAATCTTAAGGTTTGCGAGCTAGATCTTTCTCCCAGTAAGAATAACTATTACGTCGTATTCACAAAATGAACAAAAAAGAACGAGTTAAGGTAATGGGGGTAAACTTCGATCCTGTCACTTATCGCGAGGCTCTCGATAGAATCTTCTTTATGCTCAAGGATGGCAAGCAACATCAGGTTGTGACTCCTAACCCCGAGATCTTGCTTAAGGCGCAAAGCGACGCTAAATATCGTACTATTTTGAATAGAGCGAGTTTGAGTGTCCCTGATGGCACCGGTATTATCTGGGCTGCTAGCTTGGAAGGCAGTCTCAGCATCAAAAAAGGGCTTTGGCATATGCTTCTTATGCTGGTCAAACCTAGCAAAGTGAAACGGATCTTGCCGGAGAGAGTAACAGGTGCGGATTTGATGAGGGATGTACTCAATATGGCTTCTAAAAATGGAAATAATTACCGCATTTTTCTTCTTGGTGCTCGAGATGGAGCTGGCAAACAAATTCAATCCTCTTATCGTTTCAAAGATAAGAATTGCCAGATTGTTGGCGCTCATGAGGGCTCTCCTAATCCGTCGGAAGATGCCAACATAGTTTCCGAAATCAATGAGTCTGGGGCTGACATACTCTTTGTAGCCTACGGCTCTCCTCAACAGGAGAAATGGATCCATAGGAATATGAAGAATATACCAAGCGTGAAGGTTGCTATTGGTGTCGGAGGTGCTTTTGATTTCCTTGCTGGCAACGTAAAAAGAGCTCCAAAGTTCTGGCGCAATGCAGGCTTAGAGTGGCTCTGGAGGCTTATCAATCAACCTAGGCGTGTTCAACGAATATGGAACGCTGTTTTTGTGTTCCCTTATCTCTTGGTTGTAAGAAGTATCAATATTAAGTTCGTAAAATAGCTTTTTGCTATTTCTTTCGAGGATTCTTTTTCGGCCTATCTGCTTCCATCCTTTCCTCTATCTTCTCCTCGACGATCTTAATGATTGGGCCAATGTGCTTGCTTAAACTTCTTGCTGCGTTTATCGGCTTCATTACGTATGTGTTTACTTTTTCTGCCGTGTCTTTCGCGGATGCCACGACCTTGTTGGCATCTCTAAGTATGAGGATTAGGTAAATAAGTGTTATACATCCGAAAATTGCTAATAGAGCTATCGCTATGGCTATTGTGATATAAAGCAAATCAAGTGGAGTTAGCATTTTGGTTTTTGTTTAAAGTCTTTATCTAGGAAATAGTATAAAGGAGCAAGCATTCGAGGGCAAGAAGCAGAATGTTATTTTATTAGTTTCTTGATGGTGTCTGCTACAATTCCAGGGTTGGCTTGTCCTTTTGAGAGCTGCATTACTTTGCCAATAAGCGATCCGATTGCTCTGTCTTTACCGTTTTTGATATCCTCTACCGCCTCTGGGTTTTCTTCTATGACCTTATTGCATAATCCTTCAATCAGCCCTGTGTCTGAAACTTGTTTTAGCCCCTTTCTTTCTACTATTGCGGATGGGGGCGTCCCTTCCTTGTACATTTCTTCGAACACTTCGCCTTTGGCTACGTTGTTTGATATCTCGCCCGAATCAATAAGCTTTATTAGTTCTGCGAGCATAGCCGGGGTGATTTTTGACTGCGTAATTCCTACTTGGTCTTCGTTGAGATGTTTGAGTAACACTGTTGTTGTGAAAGCATTTGCCGACTTTGGATTACCTGAGATCTTTGCTGCTTCCTCGAAAAAATCTGACAGTTCCGGTGCCTCTGTTAGCTGCCTTGCATCCTCTTGAGCGAGTCCGTACTCCGACACGAATCTTTGTTTCCTACTCAGAGGCAATTCCGGAATTTCTCTCTTTAATTTCTCGATATCTTCTGCCGTAATTGTCATTGGTGGCAAATCAGGCTCTGGGAAGTACCTGTAATCCTGCGCTTCTTCTTTTGTTCGTTGAGATACAGTGACCTCGTTTTTCACATCAAAACCTCGCGTCTCCTGGACTACTACCTCCCCTGACTCGAGAGCCTCGACTTGTCTTTTGAACTCATATTCGAGTGCTTTTTCCAAAAACCTGAATGAGTTTAGGTTCTTTACTTCAACTTTGGTTCCGAATTTTGTCTCGCCCTTCTTGCGTATGGATATATTGATATCAAATCTCATCATTCCCTTCTCCATATCGCAATCAGATGAGCCGACGTATCTGAGTATTTTTTGCATCTCTCGGGCGTATGCAGATGCTTCTTTTGTTGAATAAATTTCCGGATCCGAAACTATCTCCATTAGAGGGGTGCCAGACCTGTTGTAATCACATAGCGTTCCTCCTGCTTCGTGTGTAAGTTTGCCTGCGTCGTCCTCGAGATGCAGTCTTGTTATCCCGACTCTCTTCATGCGTCCGTCAACTTCGAAATCTATGTATCCGTTCGCCGATACGGGCTTGTCGTACTGAGATATCTGATAACCTTTCGGCAAGTCAGGGTAGAAATAGTTTTTTCTGTCGAATTTTGAAAAGAGTGGAATGTTGCAATTAAGTGCTACCGCCGCCTTGAGCCCTTTTAAGTAAGCTTCCTTGTTGACTGTCGGCAGCGTTCCTGGGAAACCCATGCAAATTGGGCAAGTGTTTACATTCGGCTCCTTGCGAAACGAATCGTTGTCGCATGAGCAGAACATCTTTGTTCTAGTGTTGATCTGTGCGTGGATTTCAAGTCCGATGATTGGCTCGTACTGTGTCATCTGTAGGATATAGGAATTAGTCAGTAGGATTTAGTCTGTAATCCGATTGTAGACTTTTGTTAGCTTCTGTCCAAAAGTTTTTTTATCAAAATTGTTGATTACCTTGATGTCGTATCTTATTTTGCTCAGGTTTTTGAAACTATCTATCTTTTGTAGGTACTGCGTTCGTATTCTTTTTATTCTCTGGTCTCTCGGCGCGGCAATGAGTATTATTTTGTCACAAAGCCTAAGGAACTTGTCTACCGGAGCACCTATCTCTACAAAAACCACTTTGGTCTGAGCTTTGTCTATAGCTTTCTGTGTCTCGGATAATACCAACGGGTGGATGATTTTTTCCAGAATTCGCAACTTCTTCTCGTCTTTGGAAACGAAGATGCCAAGGCGCGCTTTGTCTACAGCTCCTTCTTTCATGAACTCTTCTCCGAAGAATGTCTCTATCTTTTTAGATCCCATGCCTCCTTTTTCGTATAGTGTTGCAACTATCTCATCGCAATCTATGAATGCTGATCCTTGCCACTGAAAAAAATGTCCAGCGAAAGATTTGCCAGATGCGACGCCACCTATTATGCCGATGATTTGTTTGTTTTTCATTGCCCTCGTCTATTTTCCTGAACCATTTGAACTAAAAGGTCTTTCAATGCGGTTTGATCTTTGTAGTTTTTCGCTTTTACGAACTTCTCCTGATATTTAAGGACTTCTCTTCCTACGGTCTTTGGGAATGATACGTCTCCTAGCGTCACGACTGTTCCAGTTCCAAGCCTCTCTATCATAATATCGCCGTAATTCATTATTGTGCCCCAGAACCCTTGAATCTGGTAAGTCACCCCTTCTATCGTGTGGTACTCTATCCTGGTCGAGGATTTGTTGAAAAAACCATCCCACTGCAAGTCTATGATGCCAAGATTTGTTATTATCCATGCATCCATGTACCAATCAAGTAGCTCGTATAGAAACAGTAGGATTCCTACTGCGAGCCAGCCCATCCATATCACAAAAAACGGTGGCATAATGAGGTTGAACCCGAGAGGAAGAACTATCCCAAGCACCAATGCTTTGAAAAAAGACGCGTAGTTTATGAATGGATGAGTGTGTGCGACAAAATATATCTTCTCCCCCTGATTCAGATAACTTCTAAAAAAAATATTTGCTAGCATTTTGGGTGTTGATTTCTGTACTTATCTGAAATTTACCTAAAAAAGATCATCTTGTAAATGCTTCGCTCACCATGTAGATTACTCTTTGCTTTTTAACTAAACATAAAAACACAAATGGACTCTGAGTTGAAAGAAGAAGATGATAGCAGTAAGGATGTAGACGAGGTGTATTATGATGGTTCTTCCAAGTTAGCATATGTCGCCAAAAGCACTCTTTGGTTTTTTGTCGACGTAGCTATCAATGCTGCGATTATCATCGCTCTCGTATTCATAATAAGAGGCGTTATATTCTCTCCTTTTCAGGTGAGTGGGCCGTCTATGTGTGACACTCTGAATAATTTTAGTGACAACTGCGTTCATGGCAATGGCGAATATATTATCGTAAACAAATTCTCTTATTTTAGTTTCTTTGGATGGTCTTTCTCTGATTACGAGAGAGGCGATATCATAGTTTTTCATCCGCCTGAAGGTGATGATGGCGAGTTTTACATCAAGAGAATCATAGGCTTGCCTGGAGAGACCGTTGAACTCATTGATGGCGAAGTCTACATATACAACGAGGACTATCCTGATGGATTTAAGCTGGATGAACAGTATCTCAATGAAGGGAATTACGGAAAAACATATCCGTTTACGACAACTTTGACCGAATTCTACGTAGAGGACGGAACGTATTTTGTTATGGGTGACAACAGGCGCGCAAGTAGTGATTCGCGAAGATGCTTTGGAAATGTCGACTGCAACGCCGAACTGGCACTTCTTGATAGAGATCTTATCCAAGGAAAAGGCTGGCTCATTCTGTGGCCACTTGATAGACTGAGGATCCTGCCTAGCTACGATTACGGTATGTAGGTTTGGCCCTAATAATTCTTGCTTGTAACGTATGATTCAAGCAAGACTATTATTGCTACTACCAAGAGTCCGTTCCACCACGTCAATACGCCGAGCACTAGAAATGCCAGACAGATTATCGTGCATAGTGATAGCAGCAGTCCCTGCCTGATTGATGTATTGATGTATCCTATGCTGATTTCGTTTTTTGTAACCCATTTTCGCAAATAGAATCCTAGCAGCGTAAACGAGCATGTTAGCGTTATAAGCAGACTCAAGAAAAACAGAGCTAATGCAAGCCCTGTGGACTCATATGGGTCGAGTTTCATCACTACTACCAGCCATCCTGCCAGGCTTATACCGCCAGCTATCATTAGCGGCTGTATGTATCTTTTTTCCGGGTTGAAAGGTTCAACGTTCATTGAGGTTTTCTTTTTTTATTTTTTGTAAGAGCACAGGGATATTCTTCATGTCTTCTATGAGTATCTCTCTGTACGACCCATTATACAACGCTACGGCCGGATGGTACATCGGATAATAAACTTGCTTGCCTCCGTCGATGCCTTTGTATCTCTTTGCTTTGCCATGGGCCTCGGATATTTTTAGTCCAGGCAGGAATCTTCCCATGGAGTGTCTGCCGAGCGTGACAATCAATATCGGCTTAATAGCTCTGATTTGCGCCTCTAGGTATGGCCAACATGCTGCTATCTCTTCCGGCAAAGGATCTCTGTTGTTTGGTGGCCTGCATTTTACGACATTGGCTATATAAACATCTTCGCGTTTTAAGTCGACAGTGCTCAGCAAATGATCTAAGAATTTCCCTGCTGCTCCTACAAAAGGTCGTCCTTGCAAATCCTCGTCTTTTCCAGGTCCTTCGCCTATAAACATAATCTCCGCATGGGGGTTGCCCTCGCCAGGCACGCCGTTAGTCCTGCCTTCGTGCAGCGGGCATTTTGTACACTTTTTACATTGATCCTCTATGTCTCTAAGAGTTGTCGTCATTCGTTCTGGTTAATACAAAACCAATTATCAGCATTATTGCGCCGGCTACAGTCAGTATTATTCCATGCATCTCTACTCTATCCGTAAGAAGTTTTATGAATGTCATCGCCGTAACCAAGCTTTTTTCTAACGTTTCAACCGATACTTCCGGAGTCTCTTGCGCTATTTTTAGAAGTAGCATTTTCATTGTGCCGTCTATTGTAAGATTTATTATTGCCAATGGCAATCCACTCCAGAATAGAGCGTTACCAACCCACTTAAGCACAGAGGCAAGAGGTCTCCATATAATCAGGCCTATTAGTGTAACCAGCAAGAAGTATATTGCGAGTATGCCTATTCGTAGCCGCTTATTGTTCTGAACGAGCAATTGTATGGTGTTTCTCGCCTTCTCTGGCAAAACCGTCAAATCTATCTCTGTTTTCTCCGGCATGCTTGCGAAAATATCTGGGTCTACAGCCAGTTCTTCGAGTAGATCTTCGCGATCCAAGTCCGATGGTATGCAGGTGATCATTTCGCCACCTTCGATATCGAAATCTGCCATACTTTTTTCAGGGCACTCTTCCATTTCGGATACCATGTCTCCGAGTATGGCCTCCGCTACTTGCGGCATATTTTCTTTTATGACAGAAAGATCCACAGTAATGACATCAGGCAAAGGTTCTTGCATTAGTTGATCTATGACGTCTTGCGTTAAGTCTATTGCTGCGTCTTTTGGCAAGATCTCTTCTATTTGAGAGGCTATCTTCTGAGGATC
>Ga0210006_1000070_pt1 | contig 82351 bp, 84 predicted proteins | sample CryGey02umfilter_2_FD_185452 | JGI IMG/M metagenome (GOLD analysis project Ga0210006, IMG submission 185452) | Groundwater microbial communities from aquifer in Utah, USA - Crystal Geyser 4/10/14 0.2 um filter (SPAdes) (version 3) | ecosystem: Environmental > Aquatic > Deep subsurface >... | reverse complement strand
TGTCTAGTATAAGAAGTTGGTTTGAGATTTATCCTCAACTTTGTATATTTTTCAGTGAAATTATGTCAAAATATACGAAGTGATTGAAGGATAAGAGGTGGGTTTACACAGTTTATTTTACGGTCTCTCATTATGATGAGTTTATCCTCTCTCTCTAAACTACACTACGCAAACTATGCACATATAGTTGTTGTTTCGCTTGGACTAGCAATCTCAGCAATCTTCTTTGAGTTTCATATCGTAACATTTCTATTTAATTTTCTTAACATAACAATTGCTATTTATGCTTACAGACAAATTCATATCACCAGAGAGAGTATAGCCAAGTCCTCTAACATCATCAGAGAGGCAAAAAATGGCAACTTTGAAAATCGTCAGCATCACATAGCTGGTGGGGGTGAACTCACAGACTTAGCTTGGAATATCAATGATTTGTTTGATCAGATGGAGAGTTTGATTCGTGAAATAAACACTTCTATAGAGTATGCAAGTAAAAATAAATATTTCAGAAGAATCAACTCGACAGGACTCAACAGCTCTTTTGTAAAAACAGGGGAGTTAATCAACCGAAGTATTGACGCGATGCATGAAGAGTATAAACATCAAGAAAGAGCGCATTTTCTACTAGAGTTGTCTTCAACTGGAAAAGGTTTTGTGTCCAACTTCTCTATCATCCAATCTCAAATCAGTGAGACAAACACCACCCTTACTGATTTGGCAACGCAAGCACAAGAGAGTGCAGAACTCTCAAATGAAAATAACCTTGTGATTGAGCAATTGAGCCAGAACTTTGAAACACTTTCCCAAATCATTACTCAAAATGATGAATCTGTTGCGGCAGTATCTATGCGAACGCAAGAGATTACTTCTGTGACAAGTCTGATCAAGGATATCGCCGACCAAACCAATCTACTCGCGCTCAATGCTGCCATCGAAGCGGCACGTGCGGGTGAGCATGGAAGAGGTTTTGCTGTTGTTGCCGATGAAGTAAGAAAACTTGCAGAGAGAACACAAAAAGCGACCAATGAGATATCTATCTCTATCTCAACACTTCAGCAAGAAGCAACTGGCATGTTTGAAAACTCCAAAGAGCTCAATCATATTTCGCATGAGTCAACAAAAAGTGTAACAACACTCTATGATGCCTTGCAAATATTTAACGAAACTTCTGCATCTGTGCTCCACTCAAGTACGTACATGAAGAACAAGAACTTTGTTATTCTTGCGAAGATTGACCATATTCTCTTTAAAGCTGATGCTTTACACCATGTAGAGATAAACTCAAGTAAACAAGTAAGTGACCACCACAATTGTCGATTTGGAAAATGGTATGATGGTGAAGGACGTGAATACTTTCAACACTCAAAAAGTTTCATAGATGCACAAGTACCACATAAAAAAGTACATGATTGTGTTATAGATACTTTTAAAATTTTAGAAGATGGAACCCCATTAAAGAGCAAAGAGAGCATTCAATCAAACTTTGTTGAGATGGAAAATGCTTCAGATGAGTTGTTTGTCCTCATGGATAAAATGCTTGATGAAGAGCAGGCATACCAAGCCAAAGCGTAAGAGGCTTGTACCTACACTTTAAGAGTGATGTTGCATCCAACAAACTCAAAATCGAGTGCGTCGGAGTGCTCTTTATAAAGTAGAGGACTATCTAAATCCAGATACTTTAGTACATCTCCATACGCCATTGCAAGATGAAGGGCAGCATTTATAGAGTGCGGTCCTTCAAGCATGGAACCAAGCATACACGCTACCCCTTTTTCTCTGCAATACTCCAAAATCTCTACCGCTTTTGTAACTCCACCGCATTTCATAAGTTTTATGTTTATCATATCTGCGCTTTGCGTCTCTATCACCTTTTTGGCATCCTCAAAACTAAAGAGTGCTTCATCTGCCAAGATAGGAACCCCAGAGTACTCTGTAAGCGTTTTTAGCCCCTCTAAATCCTCTGCTTTTACAGGCTGTTCAATCAACTCTAGTTTACAGTTTTTCGTCTCATCTATAAAGTGCTTACAACTCTGCACACTCCAAGATTGGTTTGCATCAATGATGACTTTAGCACCCCGAGGGCATTTGTCACTTCGTTCGGGCACATGTGGAAATGCTTTGGCAATCCTTTGTGTTACCTCGATAGCATGCCCAATATCTGCGCCGAGTTTCACTTTTAAAATACTCAAGCCATTTCCACATGCCAACACTGCCTCTTCAAACATGGCATCTGGAGTGTTTAAACTGATAGTGACATCTGTCTGCAGAGTCGTTGCCTCTTTTGCACCAAGATATTGATAGAGTGGAAGATTTTTTTCTTGAGCCAAAAGTGAGACAAAAGCCATATCCAGTGCTGCTTTTGCACTACTCCCCATCTTCTCACATTGAGCATGTAATATTTTGAGGGCATCTTTTGGCATGTGGAAATAAAACGTACTCTTATACTGCGCGATAGCTTCGGTAATGGTTTCTAAATCCTCACCCGTTATCGCCTTCGTTGCTGGTGCTTCACCGATTGCCACAAAACCATTATCACAAGCTACATGCACACGCACAAATTCCACATGCCACGCTGTTCTTAGTGCTGTTACAAAAGGAGTTTTGAGTTCTATATACTCTATCTCTGTCTCTATTTTTACGATTTTCATTGCACAAATCCTACTAAAATATTTCCAACAAGCAGTCCGCCAAAAGTACCTATGAGATACCCCATAATTGCCATGAGAACACCAACGCTCACAAGAGATTTGTTATAACTTGCGGCAAGGATTGGAGCAGAAGCGATGCCTCCAATGTTTGCCAAAGAGGCAACTGCGATAGAGAAGAGGTCAAGCTTAAAGAGTTTTGCTCCAAGAACCATAAGGAGTGCATGTATAAGCAAAATCATAAAGCCTGCAAAAATTGAAACGCCAATTTCGCTAAAACTCTCAAAGAGTGCTTTTGAACCGATAAGTGCGATGAGAATATAGAGCATTGTCGTTGCCACTTCGCTTGAACCGTTTACTTTTTTTAGTTTTGTAAAAGAGCCTAAAAGACCAAAAAGAGTGGCGAGCAGAACTATAGTCGTTGTTTTGTTGAGTATTTCCACATGCCAAGCTAACCATTGAGAAACAAAAGAGACTATCAAAGCAAGCGAGATTAAGAGCCAATATTTTTTTGCTCCTAGAGTGCACGCACACCCTATCTCTGAGAAGAGCGCCTCACTCTCTTTGGCTCCTGTAAATCTATTGAACAGTGGGGCGAAGGGAACTAAAAAGAGCAGGAACATCACCCAAAAAGTATAATTTACACTGTCAACTATAAGTACATTTGCATAGAGCTCTGCACTCACTCCAAGTGCGGAACCCACAGCGATCATATTTGCAGTTCCACCCATCCAGCTCCCCGCCAATGCTCCAAAGGCTAAAGCAGTATCGTGGTTGAAATGAAAAAGTAATGAGACAAGAATAAATCCACATGCCAAACTGATAACAGCTAAAAGATAAGCAAGAAGAAGCGATTTTCCAAGTTTAAAGAAGTGAGAAAAATCAACTTGAAGGAGCATCAAAAAGAGCATTGCAGGGAGTAGATTTGTTTTTGCAAGCGAATACGCAGCATCTATCTGCTCATTTTTTTCAAAAACTCCAAGGGTTGCAAGCAACATACTAAAAGCGTAGATGAGTACAACAGGCGGGAGAAACTTAAAGATTTTCAGTTGAGACTTTTTCTCTACAAGATGAAAAAAAGTTGCTAAAAAAGCGATAACGAGGAGATATACGAGTGCCGAACTAATCACAAGGCGCTACTTTAAACCCCTTGATATTTGCGCGTAAATCTTTCATAAACTTACTTCCTGGGTCTTTTTTCTCTGTTCGATAACTTTTATCTACTTCCAACCAAAGCGGACTCTTCTCAAAGCATGGATACTCTGAGTGCGCGGCAACATATTCTAGAGAATCAAACTCTTTTTTGAGATAGTTTATAAGCCAGATATTGGAGATGAGTTGTTCTACTGTGAGGTTCTCTTTATGGTTCTCTCCACCCACATTCTCTATGCCTATGGAGCTGTAGTTGAGTCCGATAACATGTCTTGCCATGAAATCCAGTGGCATAAGCTGATGAATCGTTCCATCTCTCTCAACCATAAAGTGCGCCGAGACATTGACAATACCAGCTTTGACTATGTCGGGTCTGTCTGTAAGAAGAATGGCTGATTTAAAACGAGAGAGAGAGGTTTTAAAATCATCTATGCCCGTATAGTGAATGAAGATGATTTTAGGTGTGATACTTATGTCTTGAACATCGAGCTTATAGTGCTCTTTAATGTAGGACTTGGTTAATTCAATCCTAATTTTTCCAAAATCTATAGGAGTCTGTTCTATTTTTTGAGCAACCAGAAGTGCAGTAGCGCACAAAAAGAGGAGAATAAATTTCAGCATAACAGCAACCTGTTTTTTAGATGTAGTGTAACATAACTCTTGCTTTGCTCTCCTAATATTTAGTCTCTTTTAATCACAAAATGATTATACTTCTTGCCATGGATATTCATCAAATAGAGAAACAGGCATTATTATCAGAACCATTTTCTCCTGATGCTCTTAAGCTCGCGCGTGCTCTTTATCATACTTATATCAATAATGATGAAGAGACCTCTATGGAGATTAAACTTCATACGATTATCTCTTTGCTTGGGCTTCAATCATCAAAAAAAGCTATAGAATATATAAAAGAACTTTTAGATGAGTTAAATGAGCCTTTGGCGGTTAAAAATTTTAAATTTTACTCAGATATCTATGAGTTAAGATTTATAACTTTTTGTAAATACACTCTCTTAGAGGAGACTCTAGAGATAGAGCTCAGCGAAGAGTATCTTTTAGCAGAGAGTCACTATATGGTAGACTCATTTCTTTCAAATTAGGATTTATTTTGGCAAAACAATACATTATTTTAGATACAGAAACAACTGGAACGGGGGAGAATGACCGTGTGATTCAACTCGGATACATCGTCTTAGGTGCAAAAGAGGTAGAAGTACATAACGAGCTCTGCGCTTCAAATATTCCAATCAGTTTTGGTGCGATGGAGGTGCATGGAATCACACCTGAGATGTTGGCGGGCAAACCTACATGTCAAGAGACCACTGCCTATAAAAGACTTCTGCAACTCAACACGCATGACAACTATATCATCATTCACAATGCTCCTTTTGATTTGGGAATGCTTGAGAAAGAGGGTTTTAAAACGCAAATGAAAGTGATAGACACGCTCAGAGTTGCAAAACATGTACTCCCTGATGAAGATGCACATAGACTTCAATATTTTCGTTATAAAATGGAGCTCTACAAAGAGGAGCAAAAAGAGGCGGATGCCCTTGGTATAGTCGTAAAAGCGCACGATGCCATAGGTGATGTTCTGATTTTAAAACTCCTTCTTACCAAACTAAGAGAAGCGGTTCAAGCTGCATTTCCACATGCCAATCCAGTTGAGAAGATGGTTGATTTAACAAACACTCCGATTCTCATCAAAACATTTAGATTTGGGAAGTATAAAGATAAATCTCTAGAAGAAGTAGCGCGTGCGGATGCGGGTTACTTAAGATGGATGCTTACAAGTATGGAAAATCTTGATGAAGATATGCGCTACTCCATCAACACAGCTTTAGCTAACTAAAGACTACAAACAGAAGAAGTGCGATAAACCCACTTAAGAGTGCATAGGGAAGCTGGGTTTTTACATGCTCAACAATCTCACAATCAGCCGCCATAGAAGAGATAATCGTTGTGTCTGAGATAGGCGAGCAGTGATCGCCAAAGACACCACCACTGATAACCGCACCGATACATAGAGCCACATTCGCATCCATTCCTACAGCCATAGGAACAGCGACGGGAATCATAATACTAAACGTTCCCCAGCTTGTCCCCGTAGCAAAAGCCATCAATGAACTTAGCAAAAAGATGACTGCCGCCAAAAAATAAACATTCAAGCTCTCACTCGCTAAAGATGCCAAATACAACCCTGTTTTAAGCTCTATCGTAAGCTTTCCAATAGCAAAGGCTAAAAGAAGTATCAAAGCGATTGGAATGAATTTCTTAGCTCCATGAAAGGCTGTTATACTCCATGTGGAAAGGGACATATTTTTGGTTCCTACAAAATAGAGAAGCGTAAAAAAAAGTGTGCAGGACATCGTGTAAAAGATAGCGCTTGAGCCACTCCCCTTTAAAATATCTCCATCTCCACTCAGATAGAGAAAAACAAAGACTAAAAGAACCATCAAAACTATAGGTAAAACCATATAATACATACTAACACTTTTAACTCTATTACCACTCTTTACTTCTTGTGTCGTTAGTGTTGCACGCTTCATCGCACCAATATCTAGATTAAACCATATAGAGATAAAAGTAACAACTAAAGCACTCATCGCATAAAAGTTATAAGCTATGGACTCTATGAGAATCTCTATGCTATTGCCACTTATCATTCCAAGTGAAATCTGTGTAGAGATAAGCCCAAGAAGAAGTGCGCCCCAAGCATTCAGCACTATTAAAGAGCTTATCGGCGCAGAGGTAGAGTCACATACAAAGGCTAGTTTGGCATGTGGAACTCTGTATTTGTCACATAATGGTTTCCCAACAGCACCAGCGACAAGTGCTGTGATGGTGGATTCGATAAAGATGAGAACCCCGATAAAATAACTGAGCATTAAAGCGGAGCGAGCAGAACTTACCAAGGATTTTTTATAATGCACATACTCTATAAAGCCAGAGATACCACCACTCTTTTCTATCAAAGCCATAATACTTCCGACCATAATAGCAAAGGCTAAGGTTTTAAGTATCCAAGCCTCACTTAAGAGGGAGGCAAAGAGAGAAAAAGTCTCTTCTAAGGAAGCAAAAAAAGAGAAGCCATTTAAGATAAACGCACCTAAAACAACTCCGCTAAAAAGTGATACAAGAACGTTTTTTGTGTAGAGTGCGAGAATGATAGCTAAAAGTGAAGGGAGGAGAGAGAGAGGAGAGAGTTCTATAGTTAAAACTCTATCGCGAGAAGAATTAAACCTAATCTTCCAAATTTTTCTTTATAAACATCACACTCTTTCTCTTCTATCTCTTTAAACCCAAGTTTTTTGTAGTAGAGAATCGTCTCAAGTGAACCTATTTCAACTATCGCTTGTGCGATTCTATACCCTTTTAATCTTGCAGTTAAGAGGCTCTTTTGCATCAAAGCTTTTAAGACACCCATATCTCTATAATTATCCACTTCTTCCATAAAATCAAACATAAGGGTTCTTGTATTGAGATTAAAATCACAAACATTTAAAACTTCTAACTCTGCTATTGTATTTTCACTATAACCTATCTCTTCTAAAGCATCTAAAAATGATTGTTTTGTAGAGATTCTTGGCTCATAAGTACAAAGTGTGCCCACGCAGATAGCATCTACTTCTGCAACTAAAAAATTAGTATAGTGGCAACGACTTTTGATAGTTGTTTGTGTGAGTTTTTCTAAATTTTGTAATATTGTTGCATTGTCATTTGTTAAAAAAATCAAGTCAAAGATACCAAATCTTTTTCCTGCTCTTGAACTTTGCAATATCATTTCAGCTAAAAAAGGTGCATCTGCAACTTCAGCTTTTCTTATTTTAATACTCATAACCTATTCCAAAAAAATTAAATAAACATTTCGAAGTAATAGTACCATACTTTATGATAAAAAGTTTCTTAATTAGAATAATATTTCAAATTTCATAATTGTAGATGGATAGGTGAATTATTGAGTAGTACACAAAGTCCGTAACTCAGCATTGATAGTTGTGAAATAGTTTAGTGATTTTGTATGCCATCGCTCATAATAAACGATATTTTCTTTACATGAGATGTGTGAAGCTGTGTCGTACTGTCTAAGGTTCTCTATCTGTTTGAGTGCTTCGCATGGTTGATTCAAAGAAATTGCTTTTTCACTCTCTATCATAAAATAATTGACAGAAGTTATATCATTGAGGCATGTGGCAAGTGAACTATTATTATCTCTTGCTTGAAAAAGTTTATCTTTTAAGATAAGAAGTGAGAGCTCTAAGGAAATCTCATCTTGAATCTCTCTATTGTTTTGTGAAGGTGTTTCATAGACTACTTTTGCAAAAGCAACCTCTTTGGAGTTTTTAACAAACGCTAAAGAGCTCTCTTGCAATGCGAGTAAAATCTTATACTCTCGATTTAAGAGTAACTTTTCTAGCTCTTTTTTGATTATTGCATTATACTTTTGTAAATTTTGAGCTTCTCTTCTCATAGATTTTGCATAACTGTTTTTTAGAGCAGTTGTTGGATTTATGTCAAGCGCAAAACCCTCTTCTTTAAGACGTTCCAGCTCCATAACAGCTTGTTTTAGCTCTGGAGAAGAGGTGTCAAAACAGTCTATTTTTAGGAGCTCTTGATATCCTTCATGCTCTTTGTATATTGTGTCGGTAAAAGAGGAAAAGATAAGGGGATATTGTGAGTTCGCCCATAAGAAGAGAGGCAAAAGAAGAGTGAAGAGTTTCAAAACAGTCTTAATTCTCTTCTTCTTTACTCATCTCATCTTTTGCATCAATTCCAAGCAGAGAGAGACCTGTTTTGAGTGAAAGGGCAACTACCATAAAAAGTTTCAGTAGTTTTGCCTCATCTTCATTACCGATAATTCTACAATCGTAATAAAATCTATGCAGAGATGCGGCAAGTGCTTTAAGATAATCGGGAAGCTTTTGAACCTGACGAGAGCTAAAAGCATCATCTATGATTTCAGGTAATAAAAGTGCATCAAAAAGGAGGCTATCCGCATTTTCATCAAGCCCTTTAAGAGATGCTTCTAAAATCTCTTCTCGGCTTAAATCACTTTTTTTGAGAATCGTGTTGATTCTGGCATGTGCATACTGAATGTAAAAAATAGGGTTTGAGCTATCTTGCTTTTTAAACTCAGCCAAGTCAAACTCTAAAGCTGTATCACTCTTTTTAGAGGCAAAGATAAAACGAAGCGCATCAGAACCTATCTCTTCTACGATGTCACTCATAAGAATAACATTCCCTGCACGCTTACTCATCTTGTATGGCTCGCCATCTTTAAGTAGAGAAACCATTTGAGAGAGTAAAACTTCAAGTTTATTTGAGTCATACCCTAAAAACTCTACGGCAGCTTTCACACGAGGAATATAGCCATGATGGTCTGCACCCCAAATGTTTATATAGTGCTCATATCCACGCTCAAACTTTTGGTTATGGTAGACAATATCTCCAGCGAGATAGGTTGGACGCTTATCTTCACGGACGACAACTCTATCTTTCTCATCGCCTTTGCTCTCAGATGCAATCCACATCTTCTCATCTTTTTCATAAACACCCGCACCCATTTTGCCAAGAACTCTATCCCAATCATCATAGAGTGTTGATTCATAAACGAATGTGTCAAAAAAGATATTCAAATCACCCAAATCTTTTACAATGATTTGCATTACCTTGTCTTTTGCCCAGAGCGCGAGCTCTTTTTGACGAGACTCGTCACTTAAAATCTCTTTGCCAAATTTTTCGACTGCACCACTTACCAGTTCAGCTAAATACTCACCCCTATAGTAACTCTCAGGATATGCAACATCTTCACCAAGAAGCGTTGCACGACCCTCCAGTTGAATAGAGAGACCAAGTAAATCTATCTGATTACCGGCATCGTTTACATAATACTCTGCTGTTATGTCATAGCCCAGATGTCTTGCAAGTCTAAGAAGTGTATCTCCATAAACTGCACCGCGAGCATGACCAATATGAAGTGGCCCAGTTGGGTTTGCACTTACAAATTCTAAAAGAATTTTTTCATTTTTTTCTTGTTTTCCAAATTCAGACTGATTATCCAATGCCCAAGCGCTATACTCACTTAAAAAGTTTTCACTGAGGCGAAAGTTGAGATACCCTTTTACAGATTCAACACTAGAAAAGACATCATTGTTCTCAAATGAAGCGGCAAGTTCTTCGGAGATAGCTAGAGGAGATTTTTTTAACTCCTTAGCTAGGGAGAAAGCAATCGGAGTAGCAAAGTGACCAAAAGAGCGATCTTTTGGTTTTTCTAAAACAACTTCACGACCAAATTTTTCACGCAAAAGCGCTGATACTCGTTGCTTCAAGGGTTACGCTTGTGTTGTAGTTTTTGGAGTTTCAGCAGGAGTTGCTTCTCCATTTGTTTCTACTTTTTTTGGAACGTCCGCAGATGCAGTTTCAATCTCATCTACCTCTTTCATCTCTTGCTTAAAGTTCTTGATACCTTTACCGAAACCTTTTGCAAGTTCTGGTATTTTTTTAGCTCCAAATAATAAAACTACAATTCCAAATATTATTAATAACTCAGTTCCACCAGGCATTCCCATAACATATATCCTTTTTATTAATTAAGTCGAAAAGTATATCTATAATTTGCTGTAACTACTCTTATCACAACTCTGTTATATTTACATATCTTCCCATTTTTGTACGAATAGATTAATCTCATCATTTGGTACTTTAAGCCGTGCCGCAATAGCAATTATTTTTAATAATTCGGCTGCTTTGTCCAAATCATCATTGACGATTAAATAGTCATATTCTGACACTCTTTGAATCTCTCTTTTTGCATTTGCAATACGCATATTGATTACTTTTTGTGAATCTGTTGAACGATTTAGAAGTCTCTTATGTAGTTCTGAGAGTGTTGGGGGAGTTATAAAGACAGAAGTTGTAATATCACCTAATCTACTATTGATTATAGTATTTCCTTGCACATCAATGTCAAACACGACCAATTTTCCTTCAGCCAAGGCTTCTCTCACAGGCTTTAATGATGTTCCATAATGGTGCCCATGTACCAATGCATACTCTAAAAAAAGGTCTTCTTGAATGTCTTGTTGAAACTCTTCTTCACTTACAAAAAAATAATCAACGCCTTCTTTTTCACCTTCTCGCATAGAACGCGTTGTTGTAGATATGGAGAAATAACTATCTCCAATTTCACTAAATATCTTGTTTATAAGAGAACTTTTTCCTGCCCCACTTGGACCTGATAAAACTAAAACAGCGCCACTATATCTATTCATTATTTATCACCAAGTGTTATATTTATACTAATTTTCATACCTTTTAGTGATGCAGCAACGTCTTCGTTAGTAAGAGCAGTAAGTAACTTTTTCAAAGCTTCCACCCCTTCATTTTCTTCTGTTGCAGTGCTTAATTCTTTTTGAACTTCTTCAGTTTCATCACTATCTTCAGCGAAATCATCTTCACTTGTGCTTTCATCCTGCACTTCTTCACCAATAGCAAGCTTTAAATCCCTACTTGTTAATCCATCTAAAGCATCCATCTCATTGGATGCAATATTAAAGAGTGTCTCTTCATCTACTTCACTCTCTAAATCTGATTCACTTAACTCTGCTACAGCATTTTGTATCTCTTCTTCAAAGTCAAAATCCTCATCCTCTAGCTCTGATTCTGATATGGAGTTAGGAATCTCTTCTTCTAAATCATCAGTAATTTCATCAAGTTCTAGTTCACTATCATCCAACTCTAAGTTTTCATCTGCATCTTCATATGAGAGAGAATCATTCTCTGCCTCTAGCGCATCATCTTCTATCTCTAAATCTGATAAAGAGCTATCATCAAGCTCTAACTCTTCTAGGGAATCATCTTCTTCAAATGAGTTAGGAATCTCCTCTTCTAAATCATCAGTGATTTCATCAAGTTCTAGTTCACTATCATCTAACTCTAAATTTTCATCTAATACTGTTTGTGTTTCAGCAAGAGGTTTTTCCTCAACTGTTGGTTCTTCTTCATCCATCTCTAACGATGATAAAGATGTGTCATCAAACTCTAACTCTTCTAAACTATCATCACCGACTTCATCTAATTCTAAATCATCCGTAAGCTCATCTAAGTCAAGTTCACTATCATCTAACTCTAAATTTTCATCTGATGCTGTTTTTGTTTCTGCAAGAGGCTCTTCCTCAACTGTTGGCTTCTCTTCATCAAAACTGAAGTCATCTAAACTATCATCAGAAAGTTCTTCCAATAGAGTCTCATCTAGTTCCAAATCATCTTCAACCACACCTAGCTCCAAATCTTCATCTAGTTCTGTTGCCAATAGAGCTTCATCCTCAAGTGCTGGTTCCTCTTCATCAAGCTTTAAGTCATCTAAACTATCATCCATCGAAAGCTCGTCATCAAAATCAGCATCTAACTCGTCATTAAGGTCACTTTCCTCTTCATCTAGAAGATTTTTTACCTCTTCTACTTCATCTTTGTCTAAAATACTTTTATTTAACTCGTTATCTGTCTCATCATCATCCATATCAGCAAAGGAGAATTCATCTAAAGAGAGGTCATCTAACTCCTCAGGCTTAAACTCTGTATCGTCTAGTCCATCATCAAGGGACAACTCATCATCAAGAGACGATATATCAAAATCCTCATCTAAGAGGTCCTCATTAGCTAAATCTAAATCTTCCAAATCACTTATTTGCTCTTCATCATTATCTTCCATTGCTAGAGGTGTAAACTCCTCTTTCTCCTGTGGAGGCAAGTTAGACTCTTTTGCAAAGAGTAAAAAAAGTTCTACTAAATCCGTTGGTAAAAATGGTTTTTTAAATGTCGCTGTAAATGCATCTACTTTTGGTGCATCTTTAGAACATATAAAGAGTGATTTATCATATGCAACTGTCTCTTTGATTTTTGTTAACAAATCCTCTTCATACATCCCATCGTCAATTAATAATAAATCATACGAGCCACTTTGCAGTTCATCAAGATTTTTGACAATTGTCAGCACATCGGAGGTTTTTTGCGCACTCAAAGTTACTAGTTTGTTTACAACTGGATTATCATTTAATAGTAATATATTCACATCTTTTCCTTTGAATCAATCGATGATTTATAGAGATTCTCTTTGGGTACCATTGTATCAAAAAAAAACTAAAAAAGTATTTCCAATGCATTAAATGCTTCTTGCATTTGCCCTTTCAAAATGAGCATAGTAGCGGTTAAAGTAGCGATTAAAACTACAAATGAGACCATGATTTTAATAGGAAATCCTATAACTAAAAGGTTAAATTGTGGCATTGTCTTCATAAGCATACCAAATATAATATCTGCTAGTAAGGACAAAGCCGTAAGAGGAAAGGCAATCATAAAGCCGACCATGAACATATTTGAGGTTGCCTTTATAATATAGCCAAAAAGGTCTTTGCTCATTACAAAACCGCCAAGGGGAATATTACTAAGAGAACTGTCAATAAAAAGTAGAATCCAATGATGTAAATCCATAGCCATCAACACCATTAATCCCATCAATGATAAGAATTGTGAAATAATTGGCATAGATACTCCCGTTTGCGGATCAATTGCACTTGCCATTGAAAAACCCATCATAAAAGATATCTGCCCACCGGCAAAAGTGATTACATTGTACGCAAGAAGAAGAACTATTCCTATGGCTAATCCAAACATAAATTCACTCAAGATTGCTATAAAAATAGTTGGTAAACTAATCTCTATCTGCAGAGGAGGCATAGATGAATAAAATACAATTGTAAAGAAAAAAGCCATTGCAGCTTTAATTGTCATAGGAATATTTTGATGAGAAAAAATTGGAGTTGCTATAAAAAGGGCAGCAAAACGAAAAAAGAGAAGGACAAATCCAACAATATAACTCTCCGTAAAAACTCCTGCCCAATCCATAATCAACCTTCACATAGTTGAAATAGCAGAGGAGAACTCATTTCACCTGCTCTAGTTTTTTATTTTCCAATCTATACACTTTTTTGCAGAGATAAGCCAATGTTTCATCATGCGTCACAAGTAACATTCCCGCATTTTTATTTTCACAATACTCAAAGAGTAACTCCATTACTTCACTTGCTGTCTGCTTATCTAGATTACCAGTTGGCTCGTCTGCAAAAATGATACGAGGTTGCTTGGTTAAAACTCTCGCTATGGAGACTCTTTGTTGTTGTCCACCTGAGAGTTCTGTCACTTTTTGATTGATACAAGCATCAATTTTCAATCTTTGAAGAAGGGTCTCATCAATCTTTTTATTTGACAATATAGAAGCTACTTCAAGATTTTCATACGCACTAAAACCTTTAAAAAGATAGTGTGATTGGAACACAAGACCTAAATCATCTCGTTTAATTTGAGACAATCTTTTTTTTGAGAGCATTTCACTCTCTTCGCCAAAGAGAGAAACCTTTCCACTATCAGATTTTAAGAGTGTGGACAAGATATGAAGAAGTGTTGATTTACCGCTTCCACTCATGCCAATAATGGCTATAGTCTCTTTCTCATCTAATTCGAGAGAAACATCATTAAATAGTTCATACTCAAAAGTATGAGAAATATGTTTTGCGGATAGTAATTTCATATGTGGATTATAGCGAATGTAGTTTTAAAATATCTTCTCATGCATGAAGAGATAAAAATGAGATAAAAAAAAGGCTAAGAGATAGAACTCTTAGCCTTTTTAGAGAGAAGGAAAATTCCTTAACTCATTTGAGCAGCAACTTCTGCTGCAAAGTCACCTACTACTTTCTCAATTCCTTCACCCACTTCAAGGCGAATAAAATCTACGATTTCAGCAGTTCCACCAAGGGCATGAGCTGCTTCTTCAACAGCTTTAGCAACTGTTAATTTGTCATTTAAAACATAATCTTGGTCTAGCAATGCTAGTTCTTTATCTAAAGTTGTATTATCAGCGATAAAACGAGCGAGTGAACCAGGAATAATTTTATCCCAGATTTTTTCAGGTTTACCTTGAGCAGTTAATTCTGCTTTGATAGCAGCTTCAGCTTCAGCCATAACAGCATCAGTTAATTGACTCATAGAGATATATTGAGGTACGTTTTTAAGAGGTTTTTTAAGACGAGCAAGCTCTTCATTCTCTTTTTTGATAACTTCAATTCTACCAATAGTTTCAGATTGAACGAAATCAGCATCAAAATCTTTGTAAGATAATGTTTTTGGTTTCATTGCAGATGCATGCATTGCAACTTGTTTTAGAGTATCTCTCATAGCAAGAGCTGTTTTTGCACTGTCACATTTTGCTTTTACAACAACTGCAATACGGTTGTTTGAGTGAACATAACCGTTAATCGCGATTGTGTCATCTTCAGCTTCAACAGTTCCAAAACGGCGAAGTTCAATTTTCTCACCAATTTTTGCTACTGTTTCAGAAAAGTAAGAACCAAATTCAGTTCCCATAACACCAGCTACATCACTTGGATTAGTATTGTAAACCTCTTCAGTAGTTTTAAGTACTAAATTTTTGAAGCCTTCATTTTGAGCAACGAAGTCAGTTTCTGAATTGATTTCAACAACTGTAGCTTTAGAAAAATCATCTGCAAGTTTAAGTCCAACAAGACCCTCAGCTGCAACACGATCAGCTTTTTTAGCTGCTTTTGCAATTCCTCTCTCTTTTAAAAGTTCAGTTGCTTTAGCTATGTCACCATCAGCTTCAACTAAAACTTTTTTACAATCCATCATTGGCGCATCAGTTGCTGCGCGCAACTCTTTTACCATTGCTGCTGTAATTTCTGCCATGATTATACTTCCTCAGTTGCTACTGGAGTCTCTTCAGCTGCAGCTTCAACTTCTTCTTGTATTTCCTCTTCAGCAGGTGCATCTCTAAGTGCTTTACCTTCGTTCACAGCAGCAGCCATTTCACGACAGAAAAGTTGGATAGAACGGATAGCATCATCATTACCAGGAATTGGATAAGTGATAAGGTCTGGATCACAGTTAGTGTCAAGTGGTGCAACAACTGGAATACCTAAACATTTTGCTTCTAAAACAGCAATGTGTTCTTTCACTGCGTCAAGTACAAAAAGCATATCTGGAAGTTTTTTCATATTACGGATACCACCGAAATACTCTTCAAGTTTCTCTTTTTTTCTTGAAAGCATTAAAGCTTCTTTTTTAGTTAAAAGATCAATCTGACCATTTTCTTGCATCTCTGTAATGATGTCAAGTTTACGGATTGATTTTTGGATTGTTGGGAAGTTTGTAAGCATACCACCTAACCATCTGTTATCAACATAAGGCATGTTACAAGCGATTGCCGCATCTCTTACTGAAGAACGAGCTTGTTTTTTTGTACCAACAAATAAAACAGTTTTACCCTCAGCAGCAGCGTCTACTACTATTTGGTAAGTGTTACGGAAATAACGAAGTGTTTTTTGTAAATCTATTATATAGATGTTTTTACGAACACCAAAAATGAATTTTTTCATTTTCGGGTTCCAACGACGTGTTTGGTGTCCGAAGTGTACACCACATTCTAAAAGGTCTTTCATAGTTACCATAGGGTATCCTTAAAGGCTATTATTTCAAGCCAGAGTTTTTTTAGTTAGTTAAGCTTCGGTAATGTCCAACATTGACTCTCTAAAAAAAGAGTTGCACTAACTTTTGACACATACCTGTTAATATTTTCTTAAAGAAAAGAAAAATCGGCGAATTATATTCAATTTAGGTTTAAGTAAAGCTTTTATTTGTTGGTATTTACTTTATTAGTGGAAAGTTAACAATCATTTTATAATTGCTACAGTACCATATCACATTTACGACATAAAATATTGTCCTATAAACAAACTCTAAAGGATAAAAGATGAGAACACCACTTCTGTTATCACTTGCAACTACTGCTCTTTTAACAACAAGTATACATGCAGAATCAATGTATGATAAATTTCAAGCGCTTGAACTTGAGATGAACTCTTTAAAAAAAGAGGTAGCACAACTCAAAGCTCAAAAAAGTGTTCCAATGAGCATAGATAGCGAAAAAGATGCCTCAGAAAATGACACAGAAGAGAATCCTCAAAGTGATGAAATGGAGTACAAAGAAGCAATAATAGATTTGCAAGAGAGTGTTTCAGAAATCAATAAAGCAACCTCAGGAAGTCACCTCAAATTTGGTATTGATTATCGTTTCTCTTTAGATAATTTAAGTTATACAATGGCAGATAAAAGCGAAGCGAACAACGATGCTTTTATGGTAAACCGTTTGTGGATAAACATGGATTGGAGCGCAACTGAAAATCTAAGTTTTGTTGGACAGTTAGCTTATAGCAAAGCTTTTGGTCAGCGTACTTACAACGATCAGATAGGTTATAATTTTGAAAATTTTGACTGGGTTGCAAATGAAAATCCTTATGATGATTCTCTAAGAGTCCGTTCAGCCTACTTTTTTTACATAAATGACACCTTTCTTGGAGCTGAGATACCATGGACATTTAGCATTGGTCGTCGTCCATCTACAAACGGACATCTTGTAAACCTCAGAGATGATGACAAAGCAGCATCACCGATGGGACATACTATCAATGTTGAGTTTGACGGACTAAGTTCAAAGTTTAGTTTTGACAACTGGGTCGATGGCATGTATATTAAACTCTGCGCAGGGAGAGGGATGTCGAATGCTGCACATAAATTTACATCAACTCCTTATGCTACAGAAAAAGTCACAAATCCAAGTATAGACCTACTCGGCTTTATCTTTGTTCCTTATAGCAATGGTCAATATAGCCTTTCAACCCAATACTACTATGCAAACAACCTTATAGACCAGCGTTTTACATCCCTTGGTGTTCCGACGCAAAACTTCGATACAGTGGGTGGTCTACACTCTGTTACAGGTAATTTTGTCATGAACGGAATCGGGAGTGGAATCAGTGACTTTTTAGATGATACTACGCTCTTTATAAGTGGGGCAATGAGTCAAACAAATCCAGATGCTGGACAAAATATGCTCGGTGGTCAAAACAGTGAGAGTAAAGTCGGCTACTCGACATGGGTTGGGATTCAAACACCCTCTCTCCTTACAGACGATGGAAGATGGGGATTTGAATATAACCAAGGTTCTGCCTACTGGAGAGGTATCACTTATGGGGAGGACACAAATATAGGTTCCAAACTTGCAACACGTGGTCAAGCGTATGAAGCATACTTTACAGAGTACCTCATTGAAGATATTTTATCTTTTCAGATTCGTTATACTTACATAGATTATGAGTATAGTGGAAGTAATGGATTTTTTGGAAATACAACAGGTGCTTCAATGAAGATAGCCGACATCACTGACCCTACCATGGCAGCCAATGTAGTTGATAAAGCCCAAGATATTCGCTTTTATATTCGTTATAAATATTAGAAAACATAAAACCCTTTTAGCATGTGGAAATAATTTCCACATGCCAAAAGAGAGAGAGTTACTTCCCTTGAAGTCTCTCTAGTTCTGCTTTTACTTTGGAGACATGCTCTTTTACTTTTACTTTTTCAAAAACAGCTTTTATGACTCCATCAGGATTTATGATAAGTGTCGTTCTTACAATACCCATGTACTCTTTGCCATAGTTTTTCTTCATCTGCCACACACCATAAGCTTGCATCATGAGAGTATCTTCATCACTCAAAAGCGTGATGCCTAAATCATTTTTCTCGATAAAACTACGATGTTTTTTTGTAGTGTCTGCACTCACACCTATCACGATTGCATCAAGCTCTGAAAAATCGGGTGCGGCTTCTGTAAACTCACACGCTTCTGTTGTACATCCTGGAGTACTATCTCTTGGATAGAAATATAAAACAATCCATTTACCCTTGATATCTCGCAGACAAATCTCTACATCATCTTGATTTGGCAGACAAAATTCTGGTGCTTTATCATCAATCTTTACCATTGAAAAATCCTTTATAATCTGTTTCTTTGATTGTCGCTTAATAAATGAAGAGGAGCAAATAGACCCATATACCCGTCATAGATGTCAAAAGAACGCCCACAAATGTTATCACACCTGCTTTTTTATGCGTGTTTGTTGAGAGCTGTTTTTTTGCCATTGTGATTGTAACTGTCCAAATGATAAAAGTAACAATAGCGATGGCGATATGAAACATTAAGACTACAAATGCGTAGTTATGCTCGATACTGCTTCCCTCTAAGAAGTAGTTAAACCCGCCTCCATATCTTACACCAAACTCAAAGTAACTCACCACAAGAACTGAGAAGGCATAGATAAATGTCTGCGTGTAAGCGTGAAGCTTATAGTTTTTTCTTTTTGCCAAAAGAATAGCACCTGCAACAAGCAGAGGCAACACCGCAACGATAAGTGTGACAAAATCCATAAAAAATGGAGCTCTTGTATTTAAAAATCCTTGTTGAAACATATAATCCATTGTACTCATATTTTAATCCTTTCTTCTTTTTTGATAATAAACATACGCCGCTACTAACACTACCAATAAGAGTAAAACAGCTATGGTTATCTCTTTTAAATAGGTCTCTAGCAGTAGCTGATTTTCCCCGATATAATACCCTAAAAGAGTTAAAACCAATGCCCAGATACCTGCGCCTAATGCAGTAAATATAGAGAAGAGTGCAAGATTCATTCGGGCAAGACCTGCGGGGATTGAGATAAGTTGACGAATCCCAGGAACCAACCTTCCTACAAAGGTAGAGATAGCTCCATGCTTCTCAAAATAGTTATCCATTTTCACTAAAGCATTTTCATTAATGAAAAAATATTTTCCATATCTTTGTAACATTTTTCTCCCAAGCAAAAGTGCAAGGTAGTAGTTGATAAAAGCACCAACCAAAGAGCCGCCTAAAGCACTGCTCATTATCATCACAAGATTCATATCGCCTTTGGAGGCTAAATAGCCAGCTGGAACAAGCACGATTTCACTTGGAAAAGGGATAAATGAGCTCTCCACTGCCATGAGTAAAAAGATGCCAAGATAACCCCAATCAAAAATCAAATCCACTAAAGCTTGCGCTAACTCTTTTATCACTTCACACTCTCCACTACATCTTGAATCATTTTTTTTGCAACATCCTTTTGAGAATAGTTCATCAGTTTAAGACTTTTCTCTTTTAAATCACTCTCTAAAAGAGAGAGAAGTTTAGCTTCTAAATCTTGACTCTGCCTTTCACACCACCCTAAATCATGCTCTACAATAAACTTTGCATTATAAAACTGATGATCTCCTGCGGCATGTGGAAATGGAATATAAAAAGTAGGGCAGCCATTGGTTGTAAGTTCCCAAAGCGTACTCGCTCCCGCACGGCTAACCGCTAAATCAGCATGTGAAATGAGAGAAGGCAACTCTTTAGTAAAACCATATAATTCCACTTCAACACCTAGAGTTTCATACGCTTCTCTTACTCTCTCATAATCACTCTCACCTGCTTGATGGATGATTTTTATCCCTCTTTTTTGAAGTTCCAAAGCAAGACTCAAAGCCAAATCATTGATAGCTTTTGCACCGTTTGAACCCCCTAAAAAAAGAATCACTTGAAGCGACTCTCGAACTCTAGCACTCTTATAAAAAATATCTTTTACAGGGTAGCCTTTGATGGGAGAGTTTTCATTATATGCAGAGATAAATCGCTTTGCATAAGGTTTTAAAAGTGAATTTAATCTCCCCTCAACGGCATTTTGTTCATGGATAAAGAGAGGGATGGAAGCACTCAAAGATGCAAAAGATGCAGGAGCGGCTGAAAAGCCACCAACGCTATAGGTTGCTTCTATTTTATGCTCTTTAAGCAGTTTCCTCGATTTTAAAAAAGCTTTGAAGATTTTAAAGAGTGCTTTGAACTTTGCAAAACCTCTCTGGTTGACCACGCCTGTTGTCTCTAAAAAATAGACATGTGAGAAAAGGCTACTCTCTTGAAAATATTTTTTATCTTGTCCATAGCTTGAACCTATAAAAATCGCTTCATGTCCCTCTTGCATAAGGGCTTCGACTAAGGATTCAGCTATCATCAAGTGTCCGCCTGTTCCTCCACCTGTAATGCAAAGCTTCATATCTGTTTGTCCATATTTACTTTTTTCGATGCCATCAGAACCATACCAATGCCAAAAGCTGCCCCAAGCAGAGCAGAACCACCGTAGCTTAAAAAGGGAACAGAAATCCCTTTAATAGGTGTAATCCCACTAATCCCGTATGCATTTACCAAAAAAGAAAAGGAGAGAAGTAACCCTATTCCCAAACTAAAAAGATAGATACTTGTGTCACGAGAGCGGTTTGCAACTTTAAAAATTCTCTGTAACATCCACATAAAAACAACCACGACAAACAAAACACCTATAAAACCAAACTCTTCCGCAAGTCCAGCTAAAATAAAGTCCGTATGTACCTCACTTAAAAAACCAAGTTTGAAAGTACCGCTGGCGATACCTGTCCCAAATATGCCACCATTATGAATGGCATTGAGTGAGTGCCCTATCTGATAAGGTTCTACTTCTGTAGGGATTCTCAGCTGTTGCGCGATGGAAGCAGGAAAGAGTTCAAGCACACTATTTTGTGCAAGTGCCCACCATGATTTTATCCTTAAAATTCTATGTTCAGCAGTAAAGATAAAAAAGATAAAAAAGAGCAAAGAGGCTAAGAGAATGCTTAAGAAGAACCTAAAACTACTCCCTGCAAACATCAGCATAAAAAGAAGGGTAAGCCCCAACACGACAACTTGTCCCAAGTCATTTTGGATAAAGGCAATGATAAACATAGCACCAATAAAAACTACGGCATAAGGGGAGAAACGAATCATCTCATTTTTAAGACCCATGCCATCATGATGACCCAATTTTCTTGAAAAACTCCAAGCAAGAAAATAGACAAAACCTACCTTAAAGAACTCAACTGGAGCTAAAGAGAAGCCAAAAATCTTAATCCATCGCTTTGCCCCACCCACAGCCGAGACTAAAAACTCTGGTAAAAAAGGCATAGCAATCATTAAAAGTGTGGAACCAATAAAAAGAGTAAAACCAATGGGTTTAAGCCATTTATCAGGGTCTAGCTGTGCTAACATCCAAATAATTGAAATTCCAAAAATAGCAAAAAAAGCTTGTCTTACTGCAAAGTAAAACTCATTTACTCCAAAGAGTATAGTAGTGTAGGTTGAGAGCGTGTAAGAGAGGATAACACTCACTGCAATCAGGATAGATACTAAAGTAAAGAGTTTTCTATCAGCCATACAAGTGCCTATTTAATTTTGTTGATTTTTAAAACAAACTCAACTTCTGGCTTTGAAATATGCAACTCTTTTGAAATGGTATCCAACGAGACGCCTTGCTTGTAGAGTGATATGATTTTTTGGTCATCATTGCCATGAACAGAGGCTGGGATAGAGATCTGCTTCACTCCATTTTCTAAAGAAGAGATACGATTATCTATCTGAACATCAATCGCTTGAAGACTCTCTTGGACTCTTTTTAAACTTTGAGAGAGTGGTTGCACCATATCATAAACACTTCGCTCAATCTCTTGATATATCTCTTCATCATTCATTCTTTGAGAGTTACTTTTTAAACCATTTTGTGTGTCAACAACTTTTTTCTTGAGGTAAAAAATATCTCTATTTAACTCTTCAACAACAGTTGCAACGGAGTGGATATTTTTATGATACTCGGAATCTTTTGTATAAACATAGTATAAAAGGTATAGGATTACAGCTGCCATTGCGACAACTACATACTCCATTGTAAAAAATTCAAGATTTACAAGATTCATTTTGTCTCTTTAGCTTCACGAATCAGGACTCTCTCTCTTGCAGTTAAGTAGGCACCCCACTCTTTTTCATCTCTGTCATGTATTTTTACTATATGGGCCAAAGAGTCACTCTCTGCTTTAAAAAAAACTCCAACATCTCTCTTTGGATGCACAGGCATCTCAATACGCCCATAATACTCACTTCCCTCTTGTAAAAGAGGCGTACTTAGATGAAAATGTTCAAACCCGATGGAATCAATATCTGCCGCTTCACTCAGTGAGATACGAACAGGCTCTTCATTTTTTAAAAATCTTTCAAGTGCATCAATCTTGTTGTGTAGCTCCACAACAAGATTGAGTAAAATAGGGTCGCTGTTAGAGGTATCCCCTCTTGCTTTTGCAAGTTTGAGCCACTGGCTTATAGGATTATCATCCGACTCGCTGAGTTGATGGTACTCTCTGTTGAAACTCTCTTTATCTATTGAAGCTTCACTAAAAACGATGCTAATGGGTGCGGGAACTAAACGAACACTCATGATACAATCTTATCGAGTACAATTAAAATAAAAAATGCAAAGCCAAGATAGCCATTAACGGTAAAGAAAGCCATATCGATTTTTGTAAAATCTTTTCGCACAATATGGTGTTCAAACCTTAACATAAGTGCCGCTACGATGACTGCGACAAAAGCAAAAATGCCAAGTTCTGCAACCCAAACAAAGAGTGCCCAGAAGATTACACTTAGCATGTGGAAAAGTGATGAGATAAAGAGTGTTGCTTCTGAACCAAAGCGTGAGGGGATTGAGTATAAATTGTTCTTCTTATCAAACTCTATATCTTGAAGCGAATAGAGTAAATCAAAGCCAGCCACCCAAAAAATCACACCTAAACTTAAAAGAGCTGACCAAGCGGGTATGCTTGCTTGAACTGCTACTACTCCCGCTATTGGAGCAAGTCCTAAGGACACTCCAAGAACCACATGCGCCATCGATGAGAATCTTTTAAAGTAGGAGTAACTTCCTAGCACTACCAAAATAGGAACACTCAGATAGAACGCTAAAGGGTTAATCATATAAGCGACTGCAATAAAAATGATGGCATTTACTACTGTGAAGATTAAGATGGCGCTTGGAGTCAATCTACCATCCGCATTTGGACGATTTTTTGTTCTTGGGTTTTGTGAGTCGATGTCAATATCTGCATATCGGTTGAGTCCCATAGCAAAATTTCTCGCACTCACAGCGGCTAAGGCACCCATCAGGAGAAGCCAAAAACCAAACCATCCATCTGCCGCCACAATCATTGCAATAAATATAAAAGGTAACGAAAAAACCGAGTGTTCAAACATAACAAGTTCGTTGAAATCTTTTAATTTATTAATATATTTTTGCAACTTTTTACCTTCTCAAATAATTAGCTCTTATTCTATCTAAAGTTCATTTAAAATTCCGTAATAAAAGTCAAGTGCTATTTTGTAAAATACTCATAAGCTATAAGAATACCTACTGCAATATATTGATTCTGAGATAGCTTTTTGATTGATTCGTCAATAGAATCGTATTTTTTCATTTCATTAATATCGTGCGTTTTAAAAAGACTCTCTAAGTTTTTATCATGCTCGATGTTGATAGAGAGAGAATTTTCAGCGTCTCTCAATCTATCATAAATATCATTTAATTCTCTTTTTGAAACAAACATTATACAGTAGGCTTGGGATATTTAGCTTTAATTGCTAATATTGCCTCTTCCCATGTGTTAGTACCATTAACTTTGTCATTAAAAATTAACTCCATTTGGTTAAGTTGGCTATAAGCCGTTTTTCTATCTCTAATATACTGCGTGTCTTCATACTGCTTGATCATCTCAGCAGTTAAAATTAATTCATCCATTTATTCCGATCCTTATCTTAAAATTGTGCAGTATCGACATTTGAAAGTGCCATGTCGAGAATACCGAAAGGGGTGTTAGTTGCTAGATGAGCAGAATCACAAGAAAGTTTATAGTTTACCCAACTAGACAAAGCATGACCGAGGACAAGAACTATATAGCCATCAGCAGAAATATAAGCTGAAATCGTTGAGCCTATATCAGTTTTAGTAGATATACTTGCAATTGAATCAGGAGTGTTTGTGAAAAAACCGATTGAGGCATTATAAAGATTGGTTGACGTATAAATATACCCACTGATATCAATACTATACATTACCCTTTTAATAGATAGAATATTAGTTTTAAGATGAGTATGAGTGTGAGAAACTAAACGAACAGCAACACTGATAGGAAAGTGTATTCTACTTGCAGTATCGCCGAAACCAGAACGTAAACTTATTTGATTAATTAGGTTTTGGATTTCAGTGACATAACTAGCAACTTGCTCATCAATTTGTACTTGATTTTCGGCTCTAATAGCAGTAGGTAAATCTTGTAAATCTACATCCGAGAATTGGTAACCACTACGAATCATAGTAGTGACCGATTGTAATTGATTGATTATATATGATAATTCATCTGGTGCGCTTGTACTAGTAGCAAGAGTTTGGATTTTATCCAAAATTGTATTAAATATTTGGGACTGTGTAGCCATTTTTTTCCTTTTTTTCTTAATTGTTTAGAAATAAGTAGTTCTTAATAAAAATACTCATATATAAATAATTCAGGGCACGAAGCCCTTAAATGTTAGATAACGTAAGAACGTACTGATACGGTTACTTCATCAAATTTTACTGTGTTGATTGTTTTGTTAAGCAAGAAAGCTTGAACATCTAAATCTGTAACAGTTGTTTTACCTAAGAAAGAAAGGTAAGTTTTACTACCAGTCGCAATGTTTTTTCCCATTACATCAAATCTTTTGTAAGAAACGTTTGTAGGTGAGGGAGCAGTTGCAGGAATGTCAATCGGAGCTTGGAGAACTTCTAACTCACCATCAAGTAATGCACTTGCAACACTTAAGGCAGTAGCTTCATCACCAGCAGGAATGTATAAAGAGTGGCTTGAACCGTTTGCAAATGTTTCACGAATTTTAAATTTTGGCATGGTTAAACTCCTACTCTTTTAATTTTGTTGGCATTTACTTTATCACAAGCAGTACCGTTTGGAACTTCTACTTTAGCTAAACATGCGACAACCATATCATCATCTGACAATGTGGCTTTACCATACTTAAGATTGATGTACGATGTATTGTACGCTCTATCTAGACTATCAAAACAGCTGATTAAAGCGTTTGAATAAACAGTTGGAGCAGCACGACGAACACCTACAATTCCCGAAGCAGTCGGCTCAAATAGTGACATACCGAGAGGCATTAAAGCAACAAGACCTTGCATAGTAATAGCGTCGGTATTAATTTTGCCGTAAATTTTTGCACTATTGTTATTAAAGTTTTGGGCAACTTCATATAATGGCATATTGAATCCTTAATTTATTTTATAACAAGCAAAAAAATCAACTTTCAAGCAGGAAAACATTCATAGAAAAAAAGTGCTAAAGTGTATTTTTTTCTACTTGTTAATGATGATATTCTAAGATATTAGAGGGGGTGTACGTCAAGTGTAAATACTAATTTGTACAGAAGCAAGACCAGAGCGAAGTTTTATAAATTAAAAAGTTTACAGTGAGTTTACACATTTTAAAGATGACTATGAAAAAAAAGATTTTTTGAGCAAAAATTAACCTAAAATTTATAAGAAGCCTCCGCAGGGGAACTTAAAGGAAGTAGAGAGTGCTAGCTCTTTGAAATCAAAAGAGGCTCAACGCTGAAAGATTAACACTCGTTATAATATTTTTTTTTGCTTATAGATAGGGAATAGTCTGTAAAGTTGCTTTAGTTTTATATGCCTAATTTACAGTTCTGTATGTTGTTATGTCGTTGCGGAACGCTGGACGCTTAACGTGCAATGACGCTAAAGAGCGACAGTATAAAGAGTTGAGTTCTGATGGCAACTAATGAGAAAATCCGCTTATTTCGGGCATTTTGTGGCAGAGCCACTCATTTGCCCTACAACGCTACTTTCAAGAAATAAAGAAATTTTTTTTAAAGAGGAAGAGAGTATCAAGAATTTTGATTTTTTTCGTGGCTATTGATTTTTGATAAAAAATCCTTGAGTGCCTCTTCATCTTGATTTTTCAAAAAGGTATAAACTTTTAACCGCCAGTTGTCCTTATCTGCGTTTTTCATGTCTTGAATAGTCCGAATCGGAATACCAAAGAGTTCATTTATTTTTGTATCTTTAATCATAGTTAAAAGAATAACAGATTTTTAAAAAATTTGCAAATTTATAACGAAATACGCTTTTTCTCTTGCTATTTATGGCGAAATACGCTATAATATTATCATAAAAAAACAAAAGGAATGAAAAATGATAGAAAGTCAAATTAAATTCAAGAGAAGAGAGTCATCAAGTTTAACTCTCCTGAGAATGATTTTTAAATCAGGAGCTATTCGCTATCAATTAATAATTGATTACGACTCTGGAATAAAATCTGATATTTTAGATTACAGAACAAAAGATGAAGCTCTGAAAGATTTCGAGTATTTTGCAGTGCGATAACTATCGAATATATTTGTTTAATCTATCTATTGTCTTTTTGTCTTGTTCTGTTGAAATAAGAGCCTTTAAAGCTCTTTCAGCACTATTCCCACCTACAACTATATCTTCTGCTCTTTCAAGCTCTTTTTTATATGCGAGGAGTACGCTTTAAAAATTGGCATGGCGGTTATAGAATCATTTGAAAAAAATGAAAATGCAACAATGGTATCTTTTGTTAGATTTAATAAAAAAGATTATTTTGATTGGCTAGATGGGAAAAAAGACTCACAAGAGCATAGAGCAATTTGGGCAGGATTACAAAGCAATCCATCTAAACAACTTCAAAAAAGAAATCAAAAATTAGTAATATGTAATGTTTGCAAAAAAGAATTTTTGGGAACAGGGAAAAGCAAATTTTGCTCAAATACTTGTAAGCAAAAAAATAAAAATTCAAAAAAAGAAGCATAATTTTTGTTATTTTATTTATGAGATTTGACATCAACACAGCAATTCTGGAGAGGAAGTTCTGAAAGATTTCGAGTATTTTGCAGTGCGATAACTATTTTTTTTCTTGATAATCTTTTGCGGCACGTAGAGTCAAAAGTTTTTCTCCTTCCTATGAGAGTACGACCACAACCGCAAGCACATCTTTTTTTATCCTGGTGAGTCACATTATTATCTTGCTGCGAAGTCACACTTTTTACTTCTCGATCGTTCACACTAATTCGCCCAGGAGCAGTCACATTTAAAACAGCTTTTGCAAGAACTCTCCCAATTGAAAGAGGAACACCATTTCCTACAGCTTTTTTCTTACCTTTAACATTGAAATCAGGTAAATCAAAGTTATCATCTAAACCTTGAATATGACAAAGCTCTTTAAAACTTCTATCATCCGAAGCCAAAGCACAACCGCCTTTAATATTTTTACTCATAGTTCAACGTGGAATATCAAGATATAAATCATCTTTAGAACCAAATTGTATATGACGAAGCCTTGAGTAATCATCATACCAACCTTGATTTATATCTATTCTTTGATGAGAATATTGAAGCAGCGCAGTCACATCAACTTTAGCCTGTTGTGTCACAACATTGTTAAGCAGCGCAGTCACATTTGGAACGCCCTTAACATTTTCAAGTAAGAACCAATCAGGCTCACACTCTGAAACGACACGAAGGAACTCATAAATCATCTCTAAAGAGTAATCACCTTTATTTCTTTTTAAACCAGAAAAATCATGACATGGAGAACCGCCAATGATTCCATTAAATTTGTTTTTTACACCTCTAAAGTAACGAATGTCTTGACCTAGTATGAGGTCGCCTGCTGATACAACACAGAAACCTGCTTCTTTGAATGCTTTATCTAATAAACCTATACCAGAAAATAAACTTAGTAATAATTGCATTTCAATAACTAAAGGTTTTTATATCGTAGATGAGGAAACAGACAAGCTTGAAGTAATCGAACTTGTTTTATCTAAATCTAAATACAATTTCATATCATCGAAAACCTCTTGGGTCGTTCTAGTTAGTTTTACAGTTTGAAAAGGCATAATAGCAGATTTTTTTGCAGTGTCGTTTCTCACAGTAAAATAAACAGTTTTTTTGTATAAATTCACATCATCCGCAGGAACTGAAGCAGTATCACTCACATCGTAAACAATTTGACTAATTTTTATTACTTTCGCTAGTAAATTATTTTGGCAAAAAGTCAGGATATTATCAGGACTTACAGCGTACAAATTAGTAGAGAAACTTCTCTTACCTATTTTCATGGTTACATTATATAAGTTTGCCATCAGTTGCAATCCTTAAAATTGTTTAGACTTCCTTTGTACGTGCAACCAAACGAAAATAAATCATCTCTCTTAGAATCTTTTAAATCTGATTCGTAAGTAGTGCCAACTTGCAAAACTACACGATTAAGATATTTATCACCATCATATACACTTAAAGCTACATTGCAATAGTTATCTATTGAACGACGTGATTTGTTACACGAATAACTATTGAACTTTCCCCTAATAGTTACATGTGAATCCTCATAACCCTTTCCACGTTCACTATATAGAGTAGAATAATCAACAGCAGACAATAAAACGGGAACAATTAAAAATAAAAATTTCATATAATAAACTCCTAACTTAATTTTAAAATTATAGTAATTTCAGGCACGTTGCAACCTTAAAGCACTTAATAACTCAATCATAGCTTGATTTCCACCTACCCAATTACCGCTTGAATCTTGACTTACCATACTTGATGAAAGTGAGTTTAACTTTTTAATATCTACATCAGTAACTGTGAGCATTCCAGTCATGTTTGAAATTAGAGTTTTATCCGTATTGAAGAAACTTGATGTTTTTAACTTCATCTCAAAGGTATCCCTCATACCATCCGTTTGAAGTCTAGCGAGTTGAGAACGCACACCTTCTTTGTTAACTTGAAGATTTTCAAATTGTTGTTTATTCTGAATAGTAGCATTGTGGGTCTGAGGATTATTTGAACTTGCAATACTATCAACGTTCATTTTTGAAAAATCAGCTATTAACCTTGCTTCCTCAGCTTTTGAGTTGTTTGACCCAATGAATTTTCCAAGTAAAGCCATTTTTCTACCTTTACCATTTAAAAAACCTTTTAGCCTTGATTTACCGTACCAAGCACCTACTGCAACAGCACCGACAGCTATTGTTTTTTCGAGTACAGACTCCTGAGCTCTCATCACAGCACCCGTCCACATTGACATTGTAGAGGATAAACCATCTTGTAACATCTCTTTCATTATTCCATCATCCATATCAGCAGTCATTCCTGATACAACGTACCGCCTTCCGTTTGATAGACCCATTGACATACCAGTCTCAGCCATCTCATTAACACCGTATGCTATACCAGTAGTTAAAGTAGTGGAAGCCTTTGAGCTAAAAGTGTTTACAGTTGTTTCCATTAAATTGTTACTCCTATTCCTGCATAATTATCGCAGTAAGTTTTTTGCGATTCCCAATCGAGAAGATTATAAGTTGGAAGGGCTGGAATATCAAACAAATCATCAAGTAAATCTTGAGGTATTGTATACTCCATTTCGTCGGTTTGGTTTTTTGCTATAGTTATATTCTTAATAGCATGAGCTTCCATTGGCTTAACGCTTGCCACGATATTCCCATCTAAATTTTTTATATCAATTGCAGTGGTCTGATAATCTGCAATTTCCTTTTCTTTCATTTTTGCCTCAGCCAAAGCAATATTGGTTTGTGTCTCAATCTCAATCGGACTAATATTTGCATAAGTAGTTCCATCGATTCTAGTTTGCGTTTGAGCAGTAATTTTATAATCTGCAAGAATCTTTTGAGTGCTTGCATTGTTTGAGACATTTACTAAATTTTCGCTAATTGATTGAAGCGTTAAAGTATTTTGATTCGTAGATTCAATTAACGCACCTATAGCCAATGAAGTATCAGGAACATTAACAGTGTTATTCACAGCAAAAGAATCGGGAGGAACAGTTAAAGCAAGATTCAAGTTTTGCAGAGTAGTAATAAGTTGTTCATGGTTTGCAAGTTCCACTTCTTTATAGGCGACTTCTATATCGCTAGTCATAGTTAACACACCAGTAACTTTGGCGAGCTGTTGCATTTGAACAACTAGTGCAGGAAGCGTTGTATTAAGAATACTAGTTAATGTATCAAAGTGTTCGGCACTTTTTGCAGTAGCCTTTAACATTTCAGTTTGTATATCATTTTGATGTTCAAGTTGCGTTACTTGATTCTGAGTATGCACTGCTAGAATATTTATTAACTCATTATTTTGCAAGAGATAATCAGGCAGAGTAACTGGAGAAGGATTCGATACGTTTGCAGTTTCTTTAACTACAGGCTTAACACCGAGCATTGAGTTAATAAATTCTTGTTTATTAGTAATTCTATCAATTTCATCTTTGTCTAACCCCGAATGCAAGGAATCAACAAGACCACTTACGCTATTTTGAGAAGAGAATGCAAGAACGGATGAAGCAATTGTAAAACCAGTTAGAGCGTTCCATAAAGTTGGAAGGTAAGGAATAACACCTGCTACCATTATGCTAATCCTAAGAAAGTTTTAATAGCTTGAATATCAGATATAAAACCCGTACTATCAGGGCTAGTTGATGTACTTACAGGGTCTATACTCAACCTGAGACTATTTATATCGATTGCGAGAGCAGTTATTTTATCGTAGAGCCCAGAGTTATAATCAATTTTTGTTTGATTTTCTAATACAATTGTTAAGACTGTAGTAATTTTAGAATATGCCTCAATCACATTATAATCAATATTTTCAATTTTAGAAATTAGATAATCTAGTTTTTGTTCACATGTCATATTTTTTTACCCCTTTATGGTATTGAGTCTAAGCAACAAGGCTCGACCACGTTTGTAATAAAATAACTTAAAAACAAAGCATGATATGTAAAAGTTGATTCATAAGATAAGTTTGTGTATTGAGTACAGACTAGTTTGCCATCTATAAATAAAACTTTCATTACAGTAGAGTTGAATTTTTCAATAATATACCCATTCTCATAATTGTGTCGTTGTTCACTCATTAAAGCGTTTGTGGCAACAGAATCAGAATTTATATAAGCTCCCAATATTTCGCCAGTTGTTGTTGTTACGCTAGTAATATTTGAGAGACGATAATTGTTAATTGAATAATTTAATTTACAAGTAGATAAATTATTACTAAAATCAACACATTCGGTATTTTGGATTACATTATCGGCTTCAATTGTAATGTCAGACAATGAGGGGATATAAACCCCACTGTAAGATATAGAACGTCTATTATAAGAGGCAACTATTGAACCGTACGAGAGAAAATCTACTTTATAGTCCTTATACCAACCGCCACTATATCCAGTTCCAATCTCAGTTATATTTTTTGTGAGAGCCATGCTATCACTTCATTTTAGCACTAAGTAAAATATCAGCAGTATTAAGACTAAGTGTGTTATTATCTTTAACACTTAAATAGCTTGCAGTCTCTTGAGCAATACTCAGTATTTTATCGTCTTGTTTTGAATCGCTTGATTTTACGTACGAGCGTATCGTATCGATTGCGAAAGGCATTAATAATCTTAATAGTTGTATCCACATTTTTAAATCCTTTTTTTTATTTGTACCAAATGACATCTTGAGGTTTGTCATCGTCTATATCTACATGAATGAAATTTTTATAAATTCCTATTCGACTAAATCCGCATTCAATAAGAGTGCTCAATATAGAGTATCTCATATCTGAATTTACGACAGCAATATCAACTGCAAGCCCTTTTTTATGGCTAGAATCAAGACTACCACCTACAGAAACATTATGATTCTCACAACGACAAGCACTATTTATTTTAAAAGAATAACCAGAAATAAATCTAGCATTGTTAAGTTGCCTTACTAATTTTTCACTTATATTGTTCGTATTACAACCACACTTACAATCGAACTCTTGTTGTTTAAAATATTCGATAAATTCCCAAAAATCACTTTCTAACATTTATTTTTAACTCCCTATATTTATTAAAAACTCTATGTACTTTTGTTCGAGATACCTCAGAATCAGAAGCAACCTTTGTTTTATTTATTCCCAATGATTCGGCTTGTTTTATAATAGCTTGCAATACAAGTAACTCGCTAATAGTTAGCATATAATTCAACCTTATCATAGTTTGAACATGGAAAAGCTAATCTAGCTTCGACACGCTCTTTTATGTCATTACTGTAATTTACATCATGTATCACGTTATTTGATTGTATTAATGTAGTAATAATATGACGTTCCAAGTCTTTATAATATGGAACACTCAATACTCCGTTATCAGCCATGAAATCTATACGCTCAAACCAATCTAGTTGCTTGTTAAAGCAGTCTTCGAGCAGTGAAATTTGTTTCTTCTCCAAGTTTTGTATGTTTGCCTCTTCAAATGCTTTTAAAATTGTTTTTGTATCTGTAGAACCATAATGTTTAGCAAGTGTTGAATATAAACTTTTGATTGAATTTGAAACATAATCAAATGAACCTGCTGTAGGTACTTTGTAAGCGGTATTAACAGGATTATGTCCATGACCATTCCATATTTTCAAATCTTCCCAGAATGGTAATGAATCAGCACGCTTAAATATTGCATAAATAGCGTTCTTAGTCAATAATTTGCTGTTACCATTTTTTAAAACACGATAGCCTCTGAGCAGATTAAAACTATCATTATCGGAAATGTCTTTGATTGTATAATCTGAAAGTGCTTTACTCCACAAATCGGGGATACCTGCAAGTACGTTCACATAATCATCCATCGTAGAATTATCACTATTAATTAACTTCTTAAGCTTTGAACGTCTTATTTGAATCTCGATTCGCCAAACAGTTAAATCAGGATTATAATTTGCTTTGTGCTGCCAAAGTAATGTTTTAGCAAATGCTTTATTTTTTTGCCTTGCAATTTCAACAGTTTTGTTGTAAATACGTAAATGATAATCGCCACCACCGAAAGTAAATCCAGTAAATGTAGTAACACCGCCATAAACTGAAGCTTTTGCATAATCAGTCTCTTCATTATGAGTTTGAGATTTGCGTGCTCTTGTTTTCATCTTGAAGAAATCTAAATGAGTAAAATTGTAGCCTTGGATATCAGTTGCCAGATGTATTTCACTAATTTTGATTTTGTAGTCATCTAACAAATGTTTTGAAACAAAGTTATTTATAATATCAGCACATTTCCTGTAACCATGTCGTGCAAGAAACTCGGCACGGAACTCCACCTTAATAACTGGAGAAGGATTGATTTTACTTTTTGTCTTTCTAAGAGCGATAGAACAGTCATTATTTCGCAACAAGATAGAGAAACCCATTATTGATGTAGCCATTACGTTAAATTTATGTTCATCAAATATAGCATTTATGCTTTTTGTGTCACCGTAATTGTTTTTTGTTTCTTGTGCCTCTTTTTTTAAAGCGAGAAGCCTATCAACAGTACGAGAATAAGAATGAAATGATTCATCACTTACACCTTTTGACACGTAGTAATGAAATTTTAAAGTATCTACATGTTGCGAAATCTTATTGACCATTTGTTTTCCCCTATGGAACTTTTAATTTTTTTGACAACTTATACCCCCTTGTTAAACCACACGGGAATAAAGAAAGAAAGAAATGTTAAAAATCAAATACCTGCTGAAAGCGTGTACTCAATTTCTCTTTATTTCTATCTTCATACAACGCAAAAACTCTTTTAAAATCCCCTGCATGAATCTCTCTTACTGTTTTAGAGCAATGGATACCTACAAAATAACGATTATAAGACTTATAATAAATCTTGAAATCGTATTCAAATTTAAAAGTGATTAAAGCAGGAGTAGGGATGTAAACGCAATCATCCATGAAATAAGGAACTATTGAGCCACCATCTACAAAAGCAACAAAATCACTATACATTTTTTAAAGCTTAGTCATTGAATGAAACTTGTCTTGTACTCGACCATAATTGAGACCTTTAGTACCTTCAAACAAATAACGTGAGCTTACTTCAGCGTCCTCATACATTTTTCTATCAAGATTAATATCAATCTCGCCACCTTCAAAAGCAACAGTTACAGAAAGAAAAGGTTCCCAGAACTGTGGAACACCATCGAGTAGTATATGCTCGTTTGTCTTTTTGTCAATCTTTGGTTTTGCAGAACCTTCTCTCTTCTCTCTAACAGTTCCAGCAATTTGCACAGAATTTGTGTTGTATCTTTCCATATACATACGGATAGCGTTATTATGCTCTTCAATTGTTCTCGGAACATAATCGAAATCTTTAACTTCGTCTTCTTTAACTTTTGCCATTGTAGGTCTTCCTTTTGTGTTTTATTAGAGAATAATTCTCTATAGTATGCACCCGATAGAATGCACACTAAAAGATTATTTTTTTATAGGTTTATTTTTGTAATGAGATAATTTAATGACAATCGCTCTTAATAAATGAGACATGACAGAAACAAGAGCAACTTTTGAGGGTTTGCCCTTTTCTTTTAATCTAAGATATTTTTCTCTTAATATTTCATTATTTCTTACAGCGGAAACAGATGCCATATACAGCATTTTTAAAACGAGCGGATTTCCTTTTTTAGAAATATGTTCTTTTTTATATACGCTAGTTCCACTTTGAAAAGATAAAGGGTTAAGACCAAAAAAAGCATTTATTTGCTTCAATGTGAATTTGTCAAAGTTATCATATATTGCAGGGATAAGACAAAGAAGTAACTTGTCGCCAACACCGCCGATTTCATTTTTAATTAGTTTAGCCTCAGGGCAATTTTCAAAGAGCAAATCAATTGATTTTTTTTCAATACGACCTTTAGTAATCTGTAAATATTTGTAAGTGTCTTTTAATTCCTCAGTGATAAAAGTAGTTTCAGGGTATAAATCAATAGCATGTAATGAGTTTTTGGTTTGTCTTATTTGCTTATCAAGGAGAACGATTGAAGATAATAAAGGCTTGAAAAAATCACGAGTAGGATAATGTAAGTATTCGGTCAAATCGCCTTTTAGTAAAAATTGAGCAATAGCATAGCTGTCTGTTTTGTCTGTTTTACCATGTATTGCCAACGCTTTACGGAAACTTGAAACGGATATAGGCTTAAGTATATAGGGTAAAACACCGTTGTTTACGAAGTATGACTCTAACTTTTTATGATAATTTCCAGTAGATTCAAAACCGAGTGAATTTACTTTAAAATTATTATAAAGACTTAAAAGATTGTAAAATCCTTCATCATTATTCGTAAAAGTGTGATAATAAGGCTCATTCTGTATGAGTAAACAACAATCTAATGTTTTATTTGATACGTCTATTCCTAAAATATTCATAGTAACACCTTTATTTTCTATGTAAGCTTTAGAGCCTTAAATTCCGTCAAAGGTATTTCACAAGCCTATTTTTAAATGCGAGTTCAATGACTCTAAATGATATTTAGGCTTTTAATGTGAAATAATAGTAAAAAGTGAGTAATAAAAAAGACAATATCAAATTGAAATTTCTACTAACACGAAAAGCATTATAGAAAATGATATAATTTTGCCATGAAACAGCTCGCTATAATTGGTCCAACAGCATCAGGAAAAAGTGATTTAGCCATTAAAGTTGCTAAAAAATTGGATGCATACATTTTATCTATCGACTCTCTTAGCATCTATAAAGAGATAGATGTCGTCTCCGCAAAACCATCCAAAGAAGAGCTTCAAAGCATTCGACATTTTGGCATAGATGTTTTAAATCCTGATGATTATTTCAGTGTGGACATCTTCATTCGTCTCTATAATGAAGTCATTTCCACATGCCAAAAAGAGAAGAAAAATCTTATCATCGTCGGTGGCACATCTTTTTATCTTAAGTCACTTTTGGAGGGTCTCTCTTCTCTGCCTGAGATAACCAAAGAAGTGTCTCGGCATGTGGAAATAAAACTAAAAGATAAAGAGACCTACAACTTCCTTCTTCGCTTAGATGAAGAGTACATGAGAAACATAAGTCCAAATGACAGCTACAGAATTGAAAAAGCACTTCTCATTTACGAAGCTTCGGGCTTAACTCCCTCGGAGTGGTTCAAACGCAACCCTCCAATCCCTACAATAAAAAATCTCGATATTTTCAATATTGATGTGGATAGAACTCTTTTAAGAGAGAGAATTGCTAAAAGAACAGCAAAGATGGTAGATACGGGACTTTTAGATGAAGTCTGCTATTTAGAGCAGAAATATACAAGATTTCCACATGCCATGAACTCGATTGGAATTGTTGAAGTTTTGGAGTATTTAGATGGAAAAGTGACTCTAGAGGAGATGATAAACAACCTCTCTATTCATACGGCACAGTTAGCAAAAAGACAACAAACTTTTAATCGTACACAATTTGAGAACGTTATAAATGCGCCTCTTGAAGAGTTAAAAGCGCTTATCTTAGCTAAATATCTTTAGCATCCTGTGCGAGTTTTGCCCAAGCTGAGGCAGGTTCTGCTTTTATTGCTTGGTTATACGCCTCTTTTGCCTCTTCATCTCTCCAGAGTCTGTTATAGCTACTCCCTAAAAGATACTTTTGACGTGCTCTCTGATTTGGAGTGAGCGTACGTTCATCTAGAGATTTCATAATCGCTAACGCGGCATTAAAATTCTCTTTATTTATATAGGACTCATAGAGTGTAAACTCTACAAAAGGAGTCTGTGCATAGGAATTTGAGGAGTTTTGTATCTGCATTATCTCTTCTCCATACTTAAGCACTAGAGTATCATCTTTTTTATCACTGCCAATTGTCATAACAGTGACATATCTATCAATATCTTTATACGTAATTCCATAAACTTTTTCAATAGAGACAATAGCTTCTAACATTTTGTTACTCTGCTCCACTCTTTGATAAGTATCAAAAAGGGTTCTATAAACATCTTTGTACTCTGAATCTTTATCTTTTTCAATGAGCGAGACCAACTCTTTACTTGCTTCAATCACATCACTATAGTTACCCGTGGCAAAGGCAACTTTTATATATCTATAAAGCCATTTCTTTCTCTCATCCAAATCTTTTGATTTGAGATTACCCACAGCTATATTTTTAGCTAAAGTGTAATCTGCTCCTTTCATAAAACATCCATATAAGCCATCATCCCACTTACTTGAGAGTGTAATGTTATAATCATTTGAGATATTGATAACTTCCTGACACTCTTGTATCTCGAGCGCATTTTTCATAACACCTTCGGCCGATGCATGTATCATCTCTTTCACATCAGGATAGGTTTGATTATCAAGAGCCAACAATGATTCTTCCATGCCTAAGACATCACTAAAGAGCTTGTTTTCTAAAAGGAGTTTTCCTTTTTTATAGGTTGCTTTATTCCCTATAGAATCACCATTATACTTCTCGATAAGATCATCGTACTGTGCTAGTTTTGTAGATAAGTTTGCATCTACCGCGTCAAAGAATAGCGCATCTTTTGCCTCTTGGACCTCTGCCTCATAACTTCCGTACTGATACTCGTCTAGATACCTGTTCAATGCTATAAGTGCCTCTTGCTTATTCTCCGTTTTACTGAGCCACAGCCCTCTATCTTTTACTATCGATTCATACTCATCATACTTTTTATCCATCTCATCTAAAATCACTTGAGCGATAGCCGATGCAGTCACATAATCACTCTCCTCAGCAAAACTGTCCATTAATTGCAGTCCTGATTTCAAATCATCCTTAAAAAAGAAACTAGGTTTTGCATTGACAATCTTCATCGCATAGACTGCTGCTTCTGCTGGTTGGGCATCTAATATGTAGAATTTTGCCAACCTAAAGGCTGCAGTTGCGGCTATATCTATATTCGCCGCTTCATAAAGAGCTTTTTTATAATATTCTATTGCCTTACTTGATGCGCCTGAAGCCTCTAAGGCCTCACCTTTATAAATATATCCCCACTTTGCATAAGGAGAGTCTTCATGCTCACTGAAGAGTCTGTCAAAGAAGTAATCTGCATCTATGCTCATCCCTGCTTTCTCATAGGATTTTGCAATGAGCGACAATACTTCTGCAATATTTTCACTCGAGGAGTAGTCTTGAAGATACTCTTTTGCAGCAGTAATCAAATCATCATAACTTTGTAGCTTTGCAAATACTTTTATCTTGTAAAAAAGTAATTCAACTTTAAATAAACTGTTAGGGTAGTCTTTAAGGACGTTCTCTATTGTTTCAAGACACAGTTCATATTTTTCCTCTGCAAAATATTTTTTTAGCTGAAGATAATCAGTTACATCTCCTACTCTCTTAATATGAACAGGATTCCCTTTGATATCCAGCCCTCCTACATAAGGAAGCTTATCTTTAGCAAGGGAAAAAGGGAAATTTATAGCAGTGTCAGAGCGTTTATCATTTTGTATATAAGGTATTTCATCCTTATATCCTACTGCCATCCAATGCTTAGAGAGTTTCACATTTGCCTGATAAACTTCATCATCAACACTGAGGTTAAACTCCATAGGATAGAGTTTCATTTTGCTGTAGGGAGTTATCAATAAAAAGAATGTCTCTTTCTTGATTTGCGTATCTATCTTAAAAAAATCGTTTTGTATCTTTTTAAACTCTTTTTCTGGTTTTTTAGAAAAGGCACAAACAATTTGAGTCACATTATTGAAGTCATCTTTTGTCTCTTGGCATAAGAAGTTATCTACATTTCTAATGTGCAAGATGGAGTACTCTTTGAAGTTCTCTTTAGCACCAGACAAAGATATTTCTAGTGCATTAAGATTAATTGTGAGGAGAAAGAGAAGGATGTATCGTAACAAATTCTCTTCCTTTGAAACTACATAATTTTGAGTAGTGTTTTAATAACCGCTATTATATACAAATGATGTAATAAATTCTAGTATCGGATTTAATGCAATAATAGCAAATATAGTTCCTATTGATGCTATACCAATAATAACTTGCAGAGATATAGTCGAGTTTGAGATATAAACCTGTCCATCATTCCCCATTACAGGCTCTTTCATAAACATATAAACGATTAATTTCAAATAGTAATATGCTGCTATAGCAGAGTTAAGCGCCATAATCAAAGCTAGAATTGTATAGCCTGCTGTTACTGCAGATGAAATCAGATAAATTTTTCCCCAAAAGAGTGCAAAGGGAGGAATCCCTGCAAGACTTAACATAAAGAGACCCATTACAACTGCCGCCATAGGAGAAGTTTTTATCATACCTGCAAACTTATCATATGTATGGTCTGATGGTTGGTGTTCAGGAAGATGTTTTTGACGAGAAATCCAAAGCATACTAAATGAACCGAGATTTGTAAATGCGAAGAGCATCCAGTATAAGAAAAGTGCACTATTTGATTGTGTAGTTCCAATCAAAACTGCTGCCATTACAAAACCTGCATGCGAGATGGAACTGTATGCCAACATACGTTTAACATCATTTTGAACAAGTGCCCACATATTTGCAGCAGTCATAGTGATAACAACAGATGCATAAAGTGCTATCTCCAACCAAACAACGCCACTGTGAATTAAGAATTCAAAGAATCGTATCGCAACGATGAAAGCAGCAATTTTTGGAACGATTGACATGTAACCAGCCATTGCAGCACTTGAACCCTCATAAACATCAGGTGCCCATGTATGAAATGGAATTAGAGAAACTTTGAATCCAATTGCACCTAACATAAAGACTGTACCCACAAGCACATACCCCATATCAGCATAATGGTTTGCAGATAAAACTGCAGAGATTTGATTAATCTCTACAGAACCTGTTAAGGCATAAAAAACCATCGCACCAAAACTAAAGAATCCAGCAGATAAAGCACCCATAGTAAAGTACTTCACAGCAGCTTCAAAAGATTTGTCACGGTTATGCATAGCAATAATCGTATAGAGCGCTAAAGATGCCGTCTCTAATCCAACGAAGATAAGGATTAAGTTATCAGAAGCAACCATAAACTGAAATCCACTAATCATAAAGAGGAAAAGTGCAAAAAATTCTGGATATGAGAACTCATGAAAACGACTATGCGTTAATGCCAATGGTATAAAGAGCAGAGACGCACCAACAATAATAATCTGAGCAAGGATTGCCAAACCATCAATGAGCATCACATCAAAAACACCAAGAAGCGTTCCATTTGCAGCAAAAACACCTGCAGACTCTAATACAGCACCCAAATCTAATGCTAAGAAAAGAAGACTTAGCATAACATAGAGAGTTTTATGCAAGTTTGCTTTAGAAACTTCAACTATTAATATTAATAAAGCACCAAGAATTGGTATAAGCATTGGAGCGAGCGTGACTAGATTTAAAGAATCTAAAGAAACATTTACTGGCGCTAACATTAGTGTGCCTCCGGTGTTGATGTTTTAGTGATTTCAATACCTTTTACAAGGCTTGGAATTCTTGACTTTGCTTCATCTGTAATAGCTTTATCATGCATTAATTGAACAACAGATTTTACAGAGTTGTTGATTGGCTCTAAAAGTGGTTTTGGATAGATTCCTAACCAAACTGTGATGATAGCCAATGGAATCAAAGCAAAAAGCTCTCTTTTGTTTACATCAGGAAGATTTCTATTAGCTTCATTTGTAACTTCACCAAAGAACATTTTTTTGTATGCTGCTAACATATAGATAGCACCAACTATAATTGCCATACCTGCTAAGAGTGTTAAGATATGTGACTGTTGATAGAATCCAAGTAAACTTAAAAACTCACCAACAAAGTTAATCGTAAGAGGTAGACCCACAGAAGCCATCATCATTAAACCAAAGATTGTTGCATATCGAGGCATAACATGTGCCAAGCCACCAAATTCACTCATTAACTTAGTATGACGTCTATCATATATAACACCAACAAGTAAGAACAGAGCACCTGAAACTACACCATGCGCAATCATTAGGAAGATAGAACCTGAGATACCTTCTACATTCAATGCAAATGTACCTAAGATGATAACTCCCATATGTGATACTGAAGAGTATGCAACAACCTGTTTAACATCTTTTTGAGCGTATGCAACCATAGCTGTATAGATAATCATAATAATAGCTAGAACAGCTATAGGAAACATATAAAATACTGACGCATCTGGAAATAACGGTAATGAAAAACGGATAAATGCATACGTACCCATTTTAAGAAGAATCGCCGCTAGTATTACAGAACCGATTGTCGGTGCTTGCCCGTGAGCATACGGTAACCATGTATGAAATGGAAACATTGGTACCTTAATTGCAAAACCAAGAAAGAATGCTGCAAATAACCAAAGCTGAAATGACTCTGGTAAGATTAATCTGTACCATTCAAGAATTGCAAAACTCCATACGCCTGTTGCTTGATAATAAAAATATGCCATAAAGAGCATACCAACAAGCATGACAAGAGATCCTGTAAATGTATATAAGAAGAACTTAACAGAAGCATAAACTCTCAGAGGACCACCCCATGCACCGATGATATAAAGCATTGGCACTAATGAAAGTTCCCAAAAAACATAAAATAAAATTGCATCAAGAGCAGCAAATACACCTGCCATTGTCATCTGTAAAAACAGAAGTGTAACAATCATATTTTTAATATCTTTTGTCTCACCTAAAGAAGAGATACCTATCATAGTAAAGAAAGATGCTAAGATGATAATAAACACAGAGATACCATCAACACCTAAAATGTAATTAATTCCAAAGGCTGGAACTAATGGTAACTGTTCCATAAACTGCATGCCAGATACACTTGAATCAAAAGAGAACCAGAGCCATAAAGAGAGGGCAAATTCTATCCCTGCAACAGCTATACCGTAAGCTCTAACACTATCCTTTTGAACCAAAAATCCCAATATTCCTGCTACAGCAGGAAAGAAAATTATAATCGATAAAATATGATCTAACATCTATTGAACTCCTAAACCTGATAAAATAACTTTTATTTCATCAGAGTATCTAACTGCTAGCCCAAAAACTACAGCCAATGATAATAATGCAACTATACCAGCTACCATCCATTTAAGCATCGTAGATAAGTTTCCACTCTGCATTGTTCTTGTATTCTCACCAGTCGAGTAGAATATTTTTGCTATTCCATCTACGCTTGCATCTACAATTTTCATATCAATCTCTTTCCAGAAAATTGTTGAGAGTTCTCTATAAGGTTTTACTACATACTCTTGATATATATATGGAATATAATATTGATTAATCAAGATTTTATAACATAAACGATTTTCCATTTTAGATGTACCATCTGGAACAGTTACAGGACTCATAGCATATTTTTTATATGCGAATGCAATTGCCAAGATAACAAAAATCTGCGTTCCTATAGTCATAATCCAATACATTGCAACACTATGTACATGGTATTCAGTCGCTGGAAGTAAGGCAGTAACCATCTCAAAATATGTCATTTTGAATGAACCTGCAATAATTGCTAAAATAAGAAGAGGACTCATTGCAACTAACATGAATTTATAAGCTTCATGAGGATGGATACCAAAAAGTTTATATCTCTCTTCACCATGGAAAATAAGTGCTACCAATCTAAATGAGTAGAACGCTGTTAAACCTGCAGTAAAAAGAAGTACAGAGTAGATAATATAGTGATGCTCAATAATTGAAACTTCTAAGATTAAATCTTTAGAGAAGAAACCTGCAAAAGGAAAGATTCCCGCAAGTGCAACAGAAGCCAAAGTCATCATAATAAATGTTGCCTTCATAGGTTTTTTGAGTCCACCCATTTTAAATGGATCGAGTTCATCATGCATCGCATGCATAACATTCCCTGCACCAAGGAAGAGAAGTGCTTTAAAGAATGCGTGTGCCATAAGATGAAAAAGTGCAACCCAGTAAGCACCCAAACCAGCCGCAACAAACATATAACCAAGTTGTGAAAGAGTTGAGTAAGCGATGATTCTTTTCATATCACGATTTACTAAAGCCATGGATGCAGCATAAAATGCAACAAAAGCACCAAGACTTGCTATAAAAAGTCCTACATTTGGAATCAAATCATAGAGTGGATTTGCACGAATTACAAGATAAACACCCGCCGTAACCATTGTCGCAGCATGAATAAGTGCAGAAACTGGTGTTGGACCTTCCATCGCATCTGCAAGCCATGTATGAAGTGGAAACTGCGCTGATTTACCCATAGCACCAATAAACAAGAAGATACCCATCCAAGTAAGAATGTCTGTACTAAGTGATGGCATTGCTGCGAAAGCTTGCTCATACTGAAGTGTACCTGTATTCCAATAAACTAAGAAGAGTCCAATCAACATCCCAAGGTCAGCAATACGGTTCATAATAAATGCTTCATTTGCTGCCCAAGTTGCGCTCTCTTTATGGTACCAAAAACCAATAAGAAGCCAAGAACAGAGACCAACACCTTCCCAACCGATAAAGAGACCTGCAAAGTTATCACTCATTACAAGTATCATCATTGAAAATACGAATGCTGATAAGTAAGAGAAAAATCTGTTAAAACCTTTATCGTGATCCATATAACCAATAGAGTAAACATGAACTACAGAGGATACTAAAGTAACAACCATCATCATGGTAACAGAAACCTGATCAACAACAAAACCAAATGGAATGTATAAATCTCCTGTCGCCATCCAAGTCATCAACTCAACATGTACAACATCTCCACCTGAGAGGATATGTGTAAGAAGTATAGTACTACTTACAAAAGCTAAGATAATAAGTCCACTCGCCACTATACCTGTAAACTGTTTTTTAGGTGTCGCAGTAAAGAGTGCTGAGAACAAAGAGCTCACTAAAGGTGAAAAGAGTGCTAAATATAAATATAATTCCATACTGTTATCCTCTCATCGTTGACATATATTCTAAGTCAATATTGCCATGGCGTTTGTGCCAAACAATCAAAAGACCAAGTCCTACAGCTACTTCTGATGCAGCGATTGCAATTACAAAAAATGCAAACATTTGACCAGTTAAGTCACCGTAGTAGTGTGAAATCGCTGCAAAAGCGATATTTACTGAGTTGAGTAATATCTCCGTTGCGAAAAACAGCATAAGAAGATTCTTACGACGCATAACACCTACTAGACCAATAGAAAAAAGTATAGTAGATAACACAAGATAGTGGTTTAGTCCTATTTCCATCATGAAAGTACCTTTTTATTTTGTTCATCTTTGATTTGTTGAATTTCTGCTTCATCCATAAGTGTAAGAGAGAGATCCATCTTTTTCCCCGCAAGAACGATTCCTGCAACCATTGCAACTAACAACATTACAGCAGCAAGTTCAAAAGGAACCAAATACTTCGTAAAGAGTACAATACCTACCTCTTGCGTATTTCCTGCATCTGCAACCATTGGATAGTGTGCGGCCATATTCGTAGAGACCATCGGTGCAGCAAATATAACAACAACTAAAACAGCAGCTATAATGCTTAATCCCACGATAATAGCGTTGTTTCCTTTCTTCTCTTTGAGCTCTCTTGTAGTATCAAAAAACATCATACCAAAAGCATAAAGAGCCATAACTGCTCCAGAGTAAACAATTATTTGAACTGCACCTAAAAAATCAGCACCTAAAATAAAGAAAAATGCTGATATCAAAATCATTCCTGCCGCTAATGCTGTTAAAGCATGTAACGCTTGTGATGTTGTTACAGTAATGTAAAACATGACAATTGTTAAAAATGCAAACAGATAAAAAGCTATTGCTTCAAACATAACCTAACTCCTTAATACGCTAGAGGTGTTTTTTTAACACGCTCATCTTCATGTGGGGTAATCGCGCCGAAACCTTCAAATTCCAACTGCTTACCATCTTTCATCTTGTCTATAGGCGTTAACATGTCTTCAAACATAATAAAATGTTCTCTCTGCTCACTTGCATTTTCATACTCGCCACCATGTGTAATTGCTAACTCTGGACAAACTTCAGCACAGTAACCACAGAAGATACAACGACCAAGATTGATACTGTATTCACTTACTACTTTACGAGAATTTTCATCTATTTTTGTGTCCATTCTAATACAGTTAGAGATACAGATTTTTTCACAAAGTCCACAACCGATACATCTCTCAGTATCAGACTCCCACAATCTTTTCATCTCATGCACAGCACGATAACGAGGACCAATTGGCATCTTTTCAGCAGGATAACTCACTGTGTGAATATCAAACTTAATCATCTCACGAAGAACGACCCAAAGTCCAACAAAAAGTTCAACTCTAAACGTTCTTTTGACTACTCTTTTAAATTTACCCCAACCATCGGTAGGATAATCTTCAATATCTACTAAATAGTAGCCATCGGTAACATTTCTGTTATTAAATTGCTCATTATTCATTCATATCCCCTTAAAACATCATCACAAAACCAGTGATTACAACATTAATCACTGCTAACGGCATTAAAACTTTCCAACATAACCACATCAATTGGTCAGGTCTTATATCTGGCCAAGCAGCTCTTGTCCACAAGAAGAAAAAGAAGAAAAATGCCATTTTTCCAAGTAAAGCTAAAGCACCTAAAAAACTTCCATCTCCATATCCACCTAAGAAAAGTAATGGAATAACAAAAGAGATAAAGAACATATTTGCATATTCACCAATAAAGAAAAGACCCCATCTCATACCAGAGTACTCTGTACCAAAACCATCAATAATCTCATGATCATTTGCGATTAAGTGAAATGGTGTACGACCAGTTTCAGCAAAAGCAGCAATCCAAAAGAGTATAAAAGCAACAGGCTGAGACCAAATAATCCAATCTCCGATTCCTCCAGCCTGATAATTATTAAAATCAATTAATGAGAGTGAACCGACCATCATAATAGGTGCTAAAATAGACAAACCTGTTACTACTTCATACGAGATAAACACAGCAGCAGCCCGAGCCGCTGAGAGTAGTGCAAATTTATTTGCCGATGCCATACCACCAAGAAGTGGACCATATAAGCCAACTCCCATGATTCCTAAGATATATAATATACCGATATTTACATCTGCTACTATTGGATGGACTGTGTATCCAAAAAGTGTAAACTGCGGTAAAAAAGGAATCGCAGCAGCTGCCAAAAAGGCTGTAGCAGCTGTAATGACTGGTGCAATTTTAAATATACGCGTAACTACATTTGCAGGAATAATATCCTCTTTTGTAAAGAGTTTTATCCCATCTGCAGCAACTTGCAGTAATCCATAAGGTCCAACATTCATTGGCCCTAAACGACGTTGCATAAATGCAAGAACCTTTCTTTCGAAATAGGTTCCAATTCCCGCTAAAGCAGAAAATACAAGTAAAATAACAACGATTTTTATGACTGTTTCTATTAAATATGCTGTATCCATATATTACACCCTTTCTATTGAAGCTGTTGCAAAGCGATAAGAACTAAACAGTGCCTCTGAATTTAATTTAGAATCAAATGTTGGTAAGATTGCTATATCCCCAGCGATTTTATTGTCACTGATGATTGTAACAACTATCTCACCAAACTCATTTTTGACTTTCACGCTCTCCCCCTCACTCAACTCAGATTTACTTAAAAGCTCTGGACTCATGTAAAGCCCACTTACCTCATTAAGATTTGTTGCTTTGTTAGTAAATGCACTAAATTGTCTTACAGGATTTGCAAGGTAGATGAGTGTTCCATCTAATTTCATCTCACTCAACGCCTCTACACTCTCATCACCACTTTGGTTCACAGCTACGTTTTCTAATACATAACCACGAACTTCAGAGCCATCGTTTTCATAATGATTTGGCAAGCTATCAAACTCTTGCGCTTTAAAACCACTCGCCGCTGGCAAGGAAACTGTATAATCTATAATATTATCAGATTTAATCCCCAATGCATTTGCTATATCATTTAACTCATAACCTTTGTATGCCAATGCCGCATTCGTAGGATTCACACGTTTGTTCACACTTGTAAGTGTTCCCTCTTGTTGATTTATCGCTGGCATATCTAAATCTTTTTTAATCTCTGCACCTAAAGCGGAGAGCGTAAAGTCAGCTTCTACATTATAACCGATTGTGTAAGAACCTCTTGCATCATCTAGCTCACAGATAAGTGCTACACCAAGGGAGTTTGTTAAGCTAGGAATCATTGTTACATTCAATGCACTATATTTTTCAACCAATGCAACTAAACGCGCAAGGTTTTTAGCGTTTGGATGTGTATAAAAGTCTGGCCCTACAATAAGAGCGAAAGTATCTTTTTTGTTTAAGTTTTTCTCTAACTCTTCTGTAAATTTATCAGATGCCCCAACCATTGCTAAAAGACGATTCTCATCCACTTCTACATCTTTTTGGATTTTCTTAGTAACCATCACAGATTTCTCTTCTTCAAAAATCTCTTCTACGCCAGTCTCTTCATTTAGTTTTGTAACTTGAACAATTTCTACTGTTTTCTCTTTAACAGTCTCTTCTACAACAACTGTCTTAAGAGAGTGAAATGATGCTAAGTACTCTACTAAAGAGCTTGGTAGTTTTGACTTGTCAGCAAAAAGGTCAAGAATGAGATACATAACTGCTTCTTCTTGAAGAGGAGCATGTGTAACACTCATAATACTTTTACCCATACCTTCTACAACTGGGTCACTTACAGGGTGAAAATAGATTCCGGCACCTTTATTTACTGTAACAGAGTTGTTCAATGCATATCTTGCATTTGGATTATCACTTTTGAGTGCAGCACCAACAGAGATAACAAAGTTTGAGTTATGAACTGCTTTTAAGTCACTTCCATAAAGTGTTGTACCACTTACTTGACTGTACTCTCTCAAGAAAGCTTGAAAAGCTTTAGCTTCGCTATTTACAAGTTTATACCCATTTTTCTCTTTTAACTTTTGAAGGAGATATGCCTCTTCATTTGTTATAGTAGATGTAAACTCAATAGTGTCTGCCTTTGTAAAAGCTTCTATTGCATTTGTAAATGCTACTTCATCTTTCGCATCTACTCTGTTCTCATAATCAAATCCATAACGACCCGCACCACATAAAGAGACATAGTTCCACTCATTTGTTACACGATAAATTTTATCTTCAGGATTTGCAATATCTGTATGTTTTACATCATATGTTATTTGACATCCAGCAGAACAGTGCCCACATGTAGCAGGAATTTGTTTTAATTCCCAAGCATTTGATTTATACATAAATTGTGTATCCACCAAAGCTCCGACAGGACAAACAGAAGCACACTCTCCACAAGAGGTACAATCAAGCATCTCTTCGCCACTTGTTAAACCTATAATAGACTTGTTAAGTTTATTCCACATGCTGTAAGCATCTTTTGGCATACTCTCTTTATACTCTGCATCCAGTGGATCCCCACCACGAGCTACAGTCTTAAGTGAATTATCCCCAATCATATCTTTACAAACAGTTGTACATCTTTCACAAACAATACAAAGTGATGCGTCATAGTGCAGATGTCCCCAATCCTTACTACTTCTATCTACATCTTTAATCGCATAACTTTGAGAATCTACACCCATTTCAAGTGTATAGTTTTGAAGTTCACACTCTCCTGACTGATCACAAACACCACATTGGAGAGGATGATTGACATCATACACTTCCATGATTGCACGGCGTTCAGTCACTATAGTTTCTGTAGAAGTAGTAATATTCATGCCATCTTTAGCTTTAGCATTACATGCATAAACCTGTTTCCCATCTGCCTCAACAAGACAGATACGACATGCTAATGTGGGACTACATCTTGTTAAATAACATATAGCAGGTATATAGATATCATTTGCTCTAGCGGCAGTTAAGATAAACTCACCCTCTTGAGTTATTACCTCTTTGCCATCAATATTTATCGTAATTTTTTCACTCATTGGACCCTCTCTAATTGAATTTGTTGATATCGGTATAAAGAACTTCTTTGACCTAAATCAAAATTAGCGTTATAAGCTATCATCCCCTTAAGCTTATTATCTATTTGAAATTTTCTTGATAATAGTTTCCCATCAAGCATAAATTCAACATTTTCTCCACCTTTGATTTTAGCAGCTTGCGCAAACTGCTTCGAACCTTTCAAGAGTGCCTTGTCAACAATAATTTCAGCCTTATCTGTAAAAAGGTTGAATTGCATATTAGGATTGCAACTGTATATTACAGTTCCGTTAAACTCTTTTATATCGGAGATCTCTTCTAAAGATATCTCCTCTTTTACCTCTTTTGCATCTAATAGATAGCCTCTCACTTGAATACCACTATTAAGATAGTAATTTGGTAAATCATCAAATGCAATCGCTTTGTACCCTTTTTCATGAGGTAACTTCGATGTAAAGTCAATGACATTGACACACTTCACACCTAGCTTATTTGAAATATCGCTAAGCTCATACCCTTGGTAAGGAAGCGCTGCATTGAGTGGAACAACTTTTTTATCGATAGATGTAAAAGTTCCCTCTTGCTGATTGAGTGCTGGCATATCCAAGTCACCCTCTCCAAGTGCACTTAAAACAGTATCTCCAAAAGCATTGTATGCAATAACAGGAGAGAGTGCTTCCTCATCAAGTTCACAGATAAGAGAGACACCCAAAGTGTTCGTATCACTTGGAATAATTAAAACAGAAAAATCACTATAACGGTCTAGAACACCAGCCATTTTTGCAATATTTTCTGCTCTTGGGTGTGCGTAAAGGTCAGCACCAAGAATCAAAACAGGTGCTTTCTTACGATTTTTCTTCCCTGCTAATAACTCAAACTCCTCTTCCCCGATACTACTCTCACCACTGATGTAACCGCCATCGAGTGAATCAAAGAAATCTTGATGCTCTTTTTTACCCTCAACATTTACAAAGCACTCACACAACATTGCCAAAAGTCCCTCTTCAGAGCCTACTTCATGCTTAAAATGTTGGCTTACAATATTTCTAATACTCTCATCTTCGATTGGGTGCATCATTGCGACATATGCTTTATTTCTTTTCACAGCTTGAGCCAGAGCAAAACGAACCATAGGATTATCACTTGATATTGAACACCCCAAAGTAACTGCATAATCACTCTTAGATATTAAATCAAGGTTAGCACTATACAAAGAGTTTCCACATGCCAAAGAGTAGGCTTGAATAAACTTCTGATACGCTCTTGCTTCATCATTTATAAGTCTATAACCATGCTTCTCTTTGAGCTTTTGAAGGATATACGCCTCTTCATTCGTAATCATTGAACTAAAACGAATCGTTTTTGCATATTCAAAAGCTTTAAGAACATTTGAAAAAGCTTTTTCATCTTTTGCAGTCACACGATTTTCAAAATCAAAACCAAATCTTCCAGCCCCACAAAGTGAGTCATGGTCATGCTCATTTGTAACTCTATAGATAATTTTTTCACTTTCGTGCGCACCCACTCCAACATGTTTCACTTCATAATTTAAAGAGCATGCACTACTACAATGTGCACATGCAGAAGGAACTTTTTTGAGTTCCCATGCGTTTGAGTTATATTTGAAATCTGAACTTGCCATAGCTCCAACTGGACAAACAGCGATACACTCTCCACACTGAATACATTGTGCGTAGTCATTGTCTATCGCAGATTTATATCCACCTGGCTTAATGTAGAGTGCTTCTGCCCCTACAACTTCATTACAAACAGCCGTACATTTTTCACATAAAATACAGAGATAAGGGTCATAACTCAAAACACCCCACTGTTTCTTCTTTCTTTTTTGCTCTTTTGCTGCAAAAGATTGTTCTGCTACTGAGAACTCTAAAGTTTTATTTTGAAGTTCACACTCGCCACTCTTATCACAAACGCCACATTGCAAAGGGTGGTTTACATTATAAAGCTTCATAATATTTTGACGCTCTTTATAGAGTGCATCTGAATCCGTTGTTACTTCAAGACCTTCTATCGGAGGAGTATTACAACTCAATACAAAGCCATCCACCCCTTTTGCTTCTACAGAACACATTCTACATGAAGCGTTTGGCGTTGTTTTTGCTAAATAGCACATTGTAGGGATGTAGATACCCTCGCGTCTTGCTACCTGAAGAATAGACTCGCCTTTTTGTGCGATTACTGGAATATTGTTAATTACAAAATTAATCATTCATTGCACCCTCTCACGTTGCTATCATAGCGATATAATAACATCGCATACAACGCTCAGCCTCTGAGATAGCCTCTTCTTGTGAAAAACCAAAATTAACCTCTTTGTTATTATATTTTCGTTCATCTACACTCAGTACGGCACTTTTTGCACGTGGCACACCAGGTAACCATCCGCTCACTTTCTCTTTTTTATCATAGACACGAAGCTTACGAAGATGGTCTTCCATAATCTCATCATCACTTAAGCTTATTTCACCTGTTTGCAGGTATCTTGTCATAACAGAAGCGGCACGCTTCGCCTGCCCGACTGCATTCACAATCGTCATTGGACCATATTCACAATCCCCTGAAGCAAAGATACCTTTTCGTGATGTCATATAATCTTTACCATTTGTTTTTATCGTTGCCCATGATGTCATCTCAATCGACCACTCAGGAGGCAAAAGACTCAAATCCGCATCCTGTGAAACAGCAGGAATTAAATAATCAGTCTCAATCATATATGACTCTCCTTCAATTTTCAGAAGTTGAGGACGCCCACCATCTGGATCTGGCACAAGTTCATATTTATCCACTAAAAGAGATTTTAAAACATCTCCTTCATCAATCATCTTATCAACGGCAGAGTGGAAAAGAAATTCAACACCCTCTTCCACTGCTTCATGATACTCATCGTAAGTTGTATTTCCAATAATGGTTTTCTCATCTCTACGATAAATCATATAGACTTTTTTAGCATTCGCACGGATAGCACATCTTACAACGTCCATAGAAGTAAATCCACCACCGACACAGACAAGCGTTTTACCTGTTAAATCAACTCTCTTTCCGATGCCATATTTTTCCCAAAGATTGATTTGGTCAAGCATCTCTATCGCTGACCAATAACCCTCTATCTCTGGTCTTTCGTTGTCACAACGGATTTTTTTAGAGATACGTGTTCCAGTTGCAACCATAGTCGCATCATACTCTGTCTCAAATCTTCGCATATCATCTGCATTTATTTTTGAGTTGGTGATAAAGTTTACGCCCATATCACGAACACACTCTATATCTTGATTGTACTTATCAATTGGCATTCTATACTCAGGAACACCCACTGCAACTTCACCACCAAGAACAGGAAGTTCTTCATAAACATCTACTTCAACACCATCTGCAGCAAGGTAATAAGCAGTTGTAAGACCAGCAGGTCCAGCACCGATAACAGCCACTTTTTTACCTATGCTTTTTGCCTTTTTCATTGGATGAAAAAAACCAAAACCATGATCTGTTTCATAATCAGAACCGATACGCTTTAACTCCATAATAGCGATAGGCGCATCAAGGTTCGTTCTTCTACACGCATCTTCACATGGATGAGGACAAACACGACCACAAACATGTGCAAGTGGCATAGTTTGGCGTGTTGCTTTTAAAGAGTCCTCAAGTTTTAAATCTCTTACACCTTCAATATAGGCAGGTATATCTACGTGTGCAGGACATGCATCTGTACAAGGTGCAGTTATTTTAGCTATATATCCAACACTCTCATTATAATGTTTCGATGGTTTTTGATTGTTAATACAATCTAAGAACTCATCCTCAAAGTGATTCATTAAATCAATTATAGGATTTGGAACTGTTTTACCTATCTCACATTTAGAAGTTAGTTGCATACTTTTACCAATCTCTCTCAAGTGGTCTAAATCAGCTATATTTCCTTCGCCACGCGCTATTTTATCAAGCTGATCATAGAGGATTCTGCCACCCCATCTTCCAGGTGCACATCTTCCACATGCCTCAGAATACTCTTGGTACTGAGCAGCATATTCCATAGCTAGGCGTATTACATCTACATCTGCGTTAAATAATGAAACACCATCCCAACCGATAAAGGCTTTCGACTCACGATGGCTATCATATTGCGCAGGGAGATTATATGCTGATTCTTCCCACTCTTCTTCTGGTTTGCCTACATTATTTATAAGCTCCCCATTCCAAGTAGAAAAATAAACTTTACTCAAAACTCAATTCTTACTTTTTGCAAACGATAGTCCAATCGACTTCGTTAAATTTTAGAGAGTTCATTAACTCATATCCACACTCTTTTACTAAGTCAGCTGATCTTTGAATAGGTGTAAAATCACCTACTTCAAATAAAAATATTGCAACTTCGCCTGCTTTATGAGAATCCAAAATTTCTTTCATTCTTGGCTCAAATTGTTTTTTTAAATGTCTTAAATCATATCTTTTCATTACTTAACTCCGTTAACCAATTGAGCTACAGTGGTGCTACGCACATCACTTCTGCTTTCTTCGCTAAAAAAACAAAGCAGTTTGCTTTTTCTTACGCTCATCATCTATCAACCTCACCAAATACGATGTTTGTAGTTCCTATAATAGAAACAACATCTGGAATATAGTGACCTGGTAAAAGGTCAGTTAAAATTCCTGTGTGCCAGAATGATGGAGCACGAAGTTTAAGTCTGTATGGGTATGGTCCACCTTGAGAGTTGATGAAGAAACCAAGTTCACCTTTTGGTGATTCAGTTGCTACATACACCTCTCCAACAGGAGGTCTCATCCCTTGTGTTACGAGAACAAAATGTTGCATCAAAGAGTAGTTTTGCGTCATAATATCAAGCTTAGGAGCAGAGATATATTTAGGTGCATGCGCCATTAATTCAGTCTCATTTTTCTTTACACACTCTTCATACATAGCAATTGTTTGATAAAGAATTTTTGCAGATTCTCTCATCTCTTCCATGTAGATACGGTAACGTGCAAAGTTATCACCCTTATCAGAGTAAGGAACATTGAACTCTACTTCATCGTATAACTCATAAGGCTCCTCTTTACGAATATCCCAAGCAACACCTGAAGCTCGAAGCATTGGACCTGTACAACCCCATGAAAGTGCCATCTCTTTAGAAATAGTACCAACTTCTTCCATTCTCATTAACCAGATACGGTTCGTATCAAGTAAATCTTCATAATCTTTAATATTCGCTGGAAGTTTATCTAAGAATGTTCTTAGTTGCTCAATAAAGCTATCTTGAATATCTAAAGGAACACCACCAATTCTAATTGCTGCATGTGTAAGTCTAGCTCCACAATATCCCTCGATAATATCCATAAGATACTCTCTCTCACGGAACGCAAAAAGGAAAACTGTCATTGCACCAATATCTAGTGCTGTAGTTGCTAGCCAGAATAGGTGAGACATTAAACGGTTAATCTCTAAAAGCATCATACGAATAACTTTTGCACGACGAGGAACTTCTAAACCGATAAGTTTTTCAACGCTTAATGCAAAACCATAGTTATTTGAAGAAGAAGCAATATAATCCATACGGTCTGTTGTAGGCATGAACTCATTGTATATCATGTTCTCAGCCATCTTCTCCATACCACGGTGAAGGTATCCTACATCAGGATGTGCTTTTATAATTTGTTCTTGTTGAAGGTGAAGCATCAAACGAAGTTGTCCGTGAGCAGATGGATGTTGAGGACCAAAGTTCAGGACGAGTTCATTGTCTTCTCTATCAAAAGTTATATTTTCAAAAAACGGTGATAATCTATTTTTTACTTGTGCCATATTTTCGCCACCCTATCTTTGAGGGTCATCAATAACTACTGATGACTTTTTATCAAATTTTTTAATCAAGAACACGCCACCCTCTTCTTGGTAGCTTTGTTCATTTTTAGGTTCATTACCTGTTATTTCCGTGCCTTTTGAGACTTCATATCCTAAACGAGCGAATCTCTCTGAATCGTATCTATCTACTCTTGCTGTATCACGTAATTCAGGCCCGATAACATCTCTTGCCTCTTTTCCGAAAATCTTATCTACTTCATACCAAGCAGCGAACTCATCCCCTTGAAGTGGGTAAGTTTTAAGAAGTGGATGCCCTTGCCAATCGTAAGGCATTAGGATTCTTTTCATAAATGGGTGTCCGTTTGCAATAATCCCGAACATGTCATACATCTCTCTCTCAGACCAGTCTGCACTACGGAAAAGTTTCTCAACAGAATTTATAGCTTGTCCATTTTGAAGAACACACTTGATACGAACTCTTTTTCTTTTATTCATACTAAGCATTTGGTAAAAGACCTCAAAAGTGTTATCTTTAGCTAACCAATCAATAGCACTTAGCTCTGAGAGTTGTGTATACTCTAGAGTATCTCTCATAAGTTCTAAAACAGCATAGTTGTCACTTGCCTGGATATAAACAATCATCTGTCCAGCTTGGATATATGCATCACTTACTTCAAATTTACTCTTAATCGCCTCTAAATCTTTCGCAAAAACTGCATCTGTTGCAACATCATGCTTAGGTACTTGTGGAGCAACATAGTATCTATCTGTATAGTATGCTTTTGCTTGAACATTCTCTTTAGATGTGTACTCTCTCATTACATTAACCTCTTTGGTTTTTGTGCATTTCCAGCTTTATTTGCACGGATTTTTTTCTGTAGCAACATTACGCCGTATTGAAGTGTTTCAGGACGTGGTGCACAACCAGGAAGATATAAATCAACAGGAATGATTCTATCCGCTCCTTGAACCGTTGCATAAGTGTTAAACATACCACCTGTATTTGCACATGAACCCATTGAGATAACCCAACGAGGCTCAGTCATCTGATCGTAAAGTCTTTTGATGAACTCAGCATGTTTCTTAGTAAGCGTACCTGCAACTATCATAACATCTGCCTGACGAGGAGATGCGCGGAAGATTGTTCCAAAACGGTCAAAGTCATATCTTGAAGCACCAGATGCCATCATCTCAATACCACAACAAGCTAAACCGTAAGTAAGTGCCCAAAGAGAGTTTGAACGTCCCCAGTTTACTACTTTGTCAATACTCGTAAGTGCAACCGGCAAACCGCCGTCTTGTGTATAATTTACTTTATGTTGTGCCATTCAAGCGCTCCTTTTTTCCATGCATATACAAAACCTATTGCCAGCAAGAGAATAAACATAATCATCTCTGCGAAGCCGAACCAACCAAGCAGTTTAAAATCTACTGCCCACGGAAACATAAATACAATTTCAACATCAAAAAGTAGAAAAAGTAATGCAAACAAGTAAAATTGTGGTGAAATTCTATTGGGTTGCTTCGTGATCTCTGGACCACACTCATAAACTGAAAGTTTAATCTTTTCAGCATCTTTTGCAGCTAACGCACGACTCGCTAAACGTGCGATTATCGTTGTCGCTGTAAAAGCACCAAATGTTATAACGAAAAGTACAAAAACCCCAAAATACGGATTTGCTGTAGCAATATGCTCCATATAACCTACCTTTATATTTAAAACTACATCCCTGAAAATATAGTTCTATGGATAATTTGTTTTATAATACTCTCAAAAACACTACGATTTCATCAAGTATTTATTGAAAAAAACAGTTGATGCACTATAACAAAAAGAGTATTAAACAAAAGAAAGAGAGGGCGGAACTCTATGCCAATGTTACTAATCGCAACATTAGATTTGGCATGTGGAAAGTGGTGTGTAGATTTGTAATTAACAATATTTGAATTGAAGTTTTATAACTATATTTTATAGCTCTATTCTATCTTATTTTATTTTTAAGTAATTAAGCTTCAAAATAGCGCTTTCTTTTAATGGGTTTTAGTTTTTGCACATCCACTACTATGAAACCATCCACGCAGTTATCAAACTCTTTATCTATTCCAAAATCCATAAACTCCACTCCATCCTCTTCGCATAAATCACTATACTGTTTATAGAGTGTTGGTATTGCATATCCACCGAGTTGAAGTTCACTTTTGAGCGTAAGAAGGTCTTCTTCAAAATCATTATGTACAAACAATGTTTCAAATTTACTCCTATTTTCATCTGTGATAATATAACTATCACGGTGGAGAACATCTCTGCTTTTTGCACCAAAATAGTTCATGTAAAAATAGACGAGCAGAGAGACGGCATTGTCATCATAAGAACGTGAGATACTTACAGGTCCAAAGAGATAACGAATATCAGGATTAGCTTTTACATAAGCCCCTATTCCCTGCCAAAGATAATCGAGTGCTCTTGAGTTCCAATATTTTGGCTGAACAAAACTACGACCTAGCTCGATGCCTTCATTGAAATATTTTGAAAATCCCTCTTTGTAATCAAAAAGAGTTGCTGTGTAAAGTCCTTCCACTTCAAATACTTCTATAATCTCTTTTGCTTTAACTATACGGTAGGAACCGACTATCTCTAAATCTTTATCATCCCAAAGAATAATATGCTCATAAGAGTAATCAAACTCATCTAAATCACGCTTTTTTCCACTCCCCTCTTTGACTTGTCGAAAGCTAATCTCTCGTAATCGACCTATCTCTTTTAAGATAACATTCTCCTCTTCGTTGGAGTAGAGATAAATTTTTTTGCCATCTTTTGTCTCTCCAAGCGCTTGTGCATTTTGGAGTTCGTGTTTAAGCTCTTGTCTGTTTTCAGGCAGAGAGATTGCATTGTGTGTTTTAAAAATGGACTTATTCTTTTTTGCAAAGAGATAGAAGTGTTTACGCAGAAGTTTTACCACATCCATACTTGGCAAGGAAGGCAAGTTGTAACTCTCATAAGGAATAGATTTTCCAATATTAAAAGATATATTCTTATCTCTGTATTTAAACATCTCATGTGGAATTGTCGCAGTCGCTAAAGATTTGTTAAGCATAGAGAGGAAGTAAAAACTCTTTGAATTTTTTGCATCAATATGGATAGGAAGAATAGGCGCTTGCATTTTAGAAGCTACTCTTAAAAATCCTTTTTGCCATTTTGTATCTTGTATGCCACTTGGACGCGCACGGCTCACTTCACCTGAAGGAAAAATGATAACAGCTTGCTCTTTTTTAAGCGCATCATAGATAGCTTCCACAGAAGCTCTTTCCATCTTGTTTCTTACATTTTCTATAGGGATGAGTACATCTTTGATATTCTCAAATTCACTCAAAAAGTTAGAGGCAACTATCTTGACATCTTTTCTGACATCCTTTACAACATTAAGCAGTGCAAGTGCATCTAATGCGCCTAAAGGGTGATTTGCGATAATAACAACTCTTCCATAAGCAGGAATTCTTGCGAGTTGATTTTTGTTTATGTTTATATCTATATTGAAGTATTCTAAAATCGCTTCTATAAAATCAAAGGCTGTAGCATGCTTATTTTTTTGTAAAAAAAGATTTATCTCATCTTCGTGAGAAAGTTTTTTAAAGAGTGTGAGGAGCCCATCTCGAACGATTTGTGGCAACCTCTCAAACGAGGGATAATTGTGCTGGAAATATGTTTCAATTGAGATAGCCATGATTATGCAACCATATACATAGCAATCAAATCTTTAGCAACAGACTCAACAGTCGAATTGTTATAATACTCTTCTTCAATATAATCCCATTCATCTTCTATGATTAACTGAGCATCGATAGCTTTAACATTATATTTTTTAAAGAGGTGAGTAGTCAATTTTGTAGAAAAATTTTGCATCCATAGTTCCTTTTGCAAACAATTAATGCTGTAATTTTGCATAAAACATGTTACAAAGGGGTTACTAGATGGTTACTGTTGTGTTACATTGTTCTTCTTTAGAGGGAAGCCTGAACGCTCCCTCAAGTTTGGATTAACCGTCGTTCGTAATAGCTTCGATAAGCTCTTTTAAAATATCTTCTGCTTTGTCATTGTCTATTTGACAAGTTCCCGCAGCAGAGTGTCCGCCACCGCCATTTTTGAGCATTAACTCGCCAATGTTTGTTTTTGAAGTTCTATTGACTATAGATTTTCCAGTTGCAAATACTGTGTTTTGGTTTTTAAAGCCCCAGAGTACGTGGATGGAGATATTTGTTTCTGGATTAAGTGCGTAAATCATAAAACGATTCCCTGGGTAGATGATTTCTTCATCTCTTAAATCAAGTACAATTAGGTTGTCATAAACCTTTGAGCATCTTTGAAGTTGCTCTTTAAAATCCTCTGCATATTTGTTAAAAAGCTCTACTCTCTCCACTACATCTGGAAGTTGCATGATTTCGTCAATCGTATGGTTGATACAGTAGTCAATAAGATTCATCATAAGTTGATAGTTCGATACAGTGAACTCTCGAAATCTTCCAAGACCTGTTCTAGAATCCATCAAAAAGCTTAAAAGCTCCCACCCTTTAGGATTTAAAATATCTTCTATGCTAAATTGAGCAGCATCCGCTTTGTCCACAGCTAACATCATATCAGGAGAAACTGCTGGCAGTTTTTCTGCCCCGCCGTAGTATTCGTAGACGATTCTAGCAGCACTTGGCGCTTTTGGGTCAATAAAATAGTTATCAGCCTTACCATTTCTCATAGCCTCACTCTCGTGATGGTCAAAGACGATGTGTGCATTTTCAGAGTAAGGTAAATTTGTAATGATGTCATTTGAAGTAATCTCAATAATGCCATCTTGCATATCTTTAGGGTGAACAAAGGTGATTTCATCAATCATATCTAGTTGTTTTAGTATAACCGCACATACCAAACCATCCATATCACTTCTTGTTACAAGTCTAAATTTTCCTGCCATATTTTCTTCCTCAAATTTTTTTTATTATTCTATCTTAATTTATCAACATTTATAAATAAAACGAATATTTTTTAAGCACTCTGGGAATGCATTGGATTGTATGTTTGGATTATGCTGTGATATTTCCACATGCCAAATGTGGAAATCTTGGCATGTGGAATTAGTAGATTAGCGTAGCAGTTGTTTGGACTGTGATAGAAGAGACTCTGAGATTTATTTGTTAATAAATCCCACAGATTTTTCACTATCAAAGTTTGCATCTTTTTCTCTTTGAATCTCTTGGATGAAGTCTTCTTGTGTAAAGAGTGGGTTCTCACGAACTGCAACTTTGTAGGCTGTATTTTTTACAATGAGATTGATTTGCCCGCCTGTAAGTGCATACTTTGACAAAGGCAGTGGATCAAAATCTTTCTCATAGGGAGCATCAAGAGGGAGCATTTTTTTCCAAAGTTCCACTCTTTGCGCTTCATCAGGTCTTTTGAACTCTATCTTATAGTTAAATCTTCTTGAGAAGGCTTTATCGATATTTTCCAACAGATTCGTTGTCGCGATAAGCATACCTCTAAAGTTTTCAATCTGCTCTAAAAAGATGTTTTGCATCTGGTTATGCATCTGGTCGGCACTTGAACTTATGCCACTTGAACGCGAACTCAAAAACTGGTCTGCTTCATTTAAAAGCAGGATTGGCTCTGTTTTTGTTTTTTCACATAAATCATAAAAGGTGTCAAAAATCTTACGCACATTTTTTTCACTCTCACCCACATACATAGACAAAATCTTAGAACAATCAAAAGCTAAAACTTGTCGTTTGAGTGATTTTGCAAGAGAGTAGGCTGTCATCGTCTTCCCTGTTCCAGCCGCACCATAAAAAATGATTCGCGCGTCAATTCCACTCTTTTTATCTTTAACACCCCATTTTACAAGGCGGTTGATAACCTCTTTATCGACTTGGCGCATAAGGTTTTCGAGGGTCTCTTCTGTTTTTTTGTTCAGGATGACATCTTCAAGCGATGTTTCACTATCAACAAGTTCAAAAATATCTTGCTCTTGGACAAGTGCATTGAGTTTTAATCGTGTTACTTTTTTACTTTTTTGTGGATGGATAATCCCTTGAAGAACCTCATCAACGATGTAAAAAGCACGAGAAATTCCACCAAAAGGGTTTAACATCTCTTCATAATCGATGATGCCATCTCCAACTAAGTTAGAACCCTCTTCTAAAAGTGAGCGGTTTTTAATTCGCTCATACTCATCAAATGAGATTAAATCTATCAGCGTGTTCATCTCTCGCAAAGTTGCATCGGTTGCACTATACTCTTCGCGAAGAAGAGCGATGAAAATAACCTGCTCGTAATTATTTAACTTCTTCTGTTTAAAAAATTTATCTAAAACAAGATTTTCGGCAGTCTGTTTTACTCTCTCTTCTATACGTTGTTCAAGTAGTTTAAGCTTGTGTTGGATTCTGTCAATGCCTAAAGAGTGTTCATGCACATTTTGACGAATACTGCTCATTTTTTGATAAAGCTCTATTCTGAAAAACTGGTCTTGAAGGTACTCCAAGTGGTCAGCATAAGGCTTGATTTCAGGCAAGTCAGATTCAAGTGTACCATCTTGTAAAAGTTTTAAGAACGAGGGAGAGAGTCCAACGGCTGTATTTAAAAGTTCTAGTGGAGTGACTTCAGAGATTTTCATAGGAGTAAAACTTTGTTGATGAAGCCAGCCAAGTTCTAAGAGGATTTTAACCTCTTGTAAGTGGTCAAGATACTCATAGTTATCACCCTCATGAAGGTCTTGCAAAAGGTCTAACACAAGAACATCGTCCTGACCCTGCATATACTTTTTCGCTAAGTACTGAAGCTTAAGTGCCTCAGCATTACTGCACTTTAAATGTAAAAATATTTGAGATTTTTCAATCTCGTTTGTCTGTAAAAAATCAACTAATGTTTTCAAATAATCCCTTAAAATTTATAGCCAACGCCCGCTGAAACTATAAGTACGTTTGAGTTTGTAAATTCACCACTGATAGAGGTGTTACTTACTGTACGACTCTCTCTCATTGAGTAAAGCGCAGATAAGCCAATATCTACTGCTTCGCTCATTTGGTAACGCCCACCTAAAGAGACTGAAAGGCTGTTAGAGTCTGGTAACTCAAACCCAAGAGTTGCGTCTGGAGTTGGTGATTTATCATAAACAGCACCCGCCATTAAAGTCATCTTATCTAAATTTTGGGTAATACCTAAACGAAATGTATCTGTATCTTTCCAATCTTTAGTTTTAGCCGTTCCAAATGCACCCTCTGCATAAGCATTCGTATAGTTAAAATCTAATGTTTTATACGCGGACCACATATTTCTTTCATAGACGAACTCTACTGTTGTTTTTGAAGGCAAAGTGTATGCAAGTGCGACAGAAGCAGTTGCAGGAAGTGGAATCGTTACTTGTGCAGCATAATTGTTTGCTGCTACACCTGCAAGAGGCATAGATAAATCTGCACTTCCATCTTCTGTTAATTTAACCTCTGAACGGTATGTTAAAGCAACATCGAGTTGTGAAGTCGGCTTATATGCAAGCGCCAAGTTGTAGCCGAAGTCTATCGAATCGCCTTTCATATCTTGAGAGTATGCGCCATACGTTGGGTGCGTGCCAGATGCCTTTACGATACCTGAAGAATGAACAATTCTAAATCCAAAGCCAAGTGCAACTTTTTCACTCAGAGGAATAGCCACACTCGGATTGATTTCAACTACTTGAAGTGTAAACTCTTCGGCTGTGCTTTTCGCTGGTTGTGTACTCCATCGCTTTGATAAACCGCCAGGAACTACTATACTTAGACCAACGCGAGCTTCACCAGCTTTGCCAGATACATAATGAACAGATGGAAGAATAAAGCTCTCACTTTGTGCGTCAATGTTATGTACATAAGAAGCCGTGCCAGCATGTGTTCCAGTATAATTCACAGGATCCAAACCAATAGAAGTCAAATCCACTTCTAAATAGCTTGCATTTTCCATAAAAACCATATTTGCAGGATTATAGTAAGCTGCATCCGCACTTTTGTTGTGTGCAATATTTGCCGCACTCAAAGCAACTCCATTAAGGGAAGTCTCTGGTATTTTATATCCTCCTGCCATTAAAACAGAAGCTGCTGCTAGTGATAATAGAGCAATTTTATTCATCTTAACTCCTCCTAAGGAAATTTCTGGAACGATATTACTCAATCTAAACTTAAAGTTCAAACGAATATAAAAGTTCAATCTCATCTTTCCAAATTGTCTCATCAATAGTTTCAAGAATAAGAGGAATATCATCCATTCGCGCATCATTCATAATAAATTTAAAAGCATCTAGCCCTATTTTTCCAAGACCTAGTGAGTGGTGTCTATCTACATGTGAGCCTAAGTCTGGTTTAGAGTCGTTGATGTGCATTCCCATGAGGTATTTAAACCCGACTATCTTTTCAAACTCCGCCCAAGTTTTATCATACGCTTCTCTTGTTCGGATGTCATATCCTGCTGTGAACATGTGGCAGGTATCTATGCAAACACCTATGCGGGATTTGTCTTCGACTTTGTCTATGATGTGCGCGAGATGCTCAAAACGCCAGCCGAGGTTACTTCCCTGCCCTGCCGTGTTTTCAAGAACGGCACTCACTTCGCTTGTTTTCTCAAGTGCGATATTGATAGAGTCCGCTATCGTGTCCAAACATGCCTCTGGCGAAATTTTTTTTAAGTGACTCCCAGGGTGAAAGTTGAGTCTGTCGAGTCCTAAAAGCGCACATCTTTGGAGTTCATCTATAAAGGCTTCTCTCGATTTTTCCAGTTTGTCAGCCTCTGGATTTCCAAGGTTTATAAGGTAAGAGTCATGAGGGAGAACATGCTTTGGTAAAATCCCGCTCTTTTGCAGTGCCTCTTTAAACTTATCTATCGTCTGCGTATCTAACTCTTTTGCAACCCACTGTCTCTGGTTCTTTGTAAAAAGCGCGAAAGCTTTTGCACCTATTGCCTCTGCATTTGTTACTGCGTTAAAAACACCACCGCTTGCCGAAGTGTGTGCGCCTACAAACTTTTTACTCATCTTCTTTGCTCCATATCTTTTATGTTTATTAAAATTTTGTTCTTTGTGTCTTTAAAATAAATGGCATGTGGATTTACACTGTATGTTATTTCCACATGCTGAGTCTCAACCCTTTGCTCAAACCCATCTGCCGTTTGAACCCGCTTTAGCCCAGCATAAATCGGACGACCAAGAAGGATGTTTTGCAACATATCATCAGGGTAAGCGGCACTCAAATACTCTTTGTTAAAACTTCTTTTGTCCATACACCCTTCACTCGTACAAACACGATGATTGAGCGTGATTTTCTCTACTGCCTTGCCCGCCACAAAAAGTTCAAGCTCCACGCTCTTGCCGCTATTACGAATATAACCAAGGTCAGCGAACTTAAGTTTGGGTGATTTGATGATGATAATCTTAGAAGAAGTGTGTTCATAGCTCTTCACACTACAAGCACTCAAGATAAGTGTAAAAATCAAAAGTATATATTTCATTGTTAGGATTATACTATTTAATTTTTAATCTGCCATAGTTTGGAGTTTGGCATGTGGAAATATTAAAGTTCACTTTATTTCCACATGCCAAAATATAGAAGGAACCGATGCCTTGGCTTCGGTAGAGAGTGCTTGAGTGTTACAACGCTCCCCTAAACGCACTATCCAAAATAGAAGCTTTTAATGCTTTTAGATTTGCCATTTTTTCTTTTTGAACTGATTTAACTTTTTCTATTTTTTGTGAGATTTCATTCAGATATTTGACTGTTTTTTGTTGAATAGAAAGTGATACAACGGGAACCTGAAATTCTTCAAGCATACTTTTTGTAATAGCTTCTCTTGTTGCACCACCAGAAGAACTGAAAAGTAAATCTGATTTTATTGATGGGCTAATTAAATAATAATGTAAAAAACTAGGAATCATTCCATCTTTTAATCTTAAAATTGAAACATGTTGATTGACTCTTGCAGGTAAATAATCTTTATCTACTATACAACAACGAGCTACAGAAGCACCCGTAATATTTAATAGTATATCATTCTCTTCAATAGTTACATTATCAAGTTTTTTTGCTTGTTCACCATCTATAAAAGCTAAACCTTTTATTCTAAAACCATTATCATGAACATTCATACTTCTAATTAAACTTATACCTTCAGTTTTATATGCCTTTTGCCCACCACTAGGAGTTGCACCGCTTCCAATTTTTGTTGTAATATCTTTTAGTGGAATTGTTTTATTGATTTTTAGCTCTCCAAAAACATCATTCAAAACACTTCCCATAAATACATTAGCTTCATCTATATTTTTTTGATGTAGGGCTATTGCTTTATCTATTTTTTCAAAGAGTAAATCCAATTTAGAAACTATTCTTTGTTGTTCTGAGAGTGGTGGGAGGGGGATATCTATATCTTTTATATATGTTTGGCTTAGATTTGGTTGTGCTCCACCAAATGAATCAATAAGCATTTTTTCTTTGATACTTTTCAAAAAATAAAACATATATTTGGTAATAAACATTTTTTTATCATTCAAAATCCCACATATTGCTTGATTGGTAGTTGTTTCAATATCTAAAATTCCTAATTTGCCTACTGTAGCTCCATACATAGCTATAAGTAATGTTCCTTTTGGAAATAATTTAGCAGAAGATTTTTTTAATCCTTCTTCCGTAATCAGCTCCTCTACTTTATCAATATAGCCATCATTAAGTTCACCACTTTTTAACCAACCAATATTTCCATTCCAATAAGATTTTTCATTTCTTTTTGGAGTTCCCCCACTCGTTGTAGTTGATAGTGACCCTAATTTTTTCCACTCCCATCCATTCGGAAGTTCATACAACTCACTCATTGATATCTTTTCCAATTAATATAGCCTCAATTTCATCCATCAAATCATTTATTTCGTTATTGTTGAGTTTGATGTTTTCCACTAACTCAATCGGTGATTTATGTTCTATTGCTTCATTGCGATTTGGATTTTTCGCAGATATGTCAAAATCTTTTATATCGTTAATATTTACAATCCAACTGTTTTCTGTGATGGTTCTATCTTTCCATACGGACAAAAATTCTTTGAAGTGGTCATTGTTGATGGGTTTATTTTTCGTAAGTTTGGATGAGGGATTGAGTTCGTAATAAAATATCTCCGAGGTCGAGCCGTTTCTATCGAAAAAGATGACATTCGTTTTAACGCCGCTGTACGGCAAAAATACCCCTGATGGCAAACTAAGTATCGTGTGTACATTAAAACGCTCTAAAAGCTCTTGTTTAACTGATTGAAAGGCATTGTTTGTTTGAAATAAAACACCTTCAGGAATAACTACACCACATCTGCCACCAAGTTTAAGATAGTTCATCATGTGTTGTAAAAACAGTAACTCGGTAGCATTAGATTTGATAGGGAAATTTTGTTGGATGCTGTCGTTCTCTTTTCCGCCAAAAGGAGGATTTGCCAAGATGCAGTCAAATCTATCTTTTTCTTCCAAGCCTCGTATGTCTTTTGTGAGAGTATTTGCTTTTGCGATGTTTGGCGATTCGACTCCGTGGAGTATCATATTCATAACGCCCATGACATAGGAGAGCGGAGTTTTTTCATTGCCGAAAAAAGTGTCTTCGTTTAAAAACTTCAACTGCTCTGTTGAGAGTTCTCGCTGTTTGTTCGCTTTTATGTCGGTGTAGCGTATGTGGTTGTACGCTTCGATGAGAAATCCGCAGCTTCCCACGGCAGGGTCGTAAATGGTCTGCCCAACTTTTGGGTCTAACACATCGACAATGACTTTGATAAGCGGACGAGGAGTATAAAACTCTCCGCTGTTACCGCCGTCACTCCCCATGTCTTTGAGAAGTTTTTCATAAATAAGCGAGAGTTGAAACAGGTCTGCCTGATTGTGAAAATCTAAACAATCAATGATGTCTAACACCTCTCTAAGAGTATGCCCATTTGCGATACGGTTGTCCAAATACTCAAAGATAGCACCTATCTTATACTTGATAGATTTTGGGTCTTGAGTAATTGATTTGAACCCTTTAAGATAAGGAAACAGCTCTTTATTTGTAAACTCTAAAAGGTCTTCACCGCTCTTAGCATTGATAAGGTCAATCTTCCCATCTTTTTTAGGACATGCCCAATTACTCCACTTAAATTTATCATCTAAAATGTAGGTATATTCCTGCCCGATAAGCAACGCTTCATCAGCTTTTGCATCTTCTAAATCACTTAAAAACTTTAGAAAAAGTATCCAAGAGATCTGCTCAGTGTACATCATAGCACCACTAATCCCATCATCTCTTCTTAATATGTCTGTTATTCTGTTTATTTTGCTTTCCAAATTTTGCCTTTTGTAATGTGTAAATTTTTTAGTTTTTTTGACATAGGTTTTGAGCTATGGGTAAATTTCTCTGTTTTTTACTCATAGGTTATGGGATATGTCGAAAATATTGCGTTTTTTCGGTGTATTTTTTTAATGTGTCGAAATTTCTCCATTTTTTCAATAAATCAAAATAGACTTTCTTGAGATGGTGGGTTTTGGGGTAAATAGGTCATTTTATTTTTCTTTTCCGATTTACTTTTATTTCCTTATCAAGGATATGTTTTGAAGAAATATACTGTTTCAGTTCCAATGCTATTACAAGATTTTGATTAATAACATTATTAGGCATCTTCAAAGGTCTTGCACTTATTTCAGTTAACTTTGGATACTGCCCTTGAAACCGATTTAAATAGGTTGAAATCTCATCATTACTTAATTTGGGTATTTGTTTTGTTAGTAGCTTTAAAGCATTCTCACGGTCGCTAATTTCAAATAATTTATCAAATAAATCTTTTGAAATATTATCTTCAATATCTATATATAAAGCAATAATTTTATGAACCAATTCTTCACTTTCCAATAATGTCAAATCTATTGTTTCAATTATTGAAACTTTTTCACCTTTGCTAAATTTGTTTGATTCTAGGATTTGAGTATAATTATCCTCATCCAAAGTAAGCTCTTCGTATTTTTCTAAAAACTCATCTCTAAAACTTTCAATTAGTTTAATTTGCTTCTCAGGAAAATTCTTTTTAAGACTATTAATTATAGTTTGATTTAGAGTTGTTTTTTGATTTGCTAAGATTTCATCAACTTTAATACTTGATAATAAGTCCATATTCAAATCTAGAAATTTCCAAATTATACTTTTAATCAAGTAACTATAAGCTTCATCACTTAGTTGATTTGATTTTAGTATTTCCCTTGAAATGCTTTGTAAAAGTTCATCTCCGAACACTTCTTTATTATTCATTTTATATTTTGCTAATTCTTGATAGTTCTCGTTGATATTTAAGAAAGCTAATAAATACTGATCAAGTTCATTGTTTTCTTGATAGTAATGCAATAAATTATTCCAATTTGCACTTAATTTATTTTTTTGCAATAAATCTATCCAAAGTTCATTTGGTATAGTTGATATATCACTGATTTTTGTTTCTTCTTTTTTTATTATCGCTTTTTTATTTTTTAGATCTAAATCCTCATTGTTTAATAATTCTACAATCATAGTTTCAGACTCTTGTGTATTTTCAGGAATCTTTAAAAGCACATTTTCTACATACATGTTTATATCATTATGAATATATTCTAAAAGACTTTTTGTTGTAGTATCAACTTCATTTATTGCAGTATAGTTTGAAACTAACAGTTTATTTTTCATTGTATCACTTAATGTGAATCGTCCTATATAACGTTCTATCATCTCTTGATTTAATTCATACAAATTATTTTTAAAAATAAAAGCAATAATTAAAGCAACATTTTTAAAATCATCAGTATTGAATTTTTTATATTTTACTTGAAGTTCTAAAATTAGAAACTCAAATTTATCGTTACTTGCACCATACTTTGGAAGATATGAGTTCTCTTCAATAAAAGTCTTAATAGCATTATCAACATTTAGAGATGTTAAAGTTGTTTTATCCAACGCTTCTAAAAAAATCTGAAAATATTCTTTTTGTTTTTCAAATGTTAAAGGTGATTCTTTAAAAATATGAAGCCATATATTCTTAAATTTTTTTACTATTATATTTGTGAATTTATCTTGCTCTTGCGTGATTAGAAGAAAGGATAAAATAAATTTTTTAGATACATCGCTGCCATCAGATAAATTGCTGATAAAATTATCAAATTTTTCTCCCTTAATATTTTCCTTTAGCATGTAATCTAATAAATTAAAGTTCAATATTGCTTTAGATTCAAACTCTTTAGCTTTTAAGTTTTTAATAACTTCATCTATATTTGTCAGTAAATATTCAAATTCTAAGGGTTTATCGTCTTTTACTGATAACACAAAATCTCTATCTTTTAAAGTTAAACTACCAGGAAAGAAATAAGAAATATAATCATAATAATCTTCTCGAATAAAACCATCTCTAATAAGAAATTTTAATAAATTTTCTTTTTCTATTTTTTCAAAAATCTTACTATCTTCTATTTGTGCAATTTGACTAATATTGTATTTTTTGATTTCATTTGCATTTTCTGCTAATGATTGTAAATCTTCTTTGAGCTGTTCAAGTTGTTCATTTGGATGTTCAATAATTAGTTTTTCTCTTTCTTCGTAAGTAAAATCAGGATTTATTGCTTTTTCAACTTGGCTAAATGGCTGGGTTTGATGTCCATTTGCTCTTGCAAAAACTTTTGTATTGACTATTTGCCAAAAAATATCATCTTTACAAATTGTTGTAATATTTGAAATGGTATATGTTGTCGGATTTACAAAGAAACTCACATTATTTACAGTTTCAAATATCTTTAAAATGTAAACCATTCTCAATTCAGTAATAGATTTTTGTTTTTCTAAAATTATTTTGCTTTCTAATTCACTAATTTCTTTATTTTTGTCAATTTGAAATTGTTTATTTTTTTCTAACTTATTTTTAATAAATTTAGTTCTTTGATTAAAAATTTCATATACATTCCCTTGATTAACATGAAGTTCTGCAAAGTCTGATGGATAAAAGTTTTTGTAGATTATCATCGCCAATAATCGTTCTCTGTTAAGCCTTTCACTTCCTATTTTATGTTTATATATTTTGTATTCGTTAGCTATGTTGATGAGCAATCTCATATCATCGATTCTAAGAGAAATATTTCTCAAAAATTCTATATCTATATTGTCATGTTTAAATTTTTCTTTTATCTTTTCAAAGGAACTAGAAGAGTTGATATATGGAATTATTGGGATAATAAAATCAAAAAATTTTGTTCTATCTTTGTCTTTAAACATATCATCTCTTATGGCATAGACAAAAACTACTCTTCTGTTAATATCTTTTGAATTGTTTATCAGAGTATTTAACTCTCTAAGTTTAATAAATATTTCTGTATTTCCAAACCTATCTAAATCTTCTATTACAACTACATTGTACGAAGTAACTTCAAAAAAGTATAAAATTTCATCCAAGTGTTCATTTAAAATTGATGTTTTATCTTTATTGTTTACCTCTATTTCACCACTTTTAATATTAAATTTACTAACTTGTAATTTCATAAAATATTGGAAAATTTTATAAAAGTAAAAAACTAAAATAAAAAACATTATCCATGAAATAAATGGATATTCAAGTATTTGTTCCTTTACATCACACATGAAAAATTGATGTACTTTTTCTGGTAAAAAAATAGCAAGAGAGTATAGAAAGAACATTCCAATGAAAATACTATGAAAAATAAGAGAACTTTTTTTGATATTGTTAATTCTCTTAAATCTTGAAAATGGAATAGTTTTATCTTTTTCTTTATAAAAAATTTGTTGTAGAATACTTTTTTCGAGAATTTGGTTTAGTTGCTCATAACCAATTTTAGGTTGAGTTGTAACTCCGTTTGAATTAGTTGGTGGTTCATTGTCTACATCTTTTATTGGTTCTTCAGTTTTCATGTTGTTAATAACTATATCTTGAAAAGTGGCTAATGAAATATGCAAATATTCCCACTCTTGATGTTTCTTTTCAAAAGTTCTTAAAAAACTACTTTTCCCTGAACCATAAGTTCCTGTGACAGCAATATTATTATTCTTTGGTGTTTCAAGAGCTACTTGAAGCATCTTTGAATATTGGTTATCTGTATCTGCTTTATCATTTGGGATAAGTGATTCATATTTATCAGGATTATCAATTAGTGAAGTACCAAATTTATCAATAACTTTTAAATGCATTTTTTTTAAGAATTGAATACTGAAAATCAATATTTGATTAATTACTTTGCATGAAATAATTTTTAACTTTCTCATATTTATATCTTCCTCTTCATATAACTCAAAATACTCATCTCCACATCTCCAATTCTTCCCAGTTATCTACAAAACCCATCGCATTTTTATCTACATGTGGATATTTTTGAAGCAATTGTTTAATCTTTTCTTTAAACTCGACTTCATCTTCGCCTATGCAAGCCAATATATATTCAATCACACTCAAAGCAAAAAATACTTTGTCGTTCATGTAGATGGTGCTTGTTAGATTGGTTTTTTCATCTATGATTGTTTTGTTTATTTTTTTAAAACTTTCTAGTTTATTGGGTACTTCAAATTTTACGCCCAATGTTTTGTTCCAACATCTACTGTGGTGAGCACATATATTTCGTAAAACTGACAATGAATGAAGCCAGTTTTTAAAAACTGTGTTATTGATACCTCGAAGCTGATATGTTACTTTTTTTTGCTCATCTGTTTTCAAAATACTATACATTTTGGACAAAGTTCCAAAGGATATGACTTCTACCAAAGTCCAAATCGGCAAATCTTTTGTTTTATATTTATCTTCAAAATGAGAAACAAATTCTTCATTGGCTCTCCCCGTCTCATCTTTGAGTGTCTTGATGATTTTGTCATAAAACTCTTGATTTGTTTGAAAATTTTTCTGATCCAAATATCCATAAGGTTCATACTGACAGGAATGATGATAAGCTATTTGTGTTCTAAAGTATATCTCTATACTCTCTATGGCTTCAAAGATAATCTTTCTCAGTTCAGTATCAAAATAATAAAGCTTGACCACATCTTCAAAAGCAGTGTTTGGTAAAAACTTGTTTTTATTTTCAGACTCTTTTTTGTACTGAAGCGGTAAAAAATATGCACTTAGTCTATAGTAGTTAATGTGATTTAATTTTGTGAAGGCATATTTATCATTTGATATAATCAAATCTCTTTCTTTTAAGATTTTTAATTGTTCATCAAAAGTTTTATGACTTTTAGCGTATCCATTTTCTTGATTTTTTATATTTTGGAGTTGTTCTTGGAGGTTATTCATAAAGAAGACCCCCTCGTTGGCACATTGTAAAGAGGTGGAGGAGGTGTGTTGCCAAGATTATAGTCAAATAAATCTTCAATTCGTATAAATTTTAAAAACTTCATCTATAAATCTCCCTTTGCAAATTCCCTAACAGTTCCAAACCCGCTCAAATCAACTAACATGTCTGTTTTGTTTTAAGTAGGTATTTATCAACCCATTGTGGGATAGTGTCACTTTTAGACTCAAACTCTTTGGCATTGTTTATCTGAGCTATCCATGATTTTTCTTGACTTGAGTTGTCAAATATATATGCTCTATTAGAATATTTTACAGCTTCAGACAATAGTTCTAGTGAACGATAATAACGACTAACTATTTTATCTTCCGGAACGCTATGACCGCCTAGCTTTACTCTGTTGTTTACACGAGAGATATTTACTATTGGGTCTTGTGTTGCTATGAAATAGAGGTAAGTTCTGTATCCTGCTTCTTGTGCTTTTTTTAAAAAATCAACTTTGTCTTTTGAAGACATAACCGTTTCAAATGTAAAAGATATTTTTGATTTTAAAAGTTGACTACGAATAAAATCTGCACAAATAGAGGCATAATATGAGTTAATCGACATATTTGAAAAATCAATTTTATTATCAAGAAATCTCAACAAATATAATTCATTTGTTAAATCGGCTTTTTCAAGAAGTGGATGATTCTCAAAAAAGGAGATAACCTCCTCTTCATTTGTAGTAACTCTATAATTTAGCATATCTAAAAAACTAAATTTGTTTATCTCTTTTTCTATCTCATCAGGATTAATATATACACCAAGTAACTCTTTAGAGATAATGCTATTTAGTGTGCTTTTTCCACTTCCATTTGGACCTGCAAACATCCGTAATCGTGGAGTATTCATCCTAAAATAATCTTTTGGTTTATATCCACTTTAATATATGGAGCAACGTCTTTAATCTTTTTTTTACTTCCATCTGCAAAAACTTCATATATTGCGCCGTCTATAACTTCTAACACGCTATTTCCGGCTGATAAAGCATCAAGATACGCTTTGTGCATAGCACCATTTGCAAGTGAGGGAATTAACTTTTCCAAATTATCAAGTTCTATATCTTTCATAATGAAGCTCCTTTTATTGTTCTCATTTTATCATTTTTTTCGCTCATCTATAAATCTCCCTCTGCAACTCAAAATACTCCTCTCTCATCTGAGGTATTCCACCAAAGTTTTGAGCCACCTCTCTAACTGTTCCAAGTCCACTTAAATCAACTAGCTTACCTAACTTATCTTCATCAAGCTCTTTAACACCATCTTTTTGATATCGCTGTAATATAAACTCTATGAACTCTTTGGCTTTCTCATTATGAAATTTTTCTACAAATTCCGAGCTTTCAACTGCTATAACTCTTTCATTTCGAGTTTTGATATTGAGGTTAAATGATATGTGAGCAAGTACATCATATATGTCACTATTCTCGGCTTCAAAGATTACTTTTAAATCATTGAGTTGAGATTCATCAATGTGCATCTCACGAAGTTTGTTGAGTAAATCTTTTCTATTAGTTGGATTACTCCATATTTCCCTTAAGCCATTTTCATCATTGTAAAACTTACCAAGTACACCTATGAGAAGTTCTAAGTAGTCTTCTGTTTTTAGAGGTATTCCATCCATACCAACATAAGTAGTTTCTATGTTGATAACTTTGAGTTTTTTACCTTTGATGTCAATCGTTACTTTTTCATTCGTAGGCTTTTCGTCGCCTGTTTCTGTATCATCACTATCTGCTGCATCTGTTTTATTTTTTAGCTCTTTGGGTTGCTTTTCTTCACCACCGTTAGAAGGCAAATCTTCACCATCCCATGCAGGGTCATAAAATAGATTTGTTGCCCCTACAAAATCCATAATAGTAAAGAAATCTTTCCCCTCAAATACTCTCGTTCCACGACCTATAATCTGTTTAAACTCGGTCATAGATTTTATAGGTGCAGTTAGAACAACATTTCTAACATTTTTAGCGTCCACACCAGTTGTAAGCATTTTTGAACTGGTAAGGATTGTAGGTATGTCTCTATCATTATTTTGAAACATCTCTAAGAACTCTCTACCTATATCTCCCTCATCAGAGGTAACTCTTACACAGTAGTTATTGTCTTTGATAGTTTTAAACTTATCAATGGCTACTTTCATATCCATCGCATGTTTTTGATTTACGCAAAAGATAATGCTCTTATCCATAGGATTCATGTTTTGGAGTATTGTTTTTGCGATAAGCTCTGTTCGTTTTGGTATAACAACTTGCTTTTCAAACTGCTCAAGTACTACTATCTGCTTGTCTAGCTCACCAGTTATGATGTCGTTAGGGTCAAATCTATACTCATCTATATTTGTCTGGATTCTCTTCACTTTATAAGGTGTAAGAAATCCATCGTTGATACCGTCTTTGAGAGAGTATTCATATATAGGGTCGCCAAAATATTTGTAAGTGTCTCCATTGTCATCTCTTTTTGGCGTTGCTGTAAGTCCTAAGTGAACGGCACTTGTAAAGTGGTTTAAAATATCTCTCCAAGAGCTTTCATCATTTGCACTACCACGATGGCACTCATCGATGATAATCAAATCAAAAAAGTTCGACGGGTACTGTTTGTAGTATGCAGTTACATCATCTTCTTGCTCTTCCTCTGAGGTTTCAATAACTCTGTTTTTATTTTCGGCTATTGATTGATAAATAGCAAAAAAGATGTTTCCTGCAGTTGGAACTTTGCCGCCTCTTTTTTTGATGATTTTTCCGTTTATCTCAACACAATCTTTTTCCAATGGATTGAAAGTATTCATAGATTGGTCTTTAAGTACATTTCTATCTGCTAAAAAGAGTATTTTCGGTCGTCTATCGCTTCCATCTCTATTCCATTTGGATTGAAAAAGTCTATATGCTATTTGAAAAGCTATGTAAGTTTTACCTGTTCCCGTTGCCAAGGTTAGAAGAATTCTATCTTTGTTTTCTGCAATGGCTTCTATAGTTTTTTGAACTGCGATTTGTTGGTAAAAACGAGGCTTCATCGTTCCTTCAATATGGAAAGGATGCGTGATTACATCTTGTGCTTTTGACGTTTGCTCACCATACTTTCTAAGAAAGAGTTCATAAGGCGTTGGATAGTTGTCGATAAACTTACCCTTTCCATCTTTGAGAGAGTGTTCATAAATCTTATGTCCGTTAGTGCTGTAAACATAATCAATGCGAAGTCTTTCGGCATAGTTGATAGACTGTTGTAAACCATCAAGTGGATCTTTTGATTCAGCTTTGGCTTCAATGATAGCTAAGTTAGTGTTTTTGTATGTAAGCAGATAATCAACAAAATATCTCTTGCCTCGTTTGCCGCCTATAAGCTTTCGCCCATCAGTAAAATAATATTCTCTAACAATGTTGGATTCTAACCATTCGCTCTCTTTGATAAGAGGGTCGATGAGTTTAGAACGGGTATCTGATTCTGTATATGCCATCTAACTTTAACCTAATAAAATATAATTTGATTTATTATAGCTTGTGTTTGTACGGAGAGTGTTTAAAATATTAGAAAATTATTTTCTCTATCTCATTACCACTAAACTTTCCACATGCCAAAGATTTGAACTTGAAAGAGAATTGAGATGGATGGGGTGTTTTTTTTATAATCACATTCTAAATATAAACTTATAAACTCACTCTTATAAAATTTTATAAAGAATTTTAAATAATTTAATATTTTGAAAGGTACAATGACAGCTCATTTAAAGTTATTTAAAAGGAAAGCAAGTGAAACATCCTAAACCAATCGACCATGAAATCAAGCTAAATCCTAAAAGATACATCGTTTCCAAAACGAATGCAAAGGGAGTTATCGAGTATTGTAACGACTATTTTGTAGAAATCTCTGGCTATGCAGAAGCGGAACTCATTGCGCAACCACACTCCATAGTAAGACACCCAGATATGCCTAAGATTGTTTTTAAAATAATGTGGGAGAGAATCAACAACACAAAAAATATTATGGCTATTGTAAAAAACATGGCAAAAGATGGGAGTTACTACTGGGTTGTAACAGAGTTTGAACCAAAGATTGACCCCATCACAAATAAGATAATCTCACACACTGCATTTAGAAAAGCGGTACCACAAAAAGCGATAGACGCTATGATACCAATCTATCAAAAACTTATAGAGATAGAAAAAGTTGGCGGCATGGAAGCAAGTGAAAAATACCTTCGTGGCTTTTTAGAAGAGAAGAAGATGACCTACGATGAATTTATAGATGAGTTGATTGGAAACAACGCTCTTTTTAAGATGTTTTTCCTCGCTATGAAAAAATTCTTTTCATAAGGTAGCTCACTCTACCTTTCCCACTTGAACATTTCCACATGCCAAAAGATTTTCATTTTGCCATATTTTTGAGTTTGGCATGTGGAAATGTGTAAACTCTCACTATGAAAATACATATTGACATCGATTGCTTTTTTGTTTCCGCGGCTCGTATTGCAGATAGTTCCCTTGAACATAAGCCTGTAGCTATTGGCGGAAGAAGTGACACTAAGATTTTTAATAAAGATGCGAAGAAACAGACGGTCAACTTTGAGAACTCTGGCTCCTTTGTTCCTACCTTTTATAAAGCCTATGAAGAGAGTGATGATGATATTGCCTCGTTTAAAGATGAAGATGGGCGTGTTCGTGGTATTTTAACAACCTCCTCTTATGAAGCTAGAGCCTATGGAATCAGAACTACTATGAGCATAAAAGAGGCGCTTACGCTTTGCCCGCATCTCATTATCAAAGCTCCAAATATGTCCTTGTACCAGAAGCTCTCTCATGAACTCCATGAGTTTTTAGCTTCGAAAATCCCCCTGATAGAACAAGCCAGCATCGATGAGTTTTATGGAGATTTAAAAGGGTGGATTGAGGATGAAGATGTGCCTCAGTTTATAGACAACCTTAGACATGAGATAAAAAAAGTCCTCAAACTCCCCGTCTCCATAGGCGCTGCAAAAACAAGATATATCGCCAAACTTGCAACCACTTATGCCAAACCTTTTGGTTCGAAAACTATCTATCCCCACGAGCAGGACAAGTTTGTAGACCCCATCAAGGTGGGAGATTTTGCAGGTATTGGAAAAAGTATGAAAGCAAAACTGCAATCAGCGCAGATTCATACCCTTGGCGATTTAAAACAGCGAAGAGGAACCGTTGAGTCTTGGGGAGCCTATGCAAAAGATTTGTATCTGCGTGTAGCGGGCTTAAGTGACGCACCCATCGTCACAACTTCACAAAGAAAATCCATCGGTATTTCACGAACTTTTGACCCGCTTTATGACCGAGTAGAGCTTAGACGAAGGGTTCATGTGCTTGCTCGCCATCTTAGTTTTGCCATTTTAAAATTGAAGGTTATTCCTACTGTTTTTCACCTAAGCATAGCCTACGAGATGAATCAAAAATCCCATAAAAACATCAGCCTTTGCGAAGTTTTTACTGAAAAGAAGTTTGACTCTTTGTGTATCGCACTCTTTAACGAAGCAGACAATCAAAGACGACTTCACGCTATTCGCATCAGTATAAACTGTTCTAGTTTTACAAGAGACTCCAAAAAAGAGTTATCGCTCATCGGTTTTCATGAGGAGCAAAGAATGAAAAAGCTTACAGACAATACACAAAATCTGCGAGAGAAGTATGGAATAGATGCATTAAAATGGGGAAGTGAAATGTAAGGCAGTTTCGTATAGAAATCGTAAATGAATTATGCTAGAATAATTGGATGATTAGATTTAAACTTATTGACCAATTCCGTTCCTTCTATTTTAGGAATTATCCTGATGACATGGAACAGCTCATAGAGTACTTTGCTGTATTTGGTGGTCTTGGTTGGAATGTAGATGTCTCAAAACCCATAGAGGTACTGATTCAAGAGCTTATTTTAGAAAACTATGAACTCATTTATGAAAAGATGGAAGAGCTCACACTTGGCGAATCCAACAACAAAAGACTCTTAAGCGCTCTCGCAGTTGGAAATCGAGGGATTTTTTCTTCCTTTAACAGAGCTGGACTAAACAACGGAAATGGCGGTGCAGCACTCAACTATTTGCAAGAGAAAGGTCTGGTACAGATAGAGTACTCGCGTGAAGAGTCTCCAAAAACTTCAAATCCACATGCCAAACTCAAACGAGAAGAGGCAAGGCGAAGAGTTTCACATAAGGTTCTTTTTACGCAACCTTTTGTGCGATTTTGGTTCTACTTTATTGCCAGATATACAAAAGATATCAAAGCGAAAAACTACACAAACCTCATGAAAAACTTTCAAGAGAGACGCAACAGTTATACAAGTTTGGTTTTTGAAGAGCTCTCAGAAGTTTTACTCAACTACCACCTCAGAGATGCACAGATTGTCAGTTCAGGAAGTTATTGGGATGCAAATGTAGAGATAGATATTTTAACTGTTACACATGATGAAAGAGTTTATGTGGGTGAATGTAAATGGACCAACCATAAAGTAAACAAAAGTGAACTCAAAAAAATCTTAGACAAATGTGAAAGGTTAGATATAAAACCTACGCAAATAGCACTTTTTTCTAAGCGGGGGTTTTCAAAAGAGTTACTCAGTATGCAGGGGAAAGATTTGGCACTCTACAGTGCGGAAGAGTTTAAAGCACTCATAAAGAAGAGTACAAAGCACCAACTCATCGAAGCTTTTATACTCAACTAAGAGACAATGCGAAGGGCTGTATATGCCTCTTGAAGAAGCTGAAATTTTTGCGTATAGTGTTCGACCATGTAAGGGCTCTCATGAAAAATCTTATCTGGGTGGTACACTTTTGTAAGCTTTTTGTAACTCTTTTTAAGAGCATCTTGACTCGCGCCAACGGGACACTCTAAAATCGTATAGTGGTGCATATGTTCATCACTCTCTTGTGCACTACATAAATCACCAAAACTAAAACTTGCAAAATCGGAGTAGAGCTTGCTCATAAAATGGTTGTCATACGTGTACTGAATCTGATAATGCAGAATATGGCGTTTATTTAAAGCTCTCTCAAGCCTTGCTTTTGCTTTGTAGTCAGAGACATCTATCACTAAAGAGACATCTGTTCCTTTTTCAACATAGACTTCAAGCTGTGAGCGAAGATAGTTTGTCACCCAGATATTTGGATAATCAAGCGTTATAAGAACCGTATTTTTGTCATAGGCATAAAGGTTTACTTTTATCGTCTCAGGCTCTAGAAGTTTTTTCAACTCTATCTTGATGGGTTGCGTAGTATATCGAAGCATAGAACGTAAAAAGAACTCATGAGAGAACTCTTTATTCGCGGCATAATGTTCACTCAGGTTATGTAAAAATTTTTCTCTTTGCGTTTTGAGGCTCTCATTTTTAAAGACTAAAACAGCCTTTGGTAAAAAAAGCATACCTCTGACATGAAGATTTAAGAACTCCTTCATCCAAGGAGTATTTAAAGTCTCAAATCCAGTAGTGACTAATATAAGATTATTGCGTAATACAATTTCCATCACTCCTACCTTTTTTTGAAATGTTTTTAAAAATAAAGCAATCCTAGTTCCAATTATATACTAAAGAAAATAGAAGCAGTATAAAGCTATACTTTAGCTATAAAAGTTAGGAGTGTCGCTTCTATGTTAAAAAATATATTTCTGCCTGTGATTCTTTCTGTTTTAGCCTATGTGTTTTGGATAAGTCCTAACTTTAAAGAGGTCTCTGCGGGAGTTGCCATCTTCTTATTTGGCATGATAGCTTTGGAGCTAGGGTTCAAATCTTTCTCTGGTGGCATGCTAGAAAAAATTCTCAAATACTCTACAGACAAACTCTACAAGAGCATACTCTTTGGTGCCATCTCAACTACTATCATGCAGTCAAGTTCCTTAGTCTCGATTTTAACTATCTCTTTTTTAGGTGCTGGTCTTATAGGGCTCGCGCAGGGCATAGGCATCATTTTTGGAGCAAATATCGGGACAACAACTGGAGCTTGGCTTGTAGCTGGGTTTGGTCTCAGAGTAGATATTGCCGCGTATGCCATGCCAATGTTGGTTTTTGGTGTAGTTTTGATTTTTCAAAAAAGTCAAACACTCAAAGGCTTTGGCTACATACTCGCAGGAGTTGGCTTTCTCTTTTTAGGAATCCACTACATGAAAGAGGGTTTTGAAGCCTTTAAAAACACCATTGATTTATCTACATTGTCTGTGAGTGGTTTGAAGGGTCTTTTTATCTTCACGGGAGTGGGAATCGTTGCAACTGTTGTGATGCAATCTTCCCATGCAACCTTGGTTTTGATAATCACTGCACTTGCCGCAGGGCAGATAAGCTATGAAAATGCTCTTGCACTCGCTATTGGTGCAAATGTAGGAACGACTATTACTGCTATTGTAGGAGCGATGAGTTCCAACATAGAGGGAAAACGACTCGCCGCAGCGCATATGATTTTCAATCTTGTAACTGGACTTATTGCCATCATTTTTATCTATCAGATTATCTCCCTTGTTGATTTTATAGCCTTAGAGATAGGCATAGCAAAAGAGGACTACACTCTAAAACTTGCAATCTTTCACACCATTTTTAACCTCATCGGCATCACAATGATGCTTCCTTTTATCAATGGACTTGTACGCTTTTTAGAGAGAGTTTTACCACTGCAAGAGTCAGAAGATGAGATAGGATATGACAGCGTCAAATACCTCAATGAATCTGTTTTAGAACTTCCTGAAACTGCACTCGGAGCCATTATAAGAGAGACGAAACATCTCTATGAAAATGCTTTTGAAATTATTGTACACGGCTTAAACCTAAGAAGAAGATATATTACCTCATCGATGGAGCTTGATGAAGTAATTAAAAAAAAACACTCTAAGAACTACATCAATATTGAAAATTTTTATCATCATAAAATTAAAGGTATTTATGGAGACATTATAGATTTCTCAACAAGGGCACAGTCGAATATGAGTCCTGAACTCATTCAAGAGCTTTATAAAATAAAACTAGCAAACAGAGATTTAGTTGAAGCAGTAAAAGATACAAAACATCTCCAAAAAAATCTCATAAAATACTCCCAACATCAAAATCAACATATACAAGATGCATATACAAGTATAACAAAAGGTTTGGCTGAACTCTTACGATATATCAACATCATCTCTACAACAGATGAGGAGGATGTCATCGTTTTACTCCTTGCTAAAGCCAAAGTTCATACACAAAAAAATGACATCATCTCCAACGGTATGTTAGATAATTTGATTCGAAAGCATCTCATAACAAATGAGATGGCGACCTCGCTCATGAATGATAGCAGCTATACTTATAACATAAGTAAAAATCTAACCTCTATGGCTGAAGTTCTCTTTATAGATAGACAGAGTGATATTAAAAGTTTACATGAAGATACGGTTATAAGTAACAGTGACGTTGAAACAATCTTAGAAAAAAAGGATTCATAATGGGTATCAAAAAATTTATTAAAAGTGTGACAGACTACTTAGGTTTAGATAAACTTGAAGAGATGGGAAAGAAGAAATCTTTAAAAAATATTCTCTCTAAACTGAAAACAAGAAGAGTGAAAATTTTAAATTCTATAAAAAACAGAGAGGATGAGAGCAAATGTGACGAACTACAAGAAGAGCTTGATATTGTAAATTTACAGCTTAAAAAAGGGAAGCAAATATTGAACAAGCTACAAAAACAGTGAGGGAACTATTTTAGTGGGACTGTAAATAATTCTGTGTCAATTTGGTAAAATTAACACACAGAAGGAAATACAGATGAAAATAGAAATAGACGTTGCGGATTTTGCAGAAAAGATAAAATCAGGCAAAGGCTTGTCAGGCAAA
>Ga0210006_1000068_pt1 | contig 83004 bp, 85 predicted proteins | sample CryGey02umfilter_2_FD_185452 | JGI IMG/M metagenome (GOLD analysis project Ga0210006, IMG submission 185452) | Groundwater microbial communities from aquifer in Utah, USA - Crystal Geyser 4/10/14 0.2 um filter (SPAdes) (version 3) | ecosystem: Environmental > Aquatic > Deep subsurface >... | reverse complement strand
TAATTTTTTAATATTTTTTTTAGATGAAGTGAAATATTGACAAAATCTTAATTATTTAGCATAATATTGGTAGGAAATAATGTTAGTAGAAAGCTTTCAGGATAGCTAAACTATTACATAAAATATTATCAACAAGACGGGCCCGTAGCTCAACTGGATAGAGCGTCTGGCTTCGAACCAGCAGGTTAGGGGTTCAAGTCCCCTCGGGCCCTGTTCGTCCCGATAAATCGGGACGCTACCCTGAAAAATTGACTTCTTTTATATTAATAATATATAATAGTTCGCTATGAAAAAAGGACTTGTTATTGTAATTTCATCACCATCAGGCGGAGGTAAGACAGCGGTCTGCAGGGAAGTCAGGAAATTTATACCTGCAATAAAATTTTCCATTTCTTTGACAACACGGCCTCCGCGCAGGGGCGAGAAAAACGGCAGGGATTATTTCTTTGTCACAGAAGATGAATTTAAAAAATACATAAGACAAAATAAACTTATTGAATATGCTCTTGTTCACAATTACTATTACGGTACTCCAAAAGATTTTTTAGAAAAGACAATTTCGCGGGGTAATGACATAATCCTCGCAATAGATGTCCAGGGTGCTAAAAAAATAAAAAGAATTTATCCTGATGCAGTGTCTATATTCATACTTCCCCCTTCACTGAAAGTCCTGAAACAAAGATTACAGAAACGCGGTCTGGACGATAAAGAAACAATAGAAACTAGACTGAAAAACGCCGGGAAAGAGATTAAACAAAGCAAAGATTACGAATATATAGTGATAAATAAAAAACTCACAGATACTGCTAAACAGGTGTGTTCAATAATTGAATCCGAGCACAATTAAGGAGGGAAATTGGCTAAAGAGAAAAAAGAAAAAGAAGAACAACCGGTACCGGTAGTAGAAAAAATGCCTCTTGATGCAGGCGTCAGCAGGAACAAACTTGTAGCCCTTGCTGTGAGATGGGCACATGAATTATACCAAAATGAGGAATACAGAAATATACCTTATTCTCAGGTGCTTGATTCTGCGCTCAAGGATATCCTTGCGGGAAAGATTGAAATAGAAAAGATAGAGCACCTTCCACCCGTAATTACCCGAAAGAGTTTAACTGAACGGTTTAGAGATGAAAGAAGAAGATAAAACAATAATTCTCGGAATTTGTGGAAGTATCGCCGCATATAAATCCTGCGAACTTATAAGAACCCTTAAAAAGAAAAACTATAGGGTAGTTTGCATTATGACAGATTCTGCACAGCAATTTATCACACCGCTGACAATACAAACCCTCTCCTGTGAAAATGTCTATACAGATTTGTTTTCTGAATACTGTTCTGACCCGAAACACATCTCATTGTCAAAAAAAGCCGGCATAATTGTAATTGCTCCTGCTACCGCAGATATAATTGCCCGGTTAGCAACCGGCAGGGCAAATGATTTGTTAACCAGCGTAGTCCTTGCCACAAAAAAACCCGTGCTGATATGTCCTGCTATGAACGCAAATATGTGGTCAAATCCTTTGACTCAGGAAAATGTCAGGAAATTGATAAACGCGGGCCATAAATTCATCGGTCCGGAAAAAGGTGAATTAGCGTGTGGCGAAGAAGGGTGCGGCAGACTTGCAGATATAGAAAAAATTGTCATTAAAATAAAACAACTTATCTAAAACCTAATGCATCCCCCAAAAAATCCTGTCGTTCTTATTACGGCCGGTCCAACCAGAGAATACATTGACCCCGTCCGATTTATCACAAACGCATCCAGCGGTCTGATGGGATATATGATTGCAGGATGTGCAGGCAGAGCCAATGCAAGAGTTATACTTGTCTCCGGACCGACACATTTAATTGCACCCAAAAATGTAAAGACAATTTATGTCAATACAACAAAAGAAATGTATGGAGTTGCCAGAAAATATTTCCCTGAAGCGGATATATCAATTTTCTCTGCTGCTGTCAGTGACTTTAGATTGAAAAAAATATTTAAAAATAAACTCAAGGTAAGAACGCTTAATTTACATTTAACCAGAAATATTGACATACTGTCCTCTTTGACCGGAATGTCCTGCAGGAAAAAAAAGATTGTGGTGGGATTTGCAGTTGAAACAGAAAATCTTATGGCTAATGCTTTAAACAAACTCAAATCAAAAAATCTTGATTTTATAGTCGCTAATCCCGTCCAGAGTATCGGCAGTAAAAACACCTCCGGGTTTATCATAAATAAAAACAGCCATATTATCAAAATACCCCCCCTTACAAAACAACGTTTAGCAAAGTTCATCTGGAAATATATAGAAACCCTTTATATGAAACCCCGTTAGCAATGAACCTGCATTCCACAAATGGAAATGGAATATTTTACGAGAGGGGTATCTTCAGAACCGGGTAAATCCTGCAATTCTGGTGCCAAAAAATATTTTGTGACCCTAAAAGTCCATCTGACGGCGGTTTCATTTGACAAACTGGGAAAAAATGAGGTATAATTACGTATATAAGTAGGCAACTTGAACATGAACATAATTTTTATTTTTAAGGCTTAAGTGGAGGATCCCAGATAAAAAAATTAATAAGAGTAAATAAGTTTTTAAGGAAAAGTATCAACTTATGAATATGTTCCTATGGAAAGAGGGTAATGATAAGTATTGACCATGGTGATTTCCGTTCATTTCCGTTGACAAACATAAATTCTTATGGTATAATTGTTGTAGTGGGGAGGTAAAATGGACGTTTTATTTCTTAAATATTCAGCAAGATTATTTGCCAGACCATCTTTTATAGAAGGGATCGGCAGAACAATGGATATTGGCACAACATTAAATGAGTACAACGGGAACGAAACCCCAGAAGAAGCAGATATAGAATCAATTAGAAGTGATTGGAAGGCTGTGGGTGAGCAATTAATGTTAGCCTTCGAAACAATTTCAAAATAATGTCTAAAGACGACCTTTTAAAATTTCCAGAACAGAATAGATTACAGGCAATTCAAGTCCAACAAACTTTTATAGGACCACTCCCCCCCACCTAAAATGTTAGAAGACTATAACAAGATTGTTCCTGGGTCAGCCGATAGACTACTAAAAATGGCAGAGGAGCAATCCGCACACCGTCAATATCTTGAAAAAAGGGTAATAAATTCTGATATATTTAACTCAAAATTAGGTATACTATCGGCTCTAATAATTTCACTTGTTTTTTTCGGTCTTGCGGTTTATCTTGTTAAAAACAATTATCCATATCCAGCTGCCATAGTAGGTAGTGTAAATATCGGGGGTTTGGTCTGGACTTTTATCTACGGGAGTAAAAGTAGACGAGCAGAACGTCAAAACAAACAACAAAACCAACAACAGTCTCAACCACAACAATCCTAATATTTAACCCCACAACAACACCGTTTTCACCGACAGGTCTATACTCGATAAACTCAAACTGTTGGCAAGGTTTGCAGATTATGGAATACATAATTAAAACTAAATCGTTGTCTAAAACTTATACAAGCGGTTTTTGGGGCAGAAATAAAACTCTTGCCCTACAGGATATAACTCTTTCTATCCAGCAGGGTGAATTGTTCGGCGTCCTGGGGCCAAACGGCGCCGGAAAGACTACGCTTCTCAATATTTTCTCGTCCCAGCTTATACCTGATAGCGGTGAAGTATGGATACTGGACAAAAATGTCACTCGTAAATTTGATAACGCTGTGAAAAACAAAATAAACATGATTTCCGGCAACCCGAATTTCCCGTGGAGTTTAACGGTGGAAGAAAATCTGAATTTTTATGCAATGTTATACAATCTCAATAGGACTGAACGCAAAAAGATAATAAGTGAATGTATAGATATGTTTGAACTGAATAAATTTGCCAGGACACGCTATGATAACCTGTCCACCGGCACGAAACAGAAACTTGCACTCGCTAAATCCCTGATAAACAGTCCCGAGCTACTGCTGCTGGATGAACCGACTATCGGATTAGACCCCGATATATCGCAGAAAATACGAAAAATGATAAAAAGATTCCAGGAGGAAAGGAAAATCAGTATTGTCCTGACCACACACTATATGCTGGAAGCAGAGGAACTCTGTGACCGTATTGCATTTATAAAAGATGGCAAAATTCTCGCATTAGGCACCAGTACTGAATTGAGAGAGATTACAAAAACCAATACTCTGGAGGAAGCATTCATTGAACTTACCAATAAATAGGGTTTTAGCTTTTACTTACCGCAACTATGCTTTTGCAAAAAGAAATCTGTTCCCGTTTCTGGAAATGATATTCTGGCCTGCAATAGGTCTGGTATCTATCGGGTTAATGGGTGATTTTTTGTCTCTGGAAGATAAAATGCGGTCTTTTCTATTAATAGGAGCTATTTATTCCGGGGTATTACAGGTAACACAACTGGATGTATCTTACAGTCTCTTATACGATGTCTGGTCAAAAAGTATTAAACAGACTTTTCTGGCACCCATTTCACAATATGATTATATTATAGGAGCCTGGTTATTCGGTATTGTGCGGGGGACAGTGGTATTCGTCCTGCTGGGTATATTTTCCTGGCTGTCATTTGGATTTAAGTTACCGTCAATAGATATTGTCGCCATTTCTCTTGCGGGGATACTGCTCTATGCATTGATTCTCGGTATGTTTGTATGTTTCTGGGTTTTATTATACGGCCAAAGGATTGATATAATTGCCTGGACATTATCAATCCTCAGCATGCTGGTCTGCGGTATATACTATCCTGTAACGTACCTGCCGAAGTTTTTTGTCTGGATGGCACAGCTCCTGCCATTAACATATTTTCTGGAGTATTTCCGGTTGGGCTACGGGTTCCCATTAACTTTCAGGTATCCTTTGATTAAAGGGTTCGGGCTTACATTGATATACGTTTTTATTCTTTTCTATATGCTTGGCAGGGCTTTTTACAAATCACGCAAGAGCGGAATGATGCTGAGGCTCTCCGAATAAAATAATGGGGACGGAGGTAATTAAATTCCAATTGACTTTCCTATATCTCCCCTCCACAGTCCTTGAAATTGCCTCCCAAAAGCAGTTTATGTTAAAAGTTTTTCCTTCTTGTCTTTTTGTTGACGATTAAATATCTTTTTAGAAAAAGGTGATTTGTAAACAATTAACATAATTGAACAACTTTTAACATAATTGTAATGTGGTAAATATCCTATCTAAAAGTGGAATCATAACAAATTACCGTCAGATTACAATGAATTTAGCCAACCACATAAATCTTCTTTATGTTCTTTTGACCTATATTTCTGGTTAAAAAAACAATTAACATAACGGATATGGTTTTATTTTAAGTTATATCCCATTATTATGTAATATAAGAAATTCTGACGAGAAAGTCAACCGACACTCACTTAAAAGTCCTATCTTATCAATCGTTAAAATGTTCATTCTATAAGTTTAGCACGATGATATTCTCAATACACAAGATAATGTTTTTTTGAATTATTTTTGCTATAATAATAAGGGAAATGTATTGAGATGCCTTTGGACTTTTATTATTCTGTTTTATTTACCATTTAGGTTACGGTTAAAAAGCATTGATGCATATTGCATTTGTCTGATGTTATTATAGACGATAACTCAAAAACAATTAACATAAAGCAGTATAATTAAAGTAAATAGTATAGTTAGTAGCACAAATAGTAAATAAGTAAAGACTATCACCAAACTCAAATAATTTATCCGAAATGAATTACTTGAAACGAAAACACATGGTTTGTTTAGAAAAAATAGAATTAGAAAACTTATTTAGAGCTGGCTTAGACGAAAGATTATCTAGAAAAGGTTATACTTTTGACAATTCGGAAAACAATATTCAGAAAATGCATAAGATTGCTAAAGCAGCTAAAATAAAGGATAAAAATGAAATTGAAATGTTTATTGCATTATTTGGTTTATTAAAATTCTATCCAAAAGGAAGTCAAATTTGTTTTGTACTAAAAGATAATATTAATCCACAAAAAGATATTAAATCTTTGGTTGATCTTAAAAAAGCGATTAAAGAATCCGATTTGACTGACTTCGGAATCCTTTTTAATAAGCAACTAAGCGAATTCCAGCTTAAAAGATATGTTGAAAAGGAATTAAATATTGATACGTTCTCTGAATTTATAAAAAAGAAAATATCTCACTATGGCAATAATTTAGGAAGTACAAATCTACTAATTTTATTATCGGGCGGAGGATATATAGACAACGATATGTTTCGCAAACTTAATGAAAAATTGAAAAGCTATAATTTTAAATTTAGGGCTGAAATATTGATTTACTACAACGAAGAAAATAAATCAGAGGTTATTTATCAGGTTTTTCCTGATTTGAAATTTGCTTCAGTTCCATTTAAATTGCCAAGCAATCAATAATAGGTAATCGGTTTCAGACTTGAAAAAGAATTGGGATGCTTGCATTTTTTCTCGGAAATTTAATGATTTTTGGCTTTTTGGTTGAAATACAAATGGATATGTTTTATGGAGTGAACATGAGTGAAAGCAGGAAAAGAAAATTCAGTCAACCGAGCAAATGAGTGGCCGGGGCTCCCCGATAGGATGTCTTTGGAGAACACGGCGAGGCTCGTTTGCGAGGTCTGAATTTACCCTGCTGTAACGTTAAGTGAACAGAATAAAATATATCCATTTGAAAATTTCAGTTATGCAAAAGAAGGTAATTAAGTGATGTGTCCCCAAAATTATATAAATTATATAAAATCATTAAAACAATATCTGGAAGAAGAAAAAATGTTCGGGATAGACGATATTCCCCAGGGAGAGAGGGATGAAAAGTTATCTGCACTAAGTGCACTGCGTGAGAAAGTGAATAAATGCAAGAAATGCAGCCTGGGTTTAGCGCGTATAAAATCTGTATTTGGAGAAGGCAGCCCGAATAGTAAAGTAATGTTTGTCGGCGAAGGCCCGGGATATGCTGAAGACCGTGAAGGTAAACCTTTCGTCGGCAGGGCAGGGCAGCTGCTTACAAAAATAATAGAGTCAATAGGGCTTAACCGTGAAAGCGTGTATATAGCAAATATTGTAAAATGTCATCCTATGGTAAACCCTTCCAATCCTGAACTACATGGTAACGACAGGCCCCCTACACGGGAGGAATCCGCAGAGTGTCTGCAGTATTTATACAAACAGATAGAGATTATCAAACCTAAAATAGTATGTGCCCTGGGTAGTTCTGCTGCTCAGACATTGTTAAATACTACAGAAGGCATATCAAAATTACGGGGAAGGATACATGAGATTCTTCCCCCGCCGTGGCGGGGTCAGAATGACATTATGAGAATTCTGCCAACATATCACCCCGCAGCTCTACTGCGCAACCCGTCTTTAAAAAAAGATGTCTGGCATGATATGAAGCTTCTCAGGTCAGAACTGGAAAAACAAAAATGATTGCAGAAGTTGCACTGCCGATTCCTGTCCGAAAACTTTTTTCATACCGCATACCGAAGGAATTAGAAAATAAAATTTCAGCAGGGCAGCGGGTTCTTATCCCGTTCGGCAACCGCAAAGAAAAAGGGTATGTGGTTAGTATAAATGAAACTACCGGGCAAAGTTACCTTAAAGACATATCCGGCGTGGTAGATGATATACCCATAATTACGACGGAACTGCTTAAATTAGCTGAAATTATAAGCAACAATTATGTGTGCTCGCTGGGCGAAACTCTGGACTCTATTTTTTCTGTCAATATAAACAAAACTGATACAATACTCCCGCCAGAACAGATGACGTTCATCCCAAAACATAATAAGCCAGGTATATTCCTGCTGACCAACCTGCCCCGGAAAGAAAGAATGGAAATGTATATAAACCTTCTGTCAGAATCTTTAAAGAACGGAGAATGCATACTCCTTGTGCCGGAGATCTTTTTCATAACGGATTTTATAAAACGTCTATCAGATGTTTTCGGCAATGTTGTAAATATTTTTCATAGCGGAATCACACCCAAACAGAGATACATAAACTGGATAGATACGCTTAACAACAAAATGAAGATTACCCTGGGGACGAGGATGGCCCTGTTTATGCCATTTGGAAAACTTAAGACGATAATCATTGAAGACGAAACTGACCAGTCTTATAAAAACCAGCAGAAACCTATGTATAATACTATTGATGCAGCAATGGAACGCAGTAAACTGACGGGTTCTGTGGTTATACTCGGCAGCAGAATCCCCTCACTGGAATCTTATTACTACTATAAGACAAAGAAATACCGTATGATTAAAAACAAATACGGTTCAAAGGACTCATTTGAAAAACCTGAATTTAATGTAAAAATCATTGACTTGAAGGAAACAAAAACAGTGTTTTCAAACGAATTAAAAACTGAAATAGAACAAAGACTGGCAAAGAATGAAATATCGGTAATCTTCCTGAACCGAAAAGGGTACGTAAACGTCCTGTTCTGTCCAACCTGCGGTACTACAAGAAAATGTCCTGAATGCGGTATATCTCTTGTCTATCACGAGAAAGAATCATTATTAAAATGCAGGTATTGTTCATTCACTGAAAAATTCAGTGAAGCATGTCCAACCTGCGGGAGTAAAAACCTGCGCTTCCTTTCTTCAGGGATAGAAAAGATTGAAGATGAGATTAAAAGGGTTTTCCCCCATCTGAGAGTTATGCGTATTGACAGCAGTACGCTCAAAACAGAAAAAGATATCCATCAATCTGTGGAAGAGATTGCCTCTGACAGGATTGATTTATTAATCGGCACACAGTCGTTATTACAATTAGAACCCAAAATTAATTCAGCGGATAAATTAGATAATCCTGCGGATATTTTCCGCAAGATAACTTTATTGTCAATTCTTGATGTTGATACCTTACTTCATCTGCCTGATTTCAGGTCAGCGGAGCGGGCATTCCAGTTAGTTTATAAATTATCCGATATACTGAATAAATCAGATAATCCTGCGGATAAAAAAAGCACAATCCTTATCCAGACACGAAATAGCGACCATTATATTTTCAATACTCTTAAAAAACTTGACTGGAAAAAATTTTATAACAGTGAACTCGTTCACAGAAAAGAACTCGGCTATCCGCCTTTTAATCGACTGATAAATATCGTTGTTCACGGCAGAAATAAAAACAATGTCCTGAATGAAGCACAGAAAATGTCCGGTTTTCTGCAGGAAACTTTCAAAGATAGAATCACTATCCTCGGTCCCGTTGAACCGTATCATATAAAGTTACGGAGTGAATATCGTCAGCAGATACTGTTAAAAATAGACCCCGGCAGGACTGAAGAAGTGGGTGCAAAACTTGGAGCATATAAACCGGAGCATAATGCGCGTATAACCTTTGACGTTAATCCGTATGAACTCGTATAGTAATATATCGCAGGCTAAAGCCTGCGGCTACAATAAATTATTCAATAAATTACTTCCTTTTGTTATCTTCATTGTTATATTCGCCGTCTATATATTCACCGCATATCCAACCATAGCCCCTTACCGTGACAGCGGCGACTTGATTGCTGCCGGTTATACCCTGGGTATACCGCATCCGCCCGGCTATCCATTATATTCCATACTGGGAAAAATAGCTACAATTCTCATACCCTGGGGTAATATTGCTTACAAAATAAATCTTGTATCAATATTTTTTGCCGCTGTAACTGTAGCGATTATTACTATTGTATTTGACAGTATTCTGGCCGGCACAATAGCGGGTCTTATGTTTGGGGTTTCCAATGCGGTGTGGTCACTGGCACATGTATCAGAAATGTACACCCTGTCTGCTTTCTTTGCAGTTTTACTGGTTTATATTCTACTTAAAACATCCGGCCAGAAAACGAACCTCACGCTATCTATTAAATATCTGCTGCTTTCTGCATTTGTTTTCGGATTGGGACTCTCAAGCCATCCCACATTAATATTGCTTCTTCCGGGAATTGGTTTTTGGTACTTGCAACAAAATCAGAAACAAAGATTCGCTGGCATTAAATTCCATAACCATTTAGTTATTCTTATATACTTCTTTTTAGGTCTGTCAATATATTTATATCTCCCACTGAGGTCTGCTCTTGACCCTGTGCTTGATTGGGGTAATCCGGAAAATCTGAAAAACTTTCTACGAGTTGTAACAAGAGCAGACTACGGCGGGCTAAAACTGCATCCTGAACAGAGTAAATTTATGTGGTCAGTTTCATCCATAACAGCACAATGCAAACTGTTTACGAACGCAGTCCTTGACCAGTTTGGTATAACAGGTCTTATCCTTGGCATTATCGGAATTTATTACTCATTTATTAAAAAGACCTCCGGCCTGTTATTAACGAATTTTCTGATTGCAGGTATCGGATTCTTCCTGCTGTCAAACCTACCGCCAGGAGAAAAAACCACTCTGCCCATTCTTGAACCTCATCTTGTTTTACCCAATATGATTTTTGTCCTGTTTGTCGGGTATACCTTAGCCAGACTGTTTAGTTCACGGTTGAAAATTCTATCATTAGTATTTTTAATACTGCCGGTGTATCTTTTTGTACAAAATATCCCGTATCAAAATGTCAGGAGCCATTTTTTTGCCTATGACTTTGGAAAAAATGTTTTGCAGACCATTAAACCCGGCTCCATCCTGTATAACCCTGATGACCCCACCACGTTTATTACAACATATCTTCAGGTATGCAACAAAAAAAGGGAAGACGTGAAATTAGCAACATATTTCCGCACATTCTGGGGTTATGAAAGAATCAAAAAGTTATATCCGGAAATCCTTCCGGGCAGGAAATTAGAGTCGGCACAGAAATTTGTCAGGGCACTATTTGAATACAACTTAAATACAAGGGAAATCTATACTGATGTATCTGTAAAAACTCCCGAAGGACATACCGCGTTCCCGCAGGGACTACTGTCCGTTATAGGCAGGAAGGAAGGGTTGGAACTGTTTAACAATGCAGAGAACCTGTTTAATCTCTATATTTATCGCGGGAAATTTCATACTGACCTGTATAAAGATTTTTTCACTAAAAGAATTCTTACCTATTATGCTGCTGCGCATAATAACCTGGGGATTGAGTATGCGGGGGCTGGAATTCATACCAAAGCACAGCAACACTACAAAACGTCTCTCATTATAGAGCCGGAGATGTCCGAGGCATTGAATAATTTGGGCACAATTGAATACAGGGAAAAGAAATACGATAATGCAATAAACCTTTTCAGTAAAGCGTTAAAATTAAAACCTGATGATTGTTCGCTACTTTATAACATAGGTGTTTCTTACAGGTCACAGGGAGATATGGAATCAGCAGAAAAATACTTCAGAGAATCTGTAAAGAAAGGCTTCTATCCACAATCATTAAACGAACTCGGACTGCTGGAACTAGACCATAAAAATTACACTGAAGCGATTTCTATATTTGAAAACCTGTTAAGCAGGTCACCGGATTATTACCTTGCTTACTATAATTTAGGACTTGCATACCAAAAAAATGGTGATTTTAAGAAATCGGTGGATTCATATAAAAACTATTTAAAATACATAACCGACCCAAACGAAAAACAAACTATAGAAAAAATGATTGAGAAATTAGTGAGAACATTGAAATAAAAGTTTAGGATTGTATTATTAGCGGTGTCTGCCTGATGCTGTTGATTTCTGTATCCATATCAATAACTTTACTCTTGTCAGCCATCATTACACAATGTCCTTCAAAAACAGCACCTTCAGCTATACTCAATAACGCGGTATGTATGTCACCTAATACCTGTGCATTTCCCATTATTTCCAGATTTTCTGTAGCGGTTATATTTCCCGTAATAGTACCGCCGATAATTGCTTTTTTTGTATTTATATCTCCCTGTATCTGCCCCTCATCACCGACAATAACATTTGCCGCTTCAAGCACTCCGCCTTCAAGTTTACCGTCAATCCGCACAACACCTTTTGTTCTGATTGTCCCCTGACAAAGTGTGTCAGGACCAATTATTGTTTCTAATTTAGTTTCTGCTTTTTTTCCAAACATATCTTTCACCTCTCTTAAAGAAATTGTCTCTGTCAAGAAACCCATACGGGTTCAGCGACTTACCTTTATACCTGACTTCATAGTGCACATGTACACCTGTTGTAGTACCACTGTCACCCATAAGAGCAATGAGTTGCCCGCGTTTAACTTTCTCGCCCTCTTTTACGAGTATTTTCTGCGCATGGCTGTAATATGTCTGATAACCAAAACTATGGTTTATAATTATTAACCGTCCATATCCAAAAGTCCACCCTGTAAATTCAACAACTCCGTCAGCAGTAGAATGTATCTCGGTGCCTTTTTCATTAGCTATATCAAGCCCGCTGTGGAACTCGGTTCTGCCGGTCAATGGATGTTTCCTGAATCCAAACGGTGAAGTAATTCTTCCTTCCGCCGGCCAAGTGTTAGGTGTGGCTTTATATAATCCTGATTGATATGATATGTAATTTTGTATTTGCGAGATACTTTCAAGTCTATCAACCGTTTCTTTGTGAACTGATTGTGACTGCCAGCGCAAATCATGTATTGCAAGTTCATCAACTTTTTTCTCCAGTAATTTCTCAAGATACAATTGGTCTTTTGGTCCCGGTCCTCCCCTTCCTTCATCTGCCTCTCTTGTAATAATCTCCTTTTTTGTCTTCATCTCAAGTAACGCCCGTAACTGCAAATCCCTTTCTTTCACCTGCTCTAACAATTCCTGTGATTTCCTTACCTGGTCAGCAAAAAACAGCAACTTAAATCTGATAGCTTCACGGTCAAGTTTGACTTTCCAATACTCAAAATGTCTGCCCGTAACATATCCCGCCCATATAGTTACACCTGACCAGAGAATAAACAGGAAAAGCAAGAAAGAGATGGTAAAGGTAAATCGGACAGTCTTAGTAGAAGTATGGGGGACAAAAATTATAGTTAAATATCGTCTAAGGGTTTTATGACATTTCTTTAATACAGACAATGTGTTCTCCTTTACTTTGTTTTCCTTATATTATAATTTTAACATAAAATTAACCTTATGTCAATAGTTTTTTATAAATTTTTCAAGAAAGCCCGAACAAGTTCGGGAATCCTCAACTTGTTGAGGATATTTTATAATTTCTTCAAGTAAACCCGAACAAGTTCGGGGTTCCAAAGGGATTCCCCAATTTATTGGGGTAACTCCAGGAATTAAATCTTTAGATTTTTATACTTGAGTAAAAATTATTGCTAAATACGAGATTGCCATGCTCAATATACCAACAATTAAACCTATCTTAAACCATTCAAAAAAGTTTATTTTAATATTCTTTTGTTTTTCAAGTATTCCCATGGCAACAATGTTTGCAGTAGAACCTATTATCGTTATATTGCCGCCATAACAAGCACCAAACAATAATGCCCACCAGAGGGGGGTTAAACTTACATGGAGTGCAGATAAACTTTTTATCACTGGAATATAAGAAGAAACAACTACAACATTGTCCAGCGTGCCGGATAGAAAACCACTTGAAAACAACACTACAAACGATAGAATATTGGGATGGTTTCCTATAAGAGAAACGATTTTCTCTGCTATAAAACTTCCTATACCGGATGCCTGTATGACGCCTGCCTGTGCAAATAAAAATAAAAAGAACAATAGTGCATTCCATTCAACCTCATGTTCCACATAATAACGTGCTTTATCATGTCTGTATACCATCACCAATCCGGCAGAAATTATCGGTAATAAAATCAGCAAAGTATTTTCTTCAACTCCAAAAAGCAATTCTAACCTGCGATGTAAACCAATAAGCAGTACTGTAATACCAAAAATTATCATACTTATTTTTGTCTTGCGGTCAGACGGAACAGATATTAGCTGTAGAAAAAACTTATTTTCATTATGTCCTTTAAGCTTTTTAGAAATATCTTTTATATAATCTCTATACCATATCAGAAGTAAAAATGTTGTAATTACCAGAACTACCAGTGAAACGGGTAATGCATTTATTAAAAAATCTTCAAATGAGAGTTTTCCTCTTGCTGCAATCAATACACCAATCGGATTTCCGAGCACTGTCTGGGCAGAACCGATATTGGTTGCAAATACTGAAGAAATTAACAGAGGAACAGGGTTAACATCAAGAAAATCAGATATTTCAAGTATAACCGTAACCATTGTTATAATTGATGTCACTTCATCCATTAAACCGGACAGCAATGAGGAAATAAACATAAGAATTATGAACAATTTCCTCCCGGTAAGGTTTTTTACCCGCAACACCCTGCTTATCAGCCACATAAAAAAACCTGCTTCTTTCAACATAGATATTACAATCATCATCCCAATCAGAAACAGTATAACGTCTAATGAAGCGAACTTAATAAAATTTTCTAAATCTATAACTTTTGCCAACAACAAGATACCACTGCCAACAAACACAAAACTCAACCTGAATTCCCAGAAAAACAGTGTCCCTAAAATTGATGCAGAGAAAATTGAAATTGCAATTGATTGTTTGGGGTTCAGCCCAATTTCATAACCGAGTAAACCTACAAACAAAGAAATCAACATTAACAATAAAACTTTGACTTTCATAAATTACACCTATTAAAATACATAAGGGATATATTTTAACAAAATATATCCCTTAAATTATTCAGTAATGAAATCAGGCGATAGTTATATCCTTGCTGAGATAAACATCCTGTACTACGCTAAAAAGTTCCACGCCTTCTTTCATCGGCTTCTGGAAAGCCTTTCTCCCTGAAATGAGCCCGGTACCACCTGCTCTTTTGTTAATTACAGCGGTCCTGGCAGCCTGTGCGAGGTCATCTTTTCCTGAAGCCCCTCCGGAATTAATCAGCGGAACTCTGCCCATATAGCAGTTTATAACCTGATACCGTGTCAGGTCTATCGGATGGTTTGAAGTCAGTTTTTCATATACAAAAGGATGAGTTTTACCAAATTTCAGTACATTAAAACCGCCGTTACATTCCGGCTGTTTTTGTTTGACAATATCTGCCTCTATTGTTACCCCAAGATAATTTGCCTGTCCGGTTAAATCAGCAGCAGTATGATAATCAACACCATCTTTCTTAAAATTTGAATTTCTCAAATAAGTCCACAGGACTGTAAACATACCCATATCGTGTGCTTCCTCAAAAGATTGTGTAATTTCTTCTATCTGCCTGGAGGATTCATCCGAACCGTAATAAATTGTTGCGCCGACGGCTACTGCACCCATATTAAATGCCTGCCTGACAGAAGCAAACATCCTCTGGTCATACTTATTCGGATATGTTAGGAATTCATTATGATTAATTTTTACAATGAAAGGTATCTTGTGTGCATATTTCCTTGAAACGATTCCCAGGATACCAAGTGTTGAGGCAACGGCATTGCAGCCGCCTTCAATAGCAAGTTTGACTATATTTTCCGGGTCAAAATAAATCGGGTTAGGTGCAAAAGAAGCACCTGCCGAATGTTCAATCCCCTGGTCAACAGGAAGAATTGAAAGGTATCCGGTAGAGGCCAATCTGCCGTGATTAAAAACCGACTGCAGGTTTCTTAAAACATTGCTCGGTCTGTCAGAATTTGTTAAAATTCTATCTACGAAATCTGGTCCGGGTAAATGCAGGTCTTCTTTTGATACTGTTTTACATTTATGTTCCAGTAAATCCTTGGCATCATTTCCCAAAAGTTTTAAAATCTTGTCCGACATAGTTCTCTCTCCTCCTTCATATAAATTTTTTAGTTACTAATTATAATATATAAAAAAATAATTATCAAATCCGGACAGATATATTCCTCTCCATAAGGTATTCCTTTGCCTGTCGGACTGTGTATTCTTTATAATGGAACAATGATGCCACCAATACTGCATCAGCATTACCTTTAACTATTGCCTCGTATAAATGCTCAAGTTTTCCCGCACCGCCTGAAGCAATAACGGGTATACCGACTGAATCAGAAATTTTTCTTGTAAGTTCAATGTCATAACCAAGTTTTGTTCCGTCACAGTCCATTGAAGTCAACAGAATCTCGCCCGCGCCACGTTGTTCGCATTCCTTTGCCCATTTTACCGCATCGAGTTCTGTCGGTGTCCTGCCCCCGTTTATATATACTTTCCATTTATTATTGTCTATACGTTTTGCATCTATCGCTACAACAATACACTGGCTGCCAAACATCTCTGAAGACTTGTTTATCAAATCAGGATTTTTCACTGCGGATGTATTTATTGAAACCTTGTCGGCTCCGCTGTTTAACAATTCTCTTATGTCATCGTTAGTTCGTATCCCACCGCCTACGGTAAAAGGAATAAAGATTTGTTCGGCAACCCTTTTCACTACGTCCACCATAATTTTCCTTTTATCCGAGGAAGCGGTTATATCAAGGAATACAAGTTCGTCTGCCTGCTCTTTATCATAAATCCTGGCATTCTCCGCCGGGTCGCCGGCATCTTTCAAATTTACAAAATTTATGCCCTTAACAACCCTGCCGTCTTTAACATCAAGACATGGTATTATTCTTTTTGCAAGCATAGATAAAATTATTAATTAACTTCAGTCCGACACTCTGACTTTTTTCTGGATGAAATTGCACTCCGTATATATTGTCTCCAGCAATTGCTGAAGCAAACTTAATACCATACTCTGTCTCTCCAACAATTATTGATTTATCCAGGGGACCCACATAATAAGAATGAACAAAATAAAAAAATGATTCATCAGGAATGTCTTCAAACAGATTGTTTCTGGATTTTTTCCTGACGGTATTCCAACCCATATGAGGCACTTTCAGACTGTGCTTGAATCTTTTTACTTTTCCTTTCAATATGCCAAGCCCCGACGTATTGCCTTCCTCGCTTTTCTCAAAAAGCACCTGCATACCAAGACATATGCCCAAAAACGGCTTTTTTGATTTAATTTCGCTTACGATTGTGTCAACAAGATTAAGTTTTCTTAAATTGTCCATTGCTGATTTAAAAGAACCCACACCGGGTAAAATAATGGCATCGGAGTTTTTTATATCGTCAATATTATCGCTGATTTTTACCTGTTGATTCATTGACGCCAATGCTTTTTCAACATTGCGCAGGTTACCCATTCCATAATTAATTATTATAATCATAGTCAAGAAAAATCCTGAAGGATAAAACCCTAAAGGGTAAATTCCAGGGATTAAGGGTTTACCCTTTTATAATTTAAATTCCTGGAATTAAGGGTTTACCCTTTTATAATTTAAATTCCTGGAATTAAGGGTTTACCCTTTTATAATTTCCTGTATACGCTAAAATAATTATAACTCACTGAAGAGTTCAGTGACATAGATACAAACAATTCGTTATTATATCATAAAATTAAATTAGATTGCAAACTTTATTTGTCGGCACCCCTAACGTTTGACAATACAGGTGTGATTTTATACACTTATGGGTAATGATTTTTCTATGAAAATTACGGAAATATTTTTTTCTTATCAGGGCGAAGGCATCTATCTTGGAATGCCACAGGTTTTTATAAGGTTTGCGGGGTGCAACCTGCGGTGCAGGTATTGCGATACCGTGGAAAGCCAGAATGCTGACGAAGGAATGAAATTGACAACCGATGAGGTTATTGATGAAATTTACTCTGTGCTAAAAACTTCCACGCCTTCAAAGAAAGTTAAATATGTTTCTTTGACAGGAGGCGAGCCCCTGCTTCAGACAAATTTCCTTCTGGATTTAATACCAAAACTGAAAAGAAACAGACTGAAGATATATTTAGAGACAAACGGAACACTGCCGGACAAACTAAAAAAGGTTATAGATTTAGTTGATATCGTTGCAATGGATATAAAATTGCCGTCAGATTGTAAGAGAAATTTCTGGCAGGGACACAGACAGTTTCTAAAGATATCCAGTGAAAAGAAGGTTTTTATTAAGTTAGTTCTGACTAAAAACACAGAGAATAAAGAAGTCTATAAATCTATCAATCTGATAAAAAGTATTGATAGGAATATACCGTTAGTTCTTCAGCCTGTGACAGCGAACGTTAATAGCAGGGCTAAACCGGAAAACATATTTAGATGGTTTTCTTATGCTCAGCAGAACCTTAAAAGTGTATTTTTGACACCGCAGATGCAAAAATACTGGCAAATTAGATAAGGAAATGACAAAGAATATTTTTATTACAGCTAAACCCGGAATTGGTAAAACGACTTTGATAAGAGAAATAACCCTGCCATACCTGGAACGTATTGGCGGTTTTTATACTGAAGAAATCAGAGAGAAGAATAAAAGGAAGGGGTTTGTATTAAAAACGTTCTCAGGGCAGGAAGGTATAATGGCGCTCAAGGGATTCCGGAGTGAACATAAACTCAATAAATACGGTATTGACATGAAAGTCATTGAGGGGATAGGTGTTAACTCCCTGCTGGAGGCGGTTGAAAAAAAAGATATAGTCGTTATTGATGAAATAGGCACAATGGAATGTATATCACAGTTATTTAATGAAAGTGTTGTTAAATGCCTGAACTCTGAAAAGAGAATTCTGGCAACAATACGGTATAATTCCCAGCCGTTCAGTGATGAAATAAAAAAAATGAGTAATACGAAGACACTGGTCCTTACGAGAGAAAATTATCCTGATATAAAAACGGAATTACAGAAATGGTTAGGGAAATAGGACCCACCTCATTTAATTTGATTTACATCAGTTCCGATAAAATTTTGACTACTTGACAATCCAGGTGTAATTTTATACACTTATAGGTGTAACTAATTACACCACGCCCTTTATAAAAGGAATTAAAATATGATTCCACTGACTTCCAAGGTTACTAAAACTCTTTTGAGCTATTTCTTTCTTCATGATAATGATAGTTTATATGCGAATGAAATGACAAGAAAATTTGACATAGATAAACGAAACCTGGTTAAAAAATTAAAAGAACTTGAACAGGAAACATTATTTAAAACTGAAAAAAAAGGAAATGGAATATACTATTCTGTTAACAAAAAACATCCTCTTTTCCAAGAATATAGAAAAATTGTACTTAAAACATATGGCATAGAAAATCAGCTAAGAGAAATATTACAGCGTATTACTGGAATTGATGAAGCATATATTATAGGTTCATATGTTAAGGATAAAATGGATGTTCACAGTGACATAGATGTTCTTGTAATAGGAGATGTCAGTATAGTTGAATTACATAAAAAAATATCAGATTTACAGAAAAACATAAGCAGAGAAATCAATGTAATCAATATGGATAAAAAAGAGATGGAAAAAAAGAAAAAAGAAAAAGACTCTTTCGTTAAACAGGTATTCAGAGATAAAAAAATCAGAATTATATGAATGAAAATGATAGTTTCAGGAAATTTCAATTTACCACACACCAGATAAAATCATATCTTAATAATGCCTTCAGGGACCTAAGAATTGCTAAAGAAAGTTCAATAAAAGAAGTAAAGTTTAGTTTTTCATATAATGCTCTGTTAAAATCAGGGATTGCTTTAATATCTGGAGTGAAGGGTATGAAAGTTCGCAGTGTTCCGGGACATCATATAGCCATTTTAAAAACAATGAGTGAAATATTAAAAGATGACTCAATTTTTGCTGTGGGCAATGCTATGAGAATGAAAAGGAACACTGATTTATATTCAGGTGGTATTTTTATCTCAGAAAAAGAAACCAATGATTATTATAACTTTGTAGAAGAAACGTTTAAAAAGATAAAAAATATTCTTTCAACAAAAAGACAAAAATAGGACAACACATCCTAATTTATCGGAGCTCCACTTAAAAAAAGAAGTAAAAATAAATATTCTAATGATGATCTGTTTGCAGAAATGGAAAGAATTTGGAATTTAGTTGGACATAGACCTTCACGAATTGAATGGGAAATATCACAAGCCCAAATAAGTCTCAACACATACAAAAAAAGATTTGGTAGTTGGGTAAAAGCATGTTTGAAATTTATTGAATATAAAATGGGTTAGGTTAAAAGTTATTCAAAGAGATGGTTTTAGATGTGTTGTGTGTGGCAAAAGCCCAGCAATTACTACAGGAGTAGTGTTACATATTGACCATAAATTACCTATAGCAAAAGGTGGAACAACATCATTTGAGAATTTACAGACTTTATGTAGAGAATGCAATCTAGGTAAAAGCGACAAAACATTGTAAGAAAAAGATGATGGGGGGAAGACGGGAGTCAACAGTAACAATGAGTTTGATAGTATTAATGAGTGATTTTGGGGTGGAAGATAATTATGTCGGGGTTATGAAAGGAGTTATGAAAAACATTAACCCGGATGCGGATATTATTGACTTAAATCATAACATTGAACCACAGAACATAAAACAGGCGGGATTTTGTCTTTCCGGTTCGTATAAGTTTTTTCCAAAAGGGACAATATTTGTATGTGTTGTTGACCCCGGAGTCGGCTCTGAGAGAAAAATCATACTGCTCAAGACAAAGAAACATTACTTTATAGCGCCTGATAATGGTATTATCAGCGATGTGGTGAAAAATGAAAAAGTAGAAAAGATTACATGGGTAAATAACGGGAAATATTTCTTAACTCCTGTGAGTAATACTTTTCACAGCAGAGACATATTTTCGCCGGTGAGCGGATGGCTGTCGCTTGGCACTGATATAAATAAATTCGGTCCTGCAATCACAATAGAGAATATTGTAAAAATTAGGTATAATAAACCTTACAGGAGAGAAAATATATGTTAAAAAAAATTAAGACCATACATATGGTTGGTATAGGCGGTTCCGGGATGTCGGGCATTGCGGAAGTTTTACTGAATTTAGGGTATAAGGTAACAGGTTCTGATTTAAAACACAGCGATGTTACGAATAGGCTGGAAGAACTCGGAGCAGAGATATACTATGGACATAAAAGTGAAAATGTCGGTAAGGTGGATGTAGTGGTGATTTCAAGTGCCGTAAGCGAGAGTAACCCGGAAGTATTAAAGGCGCATAAAAATGCAATACCCGTTATACCCCGCGCTGAAATGCTTGCCGAACTCGCCAGGATGAAATACACAATTACAATTGCAGGGACACACGGTAAGACCACCACCACTTCAATGGTAGCACTGGTACTGCAGGTAGGCGGGTTAGACCCTACGGTAATCATTGGGGGCAGGCTGAAGAATTTTAGTTCAGGTGCGAAACTCGGTAAAGGCGACTTTATGGTGGCTGAAGCTGACGAATCAGACGGTTCTTTCCTGAAATTGTCACCGACAATTGCTGTTGTGACAAATATTGACGATGACCACCTTGACCATTACGGAAAAATGGAAGTATTGAATCAGGCATTTGTTGACCATGTTAATAAAGTGCCGTTTTACGGTTGTTCAATATTGTGCGGAGACGACAGCGGTGTGCAGTCAATACTCGGGAAAATCCAGAGACAGTATTATACTTACGGGCTGGATTCAAAAACAAATATTACAGCCCGGAATATAGTCAGGACTGATAGCGGTTATAAATTTAATATCGTATATAACAATAAAAACATCGGGCAGATAAAACTTAATGTTTCAGGCAGACATAATATACAAAATGCGCTGGCAGCAGTATGCTGCGGTATTGAATTGGACATACCTTTTGAAAAAATAAAAAATGCGCTGGAAGAATTCAGCGGTGTCAGCAGGAGGTTGGAATTTAAGGGTGAAACTAAAGGGATAATTTTTCTTGATGATTACGGGCACCATCCGACCGAGATAATATCTACGCTGAAAGCCGTGCGGGAGAAATATCCTGAAAGAAAATCCATTGTTATATTCCAGCCTCACAGGTTTACCCGGACGAAAATATTACACAAGAAGTTTGGTCCTGCATTTAAGGATGCGGATATGGTGAAACTTATGGAAATTTATCCTGCGGGTGAGAAAAGTATTTCCGGAATTTCTTCTAAATTAATATTGAAAGAAATTTTGAAATACAATAAAAACGCATCAATCTTTAATCCCGCCAAAGAACTTGAGAAATTCGCAATGGACTTAAAACCCAACACCGTTGTGCTGACTTTAGGTGCAGGTGATGTGTGGAAATTAGATGAGAAAATAATTGAGTATTTATGAAAGAAACAATCGGACAGAAACTGCAAAAACTTAACATAAAAGCAAAGTTTCAGGAACCCCTGTCAAAATATACCACTTTGAGGATAGGCGGACCTGCTGAATATTATATTGAGGTGCGGACAGTTGACCAGTTCAGAGAAACAATGGAAATTGCTAAAGAAAATAATGTTTCAGTTTTCATATTAGGGTGGGGTTCTAATCTTCTTGTTGCTGATGAAGTATTTGAAGGTTTTGTTGTCCGGCTCAAGGGTGATTTTGAAAAAATGGTGTTTGAAGACTCCGTCGATGAATGTATTGTTACTGCAGGTGCCGGAGTGAGACTCCCGTTCCTGTTGAATCGTTCCATAAACGACGGGTATTCAGGGTTTGAGCCATTAGCAGGTATCCCCGGGACAGTCGGTGGAGCATTGGTAATTAACGCTGGTGGGAAATGGGGGACAATATCTGATTGTGTTATTGATGTGAAGGTTAGCGATTTTTCCGGAGACATTAAGGTATTAAGGAAAAAAGATATAACTTTTGGATACAGGACTTCAAGCCTTGAAGGACTGATAATGCTTGAAGCGAAATTCAGGATAAATAAGTCATCTAAAGATAAAGTATTGAAGAAAGTTACTGGTTATCTTAAAAAGCGTGCCGAAACACAGCCTATAGGAACATACAATGCCGGGTCAATATTTAAAAATCCCGGGAAGAAAAGCGCAGCAAAACTTATTGATGAATGCGGTCTTAAAGGTCTGAAAATCGGCGGTGTCCAGGTGAGTGAAAAACATGCGAATTTCATTGTTAATAACGGCAAGGGGACTGCTGATGACGTTCATAAACTTATCTCTGAAATAAAGAATAAAGTGAAGGAAAAATTCGGCATATCACTTGAACTTGAAATAAAACTCATTAAATAGCATTAAATAGGCATTAAATAGGGACAGCGACCATTTAATTTATGGGGTTATATAGTTCTTTCGCATATCAGAAATACATTTTATTGCATTCACTTCATAAAATGTATTTCCTGTAGTGGTCGCATTGCTATTGGCTTTTTACAAAAAATGGAGAAGATCCTAATATTTTTACAAGATTTTAGAAAGATTGACTTTTGTTTTGATGGTGATTTGTGGAAAGATGGAGTAATCAAAATATGAAAAGGGCTTTTGTGCTGCTTTTTATTTCATTCTTTGTACTCACCTGTTTTCAATCTTCGTATCTTTTTGCCAATCAAAAGAATACTCGTAAAAGAGTTGAAAAACGGGCAAACACAGCAGCAGTGTTTTCTGGTTTAATACCAGGGCTCGGTCAAGTCTATAATAGAGAGTATGGGAAAGGTTGTCTTCTATTTGCTGGTACATCTCTTGGGCTTTATTTATGGGTAATGGGATCTCCGGGAGGCGTGGGATTTTTAGGAGGTATACTGACTGTAACATGTTATTACGTAGGCATCCATGATGCTTACGAGAATGGACGTAGAATTGGCAGAGAAGAAGTTTTACTGGAATAAAAAGATATTAGATTATGATAGGTTTAGTGTTTTTTACAGTAATCATTTTGAGCTAAACAGTGTGGATTTTGAAAATTTTTAGAAACGGATGGGTATAGGGGCAGGGTTGAAATTTTATAATCGTGTGTATGATTTACAACAATTGATGTAATATTTACAACAATATTTGGGGGTAGGTCTTGAAATTTGAAAAAACTATCACCGGGATTTGAAAGAAAGGAAGATAAACGATGAAAGCAATAATTCCTCAAGAGATAATAGAGAAAAAGATTTTTATGATTCATGGACAGAAGGTTATGATAGACAAAGATTTAGCGTATCTTTATCAGGTAAAACCCATTGCTTTGAGGCAACAGGTAAAAAGAAATAAGGAAAGATTTCCTGATGATTTTATGTTTCAACTTACAAAAAAAGAAGTAGAAATTTTGGTATCACAAAATGTGATACCTTCCAGGAGAAGTCTTGGCGGATATATGCCGTATGCATTTACTGAACAAGGGGTTGCTATGTTATCTGGTGTTTTACATAGTAAAAGGGCAATTCAGGTAAATATTGCTGTAATGCGTGCATTTGTAAAACTCAGACAGATTCTTTCAACACATAAAAAACTTGCATATAAATTAAATGAACTTGAAAAAAAGATTCAAAAACACGATATAGAAATAAAATCAATTTTTGAAGCAATACGACAATTGATGGCTCCGCCTCAAAAACCAAAGCATAAGATTGGATTTCGTGTTTAGTAACAGTATTTATATGGCTAAAATGAATTTAAAAAATAAAAGAATCGGGGTGCTTTACGGCGGGTGGTCTGCCGAGAGAGAAATAAGCATAAAGAGCGGGCTTAATGTCATTGCCATACTCAAGGAAGCAGGATATAATGCTGTGCCGATAGATATCGGCAGGAATTTTATACAGAAGATAAAGAGAGCAAAGATTGATATTGCATTCATTGCTCTGCACGGACCTTTTGGTGAAGACGGGACAATCCAGGCGATTCTGGAGAAACTGAAAATTCCATATACGGGTTCAGGTATCCTGGCAAGTGCACTGGCAATAAACAAGATTCTTACGAAGAAAATACTGCAGTGGTACAAATTACCCACACCTGAATGGGAACCAGTAACAAAATCAGCGATAAATAGTTTTAGCCTTAAATTGAAATACCCTGTTGTAGTGAAACCGTCCAGACAGGGTTCAACAATAGGTATAAGTATTGTGAATTCTAAAGACAGGTTGGAGTCAGCTTTAAGAAAGGCGTTCAGGTACGATAAGCAGTTGCTAATTGAAAAATATATCTCTGGCAGGGAGTTGACTGTTGGAATACTTAACGGCAAAGCATTACCCGTAGTTGAAATTCTGCCGACAATAAGCAAGTTCTACGATTACTCAGCCAAGTATATTGTCGGAGGGTCAAAACATATTGTCCCTGCACAGTTGCCTAAAAAGATTTATAAGTCTGCCCAGAGAGTTGCTGAACAGGCATTTAAGGTAATTGGATGCACTGCTGTTGCACGCGTTGATTTGATGTTAGGTAACAATGGGAAGATATGTATTCTTGAGATTAATACTATTCCTGGTATGACCGAAACTTCACTTTTACCTGAAGCAGGAAAAGCAGATGGTATAAGTCCCCGGGATTTAATTTTAAAAATAACAGAGAGTTCGCTAAAAGCAAGATAGATGAGAAGAATAAAAAAAATAAAATACAAACGTTACGCCGGCGGACGCACCAGGTGGAAACATCATTTTAAAACAAGACCGAAAGTACAAAAAAAAAGATTTTTCAAATTTAAAAAAGTATTCTCCTTCCTGTTCTTAATTATTGTTGTTGGCGGAACCGCGTTTTTTATCGGCAAAAAAGCATACTGGTTTTGTTTCTCTTCACCGACATTTCACATTAAAAAAATAGATGTTTCCGGACTTCAGACAATATCCAGCCAGCAGTTTATGGATGTTCTGCCTGTAAAGATAAACGATAGTCTGATAAAAACATATTTCATTAACTTTTCCAGGGAACTGAAGCAATTGTTCCCGGAGATAAAATCAATAAGAATAAAACATGGGTTACCTGACCATCTTATACTTGAAATAACCGAAAGGAAACCGGTCGCATGTTTGAGAAGCAAAGGTAAGCTGTATGCGGTTGATGGAGAAAATGTTTTGTTTTCCTTGAAAGTCAGTTCCGCAACTCTGCCAGAAATAATTGACTCTGGTTTTTGCAATGTTACCGAGAATAGTGTTTTAAGAAATGATATCGTATGCCTGCTTGGGTATTCGCAAAAAAATTATGAGCCACTTTACAAACAAATCCTAAAGTTGTATTATAAGAGTAACAACGAAATCATAATTCTAAACAGGAGCGATATGGTTATTCAATGGGGAAAATACAGAGAGAATGAAGTTGGGAAAAAACTTAAGTACTTAAATATTGTATTAGACGATGTAGGAAAGAAATATTCAAAAGTGGTTTATATTGATTTGAAGCTTTTTGAAAGAGGCAGAATTATTCTAAAACCCGTACTATAGGGGGAAACAATGGCTATTAAAGAAGAAATTGTTTGTGGTCTGGATATTGGTTCAAGCCAGATTGTCTGTGTATTAGGAAAGTACGACACCAACCGTAACACAATAGAAATAATTGCAAGCGGAAGGAATTCATGTAAGGGTGTAAAGGGTGGCGTTGTCGTAAGTATTCATGAGACAGCGTATTCAATAAAATCCGCAATTGAAGAGGCAGAGGAACAGACTGATGAAGTGGTAAACAAAGTATACTTAGGTATCCGCGGGGAACACATTGAGACACTCAATAACCGCGGGGTGGTGAGCATATCACGCACAGATAAAGAAATTACTGCTGACGATGTAGAGCAGGCTATTGATAATGCTAAGGCGATACAGATATCCCCCGATAGAGACATAATAGATACTATACCGCAGGAATTTTCGCTTGACAGGCAGAAGGGTGTTCCTAATCCCATAGGGATGGACGGACATTATCTGGAAGTATATGTTCATATAGTGACCGCGGGTATGAATCATCTGACCAATATTTATAAGTCGGTTTCGCAAGCAGGTTTTTCTGTAGTTGAACCTATCTATGGAATAATGGCATTGGGCGATATTGTCGTTCTGGATGAGGAAAAGGATGTGGGATGTTTATTGATAGATTTTGGCGGTCAAACAACAGGAATGGCAATTTATTCAGAAGGCAGTATAAGATTTAGTAGAGAAATATCTTGCGGGAGTGACTTGATTACAAGAGATATCGCACATGCTCTCCATACTTCACTTGCACAGGCACAGCTTGTTAAAGAAAAATACGGTGTTACGATACCGAACCTGGTTAAAGAGGATAAAGAGATAGAGTTTATAGGAGTTGATGGTCATAATGTACATAAAACAACCCGGAAAAGATTAGCGGATATAATCGCTCCACGACTTGAAGAAATATCTGAAAGAATAAATGATGAAATACAAAACTCAACCTATGCAGATGCAATAGTTCCGGGTGGTATAATACTTACCGGTGGAGGTGCAAAACTACAAAATTGTGCGGAGGCTTTTGAGCGCGTAATTGGTATCTCAACAAGAATGGGATTACCCCAGAACATAATGGGGTCAAACGAAATAATTTCTAATCCCGTATATGCTACTGCAATAGGAGTATTGAGATATCGGCCACATCCTGAAACGTCGCGTATAAAAAGGATTATGAAAAGGATACCGCTCTGGAAAAGAGTGAGAGATTTATTTTGAGGATGAATTATGACATTAAGATTAAAATTCAGTGAGGATTTTCAGGAGCAGCCAGTAAAAATAAAAGTTATTGGTATAGGCGGGGGCGGTGGTAATGCGGTTAACAGAATGATACAGGGCGGTATAAAGAATGTTGAAATGGTTGCCGTCAATACAGACACTCAGGTTTTACGCAGGTCACTCGCACCTGTAAGGATACAAATCGGTCCCCAACTGACGAAAGGACATGGTGTAGGCGGTAATCCATCGCTTGGCAGACAGGCAGCAGAGGAGAGCAGGAAACAAATAGAGGGTGAACTTGTAGGCGCCGATATGATATTTGTAACTGCAGGCATGGGTGGTGGTACAGGCACAGGTGCTGCACCGGTAGTAGCAGAAATATCACATAAATTAGGCATACTTACAGTCGGTGTTGTAACAAAACCGTTTGAATTTGAAGGAAGGATTAGAACAGACCAGGCGGAAGAAGGGATTAAGAATTTAAAATCAGTAACAGACACTTTGCTTATTATTCCAAATGACAGAATATTCAGTATAGTTGATAAATCAACTTTGTATGATGAGGCATTTCGTAAAGTGGATGATGTTTTAAAACAGGCAATACAGGCTATAACTGATGTTATTACTTCCACAGGTGATATAAATGTTGATTTTGCTGACGTTCGCGGGATAATGACAAATGCAGAAGAAACATTGATGGGTGTAGGTATAAGTGAGGGTCCAAACCGGACTATGGAAGCTGTTCGCAGTGCTATAAGTTCTCCTCTTTTAGAGGATGTAACCATTGAGGGTGCGAAGGGTATTCTTGTAAATGTTACTTCTGGCGGAGATTTTACAATTGAAGAGATGCGTGAACCTATGAATATGATACATAACCGTATAAACAGAGATGCGCATGTGTTGTTTGGACATGTAACAGATGAAAAAATGCAGAAGAGAGTAAAAGTAACGGTTATTGCTACCGGTTTTCCGCAGAGGAAGAAACCCCCTACCGTAGCCAAACCCAGAATTCATTCACACCATGTTGCTCCAACGGATATTTTAAAACCGGCATATCTGAGATATAAACCCAGAAAACTGGTGTAATCTGTCTTATCTTATTTGAACGGAGGAGGCAGGATTCGAACCTGCGGTCCCGATTGCTCAGGACAACGGTTTTCGAGACCGCCGCTTTAGACCACTCAGCCACTCCTCCCTGTAATTTTGGGGACACATCACTTAATTATTCTTCTCTGGCTTTATGCTTGCAATTTTTCCATCTAATTAAGTGATGTGTCCCCAAAATTATCTGTAATCTTCGCCTATTATGACGGTAATATCTATCAACCTGCGTGTGTCAAAACGCGTAAAAATCTCCTCTGTTTGTAATGTCCCTGCAATTTTCTGTGCAGCACGGATATCACCTACCCTGTCTATAACAATAGTCTTTTTTTGTATTGTATTGTAGTTACCCCATTTAACCACATCAAAGCCTTTAATTCTCAAGAGCCTTGTGACTTCCAATGCAGCTCCTGAATGTTGTGATGCATTATATACTTCAACAGTAACCTGTCCTGTCTTTGGCAGTTCAATATCGGGTCCATAGATTAAATCTACTGTATGTTTTATTTCATCTTTGTTGGCTATCCAATAACCGCGCCGGCTTTCACCCGGAAGAAGTGCCATTCGGACATTTTCAATATTTATAGATTTGGTTTCCAGCAATAGATTCAGCATGTCCCATAGCGTTAGGTTTGTGTGAATATTTTCAAGCATAATCTTTATAATGATTGGCACCCGGGCAATAATAACCGGGTTGGTCAGGCTTTTTACCAGGGGCCTTAAAAATTGCTGCTGGCGATAAATCCTTCCAATATCTCCTGCGGATGTTCTGTATCTGACATATTCAAGTGAATTTTTTCCATTGAGGATATACATCCCTGTAGAGAAATGTATGTGTAAATTGCCAGCATTGTCATCGTAATGCATGGGTTCATCAATTTCAATCTTCACACCGCCTATTAAATCTATTAATTTCTGGAAAGCATCATAATCAATCTGTAAATATTGGTTAATACAGACCCTGTTATCCAGCAATACGGAAACTTCTTTGCATAGAGCATTTAATGCAGCATCGTAATTTTTTTCTTTACGGTAATAGTACGCATAAATCTGGTTTACCCGGTTAATATTTATTCCCGGTAAATCAATTTCTGTATCGCGTGGAATAGATATTATATTAACAAAATATTTTTTTGGATTATAACTCAGGAATATTATAGTATCGGTATGCCGTGAATAGTCAACAATGTCAGTGCCAACAACAAGCAGGTTTATGTTCTCCCCGCGTCTTATAGAATTACAAATTTCACTCTTTGAAGATAGGTATACAGCAAGTAATATAAATACTCCTGTGCTGATGAGGATTATATGTCTTGGCTTAATTTTATGCATTGTTATCCGTATAAACCCTTGTTTAATATATATTCTTCAACTTTTTGAGGTAATAAATATCTTACTGATTTACCCTCTTTTATGTACTTGCGAAGCATAGTTGAAGAGATATCAAGCAAGGGGGATTTAAAGATTGTTACTCGATTTGTCATAGATACAGGACGGGTCACATTGACGCCCGGTCTTATCCCTACCAAAAATTTACACATATCCAGTAATTGCCTGCTTTTTTCCCAGGTGTTAAATGTCAGGAATAAGTCTATGCCCATCAGAAAAAAGAGTTCATCTCCGGGATATTTTTGTTTAAAATATTCAATTGTCTGGTATGTATAGCTTTTGCCTGATTTTTTTAGTTCGTAATCACTTACGGTAAAATGCGGATTATCCCTGATTGCAAGTTTCACCATTTCAAGCCTGTGAATTTTATGCGCGGAGGCAGGACATTTATGGGGAGGTTTCCCTGAAGGGACAAATATAACCCTGTCAAGTTTGAATTTTTCATAGGCACTCTCAGCTAAACTCATGTGACCATAGTGTATGGGGTCAAATGCCCCGCCAAATAATGCTATCTTCACTTAAAAATCCTTTTCAATCCCCCTTTTACTCCCCCTTTACCGAAGTAGGTTCCGTAGGAATCAAAGGGGGTATGGGGGATTTTTATAATTATATTCTTATTTCCCCTGTGCCGTAGACAACATATTTTGTCGTGGTAAGTTCTTTAAGTCCCATTGTTCCCCTTGCATGAAGTTTTTGTGTGGAGATACCTATTTCCGAGCCCAAACCGAACACACCGCCGTCATGCAATCTTGTTGAAGCATTGTGAAATACAGCAGATGAATCCACTTCAGTTAAGAATTTTTCTGCAGATTTTTTGTCTTCTGTTATTATTGAATCAGTGTGCCCCGAACCATATTCGTTTATGTGTTCAATCGCCCTGTCAATTGAATCAACAATTTTTACTGACAGTATCAAATCTAAATATTCTGTTGACCAGTCTTCTTTCTTTGCCTTTTTAATATCGGTTAAAATTTTCAATGTCTTTGGACAGCCCCGCAGTTCAACATTTGCTTTTTTGTAATCTTCGGCAAGTGCAGGCAGAATTTTATCTGCAATATCCTTATGGACAAGTAAGGTTTCCATGGCATTGCATACACCGGGACGCTGGACTTTTGCGTTGAAGGCAATTTTTATTGCCATATCAATGTCAGCGGACTTATCAATGTATGTATGACATAGCCCTTTTCCATGAGAGAGTACCGGGACTACTGATTTTTCGCGAATCTGTCTTATCATTTTTTCTCCGCCGCGCGGTATAACAAGGTCAATAAAATTGTCCAGTTTAATAATTTCATATATGCTCAAGCGGTCAGGTGTGTCTATGAACTGGACAACGCCTTCAGGCATACCTTTAATGCTTTTTAATGCCCCGGAGATTATTTCTACCAGTATGCGGTTAGAATTTATTGACTCGCTCCCGCCACGCAGTATAACCGCATTACCCGATTTTAAACACAGTGCCGTTGAGTCAACGGTTACGTTCGGCCGGGACTCATATATTATGGCAATTACACCAAGCGGTACGCGGGTTTTTTTAATTAAAAAACCTGAAGGAGAGTTCCATTCGGAAATAATTTCTCCAACCGGGTCAGGGAGTTCAGCAATGTCAAGAACACTCTTAGCCATTTCCTTAATGCGTTTTTCATTCAACATGAGTCTGTCAATCAATGCTGACGATAAATTTTTCCCGGTAGTTTTTTTTATGTCAATCTTATTCTGTGAAATGATTTTATCGGTATTTTTCTCTATTTCTTCAACTATAGAAACCAGAGCCCTGTTTTTTATTTCAGTTGATAAACTTGCCAACTTCCTGCTTGAGGTTTTTGCAATTTTTGCTTTTTTGGTTATTGGATTTGTCATCTTTTAGATTCCTTTATATAATTCAGCAATCCGCCTGCTGATATTATCTCTTTTTCCCTCTGCGTGAGCGAATACTGTAACTTAATCGCCAGATTTTTGTCCTCGTTAGATACTTTCAGAGCGGAACTCTGTTTTAAGGTTTCGTATATATTTTCTATCCTTAAAACATCCCCGATGTCAAAAACTTTATAATCATCAGAGTTCTTGAATGTAAGCGGCAATATACCGAAATTTATAAGGTTAGCCCTGTGTATCCTTGCGAATGATTTGGCGATTATAACTCCTATACCTAAATACCTTAAGACAATCGCAGCGTGTTCCCTGCTTGAACCCTGTCCATAATTTTCGCCAGATAAAACAAAAACACCGCCGGTGGTTTTTATTCTCTTTACAAATTCAGGGTCTATTCTGTAAAAAGTATATTCAGCGATTGCGGGGACGTTTGACCTCAGGGGTAAAATTTTTGCTCCTGCAGGCAGTATATCGTCAGTAGAAATATTATCGCCAAGTTTTATTGTGATTTGTCCGGAAATTTCATCCGGCAGCGGTTTAAGTTCCGGCAGTGGTTTTATATTGGGTCCGCGGACAATTTCCGCTTTGCGTCTGTCTTTAATATTTGAAGGATAGATAAATTTCGTTACATTGCTGAATTTTTCCGGCACTTTTATTATCGGTGCCTTACTGAATTTCCTGGGGTCGGTGATTTTCCCGTTTATTGCACTGACGACAGCAACTTCAGGACTACACAGATATACAGAGGCATCCTTCGTGCCACTCCTGCCGGAAAAATTTCTGTTAAAAGTCCTCAGGGATACCCCGCCGCTTGGCGGCGCCTGCCCCATTCCTATGCAGGGACCGCAGGCAGATTCTAAAATTCTCGCACCTGAGTCCAGGAGACATTTCAACATACCGTTTTCTGCAATCATTGATAAAACCTGTTTTGACCCGGGAGAAATCACAAGTTCCACGTCGGGGTGGACTTTATTATCCTTGAGTATAGTTGCAACAAACATTAAATCACGGTAACTTGAATTTGTGCAGGAGCCGATACATACCTGGTCAATTTTTGTTCCCTCAATTTCCCTGACTTTCACTACATTATCAGGACTGTGCGGACAGGCAATAAGGGGTTCTAATTTTGATAAATTTATTTCAATTATGTCAGAATATTTTGCTTTTTCCCCCTCGCCAGGCACAATTTTTTTCCATGATTTTACTCTATTCTGTGATTGTAAAAATTTTTTTGTCCTTTCATCTGACGGGAAAATAGACGAGGTGAGTCCGAGTTCCGTTCCCATATTGGATATAGTTGCACGTTCAGGGACATCTAAGTTTTTAATGCCGTTTCCTGTCCATTCAAATATTTTGTTGACCCCGCCTTTAACCGAATATTTTCGTAAAAGTTCTAATATTACGTCTTTTGCACTTACCCAGGGGTTAAGTTTTTCCGAGATTACAATGTTCACAACTTCCGGCATAATAAAGTAAAAAGGTTTGCCTGCAAGTGCACTGGCTATATCCAGCCCGCCGGCGCCTATTGCGAGCATACACAGTGCACCTGCTGTCTGTGTATGGCTGTCAGAACCTAACAGGGTTTGTCCGGGCACGCCAAAATTCTCTAAATGCAACTGGTGGCATATACCATTTCCTGCCGGTGAGAAAATTATGCCGTATTTTTCCGCAATGGATTTCAGATACCTGTGGTCGTCAGGACTTTCAAAACCTGTCTGGAGAGTGTTGTGGTCAACATAGGAGACAGAAAGTTTTGTCCTGATACGGTCAATGTTCAGTGCTTCAAACTCAAGGTATGCGAGTGTACCCGTGGCGTCCTGCGTGAGTGTCTGGTCTATGTTTATTGCAATTTCCTGACCGGCGACAAGCCTCTGGCTTTTATCGGCAAGATGGGATTTTATTATTTTTTCAGTAGTATTCATTCCGATAAAATTATATCATATCGTTCACCAAAAATCAATACAACTTTTTGCCGGTTAATAGATATAATTGAGGCTGTCGAGTTCAAAATATTGCTACTATAGAACGGACAAACTCCCTAATAATTGTTTTCTATTAAATTTTGGGAGAAACCTTAAAATCGTGTAATTAACTTCATTCCTTAAATACCTTAATTTAGTTTGCTTATTTAGTAATGTCAATTTTAAATTTCTCAAAATTATATTTTTTCATCTGGGAGTTATGATATTTAATAAAATAGTTATATTTTTCAATTATCTCGGGTTCTGTTCGATGATTATTAATTTGATAATTTATTGCTTCAACTATTCGTTGAAGTACTTTATTTTTTATAACGTCACTACATTTCTTACTTCCCGTATCAAATAAAGAAATATAAATATTTAGACAGCGTATGCCTTCTAAATCGATATTTATGTAATCAGTTAATACTTCAGGAAATGTCCCATTATTTAATTTAATAATGTAATTATAAAACGTATCATCTATAATAATCCTTGGGTATTTGGCTTTATTTTCAATTTTTGCTGCGTTAGATAAAGCTTGACTGAAAATAAATTTATGGGGGTATCCGCTTGACTCCACTAACCAAAATATGTAAAATATTGGGGCATGGAAGATTACCCAAAAACATTGATAGAATTCGAGCAACGATTCACCTCTGAAGAGTCTTGTCATGAGTATATATTCAAATTGCGATGGCCTGAGGGTTTTCGATGTCTCCGTTGTGGTTACGAAAAGGTTTGGTTTAGAAGTCGCGAATTGTATCGTTGCACACACTGTAGATACGAAACCTCTATCACGGCCGGTACAATATTTCAAGATACGCGACAATCGCTCTACATTTGGTTCCGAATGATATGGTATGTGGTCAGTCAGAAAAATGGCGTTAGTGCTTTGGGGCTCCAACGAACTTTGGGATTTCAAAGGTATGAAACCATATGGATAATGCTGCATAAACTTCGTATTGCTATGGTACGTCCTGACCGGAAACGCTTGTCTAGTGTTGTGGAAGTTGATGAAACGTACGTAGGAGGGAAAAGGCCAGGAAAACGAGGTCGTGGAGCATCCGGTAAATCTCTGGTTCTTATCGCAGTTGAAGATAAAGAAAATCATTTTGGACGTATTCGCCTTCAGCGGGTGTTGAATGCATCGGGAGCAAATTTGATTCCTTTTGTAAAGGAAAACGTCGAACCCGGAAGTACTGTGCGCACTGATGATTGGAGCGGATACACAGGTTTGACTTCCGAAGGTTATCAGCATATTGTGGTATGTGAATTTGCCAATGTAGGGAAAACCTTGTTGCCCCTGGCACACAGAGTTGCTGCCCTGCTGAAGAGATGGTTGCTGGGAACCCATCAGGGAGCTGTACATAGTTCTCATCTGGATTATTATCTGGATGAGTTTACTTTTAGATTTAACCGAAGGACGTCGCGGTCGCGTGGAAAATTGTTCTATCGTCTTCTCCAGCAAGCTGTTAATGTTAAACCCGTAAAAGGACAAGACATTCGTGGTGGTCGAATCTACTCGTGAATTATTAAATATTAGATGTGGTGGAGTCAAGCGGATACCCCCATAAATTTATTGCCATGATTATCTAAATTATTTTCATAATACTGTCCTAAAGAAATACATCCTCGAAAAAAATATCCAACAAGCGAAGAAAACTTTAAAATAATCTGTGATACAGTCCAAAAATACACCAATAAAAAAACAAGCTCATCTTTTATGTCTTCTCCGTGTTCACTCTGTAAATCATCAGAAAAGTTTAGATTAGATAATGGTAATGTAATTAACATTGTATCCGAAAATATTTTTATATTGATTTTTTTATATACTTGTTTAACAGCTTTTATGAAATCAGTGCTATCAGGTCTTTTACTATAATCTTCTATTTCAGTCAATATATTTTTAAGTATCTCTTCAATGTTTTTTATTATATTACTGTCTCTATACGATTTATTAACTAATTCTATATACCCCAAAATATCAATATAAGCAACTATATAATTATCCAAAATGTTCACCTTTTTTATTGACTAATAGAGCATGATTGAAATATTTACTCATGAATATTAATGGAATTGAATATCTTCTGGATAATAACTTCAGCATTTTCAATATCTTGCGTATATATTATTTGAATTGACCACATCTCGGAATTTCTTGCAATTATAGCATTTGCAAAAGATACATTCTTATTAAAACGTAAAAAATTTCCACGCATAACAATTTCTTTAAAATTTGAATGAATAGTATTTTCAAAAGAGTAATTAACATCCTTTACACCATTTAAGGTTTTTATATTTTGTATTGACCCTAAGGCTGCATTTCTAGGCTCGGGATGTAAACTATCAATATATAAAACATAGTTAATTCCAACTTCGATGTTATTTTTTTTAAATTGAAATGATTCGGTGTTTCTAATTAAGTTCCTAACACTGTCAGGTAAATTTAAAGGTGATGTATCAGGTTTTCCAGGTAATTCAATTCTCAATCCCGAAGTACCTATTTTATAAATATTCCAATTTTTTATTGAGATTGACTTTTTGTTGAATTGTCTAATAATATCTTTTGCAATATTGGTACCAATTGTTCCCCCTACTGCTGCAATAAGTAAAATAACAAGTAAGTATTTATTTTTCATAAAAAGTCCTAATTTTCTTATATCCTCTAAATATCATTATATTATATAAACAAATATTCTGCAAATGTTATATTTAGATATACACGAAGGTTTTTGATTCTAATAATATAGGGTTTTACCGAAGATGTTTCTCATGATTTTCGGGAGTTGTTTGGATGGTTTATTCTGAGGGCAGAAACTAAATCTTTCTATGAAAAATAAGAACTTGCTGTTTTACGAAAATTACATGGCATAACATTTACCAAGTATAAGTGATATTCTGTCATAATATGTACATTTTTTCATCTTTACGTGGAACTTTTGTCACTAAAGGCATTTTTTTTATTCCTTTTTCCTTAACTAATTTCAACACATCTTTTGCTGAATTACCACTTGAAATAATTTTATTATCCAATACTGCTATCCATTCACCAGAATGTTTTTCTGCTAATTTTTTATGCTTAGATAACCACATAAGTTCATTCATTTTTCTAACCTCTTTTTGATTAATTCAGTAACAACTTTTTCTGCCTATTTTCTCTTATATTGAAGTATATCATATTTTTTCAAAAATTTCAATTTTCATTGGTGGTAAACTCGAAATTCTTGGATTTGCGTTTCTATAAATTCCGATAAGACTCGGAGTTATATTTTGGAAGACTGGATAAAACTATGAAAAACAAGAACTTGCTATTTTACAAAAATTACATGGCATAACATTTACCAAGTAAACGAAGACCCTTAGTATCTCCTTTTCTTAGCTTTTCTCTTATCTCATCGAATTTATTTGCTGTTTCTGCCTCATATAATATTTCACCGCATTTTTTGCAAACACCAGCAGTAACTTTTGTAACAGCGACATCGTTACCACCCTTAAGGAGTTTTTCTACCTTGTCTATAGATAACTTTTCTCCACATATAGGACATTTGCTTGCTAACATATTAAATTTCCCTCCTCTTTTCAAAGTTTATCCATTTTTCAGGATCTGGTATGTATACGGTTATCAAAATTGCAATCTGGTTTATTTCATCATAAGCCCAAACAGTATGAACTGGTTCCCTTTTCTTGTTATATCCTAATATTAGACAACTTGGAAATGGAAAATCTTTTGGATAATTTTCAAATAATTTTGGAGACACAATACTGAACTTTCTCAAGTGATTACTCAAGCTTTCATCTAAAATTGCCCGAAATCACGGGCGAAATAAAAATCAAGCATTCCAACAATAATCGTTACTCTGATTATACTCTTTTAGGAGGCAATTTCAATCGATACAAGTGTGGATGGTACAGTCATATTCCTTAAAGTGCGACCTTATGCAAAACCTCAGAAATAAATGGGAAAACAGGGTATGAAAGTAATGCTTATTATTCTCTATGTTTTCCAATTCCATTAATCTCTTTTTCTAATTTCCGCAACTTTTCCATGATCTGGTCGAATGCAGGTGGTTCTTTAAAAAACATTTGTTGCATGTGGTGATAATCCATTTTTAACGTGCTCATTTGATCGTTGCGCGGCAATAACCGCAGACCTGCCATGGTTGCTGCTTCGTAATGGGCCCAATTAGCCTTGAAAAATAAAGCCTTATGCTCGGTAACAGTTTTCAGTAGTGGAATATTTTCTAAAGCCCGCTTATATATTGAAGAGTCAGCCATCGCGTATATGTCGTAGTAATGTCTGGATATTCGTGGTGGCATATTCTTTTCAGATGGATAATGATAAATCATATGCAAAATCGTTGCTTTCTCCCAAAAGGTTCTTTCCGCTGCTAAAACACGCACAGAAATACCTTCAACAACCTGTTCTCCCGGAACATTCATAATATACGGGACAATTATCGCGGTCTCAACCGGCCAGTGATCAGCACGGGCACCAAACTCAACCTTGACAGATGGCCTTACGTAACTCTCTGCATTGCCGATTATGGCATTAGGAAAAGCGAAAAGAATCGTCTGTCTATCCGGATCATCAGGATCAAGACTTAGCTTCCACCCTTCTTTATCAGGAAGAGCCAACGCGATTGCCTGCTTTAAGTCTGGGACGATGACCTCATCGATCTTCGTTTTGCATAACGTCTGTAATATTTTAAGACGTTTTTGATTTTCTTTATTGCTCTTTTCTTTGTCCGGTTCGATTGTCTTGGTTTTGGATAGAAACGGTCTTTCTATGGAAATGTCAATATCTTCTGAAAAACGGTTTATGACTTTGTAGCATTTCGAAAGAGATGTCCCTCCTTTAAAGGTCAAATGCAAGCCAACATCCGGCAATGAAAAAAGGACTTTTAGAATCCAGCAGACCCAAAAGTCCTTTTCAATCAGTTGCGGCATTATGTTTAAGTTGGCCGCAGCCACTTCGAAATAGGCGCGTTTATCTTTAGCGTCAAGAGATAGAAATTTGTCCATGGGCCGGTTATCCCTGTAGCTGCTTAAATATTGACCCTATCCATGCAGGGGTATAGCGGAAATCGCGCATAAGCTGACGTTTGTCCTTATCAGTTAATCTTTTCTTCAGCACTCCTATCACTTTATCATCTATATGATGTTTTCCTAAATATCTCAACGCCTGAATAACCAGTCCGCTGACAGTACCGGCAGTTGCCATATTCTTTGGTGTTGTTCTTTTTAAAACAATCTGCTGATTGTTAATCTGCACTAATCTGTTATCACCATCCGTTAGAAAAACAATCTTTGCAGGCACCTGTTCAGTCAGACCGAGCAGATTAGCGGCATATGCTCCGGACGGTTGTATTCTCAAATTATCTCTTCCTGCCAATACCTGGGCAATACACTCATAATTTGCAGGAAGATTTCCCATCACCCGATGGTTCTCCGGGTAATCATATAAACCTCGCGCAAGTCGGCGTATATATCCAGCGTCCGCTAAACGCTCTAATGCTTTGGCTACGGCTGTACGATTCCCGAGATCAAGAAAATGGCCTTTCGTAAAAACAAAACCTTTGTTTTTGCTGTATATTCGCTTTTTTATCTTAGATACAACGCTTTGCATCTTTTCCTCCGAATTATAGTGTCGCAAAAAGCATATAATATTTGCGACATAATGTCAAGCATTCTTACAATAATCGTTGCTCTGATACTTCTTTATGGAGAGATTTTTAAGTATAGAATCGGCAATCTTCATTATTGGCGGTAATGTTTAGATTAGAAAAAGAATAAAGGTAAAGATTGGGAATGGGATTCCTGCTTTCGCAGGAATGACAAGTTACTACAGGTTACTATGAAAAATAAGAACTTGCTGTTTTACAAAAATTACATGGCATAACATTTACCAAGTAAACGAAGACCCTTAGTATCTCCTTTTCTTAGCTTTTCTCTTATCTCATCGAATTTATTTGCTGTTTCTGCCTCATATAATATTTCACCGCATTTTTTGCAAACACCAGCAGTAACTTTTGTAACAGCGACATCGTTACCACCCTTAAGGAGTTTTTCTACCTTGTCTATAGATAACTTTTCTCCACATATAGGACATTTGCTTGCTATCATATTATACCGGTTATCTTGAATTGCTTTTGTTATTTTTTTAATCATGTTCTCAAATATTATACTATAACAGTGACTTGTATGTCAAACTTACCACAGGAGGGGCTTGACTACAAAGTCTCAAATTAATAGAATATAGCTCTTTATAAAACTACAGGTAAGAAAACGTCCCGATAAATTAGATAATCCTGCGGATAAATCGGGACGCTACAGGTAAGTAAAATCCTGAAGGATTAACTCCAGGGATTCCCCAATTTATTGGGGCTATACTTTCCTTGTATATTAAAAAAATGTTTAAAATTTTAGAAAAGCAAACTGTTGCAGAAAAAATAAACAGGTTCGTAATAGAAGTGAAAGATATAGCCCTCAAGGCACTGCCAGGACAGTTTGTTATATTTAGAGTTGATGAAAAAGGCGAAAGGATACCTATAACAATCAGTGATGCCGATAAGGAAAACGGCACGATAACAGTATTTGTCCAGGAAGTCGGTAAAACCACAGAAAAACTTGGTTTACTAAAGAAGGGGGATTTTCTCCGGGATGTTGCGGGACCCCTCGGTGTACCTACAGATATAGAGAATTTTGGAACCGCCGTATGCGTTGCAGGCGGAGTAGGGACCGCAGAAATTTATCCAATAGCCCGCGAACTAAAAAGGGTTGGCAACAAGACAATAAATATTGTTGGAGCAAGGTCTAAAAATCATCTGATTCTTGCAGATGAAATGAAAAAAATATCAGACGAACTTTACATAACCACAGATGACGGTTCTTATCCCTCCGGGAGAAAAGGGTTTGTATCCGATGTCCTGAAGGAAATAATGGAAAAAACAAAAATAGATATTGTTTTTGCCGTGGGACCTGTTATTATGATGAAGGTAATATCTGAAATTACAAAAGATAAAAAGATTAAGACCATAGTAAGTTTAAACCCGATTATGGTTGACGGCACAGGGATGTGCGGCTGCTGCAGGGTGTCCGTAGGCGGAACCCCGAAATTCACATGTGTTGACGGCCCTGACTTTGATGCACATCAGGTGGACTGGAACGAACTTATTTTGCGGCTAAAAACATTTAATGACAAAGAAAGGATTTCACTGGAAGAATTCCATAAGTGCAGGATAATATGAAGACACCTCGTCAGAAAATGCCTGTCCGGGACGCTAAGGAAAGAATAAAAAACTTTTCTTCTGTCGCTCTGGGCTTTACAGAAGAACAATCTGTGCTTGAAGCAAAAAGATGCCTGCAGTGCAAGAAACCTGTCTGCATTGAAGGTTGTCCTGTTGAAATTGACATACCAAAATTTATTAAAGAAATATCTGAAAAAAAGTTTCTTGAGGCCATAAAAACAATAAAAGAAAAAAACAACCTTCCCGCCATTTGCGGAAGAGTCTGCCCGCAGGAAACACAGTGTGAGCTCAAATGTATCCTTGGAAAGAAAAACGAACCGGTGGCGATAGGGTCTCTTGAAAGATTTGTGGCAGACTATGAGATTGCCCCCCCCAGTTTTATTCCTACGGAACCTACTTCGGCTGACGTAAAACTATACGGGGGGGCGTCCGAAAAAGGACATTTTCGGACGAAAGTTGCTGTTGTCGGCTCCGGGCCTGCCGGACTTACCTGTGCAGGTGACCTTGCAAGGATGGGGTATTCTGTAACAGTTTTTGAATCTCTTCACATGCCAGGGGGGGTGCTGGTTTACGGCATACCGGAATTTCGTCTTCCAAAAGGTATTGTCCACCGTGAGATAGATTATGTAAAAAGTCTTGGGGTTGAAATAAAATGTAATATGGTAATAGGGAAAGTTAAATCATTAAAAGAACTTTTTCAATCAAACTATGAAGCTATTTTTATCGGGACAGGGGCAGGACTACCTCAATTCTTGAATGTACCGGGCGAAAATCTGTGCGGGATTTATTCAGCGAATGAATTTCTCACACGAGTAAATTTAATGAAAGCATATCTCTTCCCTGAATACGATACGCCGGTAAAGATCGGGAAAAGGGTTGCGGTGTTGGGCGGAGGAAACGTTGCAATGGATTCGGCGAGAGTTGCTTTAAGACTCGGTGCAGAAGAATCCATAATCGTTTACCGCAGGACGGAAAAAGAGCTGCCTGCAAGAAGAGAAGAAGTTGAAAATGCAAAAGAAGAAGGTATAAAGTTCCATCTTTTAACGGCCCCCGTAAAGTTTATTGGCGATGAAAAAAACAATGTCACCGGTATGGAATGCATAAAAATGGAATTAGGCGAACCTGATGAAAGCGGCAGGAGAAGACCCGTTCCTATTCCGGACAGTAATTTTGTATTTAATCTTGATACTGTTGTTATAGCAATCGGTCAATCACCAAATCCATTAATTCCGAAATCAACAAAAGAACTCAAACTCGCAAAGAAGGGTAACGTTATAGTTGATGAGGGCGGCAGGACGAGTATGGAAGGAGTTTTTGCAGGTGGAGATATATCCACCGGTGCTGCGACAGTCATAGAAGCAATGGGTGCAGGTAAAATTGCTGCAAGGTCTATTGATGAATATCTAAAAGTCAATCGGAGGTAGGGAATATGACTCTAAAAGAAATGTTAGATAAGATGTTTGAAGCAAAGGCATCTGATTTGCATATCAGGGCTAATAGTTTTCCTTATTTGCGAATTAATGGTGAACTGGTAAAGATTGGGGCAGAAATGCTCAGCGACCAGGAGACGCAGGATATTGCATATGAAATTATGAATAATGAACAAAGACAGCATTTTTTGGAACGGCATGAGGTTGATTTGGGTATAACATACCAGGGGACAATCAGGCTGCGTGCAAATATTTTCTGCCAGCGCGGAGTTATAAATATTGCTCTCAGGTACATACCTACGGAAATAGCCACATCTGAACAGTTGAATTTACCACCGGTTATCTATAAACTTACAGAACATGACAGGGGATTGGTTCTTGTCACAGGACAAACGGGCTCCGGCAAATCCACAACACTTGCGGCTATGATTGACCATATAAATTCTACATATTCCGCTCATATCGTAACCGTAGAAGACCCGATAGAATTTATTCATAAAGATAAAAAATCCATTATAAGCCAGCGGGAATTAGGTATAGATACGCTTTCATATCTTGAGGCATTGAGGCATGTCGTTAGACAGGACCCTGATGTTATTTTAATGGGCGAAGCCCGTGACTATGAAACAATGTCAGCAGCAATTACATCAGCACAGATGGGACATTTGGTTTTTTCAACAATACATACGGTTGATACGGTACAGACAATATCACGCGTGGTAAATTTGTTCCCGCAGCATATAAGAGAACAAATCCGCACTCTGTTTGCAGAAACATTGGTTGGAATTATTTCACAAAGACTGTTGCCTAAAACCGATGGTTCCGGTATGATACCGGCGGTTGAAGTCCTCATTGCCACACCTTTAATAAAAAAATCTCTGATTGAGGGTAACTTAGCGGAAGTTGCCAATCAAATGAAACAGGGTGAATATTACGGGATGCAGACGTTCAATCAGTCGCTTTTGAAATTATACCAGGCCGGCAAAATAAAATTAGAAGATGCACTTGAAGCAGCAACCAGCCCTGAAGAATTGATGCTTGCAATAAGAGGTGTTCAGTCATCAACAGAATCGGCACAAACCATTGAGCGTTTTGGCGGCAAGAAATAATGTGGTCAATTAAAAGCGATGTCCTCCGGAACGATACCTTATCAAACCTCAATATAAAACATTTCATTACAACCAGGAAATTAGGTAATATGCTGGATGATTTGATGCTCCGGGAAGTCCTGTCCCGGAATAATATCCCGACGGATTCTCTCGTCACTGCAGAACAGGTCCACGGCAACAGAGTCCATATTGTCAGGACTGAAGATAGAGGCAAAAAAAATCCGGGCGTTGACGGACTTATTGCTGAATCTGAAGGTTTTGCATTGGGGATTTTTACTGCTGACTGCGTGCCTTTGTTTGTCGTGGATAAAAGCACTAAAAAGATTGGGTTGATTCATTCGGGCTGGAAATCTTTGCAAAAGGGTATAATAGAAAATTTTATGGAAATGTTTGGAGCAAAACCTGAAAATATAGTCGTTGTGATTGCCCCCCATATATGCGACAAATGCTACAGGGTAGGCGAACCTTTCAGGGAATATTTTCCTGATAATTACAGAGACGGAAATATGAATCTGCAAAACGAGATAATGAGAAGGTTAATTGCCCAAAAAATAATAGAAAGAAACATAGACACTATTGACTTGAATAGATTCTGCACCTGTCATAATAACGATTTGTTTTTTTCCTATCGCCGGGGTGACAAAAATTCCCGCCAAATTTCAGTGTTGAGTAACGGTATAGAGGAACATTGATAAAACAGCATTGATTACCCGACATTTTTATTTTTATTTAATTTTAAACCCTAATATTTGTTCTTCTGTGATACCATGGTTTCGGAAAAGAAATTTTACTCTATAAGGTTTTTCTGGTAAAGTCACAAAATATGGTGAATTTTTATATTCATATCTAAATGATTTTCCCTTAGATTTCCCACATCCAATAATCCTATCCTTATAAATAGGATATAGTTTTTTGTTTGGTATTGATACCAACAAGATTGATAATATTTTCAGATATTTATCTTCGGGTTTAAAAATAATTCCTATTGCATAAGTTAAGCAAATTTTTTGTTCCTTTTTTCCTTCATTATAATATGCAGGCAAGTTGACATTAAAGCCTTTTTTGGGTGAGGCATAACTTGTTTGATTTTCTCCTATGGGTATTTTACCTTTATAATCTGATGGATTATCAACCTTTGCTGTTTTAATATCAATATGGACAAATGCATTATAATGCTCAAAAAACATATCAGCACCAATAGGGGCGGAATTTGGTTTTCCGAATTGGTTAAATAACCAATAGTAAATGCGTTCCGCTCCTCTTGCAAAATCCGATGTTTGTCTTTTTTTGTCTATTCCTTTGAAAGCATTTATCCAATCATCAATTATTTTATCTTTGGAATTCAAACCATCTATCATTTTTTGTATATCTTGAGCCATTTCCCAATGGATTTTATTAAAATAATCATATTCTAACTCTTCTATTTCAATTAATTCCTTTGATATTTTCATTATTACCTCCGATTATCTGTTTGTTTTATACAAAAATCTTTGAAATTTCGCCACATCTTTCTTGTATTAATTTTACAAAATCTGATTGGAGTTCGATTAAGATAGATTTTCTGTTAAGTTCTTTTGCAACCTTACCGGTTGTTCCAGAACCCGCGAAAGGATCTAGAGCAATTCCATCAGAAGGGCAGCAAGATAAAATTGCTTTTCTTGGAAGTTCTTCAGGGAATACTGAAAAATGAGGTCTATTTGGTAATTTTGCGGTTTTTATTTCCCAAATGTCTCCAGGATTTTTCCCTTTGGGATGATAATCGATAGTCTGCAAGACATAATGCATTTCGGTCATTTGAGTATCGTATTTATCATCGAAATTTAAGATCTTTTTAAGTTTTTTCCAATCATCTGGTGTAGGTAATGATCCACCGGCATCTTTTCTGAACCAATGACCCGCAGTATGTTTATATCCTAATATTTTATCAATTTCTTCTGCTGAAATATTTCTTGTCTTTCTCCATTTCCTTAGATAATCGCAAATAACTTCCCGGGGTAATTCTACTTTCCTTTTTTTAATATAATTTATTCCTGTAATAGATTGACGTCCACCGGGGGATGCACCGATATTCCTTTCATTTCCTTTAAATTTACCGTTATATTTAGTACTTTTATTTTTATCTTCAATAATTGGAATTATTTTTTTATATTCTTCTTCCCCTAAATATTTTGGGAAATCAGGGTTGTTTTCTTGGCTTGATTTATAAGGAATTCTTAAGCTATCGATATCAAAATATAAGTCTTTTTCCCAGTCATTCCTGCTGAAAAAGTATATAACTTCATAAGTGTTAGTAAATCTTGATTTTACCGGAGAAGGCATGTGATTAGGTTTATGCCAAATTATTTGATTTCGTAAAAGCCACCCAATTTTCTTTTTGTTTTTACCGATAGTTTGGACATCACTAATCATTCTATATGCTAATCGCTGAGGAATCAGCTGTAATCCTTTATCAATATATGTGTCTCCTATATTTAAGAAATACGCACCATCTTTTTTTAATACTCTGAGAAGTTCGTAAGAAATCTCGGTAAGTTTATTAATATATTCTTCGGGGGTTCTTTCTCTACCGATTTGCCCTTCTATGTAATAATCTCTCAAATTCCAATATGGCGGAGATGTTACAATACACGAAATGGATTCAGAAGGTATTTTTCTTAAGGCATCCATTACATCACCAATTATCACTAAAGGGGTATTGTTTTTGGGAATAGTATTATTAATGTCAATTTCATACATTGCCAGCTGCTCTTTTATTTTTAAGTTTTTTATTCTTTCTCTAATGGGATATTCTTTTTCTTTTGTTATGGTTTTTGTATTTAAACTTTGTTTTTTGGTTAAGGCATTAAGTGTTTCTTCAATATTATATTTTTGCATATCGTTTGGTGTGGTCTTTCTTGTTAACCAACGATTTACAGTAGAATAAGCAACCTTTAGTTTTTTTGCTAGATTTTGTTGTGATATTTTATTTCTTAGGCGATAATTGTTTAATTTTTTTAATAGTTCCATAGATAAGTTCCTATTGCATATTATAGCATATTATAGCATTTGCTTTCTTACATGTCAATTTTTTCGCAACCCATAAAACATCATTTTTTATCTTCTACGGGATTCTGTAACTTATCCAGTGTCTTCGGGGGTTATGAGGTTTTTTTCAAAAAAAATTGATTTTCAAGTGAGCATTTTATATAATATATAAGATATTATTATGTTATAAGGAGAAATATGGATTTTAGGTGCGGTATTGGTTACGATGTTCATAGGTTTAAGAAAGGCAGGAAATTGATTCTCGGTGGAGTAAGAATTCCTCATCCTTTTGGACTTATCGGTCATTCTGATGCAGATGTTATTCTGCATGCTATAAGCGATGCAATACTCGGTGCATGCGGTTTGCGTGATATAGGTGTGTATTTTCCGAACAATGACCCTCAATACAAGAATATTTCCAGCAGGTTAATACTTGAAAAGGTATTTAATCTGGCTAAAAATAAAAAGTTCCGGATAGTTAATGTTGATTGTATGGTTATTGCCGAAAAGCCTAAAATAAATCCGTATAATACACGAATGAAAAAATGTATTTCCGATATTCTCGGGACTAAAAATATTAGCATTAAGGCAACCAGCAATGAGGGTTTGGGGTTTATAGGAAAAAATAAAGGTATTGCATGTTTTGCTATTGTACTGGTTAAAAAAAATGGCTGAAATTTTTGTACACAATACACTCACAGGCAAGAAAGAACCGTTCCATCCGCAGGACAATAAAAATGTCAATATGTATGTCTGCGGGATAACACCTTATGATGAATGTCATTTAGGTCATGCAAGATGTTATGTAGCATTTGATTTTATAAGGCGATATTTTGAATATAGCGGTTATAGTGTGAAATATATTCAGAATTTTACTGATGTTGACGATAAAATAATAAAGAGAAGTACTGAATTAAAAATATCGCCTTCAGAATTGACAGAAAAATACATACAGAAATATTTTGAATTTTGCAATAAACTCAATATAAAAAAATGTGATAGTTACCCCAGAGTAACCGGGCATATGCCCGATATTATTAAATCCGTACAGACTCTTGTGGACAAAGGTTATGCCTATGCTGCCGAAGGTGGTGATGTATATTTTTCAGTGAGAAAATTCAAGGATTACGGCAAACTTTCAAAGAGGAAACTGGAAGAGTTAATTGTGGGTGCCAGGGTTGAGCCGGGTGAAAATAAAAAAGACCCGCTTGATTTTGCAATATGGAAGTCATCAAAGCCCGATGAACCGGCAGAAGTCAGCTGGGATTCACCCTGGGGTAAAGGACGTCCCGGCTGGCACATAGAATGTTCTGTGATGAGCACAAAATATTTAGGTGAAACGCTGGATGTCCACGGTGGCGGGGAAGATTTGATATTCCCGCATCATGAGAACGAAATTGCACAATCAGAATCGGCAACAGGCAAACCTTTTGCAAAATACTGGTTACACAATGGGTTTGTTACACTAAACCAGGAGAAAATGTCAAAGTCCCTTGGCAATTTTTTTACACTTGAGGATATTTTTAAAAAATATGACCCTATGGTTGTCCGGTTTTTATTGGTTTCACAGCATTACCGCAAGCCGATAGATTTTTCTTATGATAAACTTGAACAATCGGATAATTCCTGGAAGAGACTAGTCAGGGCAAAGAAAATCGCTGAGGAAACATTGAGCAGGACGGCTCCGGGGAAGGGAGCCGCAGATACACCCGGGGGAATGAAGAGGTTTGATGAGTTTATTAAAAATTTTGAATCTGCGATGGATGATGATTTTAATACCAGCGGTGCGATGGCAGCCATTCATGGGATAGCAAACGAACTTTATGGTTGCAATGAAACAACAAATCCGGAGATTATTAAATTGGGGATTAATAAGTTAAAGCAACTCAGTGATGTGCTGGGACTGATATTCCCCGGCGAAAGGGAACTGGAAGATACAGTCCAGAAATTGATAAAAGAGCGCGAGACTGCCCGGGAAAACAAGGACTGGAAGAAAGCAGATAAATTGCGGGAAGAAATTAATTCTCTGGGCGTTGTTATTGAAGATACTTCGTCCGGCACACGGTGGTGGAAAAAGGAATGAACATAACAACAAGGCAGGCTATAAAGGAATTATTGGAATCCGATAGCGAAAAGATAAACAAAATCCTGATATCAAATAATGCACACGGGGATATAGTAAGAGATATGGTTAATTTATGCAGGAGGAAAAGGGTGTTGTATCAGTTTGTGCCGACACGAAAAATAGACAATATTGCAAAAAAGAACCAGGGTGTGATAGCAATTGTTACATCTAAAGAATATTCTTCCCTGGATGAAATATTAGATAAATCAAAAAAAATACAAAATCCCGTCCTATGTGTTTTAGACGAAATCACCGACCCGCATAACCTGGGCGCAATCTTGCGTAACGCTGATTGTTTTGGTATAATTGGTATTATTCTCCCGAAGATGAAATCTGTCGGGATTACTGAGACTGTGATTGAAACTTCCAGCGGTGCTATTGAACATATTCCTGTTACACGGGTGACAAATATTGCCCAGACAATTGATTTATTAAAAAAAGAAGGCTTCTGGGTGATTGGAGCGGACAGTAACAGCGGTGAGACTTGCTGGAAGTTTGATTTTAAAAGACCAACAGCAATTGTTCTGGGAAATGAAGGATATGGTCTCAGGCGTTTGGTAAAAGAAAAGTGTGATGCACTTGTCAGGATACCAATGTCTGGCAGGATGTCATCCTTGAATGTTTCGTCTGCAAGTGCAATTTTATTTTATGAAATTAGCAGACAAAAATATCAAGAAAACTCGTCCAGTTCCTAAAGAACCTACTGTCGGTTAAAACTGGACGCTACTGGGATTCCCCAATTTATTGGGGTTATAATTTCCTTGTATAATAACTGGTATTAGTTCTATACGTTAAACAATGAGATTCACAAGGTTACACCTCATTCTGATTTTAATAATACTGGCAGCAGTAGGGTTGTATGTGGCACAATATAAACACAAACCCGCAGTTGTACCTGAACCGGTGATTCTTGAAGAACTCCCGATAAACAGAGAACCCGAGGCGAAGCAGGTTATTGCAATTGCAGGTGAATACTGGAAGATAGCAAAAAAGAGAGGTTGCGACCTTTCGGAAGGTCAGAGTGTTTTACGTCAGGCAAAAGATGAGTATCAAAAAGAAAATTATGAGGAAGCGATAAATCTGGCAAAGAAATCAATTGAAATTTTAAAAACTGCACCAAGGATAGGTTCGTTTTATACTGTCCACGCAGGAGATTGTTTGTGGAATATTGCCCTGATGGAAAGACATTATGGCAGGGGAGCGATGTGGGTAAGAATATGGCGTGCAAACGAGGAAATTATACCTGATTTTGATTTAATTCGTCCGAAACAGAAGTTGTTTGTACCGAAGAAAGGCGGAAAAAGATGGACCAACAGTTAAAATTAGATTATTCAAACTGTTTAAAAGAATTCGTTGGTAACGAAGGAATTTCTACTGAAGAAATAGAAGCTTTGAAATCAAAACTTCAGACCACACACAGTGAAGTATTAAATAAAAAGTCTGCAGGGCAGTTAGGTTTTATGGAGTTGCCTTATAAAGTTGACGAGGCAAAGAAGATAAGACAGTTTGCAGTAAAAAATAAAAATAGATATGACGATTTTATTGTGATTGGCATAGGGGGTTCTGCCCTTGGCAACACCGCATTACAGCAATCATTGAGGCATACATACTGGAATTTATTGAACAGGAAGTCCCGAAAAAACTGGCTGAGGTTATTTGTGCCGGACAATGTTGACCCGACCCTTCTGTCCGATTTGCTGGAATCAGTTAATCTGAAACGGACCCTGATAAATATCATATCCAAATCCGGGACAACTGCCGAATGCCTGGCGAACTTTTTTGTGATAAAGGATAAACTGATAAAAAAAGTCGGTAGGAAAAAATATCCTGACCATGTAATCATTACCACTGATAAAGAAAAAGGTTATTTGCGTGAACTTGTAAAAAGCGGTGAATCAATTGCTAATTTTGTAGTACCACCCAATGTCGGCGGAAGATTTTCGGTTTTATCGCCGGTAGGACTGGTTTCAGCGGCATGGACAGGTATTAATATCATGAAACTCCTTGCAGGTGCACAGGAGATGGATAAGAAATGTTCAAGTAATGATGTTCAGAAAAATCCTGCATTGATGTATTCCGCACTGCAATATTTGTTGTACTGGAAAGGCAAGAAAACAAGTGTTATGATGCCGTATTCAAATTCTTTATACGGCATAGCGGACTGGTTCAGGCAGTTGTGGGCGGAAAGTTTAGGTAAGAAAACAAACAGGAAAAACGAAACTGTTAATGTCGGACCTACTCCTATAAAATCTTTAGGTGCAACTGACCAGCATTCGCAGGTGCAACTTTATATAGAAGGTCCCTATGATAAAATAATAACATTCCTGTCAGTTGAGAAATTCAGGAATACCGTGAAGATACCAAAAATTGATAAATTAGATAATCCTGCGGATAAATTAGATAATCCTGCGGATAAAAGTCATTATTTAGGCGGACACAGTTTAAATGAACTTCTGAAATCAGAAGAACAGGCAACAAGACTGGCACTGACCCAGCAGGGGAGACCGAATTGTTCCATTATATTACCTGAAATAAATGAATCTTCCATAGGGCAGCTCATTTATATGTTAGAACTTGCCACTGCATATGCAGGAGAACTGTTTGACATAAATGCGTTTGACCAGCCGGGTGTGGAATTAGGTAAACAGTTGACCTATGCACTGCTCGGCAGACCAGGTTATGAAGATAAGAAAAAAGAACTGCTGGACCATTTCAATTCCTACGATAAAAACAAAAAAGTAATATAACCTTAAATGAAAAGGATTAACAACAAACAGGATTACTCCCATCTCATTACTGAACTTACTTCATTCATTGAACAGGGACGTAAAATGGCAGTGCAGTATGTGAATACTGCATTGGTGGTTACTTACTGGATGATAGGTAGAAGAATTGTGGAATATGAACAAAAAGGTAAAGAACGAGCAGAATATGGGGAAGCATTGCTTAAAAAGTTATCTGTTGATTTAACCAAGCGCTTTGGTAAAGGATTTGGATATGTGAATTTAAGTTTAATGCGACAATTCTTTCTGACTTACCCTGTTAAGCAAATTGTTCAGACAGTGTCTGAACAATCTTCAAAATCAACAATAATTCAGACACCGTCTAAAATATTACAGACACTATCAACCATTTTTTTTCTCTCCTGGTCACATTACTGTTTACTTATGCGGCTTGATGAACCATTCAAGCGAGAATTTTATGAATCAGAATGTATCAAGGGGAACTGGTCTGTAAGACAACTTGACAGACAAATCCAGTCAATGCTTTATGAACGTACTGCTTTATCAAAACACAAACTTGTAGTTATTTCAAAAGCACACGAAAAACTTATCAAGTTAAAACCCGAAGATGAAATTAAAGACCCTTACATTCTTGAATTCCTTGGATTAAAAGATGAATACTCAGAATCACAATTAGAAGAGGCTCTAATTAAACACCTTGAATATTTCCTTCTTGAATTAGGTGTCGGGTTCACTTTTGTCGCCCGGCAAAAAAGAATTACGCTTGAGGGAAGCCATTACCGTCTTGATTTGCTCCTTTATCACCGGATTTTAAAATGTCTTTTAGCAATAGATTTGAAAATCGGTGGGTTTACGCATGCAGATGCCGGACAGATGAATCTTTACCTGAACTATCTGAAAGATAAGGAAAAACTACATGGAGAAAACGACCCGATAGGACTGATTCTTTGTTCAGACAGAAAGAATACTGTTGTAAAATATGCTCTTGGCGGAATGAACAATAAAATATTTACTTCAAAATATAAACTGCAGTTACCCAGTCCTGAAGTTCTGGAATCTGAAATAGAACAAGAGAAACGGAAACTGTTGGAAATGCGAATTGTGAGAGAGAGGTATTAATAATGTTAATCCGGATCGGTTTAGTCATTGGAGAAAGATTATAATGAATTCAATATTGGTCGTCTTTTGTATAATACTATCAATAGGGATAGGGTTTTTAATCGGTTTTGCTTTAATGTCTGTAAAGAATCGCAATAAAGATAATCTCATTGTGGGGTTGCAAACAGAAAAACAATCGTTGGATAGATTGCTTAATGAAATTCGTCAACAGATATTTACTAAGGACGAGATGCTGGAGAAATTTAGAAAGGAAATTATTAGCATAGAACAAGTTAAAACGTCAGCCGAGACAAGACTCGAGGAATCTATGAGTAATGTTGGGGAACAAAAAAAATTACTGGAAAAGGCTGAAGAAAAATTGACTACAACCTTCCAAGCATTATCGGGAGAGTCCCTTAAGAGTAATAACAAAGCTTTCATTGAATTAGCAAAAGAGACTTTAGAAACTGTTCTGGGCAAAGCAAAAGGTGAATTCGGAGAAAAAGAAGAATCAATAAAAAATACAGTGAAGGGTCTCGATGATGCGCTGAAAAGATATGAACAACAAGTTAGCGAATTAGAAAAGAGAAGGTCATCCGATTACGGAAGTTTGGATGCGCAGATTAAGTCGCTTCTTTTCGCAAATCAACAATTGCAAAAAGAAACAGGAAATCTTGTTACAGCTTTGAGAAGGCCTGAGGTAAGAGGTCGTTGGGGCGAAATTACTCTTAGAAGAGTTGTAGAACTTTCTGGTATGTCTGAATATTGTGATTTTACTGAACAGGTTTCTGTGTCTGGGGATGAAGGGATTCTTAGACCAGATATGATAGTCCGTCTCCCGTCCAATCGGGAAATCGTTGTTGATAGCAAATGTTCTCTTAATGATTTTATTGATGCAACATCTGTAACAGATGATGGGCAGAGAAAAACACTTATAGATAAACATGCTCAACACTTGCGGAATCACATGAAAAATTTATCAAACAAAAAATATTGGGAACAATTTAAAAAAACTCCTGAATTCGTTGTCATGTTTATTCCGGGAGAATCGTTTTTAAGTGCTGCTCTTTCTATTGACCATACTTTAATCGAAGATGGTATGGAAAACCATGTTATTATTGCAACTCCTACGACTCTCGTAGCTTTACTTAGGGCTGTAGCATTCGGTTGGCGGCAGGAACAGATTGCCAAACATACTCAAGAGATAGCTAATTTAGGTAAAGAAATTTATGATCGTTTTGAACCGTTTTTGGATCACATAAATAAAACAGGGAATTATTTATCACAAGCGACTGTATCATTCAATAAAATGATTATGTCTTTAGAAAGAAGGGTGTTGGTAAGTGTTAAAAAATTCAAAGAACTTGGAGCATCGGGAGATAAGGAATTACCTGAAATTCAACCAGTTGAACAGATGCCAATGAAAACACAAGGTAAAGAAAGCGACCTGGATAATAATACAGAAGAGTTAAAAACATGATAGAAGTTTATAGACAAGGTTTGAAAATAAACTGGAAACAATAAGTGAATTAAAATAATGAAAAGATACTTTTTTTTAGTTTTTATGCTGGCAATTATGTCTGGGCAGGTTGGGTGTAATGCTCAGGAAGAAGTGCCGAAGAGGGTGCGCCAGCCGGCAAGAGCGGGGCAGTTTTATCCTGGTGATGCGAAGGAGTTAGAAACGGCTGTCAAGCAGTTTTTAGCCAATGTTCCCGAGATAAAACTTGAAGGTACTCCTGTAGCAATAATGGTTCCCCATGCAGGATATGTTTTTTCCGGACAGGTAGCGGCCTATGCATACAAAACCCTCAAAGGAGCTGATTTTGATACGGTTGTAATCATCGGGCACGATGTTCCCTACATAGATAAGATAGCGTTTTTATATGATGTAGATGCTTTCCGGACACCGTTGGGCGATGTCCCTGTTGACAGGGAAATGGTCAGAGATATAATGTCTGCAAATAAAGATATTGTTGATGCTCCGCAAATGCATAAGGAGGAACATTCAATTGAGGTGCAACTGCCTTTCCTGCAGGTTATTAAAAAAGATTTTAAGATTGTGCCCATACTTTTTGGTACGCCCTCGCCTGCCAGCTGTGCAATTCTGGCGGATGCAATATTAAAAGCATCGGTTAACAAAAAGGTTATACTCATTGCCAGTACTGATTTATCGCATTATCCGACATATAAAGATGAAAACAAAATCTGGAACGAGACATCAAAATCTTTGGAGAAATTTAACCTGAATGAATTATTTTCCTGCCTTAGTAAACTTGAAGAGAAAAATATTACTCTGGAAACTCCTATGTGTGCAAGCGGAGGCGTGGGGACAGCAATATTATTTGCTAAAGCAGAAGGTGCGGATAAGGTCCAGATACTTAAACATGCTAATTCAGGCGATATCCCCGCTCCCTATGGTGATAAATCCAGGGTTGTAGGATACGGCTCGGCGGTATTTGTAAAAACAAAAGGAGTGAGAGCAGTGGGAGGCAAAATGGCAAGTTTTTCCGTTTCAGAGAAGAACCAGAAGATTTTACTTAAATTAGCAAGAGATACTATTGAAAAATACTTAAAAACCAAAAAGACACTACACTATGAAACAGATGACCCTGAATTAATGACGCCCTCCGCTGTTTTTGTAACTTTGACGATAAAGGGACAGCTCAAAGGGTGTATCGGCAGCATTACGCCTGAGGGACCTCTGTATCAGGCAGTTCAGCAGAGAGCAATATCTGCCGCGGTTGATGACCCCAGGTTTAGTCCCGTGTCTGAAAAAGAGTTAAAAGATATAAAAATAGAAATTTCCGTGCTGTCACCTTTGACCCGTGTCCGGTCTGCTGATGAAATAAAACCCAGAGTGCATGGTGTTATTGTCAGGGAGGGTTTGAGGAGCGGGCTTTTCCTGCCGCAGGTATGGGAACATTTTACAAATAAAGAAGATTTTCTGTCAGAATTGTGTTCACAGAAGGCAGGATTGAATCCGGAGGCATGGCGGGATGCCGCCAAAACCGAACTTTATGTATTCACAGTATTTGCCTTTGAAGAGGAATAATATGCAAAAATTATCAGGTATCCGTAAAAAAATTGATGTTGTGGATAAAAAAATATTGAACTTACTCAATGCCAGGGCAGATTATGCCCTGGATATAGCAAAAATTAAAGAGTCGTATGGCGGAGAGTATTATTTGCCTCATCGCGAGAAAAAAGTAATTACAAACATAAACACAATGAATAAAGGACCTCTGTCCAGGGAAAATGTTGAAGCGATATATCAGGAAATATTAAATTCCTGTAGAAGTTTGCAGAGGCGTTTGCGTATTGCATATTTAGGTCCCGAGGCCACATTTACACATCTTGCAGCAATTAAAAATTTTGGGAGATATACGGATTTTATATCTGCAAATAGTATAGCGGATGTATTTTCTGAAGTTGAAAAGCAGAGGGTTGATTACGGTGTTGTTCCGATTGAGAATTCTACTGAAGGAGTAATAAACCATACGCTTGATATGTTTATGGAATCAGCTATGTTAATCTGTAATGAGATAAATTTACCAGAGGTTCGGATTATAGAATCTTCATCAACTGCCCGGTTGGCAAAGAAAGCGAGGTTTCTGGTTATAGGCAGGACTACTTCAAAAAGGTCAGGGCAGGATAAGACCTCAATAGTGTTTTCGGTAAAAGACCATATAGGTGCATTATATGACATGCTTGTCCCGTTTAAAAAGAACAAGGTAAACCTGACAAAGATTGAGTCAAGACCGACAAGAAAGAAAGCCTGGGAATATGTTTTCTTTATAGATTTTCTGGGACATATAGAAGATAAAAATGTGAAATCCGCACTTAAGGAATTAAATAGACATTGTGCGTTTTTAAAGGTTCTCGGGTCATATCCCCGTGCAGAATAGAATTCAAATCCCCCTCGATCCCCCTTTATTAAAGGGGGAATAAAAAGGGGATTTTTAAAGGATTTTCAAGTGGAAGATAAAATAAAAAAAATGGTCAGGAAAGAAGTTATGAATTTTGTGCCTTATGTATCTGGTAAACCCATAGACGAAGTGAAGCGGGAACTGGGTATTAAAGGTAAAGTTATTAAACTTGCATCCAATGAGAACTCCATAGGAGTATCAAAAAAAGTCATTCAAACATTAAAAAAATCTTTAGACGGAATAAACCGTTACCCGGATAGTTCAAGTTACATTTTGCGTAAAGCAATAGCAAAGAAGCATGACCTGAAAACAGAAAACATTATAATGGGGTCGGGCACGGATGAGATAATTGAACTTATAGGTAAGACTTTTCTTAACCAGGAAGACGAGATAGTGGTGAGCGAACATGCGTTTATCAGGTATAAAATGGCAGGTGAACTGATGGGATGTAAAGTCGTATCGGTTCCGATGAAGAATTTCACGCATGACTTAAAAGCGATGGCAAAAGCGGTTAATGGTAATACCAAAGTAGTGTTTATTGCCAATCCCAATAATCCAACAGGCACATACAACACTGTTGAGGAAGTGAGGGAATTTTTTGTTTATATTGAATCTAACAGACTGAACCCTCTGGTGGTATTTGATGAAGCATACTATGAGTATGCGCGTGTTCAGAAAAATTATCCCGAGACAATTTTATTATTAGAGAAATATCCCAATATTGTGATTTTGCGGACATTTTCAAAAATACACAGTCTGGCTGGACTGCGTGCAGGTTACGGTATTGCAGCTCCTGAAGTTATTTCCTATTTAGACCGTATCAGGCCGCCGTTTAATATAAACCTCTTAGCACAGATTGCTGCATTAGAAGCGTTGTCGGATAATGCGCAGATTAGAGAATCCGTCAGGCTTGTAGAGAAAGAAAAGAAATACCTTTACTCTGAGATTACTAAACTTAAATTGAATTATATTCAATCTGCAGCGAACTTCATTCTTATTGATGTCTCTATTAAAACAGGTCAGGAAGTTTTTCAGGAGTTGTTGAAGAAGGGGGTAATAGTCCGTGCAATGGATGAATATGGTTTCCCCAACCATATACGCGTGACAATAGGTTTGACAGAAGAGAACAGTATTTTTATAAGCGCACTTAAAAAAATATTGCTGTAGGATATAAGCATGGCTAATAGTAATAATACACATAGGAAAAAAGATTCGGCAAGATTGGTCTGGGATACAAAACCTAGACGGGCTCCTAATCCTAAGGATATAGAATTCCAGACAGCAGAAGTTGTTATTCCAAACCCAAAGCATGCAGGACAACTTCCTTTATCTTTCCGGGACGGTTTATTGGGTGAGCAAGATATTGATAAACAGAAAATGAACCGTCTTATCTGGGGTGATAATCTTTTAGCAATGCAGGCGCTTCTTGCTCAAGGGTATGAGGGTAAGATAAATTTGATTTACATTGACCCGCCATTTGATAGCAAGGCTGATTATTCTCACAAAATGACAATTAATCCCTCTACCTCTGGGAGGGGGGAGGGTGAGGGTATAGAATTTACAAAAGAACCATCAGTAATTGAACGGCTTGCTTATAAAGATACATGGACTGGCGGAACTGATTCTTACCTTGATATGCTTTACCCGAGATTGCAATTGATGAAACGGTTACTTGCAGAAGACGGAAGTATTTATGTTCATTGCGACTGGCATGCAAATTCATACATAAGAATTATACTGGATGAGATATTCGGTAAAGATAATTTTATCAATGAAATAATTTGGCATTATAAACGATGGAGCAATGTCTCGAAAACTTTCCAAAAAATGCACGATATTATTCTTTATTATTCTAAAACAGAAAAATATCTCTTTACTCCTCAATATCAAAATTATGCGAATCCAGAATGGATAGAAGATACGGTAAGAGGATTTGTAGATGGAAAGCTTGTAAGATTAAAAGACGAGAAAGGAAATTACCTAAAAAGAGAAAAAGAAAACATAGGTGTTCCTATGCATGATGTATGGGATGATATTAATTTTATAGGGCCTACTGCGGGTGAACGAGTTAATTTTCAAACTCAAAAGCCTAAAGACCTTATTAAAAGGATAATAAAAACATCGTGCGGAAAAGGAAGTCTTATAGCGGATTTCTTTGTAGGTTCAGGCACGACTTTAGTCGCAGCTGAAGAAGAAAATTGTAGCTGGATTGGCTGTGAACTCGGGAAAGTCGGCATTCAGGTAACCCGTGCCCGGCTCGTGGAACAACAGGCAAAGCCTTTCCTTATAGAAAATATCGGCAATTACCAGAGAGAGATGATTTATCTCACCGGTGGCAGAATCTGGGAGATGCAGGTTCTTATTCTAAAACTTTATGGTGCAACACCGAGAGATAAAACCAGTGGTCTTGGTGTTCGTAAGGTTGATGATACCGAAGAACTCGTCTATGTCGGTTATCCTGATAGACCTATCACAGCAAAGAAGGCAGAAGAACTTGCTGTTCAGTCGCAGAAATTGGATGGCAGGGGTTATAAACGTTTGGTAATTCTCGGGTGGGATTATGAATACAACTATCATCAGGCATTAGAATCGAGAAAAAATGCCTTGAAAGATAAATTGAAAGTCCAGATTGAAAGCAGAGATATTCCGCCAGACATTTATGATTATCTAAAGAAGGCAAAAACAGAAGAGGATATAGAAGCACTTGCGGATAAAGTCCAATTTTATGAAAGACCTTATCTGCGTCTTGATAAACCAAAAATAAAAGCTTGTCCCAGCGCAATCGGGGAACCAGATAAAATTCAAATAGAGATAGCAATTAAACGATATGTCTTGATGGACATTCCCGTTAGTCATTCATCTGGCAAAGAGCAGGAAACTTATAATGCATTAATGAAGCTCGCAAAAGATAATTTTGCTGTTTTAATAGATTATTGGGCAATTGACTGGGATTACGATGGCTGCACTTTCAAAAGTCAGTGGCAGGCCTTCAGAGGAAATGGTAAAAAGTCAAAAACAGTGCCGATTGAAGCAATGGAGACTTTAGATAAGAAAAAGAAACGAACCATTGCTGTGCGTGTAGTGGACATTTTTGGCAATGATGCAGGTGCAGTGTTAGAATTAGAATAATGAAAAAAGAGGATATTAAAGAATTGTATTACATTACTCATATTGACAACTTAGTGTCAGTCTTAAAGAACGGAATTTTGTGTCACGAAAAATCTAAAAAGACGCAACATAAATCAGTTGCTAATACTGAAGTTCAGGAACGTCGTGCTAAAGTAGTTATCCCCGGTGGCAAGAAATTGCATTGTTATGCTAATCTATATTTTAATGCACGTAATCCGATGATGCGTGCTATAGTTGACAACGAAAAACATAAGGAATTAGCAGTTGTTCAGGTGGATTCGTCAGTGTTAGATGTAGATGGAGTAATTATTTCAGATCACAATGCTTCTGCTGATTATGTTTGCTTTTATTCTGTCAAATCAGGATTGGCTAAACTTAAGAATGATCAAATTTTTGCGAGATATTGGACTGACACTAATCCTTTCGTTCAGTTTGAGAAGAAATCCGCTATTTGTGCAGAAGTGTTGATACCCAATTGTGTGCCAAAAAATTTTATCGCTGGAGTTTATGTATCCTGCGATGAGAGTTTGAGAAAAGCGAAAAGTTTATTGACTGATTCACTTTGTACTGATAAGATTTTTATTAATTCTGATTTATTTTTTCAATAGCAGGAGGTTGTCAATGAAAAATGTAAAAGTTCTAATCGGGGACATATTCAAATCCAAGTCGCAGACATTAGTAAATACGGTCAATTGTGTTGGTATAATGGGGAAAGGATTAGCATTAGAATTTAAGAAAAGATTCCCTGATATGTTCAAAGATTATGAAAACCGTTGTAAGAGAAATGAGATAAAAATGGGTAAACCTTATCTTTATAAACCATTGATACAACCCTGGATATTGTTGTTTCCAACGAAAGAGCACTGGCGTTCGGTATCAAATATAAAAGATATTGAGAATGGGCTGAATTATCTTGCACAACATTATCAAGAATGGGCTATTACTTCTCTGGCTATGCCACCAATTGGGTGTGGATTAGGACAATTAGACTGGAAAATAGTTGGGAGAACATTATATCGTCATTTAGCAAAATTAGATATACCGGTTGAACTTTATGCGCCCCCCGGCACACCCAATGCTGAATTAACTCAAGAATTTCTTGAAATGCCGATTTCTGCTCAATTAGAACAGGCAGGTAAAGCACGACCATCTGATATTGAACCAGGTTATATTACTCTTGTAGAAGCATTGAACCGTTTGGAACAAATACCATATCACTGTCCTATTGGACGGGTTGCCTTTCAAAAGCTTGCCTATTTTGGAACAGTTTTGGGATTAAAAACTGGGTTGGAATATCGCCGAGCAAGTTTCGGGCCATTTGCGCCACAGTTAAAGGATAAACTTACAAAACTGGTAAATAACGGTTTAGTCAAAGAAGAATCTTTTGACCGTATATTTAATATAAAAGTTGGTTCAACTTTCAAAGATGCGAAAAAGACCTATCAAGACGAGATTAAACACGATGAAGATATCATAGAAAAGTTAATTGATCTATTTTGTCGCTTAAAAAATACCACGCAGATAGAACTTGTGGCAACGGTTCATTTTGCCAGACAGACAATGAAGTCAGATTCGGGAGACAAGCCAACTGAAAAAGAATTACTGGATGAAGTAATGAAGTGGAAAAAGAAAGCTCGCCCACATTATAATGAAGTTGAAGTGGCTAAAACTATTATAAATTTAGCAATTCTCAACTGGTTAGACATAAGACCGAGTGAACAATTTTCAATTAAAATAGAAGAGGAATTAGTGATTTAGTGTCGCATTTCTATTGGTTATGATACAATATGGTTAAAAAGAATAATAACGAAGCATTTTCACAGATGTATTTAGCAAAGGCACTTGAAGGAGAAGTTCAGTCATGGATTGACCAGGGCTGGCCCGGTGGGACACAAACAACGCTTGAGCTTTTCAATTACTGGTTTCAACGAGGCGAGGATGTTGAGGAACGATTTTATGATTGCCAGAGACGAGCAATTGAAACCATTATCTATTGCAATGAAATATTGAAATCAAAAACTTTACCGGAACTTTTTGAAAGAGTATCGCCAGAAGCAATTTTTCAGCATCTTCCATTAAAACAAGAAGTTGAATCCATCCCTTTTTCAAAATACGCAGTAAAGATGGCAACAGGTTCAGGTAAAACATGGGTGCTGGCAGCTCTGCTTATCTGGCAGTACTTTAATAAGATAAACGAAGAGGAAGGTGATTACTCTTGTCGTTTCTTAGTGGTAACACCTGGACATGAAGTATTAAATCGTTTGCTTGATTCATTTAAGGGTAAACGAGATATTAAGACCGGGAATAGAAATCCAGAAACTTCTGATTATAAAAAATCTTTATTTATACCAGATGGGACACACTGGAAAGATAGATTCCATCTTGAGATACTTGAGCCAGACGATGTTAAGCCGAATACCACACCACCTGACGGACCTTTTGTTTTTATTACAAACTGGCAGCAATTCCGGCTTAAGAGCGGCGTTCAAAATCTCTGGGCTCAATACACAGGCGAAGATGTTGAGGAGATGCCGCGCGGAGAAATAATTCTTGATTTTCTTTCACAATATCCTGATTTGGTTATAATGAATGATGAAGCACATCATGTTCATGGAAAAGAGAGTGCTACCGGCGAAGAGTTGGTCTGGCGTCAGTTTATGAATATCCTTTATGACAGATTTAAAAAAAGCCACGGCAAGAAATTTGGTTCCTTCTTTCAGATAGATTATTCAGCCACTCCTTTCTATGGAAGTGGAGAAAAGCGAGAATACTTCCCTCACATTGTTTATGATTACGACCTTGTCAGCGCAATGCAGGATATGTTGGTGAAACAACTTTTTCTGGAAGAGAGACAGTCCATGGGTGGAGAATCATTGGATGACCTTGACTTCAGAGCAGAAAGATATGATCCCGAAGGCGGGCATAGACGTGGTGAAATAAAATCTCTTTCTGCTGGTCAGAAACTTCTTTTAGAAATTGGTCGGTTGAAGATGGAACAATTGGCTTCTGAGTTCAAACAGAAAGGGCTTGAGAAAAAACCTGTAATGATGGTGCTTTGTGAAGATACAAAAGTTGCAGATTTAACAAGAGACCATTTTGCCACTTTAACCGATGAAAATGGTAATTATTATAATGATAATCAAGTAATGGTAATACATTCTGACCTTACCGAAGTAAAACATGGAACTACTCTTGAGAATGCCAGAAAAAGATTAGATAAGATTGATGTAGGCGATGACCCTTTGAGAGTGGTTATTTCTGTTCTAATGCTGAGAGAAGGATTTGATAAAAATAATATCTGTGTCGTCGTAGTATTAAGAGCAACTGAAGCGGACCTTCTTTTAGAGCAGATTGTAGGTAGAGGTTTAAGATTAATGTTCCCTGCATATTGTTATCCAGAGTTGCGGGAAGCCAAAAGAGAGGCATACTCTGAAATTAGGAGAAATAAAACACCGTCAAATTCACTTGATTTTCTGTTTGTAGTTGAACATCCCAGATTCCGTGCTTTCTATGAAAGCCTTAAACAGGAAGGATTTATTATCGGCGGTGGTGATACGAGCGGGACGACTTCTACTGGCGATATAATCCCAGTAGATGCAATAATGGAGAGAATTAAGGATTATGATATTGCATGGCCGATTCAGGTTTTTGATGAAGGACGAATGCCGGAACTTTCCCAGATAGACATAACCGACCTTTCTAAATACAGTGGTGATTTCAATCAACTGAAAAATTGGCTTTCCAAATTAACTGTCCAGGAGACTCATGTTGAAACTGGCAAGAAGACAAAGACATGGAAATTAGACAATGAATATTTTGACTATTCACATTTCTTAAGGCAGGCATCCAGAGCAGTAGCGACACGAGGCAATGAATCCATCTTAACTGCTAAACAAGCGGAGATCGCTCGGCTTATAGATGACTATGTTTCGGAATATTGTTTTGGAGAATCAATCGATTTCACAAAACAGGAAAATTATTCTGTTTTGAATTACGTTCTTGTATTTGACCATGTAGTTCAGGTTATTCATAAGGCAATTATAAAATTAATTGAAGGGTATAAATATGAAATAAAAGGAATATGGGGAAATCTATCCGAAGTTCCGAGACTGATGATGAGAGAAAGTAAATCTGTTGAAACAGATAAAAGTATCTATCCCCGAATTGGATATCAAATAAAAGGTGGCGGTTTTGAACGGGATTTCATGCTTAATGTACTTAATCCTTCAGCAGAAGTTCTTTCTTATGCTAAGCTGGATAGACGACACAGATTAAAAATAACCTACCGTGACCATACGGGTATCTTAAGGAATTATGAAGTGGACTTTATTGTAAAAACAAGAGACAAAATGTATTTGGTAGAAACAAAAGCAGATAAGGATTTAGAAAGTAAAAATGTTGCAGTAAAGGTGCGGGCAGCGATGGCTTGGTGTGAACAAGCTTCAACAGTTTCTTCTCCATCTGAATTTGAACAACCTCAGGAATGGGAGTATCTGTTGTTGTCAGAAGGATTGTTCAAGAGCAATCAAGGATTAGGTTTTGAAGCACTGATTCCTTTATGTCGAGGACTTCGTGACCAAATCATCGCCCAAGCCCAAGGCACATTATTTGCTTAGGGAGAAACACAAATGATTCTGATATTGAAGAAAGGTGTTGCAGAAAAAGAGTACAATCATATCTTGGATAAAATCAAGGAGTTAGGTTTTACGCCTCATATTTCAAAAGGCGTCAAAAAGACGATTGTTGGAATGATTGGCGAACTGGCAGAAAGATACCGGGAAGTATTTGAATCAATGCCCGGTATTGAATCGGTGACAGATATAGAAAAACCGTTTAAACTTGCAAGTCGTGAATTTAAGGAAGAATCAACAGTTGTAAATGTCGGGAATGGCGTCCAAGTAGGTGCTAAGGAAATAGTCGTTATGGCTGGGCCCTGTGCTGTGGAAAATAGAGAGTTATTAATCAAAATTGCAAAATTTGTGAAACGTGCCGGTGCAAAAGTATTGCGCGGCGGTGCATTCAAGCCGAGGACATCGCCTTACAGTTTCCAGGGGCTGGGCGAGGAGGGTTTGAAATATCTTGCTGAGTCGGGGAAGGAATCCGGACTGGTTGTTGTCACGGAAGTAATGGCTCCGGACCAGGTAGAAGTTGTTTCAAAATATGCTGATGTTTTACAGATTGGCACCCGGAACATACAGAACTATGACTTATTAAAGGAAGTGGGTAGAAACAAAAAGCCTGTGCTATTAAAACGCGGTATGGCGACGACAGTTAAAGAATGGTTAATGTCAGCAGAATATATTCTATCCCAGGGTAATTATGATATAATACTTTGTGAACGGGGTATAAGAACATTTGAAGATTCAACGAGATACACACTTGATTTAAACGCAGTGCCTATTGTGAAAAAATACAGCCATTTACCGGTAATAGTGGACCCGAGTCACGGTGTCGGTGTGAGAGAACATATACCGACGATGGCGAAAGCTGCCGTTGCTGCAGGCTGTGACGGACTTTTAATTGAAGTCCACCCCAGCCCGGAAGAGGCATTGTCAGACGGGCCGCAGAGTTTGTTGTTTGAGCAGTTTGAAAAACTTATGTTAGAATTAAAACCGGTTGCAGAGGCAGTCGGGAGAAGGATATGATATCAAAGATTCTAATTATCTATAATCCTGAAAAACCGGAAGCAGTTATGGAAAGCCGGTTGTTGAAGAAATATTTGACGGGTAAGAAAAAACATGTCCTGGTATGTTCAACATCGTTAACTAAATTTCCAAGAGGAGATTTATGTATAACATTGGGTGGTGACGGCACAATACTGAAAATTGCTCATCGGGTGGCAGGTTTTAATCTTCCTGTTCTGGGCGTAAACTTTGGTAAAATGGGGTTTCTGGCAGAGTTTGAACAAAAAGATATATTTTCAGTCCTCGGAGATATACTGGCAGGCAGGTATAAAGTTGAAAAGAGAACAATGCTTGATGTGGAAATAGCGGGTGAAAAAAAGCATCTTCTGGCACTGAACGACTGTGTCGTCCGCTCAGGCGCTTCCGGAAGAGTGATTTTACTGAATGCAAAAGTTGATGCTCAATTCGTTACTAAATATTTATGTGATGGTCTGATTGTATCAACACCGACAGGGACGACAGCGTATTCTTTCTCAGCGGGTGGTCCGATTATCCATCCGCAGGCGCCGGTATTTGTGGTTACCCCCCTGTGTCCCTGTAACATTGTTCAGAGACCATTGGTTGTACCCTGTAAGAAAAGTATTTTAATAGAAATACCAAAATATAAATTCAATAAGGACATAATGCTCTCGCTTGACGGGCAGAGAAATTTTGTTATGAGACCCGGACAGAAAATATTGATAAATGAAGCCAAAGAAAAATTCAATCTGATAACCAGGACCGGGAAGAGTTATTTTGACGTCCTGCGGAATAAACTGAAATGGGATTGAAAAAATGCTGAGGGAATTGAGGATAAACAATTACGCGATTATTGAATCTTTAAAACTTGAGATGGCTGACGGGCTGAATGTTTTTACCGGTGAGACGGGTGCGGGCAAATCAATCATAATTGAATCTGTTGAGATTATATTGGGTTCACGCTGTTCCTCTGAAGTCATTCGTAAAGGTGCAGAAAAATCAGTGGTATCCGCTGTATTTGATATTAATGGGCACTCTGAATTGAAGCAGGTTTTACAGGAAAAGGGTATTATAGATGCGGGGAACGACACGCTCATAATTCGCAGAGAGATGGATACATCGGGGAAATCAAAATGTTATTGCAATGATGAACCGGTTACGTTGAACCTGTTAAGAGAGATTGGAGACATGCTGGTTGATATACACGGTCAGTATGACCATCAGGTTTTACTTAAACCGATTAATCAACTGAACTTTCTTGACCGCTACAGCGGTTTATCGTCAATAAGGGCAGAAGTGAGTGAACTATACGGAGAATATCAGGGTATTCTTGAGGAGATAAATTCGTTGAAACTGAACAAGAGCGAGAGGGAACACAAAATTGATCTTTACAAATTCCAGTTGAAGGAAATAGACGATGTGGGGTTGAAAAGAAATGAAGATGAAGAAATAGAAGGAATATTGCCCCAGTTAAAAAATGCAGATAAACTGAAAAACCTGGCAAGTGAGGCATGTCAGTATATCTTGAGGGAAGACAATTCTTTACTGGACAGGCTGAATAAAGTAGCGAGAATATACGAGGACATTGGCAGAATAACAGGGAACATTCAATCAAATCATGCTGAACTGGAAAATATGATTTCGCGACTGAAGGATATTGCGGGTGACCTTGAAAAATTCTGCTCAAGGATGGACGTTGACCCGAAGGAACTGGATAAATTTATTGACCGGAAAGATTTAATAATCCGGCTGAAAAAGAAATACGGGCAATCCGTAAGCGATATACTTTCCTATCGTGATAAAATTAAATCCGAACTGGATAAATTGCACAACAGCGAAGAAAACATAATTGACTTAGAGAAGAAAGCTAAAACCGTAGAAGAGAAACTCAATGATTTATGTGCAAAATTATCTTCTGAAAGAGGGAAATTTGCCGGAAAACTTGAAGGGTCAGTTGAAAAGGTAATACAGGAACTTGGTATGGAGAAGGCAGGATTTAAGATAAAAATTGATAAGGGAATGGCACAGGAAGGAATGCCTAAAATAACTGCCACTGGTTGGGACAACGTGGAATTCCTGTTTTCGGCTAATGCAGGAGAAGATTTAAAACCATTGAGAGAAATCGCTTCCGGCGGAGAAATGTCCAGGACAATGCTCGCTCTGAAGACAGTATTAGGCGGGGCTGATAATATACCAATAATGATATTTGATGAAATTGATTCCGGTGTCGGCGGCCCTATGGGACAGGTGATTGGTGAGAAGCTGGCACAGTTGTCAAAAGACCATCAGGTATTTTGTATAACGCACCTGGCACAGATTGCATGTTTTGCAGATAAACATATTAAAGTTGAAAAAGAAGTCAGGTCAGGAAGAACCTATACTGTAATTTCCAGCCTCACAGAATCCGAAAAAGTTGAAGAGGTTGCCCGTATGTTAAGCGGTAAGGAAATTACCGCTGTTTCGCGCAAACATGCAAAAGAATTGATACTCCAGACACAATAGTACAATCCCCCTTATTCCCCCTTTAATAAAGGGGGATGTTAGGGGATTAGGAAAAAATTAATGATAAAATACATCAATTATAATTGTAAAACAATCCTGAACAGGACAAAACCTGCAGGGGTTGACCCTTTTATCGGGACAGTGAACCCATATACGGGTTGCGAGCATGGATGCAGGTATTGCTATGTCCAATCAGAAAAATATCTGCCTTACAAAACCCCGGATGAACTGTTTTATACCGTGAAGATAAAAGACAATGCTCCGGCATTATTGAATTATGCACTGGAAAAAACTTCCCAGGGTATGATATGCATAGGCTCTTCGGCAGACCCTTACCAGCCTGCAGAAAAGGAATACTTGATAACGCGTGAAATATTGAATATAATAAATCGTCATCAATTTTCCGTACATATATTTACGAAATCCGACCTTATCACCAGGGACCTGGATATATTAAAAGATTTAGCTAAAAGAGTTACCGTGCTTGTATCGTTTTCAATTATCACGCTGGATAAAAATATTGTTGATGTATTTGAACCGAATGCGCCGGAACCAAAAAAACGTATCAATGCAATGAATAAATTGAGCGAGAACGGAATAACTGTCGGTTGTTCAATAATGCCCATTCTGCCTTATATAACGGATAAATTAGATAATCCTGCGGATAACGGGAGTCTTGAAGAATTAATAAGAACCGTCAAATCCAACGGTGCTAAATATGTGTGGTCGGGATGTTTAACCCTTCGAGATAAACAGCGCCAGAGATATGAGAGTATTCTTTCGGACAGATTTAAACCATTAATAGGAAAATATCGTTTCCTGTATAGTGCCAGAATCAGTCCTGAAGAAAAATATTGTAACAGGTTGCACTACAGGATTGAGGAACTTTTAGATAAATACAATCTTGAACATGATTTTTCAGTTGAAAATACTTTAAAGGTAGTTCAACCAGAATTCAGTTTTGTTTAACTGGACGTTTAATTATATGTCGGCAAAAATAGATAAAGAAAGATGTAAGGGTTGTGAACTCTGCGTGTTTTACTGTCCGCAGAAATGTCTGAAGTTATCTGAAGTTTTAAATATGTCAGGATACAGGCCCGCAGAACTTATCAATGAAGAGAGTTGTAATAGCTGCGGTATGTGTTATATAATGTGTCCGGACTATACAATAGAAATTATAAAAGGCTAAAGCCTTAATTCCGAAACCGGAGTTAATCCTTTAGGATTTTACTTGAATGAAAAAGATATTAATGCAGGGGAACGTAGCATTGTGTGAAGGAGCAATTGCTGCCGGTTTAGATGCATATTTTGGTTACCCAATCACACCGCAGAATGAAGTCGCAGTACATATGTCAAGAAGAATGCGTGAACTTAATAGAGTTTTCATTCAAGCCGAGAGTGAAATTGCAGCGATAAACATGGTGTTTGGCGTATCCATAACCGGCAAGCGGGCTATGACATCCTCTTCATCACCCGGAATAAGTCTCAAGCAGGAAGGCATATCCTATTTATGCGGTTGTGAACTGCCCGGTGTTATTGCTAACATTCAACGCGGGGGACCCGGTCTCGGCAATATCAGTGGTTCGCAGGGTGATTATTTCCAGGCGGTAAAAGGCGGCGGTCACGGGGATTATCGTATGATTACGCTTGCCCCTGCTTCAGTGCAGGAAGTCTATGATTTTGCTTATTTATCATTTGACCTTACTGAAAAATACCACAATCCTGTACTGATACTTATGGATGGTTATACCGGACAGATGATGGAACCGGTGCAACGGACGGACCGTCCCCCGATACCCGCTAAAAAATATAAAAAGGACTGGGTACTGGATGGATGTAAAGGTAGAGAACCGCGGAAAATAAGGTCACTCCTGATGAATGAAGGAGAGTTAGAGGAGTTAAACTGGAAATTGAAAAAGAAATATGACAAAATTACAGATACTGAAATCCGCGTGGAAACTATAAATACAAATTCAGTAAAAAAATTAGATGTTATACTTATTGCTTTTGGTGTAGCATCAAGAGTTTGTAAAGGCGCAATGAATATTGCACGGGAAAAGGGTAAAAAAGTTGGTTTGATAAGGCCGCTTACTCTATGGCCCTTTCCGTATAAGACCATAGAGAAACTTGCGAAAAAAACAAAGAAAATTCTGGTAGTGGAGATGAACCTCGGGCAAATGGTTGAAGATGTAAAGATTGCAGTGGGCGATAAATGCAAGGTGGAATTTTTAGGCAGACCCGGCGGTTCAATCGTCAACCAGGATGAGATATTTTCAAAAATCAAATGACAAAAATACTTAAAAGACCGGATAGTTTAAAACCAGCCAGGCACCTGTATTGTGCCGGTTGCGGTCACGGTATAATCCACAGGTTAGTAGCAGAGGTTATTGATGAACTGAATGTTCGGGAGATAACCATTGGAATAGCGCCTGTAGGTTGTGCTGTCTTTGCATATGACTATTTCAATTTTGATGTGACGGAAGCAGCACACGGCAGACCGCCTGCGGTTGCCACCGGCATAAAACGGGTTTTACCTGACAGAATAGTATTTACATATCAGGGTGACGGCGATTTAGCGGCGATTGGCACTGCAGAGATAGTCCACGCAGCAACCCGCGGAGAGAACATAACAGTAATATTTGTTAATAATACAACTTATGGTATGACAGGTGGTCAGATGGCACCGACCACGGTGATAGGGCAAAAAACCGCCACGACTCCATTCGGCCGCAGACCGGAATATGAGGGATATCCGATAAAAATATGTGAATTGTTGAGTTCAACTGAGGGTGTATGTTATTTAGAACGTGTTAGCGTTAATAATCCCAAAAACGTTATAAGAGCAAAGAAATCAATAAAAAAATCTTTTCAGAACCAGATAGATAAAAGAGGTTTTTCATTGGTAGAGGTTTTATCAATGTGTCCTGTTAACTGGGGTAAAACACCGATTGAGTCCTGTAAATGGGTTGAAGAAGTTGTAACAAAAACATTTCCTTTAGGTGTATTCAAAGATAAAACAGTATGACAAAAAAGAATGTTAGTGTTTCTGAAGATATATTCATAGCAGGTGCCGGCGGGCAGGGAATCCTGCTTTTAGGCAAAATTATTGCGCAGTCTGCAGTTGAAGAAGATAAGTTTGTTACATATTACCCGACCTATGGCGCGGAAATACGGGGCGGGACGGCAAACTGCAGTGTCAGGATTTCAGATGCAGAAATAAATTCTCCTGTGGTTACAAGGCCGACAACGTTTATTATAATGAACCAGCAGTCACTGACAAAATTTATTGGTAAAGTTCAAAAAGACAGTTATCTGATTTTAAATTCTTTGGGGACGGAGGTAATTAAAGAAGTCCCAGCTAATCACTGTATTTCAATCCCCGCCTCAGAGATAGCACAGAAATTGGGTGATGTAAGGTGTGCTAACATTGTTATGCTGGGAGCATATGTAAAACTTAAAAAAATAATTTCCCCGGAAAGTGCTGTAGGTGCAATTAAAAAAGCATTTGAGAATAAACCGGAATTGATAGAATTAAATCTGAAAGCTTTCAGGGAGGTAAAATAAAATTGAAACTAAGAAAGGCGAAAGTCACCGATGTGTCTCAGATACAGAAGATAATTAATCAATACGCGGAAAAAAAAATTATGCTGATGAGGTCATTGAACGAAATATATGACAAGATACAGTGTTTCTATGTCATTGAACACATCGGGAAAGTGACGGGTTGTTGTGCAATGAATATTGTCTGGGACGAACTCGCTGAAATTAAATCGCTGGTAGTTGTGCCGAAGTTCTGTAAAAAAGGATTGGGTACGAAACTTATTCAACAATGCCATAAAGAGGCGAAAAAACTCGGGGTAAAGAGAGTTTTTGCCCTGACTTACATACCAAAATTCTTCAAAAAGTTCGGATATAAGGAAACCTCAAGGGAAGAATTGCCTCATAAAATCTGGGCAGAATGTATTAAATGCCCTTTCTTTCCGGACTGCAACGAAATTGCAGTGATTAAGGTCCTCTAATTTAAGAATTTGCTTCCTGAAAACCTTTTGACCTTAAAATACAGGAATCGCATTTGCCACAGGGCAATCTCCCGCCTGAATAACACGACCAGGTCAATTCAAAAGGCACATTTAGTTTCTTTCCAAGTCTTATTATTTCTGCCTTTGTTTTGTCAATCAATGGGGTGTGTATTTTTATTTTCTTCCCGGGTATGGCAGTAGATACTAATTTATTAAATTGTCTATAATATTCGGGCCTGCAATCTGGATAGCCGGAAAAATCTATTGCATTTGCACCTATGAAGATCGATTCTGCACCAATTGTCTCTGCTAAAGAAAGTGCAAAAGAAATGAATATCGTATTTCTTGCAGGTACATAAGTGGAAGGGACACCGGTTTTACCAATTTGATTTGCTTTATGGAAAGGGATTTGCAAACCGCCGTCAATCAATGAACTGCCGCGCCAGGGCAGAGTGAATTTTATTATGTAATAATGGCAGCTGTTGAGTTTTGCAATTTTTTTTGCCGATATTATCTCTTTTTTATGCCTCTGCCCGTAATCAAATATCAAACAATAACAATCATATTTCTGTTTTTTGGCATAGTAGAGTGTTGTCGTTGAGTCAAGCCCTCCCGATAACAACACAACAGCTTTATTTATCATATTTTATTCAGCATAAGTGGCATAGGAATTATCGCTTTCCCACACAGTTACTTTGTAAATTTCCCGGAAATATTTCGCTATTTGTCTATATATGTATTCAGCAATATTTTCAGCTGTTGGGTTGAGTTTATCAAATGGTGGTGTTTTGTTTAAATACTTGTGGTCAATTTTAGAAAGAACTTTATCCAGTAACTTTTTTAAGTGAGTAAAATCCATCAGCATACCTGTTTTATTCAATTTTCCCCCTCTCAATGTCACTTCAACTTTCCAGTTGTGCCCGTGCAGCGCTTCGCATTTCCCTTTATAATTTCTCAAATTGTGTGCCCCGGAAAAATGTCTGATTACGGTAACTTCATACATACTTGTTGTCCCCCTAAAACGGTAATTCAATTTTTTTAACATGCCGGATATCTTTTTTCAAGAACTTCCTGCCTAATTTAATGAATTTCTCGGGTGCATCACTCACATAGAATTCATACTTTACTTTATTACATTTCAAGGAATTCAGTTTAGTCTTATCCAGCAGGGATTGGACTTCATTTGCTGTTGCTTTCGCCGAATCAAGAATTACTACGTTTTTGCCCAGCACAGCAGATATAACATTTTTAATCAACGGGTAGTGCGTGCAGCCAAGAATTAATGTATCTATTCTGTCGCGTTTCAACCCCGATAGATATTCTTTAGCAACTGTCAGGGTTACGGGTTTATTAATCCATCCCTCTTCAACCAATGACACAAATAGTGGACAGGCCTGCGAATAAACTGAGATTCTTGACGAATATTTTCTCAACAAATTCTGGTATGCATTGCTCTTAATAGTTGCTTCCGTACCAATCACGCCTATCCTGCCTGATTTTGTTACTTTCAATGCCTGTTTGACCGCCGGTTCAATCACACCTATAATAGGTACATTAAATCTTTTGCGGAGTTCAGGTAACGCATTGGAACTTGAAGTATTGCATGCAACTACAATAATTTTTACTCTTTTCTTTATAAGAAAATTAGAAATCTGTATGGAATATTTTGTCACGACGTCTTTTGATTTTGTTCCATAGGGCAATCGTGCAGTGTCACCAAAATATACAAGTGATTCGTGCGGTAATACTTTAATTATTTCTTCTACCACAGTCAATCCGCCTATGCCTGAGTCAAAGACTCCTATGGGTAAATTACTTCCCTTCATATTATCTCCTGTTATTTTGAGGTTTTCCATGTTTCATATTCTTTTATTCCTGAATATATGCCGTCTATTACTTTGTTCTGGAATGTTTTTGACCGCAGTTTTGCTTCCTCTTTTGGGTTTGAGAGGAAACCGCATTCAACCAATACTGCTGGCATCTGCGCACCCCTGAGGACATAAAATCCTGCCTGTTTAATTCCACGGTTTTCAACCATCGTTCTTTTTATAACCCCCTCTGTAATGAAAGAACACAGTTCAGATGAATCATTTATAAATTCATTTACAACCATAGACCATAACAATTCCTGCAATGTCTTTTGTTTCTTGGTCGGTTTACCTTCAAGTTTTATAACCGAGTTTTCAAGTGCAGCGGTTGCTTCTGCTTCAGGGTCGCTTGCTTTTTCTGAAAGGAAATATATCTCAAACCCTTCCGATGTCTTTTTCAAACTTGAATTACAGTGTATTGAGATAAATATATCAGCATTTTTTTTATTTGCAAAATTTGTTCTCTCCACCAGGGGGATAAAAGTATCGTCAGTACGAGTAAGAAAAACCTCATGCCCATCTTCCCTGAGTAATTTCGCCAGTCCTTCTGATATCTTTAATGTAAGCACCTTTTCTTTTGTGCCATTATATCCTATACATCCCGGGTCCTCGCCTCCGTGTCCCGGGTCAATAACAATATTAAATTTTCCTGATACCGCACCTGTTGATATTACAGTGCTTGGAATAACCGCGGGACTGATTTCCGTACCTGTATCTTCAACGATTTCTTCCTCATATTCACCCTCTTTTTCAGAATGAATAAAAATAGATAATTGATTTTTCTCCAACTTATGCTCTATTTCCAAATTCTCTTCGGCAATGATTATTCTGCATGTTGCTTTAGTGGAATCATTCTCCATGCTTACACTTCTAACCGGACCATCATCAAAATCAACCCTGCTTGATATTGTTTTCCCTCTATAGAAAGTTATTAAATACTCTTTTTCCCCTGTTTTTTCTAATTCGTATGCCAGGGTTTCTGTTAATTCTAATTTTATTTTGGTCAAATCCGGTCCATTGTATATTCTCGGCTCCAGCACATTCACCCGTTTTTCAAAAGTAAGTATAAGTTCATCCTTATCGTAACTCACCTCCAGACCACTGGCTTTTGAAAAATCTTCAGTAAACAGGAAACTAAAGGGGATATAGATACGGTTTGAGATGAAGAGCGTTGAATATTCAAGAGATATTTTTTTGTTATTCAGGTATGCCTTTTTTGAACCATAAAAGAAAAACATGGATTGATTATTAATTTTCACTTCTGCCTTTTTTGAAACTCTGTGCCAGAAAAGTTGTCCGGAACACATATCAGCAATATCTCTTAATGCAATATAATCAACTTTATTTCTCACTATTGAAATATTTGTAATAAAATTTGATTCATATATGACCTTGATTTTTTCTTTTTGTGAGGCAATAGATGAAACGGAATGTATTGATTGAAAGAGAAAAAGGGATGTTAGAAATATTACATGTTTCACTATGGTTAATATTAAACGTTCTAATTGAAATGGCTGCGAGAGGATTCGAACCTCCAACATACGGCTTATGAAACCGCCGCTCTACCATTGAGCTACGCAGCCATTATAGAACTTAGGAATTCACCCTTTAGGGTTTTATCCGCAGGATTATCTAATTTATAAAAGGCTAAAGCCTTAATTCCATTAAAAAGGAAATTCCTATGCTATAAATTTATTTTATAAATTTAATAAAGAATAGTCAATTTATTAAACTTTTGCGGATTAGTTCGGCACGGGTCGCATCCCGCTGTTCAGCAGTAAGTTCGCGGCCGACTATCTCCTGTAAATGTGCCGGCTGGATGGTAAAAATCAACTGGTCAATACTATCAAGTTTAACCGCTAATTTCATTTTCAGTGAAAGCCCGAGTTTCAATTTTGAAATGTGCTGGATTGCTTCTTCGGTCTCAATTGATTTGGCAAAAGAAAGTATACCGTATGAGCGATATATATTATCTTCAACTTTTTCTTTGAGACTGTCTTTTAGCAATTTCTGTCTTGCTCCCTTTTCATATCTAATAATGCTATTGACAACTTTTCCCAAATCGTCAATTATGCTCTCCTCATTTTTACCCAGAGTTACAGCATTGGATATCTGAAAAATATCACCCAATGGCTTGGTCCCCTCTCCATAAAATCCTCTGGCTGTAAGTCCAACCCGTGTCAATCCATTAAATAGACGCTCTATCTCATTTGTTATAACAAGTCCGGGTAAATGCATCAAACAGGAAACACGCATTCCTGTACCAATATTCGTTGGACAGGCAGTGAGATATCCCCACCTGGGATGAAATGCAAATTTGAGCTTTTCATTTAATCCATCATCTATTTCATTCAATGTTTTCCAGGCAATCTTTGGTGAAAGTCCCGGGGTAATCACCTGCATACGCAAATGGTCTTCTTCGTTTACCATAATGCTTATCGTCTCGTCTCTGGTGAATACGAGTCCGGGCCCACCATTTATATTAGATGCATGTTCGTGTGAAATTAAATGACGTTCCATCAACAACAGACGGTCAATTTTATCAAGGTCATTCAGTTTATGGACATAAGCATTTGACAAAAGATTTATTGATTGGACAGCGGATACCACCTTATCCATTGTTGATAATTGCAATATTCTGTCTGCTCTCAATGGAAACGGTTGATTACTGAGATTTCTCGCCAACCTCACCCGGGAAGACATGACAATTCCATCTTCCTGAACATTATCTGCCGCTGGCGGATTGGATTTAAGCCAATTTATCTCCTGTTTAGCAAGGGCGCCTAATATCACTGTTTCTTCTCCAGTTCCCTGATTTTGTCTCTTAGCTCCGCTGCTTTTTCGTATTCTTCTGATTTAACCGCTTCATTGAGCTGCTTCTTTAATAAACTGATTTGCTGGGATAACCCCTCTTTCTCATATCCTGTTGATTCAAGAGTTGTCGGGGCGGTTTTCTTACCCGTATGTTTACTTTTCCCGTGGATTCTCTCTATTAGCGGTGCCAGGTATGATTCAAAAGTGTTATAACAATCGGCACAACCCAATCTCCCTCTTTCCTTAAACTCAGTATATGCTAAACCGCAGGATTTACATTTAACTGTTTTTTTATTTTCTGTTACAATCGGTAAACCCAGATCGCTCAGTGTAGCTATAATCTCGGGTAATGATAATTCGGGTTTGAACTCTATACCCTTCTTCTTTGCACATTCCTCGCATAAATTTATCTTAACAACCTGGTTATCAAATATACCTTTAAAAAATATCGTGGCATCGTTCTTCTTGCAAATATTACACAGCATATACGCTCCGTTTTATTGAACCAAAATTTCTACGAATTCAGCAACAACTCTAAAGTCGTCACTCGCTTTCTCATCTGTCATTCTGAGCTCCGATAAAATCGGGACGAAGAATCTCACTCATTTTGTCATTGCGAGAATCTCTCCCCCTTTTTCGGTTCTGTCAAAAATATTTATATATTTTTTCTTTTTTCTCTCGGTAAATCCTTATTTTTATCTGTACCCCCTCTTTTAAGCAAAATCACTGTTTTAATGTAACCCTAAACGATTTATCGTTTAGGCACGCATAGTCCCCGTTGGGGACGATTTTCCCGATAGGGAAAAATGCGTAAAGGGGTTTCTTTATTTCCCCTGTTTTTGTATAATTAAATAATCTTAAAAACAGAGGTGCTATTATGGATAAAATGCCCCGTTTTGTTCTCTGGATTTGTTCCAAGTTCAATAAAGAACAAATTGAGTTTATTGTTAAAGAACTTTCTGCTGTTCTTAATAACCAATCTGACATTAAACCAAAAGATGATTTCAAAGAGAAAAATCCCAACTATCGTGATTTCTACGTGGATCCTGCTCCGCCTTTAACTGAATCAAAAAAAAACTCCTCACATTAAACCACAAAGAACTTCTTGCTGAATTTGAACTCAAACACGGACATCCCTTAAAACCAGTTAACATCAAAAATAATAACAATCGTGTTCCGGAGCATTCCCACTGTCGTATTTGTGAAGCTCCTTATCAGTATCTATACTACAATAACGGTAAGAAACGAGACCAACTTAAATGCAAGATCTGCAATTCCGTATCTCCTGTCAATATCAGACACCGGGAACACAGTAAGTATTTCTGTCCCTACTGTGACGCCCCTTTAATGTTTTACAAAGAACGAGACTCTTTCTCAGTATATAAATGTTTTAATAAAAATTGCTCTCTATATATTTCAAATAAAAAGAAACTTAACTTCTCTGAAAAGATGCTGTTTTCAGTCAAACCTTTTGAATTCAAACTCCATTATATTTTTAGAGAATATCATTTTTCTGAACATCAACTTGTCCATTCTGCGCCTAATTCTACCGCCCCGATTACCCAGATAAGAAATTCCCTCAATACTCTTGCCCTTATTCTTACTTTCCATGTCTCATTTGCTATTTCCGCTAGAAAAACTGCTTATATACTGCGCGAAGTATTTAAACTTAAACTCTCATACCAATCTGTTCTTAATTACTGTGAAATGACCGCTTATCATTGTCACAATTTTAATCTTGCTTTCAAAGGTCCTGTCGATAATACCTTAGCAGGCGATGAAACTTATATCAAAATATCAGGTAAACGCGCCTACACTTTTCTTTTTATCTCTTCTAAAAACCTCAAAATTACCGCTAACCATATCGCCTCTTCTCGGGACACTCTTCCAGCCACTATTGCTATCAAGGAATCTATCAGAACTGCTGACCCCAAAGATTCCATGACTATTGTTACTGACGGTAATCCTTCCTATCAAGACGCTGTCCATTTCTTAAATAAACCTGAAAACGGCAACCATCAACTAAATCTAAAACAAGTTATCGGACTTCAAAACCTCGATAAAGTATCTGAGGAATTCAGACCATTTAAACAACTTATTGAACGACTTAATCGCACCTACAAATTTCATGTTCGCCCAGCAGTAGGATTCGCTTCTATCAACGGCGCTATCGCTTTAACCACTCTATTCGTCACCCATTATAATTTCCTAAGACCTCACATGTCTCTCAACTATAACGTGCCTGTTCCTCTCGATTTCTTGAAAAATATCGACACGCTTCCTAACAGATGGGCTAAACTTATTTCTACCGCCCTTCAGTTACCGGCTCTTGCCTAAATATATTCTACTGTTTCCATCGTTTGTCAAAGAACTACGGGATTCCTTTGTTTGCTTCCAACCTTTTTTACCCGGTACTGTTTATTGATACTTTTTTCTTTTTCCTTTATCTGGATTCCCGCTTAAAAATTGCGGGAATGACAATCTTTTTTGTTTCATATTCTATCATCTATCTTTTGACAGTATCCCTTTTTCAAAGGGGGATTCAGGGGGGATTAATAAGCATAATTAAGTAATGTGTCCCCAAAATTTGTGTCCCCAAAATTTGCAAATAAATTATTAAAAACATATTGAAAAATCAACAATCTAATCTTTATTTGTATCTTCTATTGCAAATAAAATAAATCTTGTCTTCCTGTATTTATTGGTAATCTATACTTAACTGTTTTTTTGGCCCCTGTTTCTATTTTAATTAACAATCCTTGTTCAACCCATTTTTTTAACATTCTTGAAACTTTTGAAGTACAAGTTTGTCAAGCCTGACACCGTTCATTCGACACCGTTCATTCACCGTTAAAGAATTAGAATGTCCCCATACTTTCACAAACATCTGAAATATAAGCGAAAAGCAGTTCAACTAATTTCGGTGCCACGTTACTGTCGTCAATAAGTTTCAACGCCCGCAAAGCAACATACGCATGTGCCCTTTGCTTCATAAAGTCCTACCGTCCCCTACCAAAAATCCTCTAAAGATTTGTAAAGTCGTTAGTTTTAATTCTACTTTTTAAGTATTGATTTCCGATGACATTATGAGAACTCAAATAACTGCACCCCGTCCCCGATAAATATTAACCCAAAATTGTAGTGTGGATTTCTAATAGAATCTGCACAAATCTTTTCTATCTTTCACCACATAATCCTGTATGTTTTGACCTAATCTCTTTCTCTCGTCGTCTTCTGTCCTCAATAGTATATTTATCACTTGGCATTTTATGTATGCATACCCAAATATTCTCCGTAGAACATTTTTCACCCCAGCATTTTATTCTGTCATGATGATCTATTCTATTACCTAATTGACCTGATTGCCCAACATCTATGATACTCCATGAACCACCAGACTTAACACATATAATAACATAAATAGCAGCAACTTCTTTAAAATCAGATTGAAACAATGGAACGCAAACGAATGGATAATCATCAATTGTTACATTTGCTGTTTCTGTCATTGTTACCTCCCAATAATGGATTTAAAACAGATAATATATTATCTACTACTTACCAGCTTACTTATAAATTCCATACATATGTTCTACTTTTATGAATAAGAATCACATTTCCCTTGTTTTTATTATAAATATCATTAAATGATATCCAACCACTTACTATTTACGTATTCACCTATTCCAGCTGGTATATAATTTGGATATGTATTCATAAAACTATTTTTAGCAGATATAAAAGAATCATTAGGAATAGTTTTTAATCTTTTAGCTAAGTAAAGTAAACCCAAGGTCGGAGCTCTTGATTGTCCTTGATCACAATGAATCAGTACGTTTCTTTTTATAATCCACTTGTCGATAAAATCCAAAACCTTGATAAATGTTTTAGGACCACTCCATTCATAAAGATGAGCTGCCCCATCTACCCAATTCAAAGAAAATCTATTTTCTTTTTCATAAATAATGTAACTAGGATGATGCCTATCTGGTTTATTGTATTTCCTATCCCAACCCATAATTTTATAATGAATTGTTTGCGTTGCATGTACATAAGCCCAATTTTTGTAATCAATTTGTTGAAGACCCAATATCGAACCTATGTAAAGATTTGTCTTAGGAATATTTATCATTTAATTAACTTTAAAATAGCGATAAATTATATTTTATTCATTGTGATTCTACAATATTTTTTACTTCCTCAAATATTTCTTTCAATTCTTCATCGAGATGTGATTTTTTTTCTTTCATCATTTTGGTCCCTATTAATCCAAGATTCCGTTTAAGAAATCCTTTGGGATTCCCGATTCCATGTTCATACATGATTTTACCAATATTATCTAATCTTTCGTTACCGCTTTTTGATGCATCAAATTCATTAATATTAATTTCCTTCTCTGGTTTTAATTCTTGATTAATTACAGAAGTAATTATCTCTAAAGGATAATAATCTTCTATACTTCCTTTTTTCAAACAAAATACTTTTCTTATATTATTCAATTCGGTTCTTTTTGCTTTTTCAATAGCCGTTGCAGTCGTTTTAGCATCTCTGTCTAAAACAATCACACAAGGAATATCATAAGCTAAAAGAAGTTTTGCAGCTTTAAAGACTCTATCTTCATCTGATCCTCTTAAATTAATAATTGCAATCCCTAATTGAAATTCACTTAAACCCAACATTTCCATGAAAATCGGAAAACCGTCTTCTTCTGTGTTACCTTCAACTAAAATTGCACAGTTACCACCTCCTTTCAATAAAGCATCAGAAGGTCTGATTCCTAAATCATATCTTAACTGTTCTTTCATTTTTAAATTAAAGGTTTTTGCTACAGTATTGCCTTTATTTGTCCTATTAAAAATTATATTGCTTTCAAATTTACTTCTTTCAATAAATACAGGTGAGTGTGTAGTACAAATAACCTGGGATTCTTGGCTTATATCCTGCAAAACAGATAAAAGTTGTCGTTGAGCTTTTGGATGTAAACTATTCTCTGGTTCTTCCGTAGCAAATATGAAATGTTTTGATATACCTAATTTAGCAACTAGTCTGAATAAAGCAATTATTAAATTGTTTTGTGTTCCTGCTCCACGATTGGAAATAGCAATATTATTTACTTTTTCATCCGATATTTCAACATCAAATTTTACTCCTTCTATAGGGTCTATATTAAGATTGTTAAAAGATAATAGTAGTTTTTCATTATGCATCTGTTCTCGTAGAAATGATTGAAGAGTATTCTTGGGAGTATTTATAGATTTCCCTAAAATATCTTTTACCTGCTCCAAGGATGATTTAGCACTTTCCTCAGTAATAGCATTCTTCATTATAGCTCTAAAGGTTTTTCCTAAAAGTGCTGTTTTAGTCATTGAAAATTGTACAGCGAGGTCTCTTCTTACTGGTATAAAATGAAAAACATCATTAGAAAACCATTTATCCAATATTTTTTGAGGAGCTTTGATTTCTTTACTATCATCTAAAATTATTTGAGAATTTGGATCTTTTTTGTAATTAAAAGACTTTCTTATTATAATTTCGCCATCTTTCGTTGTAATACCCTTAAATTCTTCTATTGAAGGCACATTACTAAAAGTAAGCTCTATAATACTTAGATAATGCGGGAAAACGCCATTTTTTACTATGACATCGTCGGAACGATATTTCGGTTCACTTACAAATTGACCTATTTTAGCAATGGCTTCACTTTTTCTGCATTTTTGTATATCTGTTGAAATAAATGTTGTTGAGTAAAACTCTTTGGTAGTTGTAACACATTTTTGTGCCCGGGAGTAACAAATTTTCCCGGAACTATAAAAATATTTCGGCGTACCCATTTGAGCGTTTTGGATTGAAATTGTTGTGGCAGACATAACATTTGAAACCAACGAAATAAATTGTAATCCAGAAGTAATAATTGTAAATGTGCCTGATTGGCTAAAAATGTGCGAGTTGGAATATTGCTCATATAAAAGTCCAGTTTCAGTTCTTTGATATCTATTTCCAGTCCTGTACGACCTTTGTAGAAATACCAGATACTCTCTGGTTCTAAATCTAAATTGGTTACAAATACTTGATATTCGTAACGGTCTATGGTAAATAAGGTTCTCTGTGCGGTTTCTGGTTCTGGTGGTAAAGTATAACGAATTACTACAAAACGGTGTGGCTGTTTCCAGCCATAGGGTTGATACTGAAATTCTGCTACTGCTAATTTTTCTTCGTGATTGAAAATCCGATATTGTAATACTAGTAACATCAATTTTATTGGTCTGGTTACCTGTGCTACTATTACATAACCATATCTTTCTTCGTCTAGAAACTTTATCACGGACCAACAGTAAAACCCAGCATCCATTCTTATACGAATCCGTGAAATAGGTATGTTGGAAGGTATCTTTTCCAGAGCACTTTTTACAAAAGGAACAATCTCTGTTTTGTCTGAAAAGTTGCCGGGTCGTAATTCTCCTTTGAGACTGATTTTGAGATGGCTCTCTGTAGCAAATAATGGACGATAGGAACGTTTGCCTTTGTGGGTTGGATTGTAACCAACTTCTGCTAATTCCTGATGTCCGTATACTGTAACAACACTGGAATCGAAATCTACGATTATAGTAGTCAGGGCATCTGGATATTGAAACACTTGATCTCTGATTAAATCGTGAACTTTCTCTATTTGAATTAGGTCTTGAGGTGTTAAT
>Ga0210006_1000067_pt1 | contig 83549 bp, 76 predicted proteins | sample CryGey02umfilter_2_FD_185452 | JGI IMG/M metagenome (GOLD analysis project Ga0210006, IMG submission 185452) | Groundwater microbial communities from aquifer in Utah, USA - Crystal Geyser 4/10/14 0.2 um filter (SPAdes) (version 3) | ecosystem: Environmental > Aquatic > Deep subsurface >... | reverse complement strand
CGCATGGATTTAGCCATTGATGCTTATAATCGCGCAACTGATCAAAACAATTACCAAGCTAATGTGGTGACGCTCAATAGCATGATCACCGCCGCCGGGAATAATGGCTGCGTGGATTTAGCCATTGATGCTTATAATCGCGTAACTGATCAAAACAATTACCAAGCTAATGTGGTGACGTTCAATAGCATGATCACCGCCGCCGGGAATAATGGCCGCATGGATTTAGCCATTGATGCTTATAATCGCGCGCTAAGAACAGGCCAAGCAGATGTGGTGACGTTCTCAAGCATGATCACCGCCGCCGGGAATAATGGCCGCATGGATTTAGCCATTGATGCTTATAATCGCGCAACTGATCAAAACAATTACCAAGCTAATGTGGTGACGCTCAATAGCATGATCACCGCCGCCGGGAATAATGGCCGCATGGATTTAGCCATTGATGCTTATAATCGCGTAACTGATCAAAGCAACTACCAAGCAGATGAGGTGACACACTCAGCTATGCAACAAGCCAGGCAAAAAAATACTTTTGGTGAAGGGCCTCATGTTCCCTGCCGACAAAATCGGCCGTATTCTTACGATGGAACTGCTGTATTTTTTGCACCTAGGGCACGCTTCCAACAAATTAATCGACCTACTAATGCAGCAACACCTCAAGTATAGTGCGTAGTTTCAATAAACAAACACAGCAATATAAAAATGAGTATCTGCGCATCAGGGATAGATGAAGTTATTACATCTAATATTTCGATATTTATAAAAGTTAAAGCGACACACCCTTTAATTAAATTATCCAACAGTATTGATTGGAATGCATTACACAATTTGGTGCTGCCTGACCTTAAAAAATCAACGAGCAAACTAAAATGGTGGTTAGGTCGTAAATTAAAAATCAGAATTCATCTCGCTGTTTTTCTGCTACAACAATTGCTCAATGAAACTGATCGCGGGATTGAAAAGGCAGTTACTTATAATGCGCTGTATCAAGTCTTTTGTGGTAAAACGATTGTTAAAAATTGGGTTTGTCCTGACCACACAAAAATAGAAGAGTTTCGCTCACGATTATCGCCTGAAACACAATGCGCACTATCAAATGCCATTGCAAAAATCGCTGTGAAATATCAGTTTGCAAAACCAGAGCATATTGATATTGATTCCACTGTTCAAGAACCGGATATGCAATATCCAGCAACAGCATATTTGCTGGTAAAAACTGCAATCATTGCAAAACGCATTCATAAACTGTGTTTTCAGTTTTTGCCAGAGCAAGCTAAAAAAATCACAGAAATTAATTTAAAAAAAATGAAAGGTATCGCGAAGGAATATTATTTTATCAAACGAAAGCAAATGAAACAGATTTCAGTAAATGATGATATGAAAATACCTGCACTCAAAAAATTATGGTCACATGTTTTTGAAACGGTGATGCCAATTGTGCATTTAGCACAATTACTCACGGAGCCTTTTATTTTAAAATCATTACCTGTCAGGCCTAAAAATTTAATTGATCATTTTACTCGAAAAGCGCCGATGCTTTTGGATGGATTGTTTGACCGTTGTTTTGAAAATCTTCCGCGTAAAATAAAAGTGTATTCGTATTTTCGAGATGATGTGCATTGCTTTAATAAAATGAAACATCATAAGGTGTGTGAATTTGGACGGCAATTTCAGATTGGACGATTGCAAGGTAATTTTATTTGGTCAATTCCCAATACTTCTGTTTTAATGCCAGATGCTGCATCAGTCAAACCCATGTTGCGTGAACATCTGCAGTTATTTCAAACGATGCCGCAATCCATTGCAACTGACAAAGCATATTACTCAAAAAATAACGAAGGGTTTTTGTTGAGCTTGGGTGTTGAATCTGTAGGGCTCATGCGATCAAACAGAAAATACAATGATGCGCCGGATAATCCGATCAGCATTGAAAGACAACAAGCACTGGCTGATAGACGATCAGGGATTGAACCGCTCATTGGTCATTTGAAACGCTATTGGCAAATGGGTCGCTCGCGGATGAAAAGCGATCAGACAACAGAGGCATCTGGGTTTTGCGCCATGCTTGGATTTAATATGCGACAGATGATGCGGTATTTGAATGGTGAGGTAGCAACGCTTGCTACGTGACTGCTACATCACATAAACAACGATCTGGTATGCCATTCTGGGATTGATAACTTTTTCCACAGAAAAATTGGGTTGTAAGACGCGAGGAATATAGTCTCTACAAATATCGTCCACAGATGAACCACCAATTTCGCGACACCGACTCTTTATGCACAAAAACTGTGTATAACTTTGTGGGTATTTTGTCGAAAAACATCACAAATTACTGTAGTAGCGAAAATCTTGTTAACCTGCCCTTTTTTTAAGCATCTTTAATTTTTCAAAAAATCAATGAGTTAGAGAATTTGCTTTAAAAAAATGCGATTAGAGGTGAGAAAAAACCATTTTGACCACTTCGTCATAAAAATTGTGGGTAACTTAATCTATTTTGACCATTTTAAAATGATTTCACTGATCAGTTTTTTTCAATACAGAGATTCTGTTTATATTTAAAACAATAAAAATAGAAATCATTTTGTATTTTTGGTTGAGATGATTCGCATATGCCATCATGAATGGTATAGTCTTTTTCTTTCAGGCAGGCGTTTCCTGTTTTGAAAACGCTTGTCGCAGACAAACTGGCAACGGACTCCGCAATGTCACATGTGCTTTTTGAAAAATTATCGTCGCATCACCTTATTCTCACCGTCAATAGTCGCTTAACACGTTACTTACAAACTGCATGGGACGAATACCACCTTGATCAAAAAAAGAAAACCTGGGAAACACTCACAGTCTTACCATTGAGCAGTTGGCTGGAACACACTTTTCACCTGAACAATAAAACAGATCTTATTTTGCTCAATGCTTTTCAAGAAAATTGCGTATGGGAAAATATAGTCACGCAATCGCCGCTCGCACCAGATATCATACACCCCACCCAACTTGCAGTACGCGTTAAGGAAGCGTGGGAACTACTCAACTACTGGCAAATACCACTTGATACGCTCAATGCATACTCAGCACAACGCGAAGTGGCTTGTTTGATTGAATGGATCAACCAATTTAAAAAAATAGCGCATGAAAAAAACTGGATAACAACAGCTGAAATACCAAATAAACTATTAGCAGAATCGATAAACATAAACAAAAAGATCATATTGATGGGTTTTGATGATCTTAACCCCAGCTTAAAAAAATTATTTACGCACTTAGCAAAACAAACTGCCGTTGAAACAGAAACACTCAGCATACAATCTCAAGCAGAACAAGTTGTTTTGGAAGACACGGAGTCTGAGTTAATTACCATGGCGCAATGGATTAAAACCGAATGGAAAAAAAATCCCACTGCAAAATTAGGCTGTGTTGTCCCCGAATTGGAAAAAATTCGACCGCAAGTAGCACGTATCTTTACTCATATTTTTTGCATTGAAAACATAATACCTAATGCGGATGCAAAAAAACCGCCATTCAATATTTCTGCTGGCACACCATTTTCATGCAATAAATTAATTCATACCGGGCTTTCTTTACTGCAACTTTGCATCACGCCATTACCCATACAACAGCTCGCTGCACTATTACAGTCACCTTATTTATGTCCCACAGAAGAAGATGCCTGTATTGGCGCGCAACTGGATGCCTTATTAAGAGAAAAAAATCAATTACAAGTGGGGTTATTAGATTTATATAACACCATCCCACTGCTATCATCGCGCTACAAAAATAATACCCACTTATTACGTTGGCGTACTTTACTTCAATTTTCTCGTGAAAAAAAAGCCATACCGCTGAAACCATCAATGTGGGCACACGAATTTATTCATTTATTAAAATCAATGCAATGGCCAGGTGAGCGCACACAAACAACTGAGGAATTTCAAGCATTAGAAAAATTTAAAAAAATATTATTTGAATTTTCAAAGTTAGATTTTATTTTTGATGAAATCAAATTAGCGAAAGCATTTCAATTACTACAATCACAAGTACAACAAACTATTTTTCAAGCTAAAAGCCATGATGAACCCATCCAAATTATGGGCACGCTCGAAGCCAGCAGCATTCTATTTGATGCAGTTTGGATCATGGGATTGCATGATGCCATTTGGCCAGCCGCTACCCAACCACACCCACTGATTCCCTATGCCATTCAACAACAATACCAAATGCCACATGCCACAGCTGAACGTGAATTACAATTTTGTGAACGCATGACAAAACGGTTAATGCAGAGTGCCAAACAAGTAATTTTCAGCTCTCCTGCAAAAACAGGTGATCAGTTACTATTTCCATCACGATTAATTCAATCCGTTCCATTCACATCATCTGACGCATTTATCAATAAAAATGAAAACACATTGGCTGAACAGATACTGGCAAAAAAACAATTAGAAACCGTATCAGACGACAACACCATACCCATTCATGATTTCAGCATGATTCGAGGGGGCAGCCACATTTTAAAACTACAAGCGCTCTGTCCTTATCAAGCGTTTGCTAAAATTCGATTACAAGCAAAACCTTTAAATGAACCCACATTAGGTATTGCTGCTATGATAAAAGGCGTCATTATTCATCAAGTGTTATTTGAAATATGGGATAATATTAAAGATCAAATGACATTAAAAAAAATGGATCAAAATGCACTAAATAAACTGATTGTTGATAAAATTGATAAAGCCATTACAGAAAATATAGCCCCATCCAATGCAAAGCATCAGCACGCACTGATTGCCGTTGAAAAAAAACGATTGCAGCTTCTCATCCAGGATTGGCTCAAGATTGAAAAATCACGCCCTGATTTCCGTGTTCATTCATTAGAAACAGCATGTCAAATTTCAATTAATGCATTACCACTTAAACTTCGTTTAGATCGCGTGGATGAATTGGCAGATGGATCCTTATTATTGATTGATTACAAATCAGGCAAAAATGAAATAAAAAACCTATTACAGGAGCGACTGACTGATCCTCAATTGCCATTATATGCCGCCTATCAAAATAAAAACGAACCAGCGTATCAAGGTGTTGCTTTTGCGGAAATTCGAAATGCCAAAATGAGTTATCAAGGCATTACGCATGAAAATCGCAAAGAACAAAAAACAAATACATTTCAATTAATACCCATTCAAGATACTAAAAATGATCTGCGCATCACACAATGGGAAACTGCAATTGAAAGCTGGAAAAAATCACTTGAAGCAACAGCTGATGATTTTTGTCGTGGTAAAATCACAATTGACCCCATTCAAAAAGTCACTTGTGATCATTGCGGCTTACAGTCAGTCTGTCGATACAATATTGCAGAAAGCATAACGGAAAAACAATGACACTGATCCAAGATGAACCCATTAGAAAACGCGCGCTTGATCCCACTCAATCTTTTATTGTTCAAGCACCTGCTGGTTCTGGAAAAACAGAATTATTAACGCAACGCTATTTAACTTTGTTGTCTCACGCTCAAAAAGCACCAGAAGAAATTATTGCCATTACTTTTACGCGAAAAGCAGCGGCTGAAATGCGAGCACGCATCCTGGATGCATTAACATTAGGATTAACAACAGCACCCGATAAAAATAATTATCGATATACAACTTGGTCACTTGCTCAAGGTGTTTTAAAAAAAGATCATGCGCTCCAATGGCACTTAATTCAGAATCCCAATCGATTGCGTATTTTAACTATTGATGCCCTGTCTGCTTTTTTATGTCGGCAAACGCCGATGCTCACGCAATTTGGCAGCATGCCCACCGTATCTGATCATGCAAAATCATTTTATGATCTGGCAGCAGAACGTTTATTATCTGATGCTTTATCAAACAAACAATATCATGCTGATATTGCTTATTTATTATTGCATCTCGACAATCAAGTTGAAAAATTACATGCTTTATTTTCAAACTTACTAGCGCATCGCGATCAATGGTTATCGCATATTATGTATGCATACTCACATCATCAGGCCTTGCGTGATTTACTCGAAACCAGTTTGAAAAATATGGCGCTTGAGAAATTAGAAGCGGCGCATCAAAATATGCCAGCTCATTTGCGACAAACTTTACTTTTACTGGCGCGCCATGCTGGAAATTATTTTGCTGAAAATAACATCGACAATACGGTTAGCACATGCGTCAATTTTAACATCGACACGCTAGATTTAAGCGCATTACCGCAATGGATTGGTTTGGCCAATTTATTGCTCACACAAAAAGGAGAACTGCGAAAAACAGTCGATATTCGAAATGGTTTTGCACCTAAAGATGAAAATAAATCACTGATGTTAGCAACGCTCACAGCATTAACAGATTATCCTAAATTTATTCAAGCGCTAAATGAAATTCAATTATTACCACCCACGCATTATTCCGACACACAATGGGAAGTCGTTACTGCATTAACCAAACTACTGCCTTTATTAGCAGCGCAATTATCCTTAGTTTTTCAAGAAAAAAATCAAATTGATTTTACGGAATTAAATATTGCTGCCATTCGAGCGCTGGGTGATGATGAAGCGCCTACTGATTTGGCATTGTATCTTGATTATCAGATACAACACTTATTAATTGATGAGTTTCAAGATACATCTGTAATGCATCTGCATTTATTAGAAAAAATAATTCGAGAATGGCAACCTCAAGATGGGCGCACTTTATTTTTAGTTGGCGACCCCATGCAATCTGTTTATCGCTTTCGAAATGCTGAAGTGGGCTTATTTTTACGAGCACAAAAAGAAGGCATCGGAAACATTCAACTTGAAACCTTAACACTCACCATGAATTTTCGATCACAAGCGGGATTGGTTAACTGGTTCAACCACACTTTCCAATCTGTTTTTCCGACTATTTCAGATATTGCCACAGGACGTGTACCTTATACACAAGCCATTGCTGCACGCGATTGTTTACCCGATCATAATGCAAAATTTTACCCGATCATCAGCGAATCAAATGAAGATGAATCTAAAAAAATTGCAGACACCCTTCACACGTTACGCAAAACATATCCAACAGATTCTATTGCATTACTCGTGCAATCTCGACCGCAATTGATTCCGATTATTAAAGCGTTACAAGAAAAAAAACTAGCCTTTCAAGCTATTGAAATTGAACCGTTATCACAACGCAGTGAGATTCGTGATTTATTATCGCTGACACGTGCTTTATTACACCGCGCTGATCGCATTGCCTGGCTTGCAATATTACGCGCGCCTTTTTGTGGTTTATTATCAACCGACTTAGAACGCGTTGCTTTATTTGGCGAAAAAATTACCTTGTGGGAAGCATTATTACAAGCTGAACAAATCCCAGATTTATCTGTGGATGGATTCCAACGCATTCAAGCATTGCGTTATTATTTATTGCGTGCATTTCAACAGCAAGGACAACTGCCTTTATCTGCTTGGATAGAAGGTGTTTGGTTAGCGCTTGGGGGGCCTGCGATTTTATCGCACGCTACTGAGTTACATTATACAAAAGCCTATTTTGAATTATTAGAAAAATTAGAAAATAACGCCGATGCCTTATCCATTGAGCTAATTACTGAGCAATGTGAAAAATTATTTGCAAATACATCTCCTGCTACAAATAATGCAATACAAATTCTCACGATGCATAAATCAAAAGGCTTGGAATTTGATCATGTTTTTTTACCAGGTTTGCATCGCCCACCACGCAACGATGATGAGAAATTATTACGCTGGTTAGAACGCATCAATTCAAAAAATGGATATGATTTAATAATGGCACCCATTAAATCAGTAACTCAAGAATCCGACTCTATTTATGATTACTTAAAACAAATTGAAAATGAAAAACAGAATCATGAAATCACACGCTTACTCTATGTTGCTGCAACACGCGCAAAAAAAAGCTTACACTTATTTGCTCAGATCAAATGGGATGTTGAAAAAAACAGATTGAAACCGCCAAAAAAAGGCTCTTTTTTAGAAAAGCTATGGCCTATTTATGAAACAGACGCTTTAAACTGGACACCCATTCAGACTGAGACAACAACCACAAACACAACACAGCATGCCACCTATCTCACACGACATAGTGCTGATTGGTTTACATCCATAGCGCAATCAGACATCTACTCACCAAAACCCATTAAAATTGATATAACACTACATTCACAACAGTCACGCATCATCGGCACTGTTATTCATGAGCAGTTACAACACCTTACTGAAACAGGTAACACCAAGCCATTTCGCAGTCAATTAATAACACTGGGTATTTTACCCCATGAAATTGAACCAGCCGTTGAGATAGTTAATACAGCCATTCGTAATACGATCTCAGATAAACAAGGGCAATGGATATTGCAAAAACATCACGATGCACATTGCGAGTGGCCATTCACTTTCACGGATAACAACGAATTAAAACATCTCATCATTGATCGCAGTTTTGTGGATGACAATAAAGTACGTTGGATTATTGATTATAAAACAGCATCTCCTAAAGAAAATGAGTCGCTTGATTTATTTTTAAAACAACAGAAAAAAGAATACAGTGAAAAACTACAGGAATATGCAAACGCATTATTTGCAATGGAAAACAAACCCATCTCGATTGGATTGTATTTCCCATTGTCTCAGGCTTGGATTGAGTGGACATATCAGCAAAGCGTCTCTGATTAAATTGCAGCGCTGACGAAATTAAAATTACACACAACTAACTATGAGAACCACAATTCACACTGGTATAAGTCGAATAATTTTCTGACTTTCCAGCATATTCAAAAGATACCGTCTCATTATTAACCACTTCTCTTATACCCGTATTACAGAGACCGACTCTTGCGCATACCCTTCTTGTGCGCTCAAGCATGTGTTCAGCCGTTTGGTTTATATTAAAAAGATTACCTAAAAACTGATATGCACTGCGGAGCAAAGATTCATCATCACAAGGAATGTTAGACTGATATAGCGGAACCATAGAAGCACCATTCGCACTAAACATCACGTCGACGGTTGCATTGGTAGGCGTCAACGATGCTGTCTGTTCATTCGAAACTGAAGCATCATTTCTGCTCTTAGATAAAGAAAATGTTTTCTTAGAGCGAGAATGTCTTTTGGTCTCAGAAAAAAGAGCAGATTTTGTGCCCGAATTTTTTGTTTTTGTAGCACTATCTTCTTGTCGCGTAAAAGTCGGCAAAGAAATGGTTTTACTTTCTGAAAAAGGGCTCGGCGTGTGAGAGGAATCATCAGCACTTGGACAAACATCATCTCTCTTCATTACACAAAAATAGACTGTTAACACAGCAGTTAGCGCAACAACAGATACTGCACTTGCACCTATAGCGATTTTTCTATGTCTCACCGCAGCATTGGGTACCAATAAATCTTTTTCACCATCTTCTTGAGCATTAATCATTTTTATTTTCTCGGCATTTTATAAATAAAGCTTAATCCGGACAATATTAACACAATAAAAAAAACAAACACCTTGAGAAAAAATGAATTTAAGCATTAAATGCGCTTGCCTAATCAAAGCATTGCATACGATAGTTTTCCGCCCTGAAAAACATCAAAGCGTACAACTCAAGCCACCCAATACATTTAATTCACCACTGGAGGCGGAATTATAGGTATTAAACGCATATAAACCACTAAGACGGAAAGCAACTCGTTTGTTAAATTGAAAAATCAACTCCAAACCAGCTTGAGGATTAATGCGAACCGGACTATTTGCAGGTGAATAATCGACACTACCCACTGTGATTGATTCATTAAATTCATAAATCAAGGCGCCTGCTATTGGCATTACCTGGAATTGATCATCAGGATTAATCACATAACCCACCAATGCCTGCACCCCATTCATTTTGCCACTGATTTTAGAAGCGGCACCACCAATTGTAGCATTACGTGTCTGCCTCAAATTTTGCAAATAACCCATTTGCATATCAATATGACGCGTTAATTCTTTACCAAACCCAATTTCAAATCCATGGTAGCTGTCTGGTATGGTGTTTTTAGCAGAATAGGAGATGGTTGAACCACCCGTTTTAGCGTTGGCGGTTTGTTGCTTATTATTCAGGAAACGATGCGTATAAAGATAACCAGTATAAAAATAAAAGGAGGTGCCGTTACGGCTGTAATCTGAGTCCCCATTGACATGAAAATTGGGCTGTAAATTATATCCGCTCATGTCTTCTTTGGTGTAATCATATCCATTGCAGCACGCCAGCGCTGTAGAAGCACAGGCCAATAATGCGATCGATGAGCAAAATTGAATAAATAAACGCATGGCGATCTCCCTTTCTGACCATTTTTTCAACCATTTATTATACCCATTTTGGACTAAAATGCTAACGCAGATACTGATCTTTTCACACTCACCCACTTTTGCAGTATGATGGACTCTGCTTCAACAATAGACAAAATTGAGATCTCTCTATGTCAACCGACATTTCACATAAACTGGTCGTCGCCATTTCATCACGCGCGCTATTTAATCTAGATGAAAGCAACGCCATTTACGAAAAAGAAGGCGTTGAAAAATATGCTGAATATCAAATCCAACATGAAAATGAAATGTTAAAACCCGGCATCGCCTTTTCACTCGTGCAAAAATTATTACATCTTAATACGCATGGTGATTTGGTTGAAATGATTTTATTGTCACGCAACAGCGCAGATACAGGATTACGCATTTTTAACAGCATTAAGCATTATGGATTAAATATTACCCGCGCTGCATTTACCAGTGGCGAAAGTCCCTATCAATATGTACAAGCATTTGGTTCACATTTATTTTTATCTGCCAATCCTGACGATGTAAAACAAGCCTTAAATGCTGGTTGTGCAGCAGCTACTATTTTAGCATCCAGCACAAGCGCTCACGAAACACCTGAATTACGCATTGCTTTTGATGGTGATGCTGTTTTATTTTCCAATGAATCTGAAAAAATTTTTCAACGCGATGGCATTGACGCCTTCACCAAACACGAAGTCAATGATGCCAAAAATCCATTGCCAGGCGGTCCATTTAAAGGTTTTTTAAAAGCATTACAACAATTACAAAAGCAATTTAAGAATCACGATTGTCCTGTTAGAACAGCGCTGGTCACGGCACGTCAAGCACCCACTCATGAGCGTGTGATTCGCACATTACGCGAATGGGATATTCGTATTGATGAAGCTTTATTTTTAGGCGGATTAGCAAAAGGGACTTTTCTCAAAGCATTTCAAGCAGACATTTTTTTTGATGACCAACAAACACATTGTGATTCAGCATCACGACATGTCACAACAGCGCATGTGCCGAATAATTAATTCGGCACCGCATAAAGAAAAAACTATCTTGTCTTCCCAATCATATTCGCCAATACACTGCTTGTTAATGCACCTGAACCATTGTTAACTTTGGCCCAAATAATAATACCTTTACTATGAATATGATTCATCGCTGAACTGGTGCCAGGCTGATAATAACAAAATTGCCCAGCTGCATTGCTTGTCCATGGCGCAGTCGCTGTATTTAAATAAGCGCGCGCATCAGCACGAGTTGGGTAAGGATTTTTATCATAAGGATAAACAACCACAGCCATTTGATGAGGATGTTGTGGAATTTGATAAAAGAAGGCACTAACCAACAGTCCTGGAATATTGGTAATTGAAGCGGCATAAGTCCCTGTTTGCAATAAAGACGCATTAGGACAAACCGTTGTAGCAGCGTAAGCGGATCCAAAAAAATTGACTACTGCCAAAGTGGTTATTAAAAGAGATCGGAATTTCATATGATTACCTCATTTTTAATTTTATTATTAGGGTCTGACCCTAAACAAAATAATAAACAAAACAAGGTTTCATTTCGTTTCAAAACATAACGAAGAAACAGCAAAAATAGATAAAGACCCCCCTTTGTTCGCTTTCTAAAAAGCCAAACGTACTGTCTCAGCAATTGATTCTGCCAACGAATGCGCTTGATGTGCATCATCACATTCCACCATCACGCGAACACAAGACTCCGTTCCTGATGCGCGTAATAAAACACGCCCTGATCCATTTATTTTTTTTTCTGCAGCTGTAACTGCATTTGCAATTGTTGTCATAGATGAAAAGCGCTCAGGATTTTTCACTGGCACATTGATTAAAACTTGTGGATGTTTTTGCATTACTTGTTTTGCTTCATGCAAAGATTGATTGGTTTTTTGTAAAATTTGCAATACCTGCAACGCGGTTAATACACCATCACCCGTTGAGGCATAATCTAAATTAATCAGATGACCTGACCCTTCGCCACCCAAACGCCAATTATTTTTTTTTAATTTTTCTAACACATAACGATCACCAACTGAGGCACGTTCAAATTGCATACCACGTGATCGAATCGTCATTTCCAACCCCAAATTACTCATCAAGGTACCAATGATACCCGAATATTTTTTTGATACATCGGTTGCCAATATTGCTAAAATTTCATCGCCATCAACCACTTCACCCAAGTGATCAACCATGATCAATCGATCACCATCACCATCAAATGCAATACCACAATCGGCTTTTTCAGCAATTACCCGTTCTTGTAATTTTTTTACATCTGTTGCACCGCAATGATCATTGATATTTTTTCCATTGGGCTGCGCATGAATTAAAATAATCTCTGCAGATAATACAGAAAATATTTTAGGCGCTGCGTTAAAAGTCGCCCCATTTGCGCAATCTAAAATTATTTTTTTATTTTTTAAATTCAATGATTGGAATAATTGCAAGCAATGCGAGCAATATTTTTCAGCAGCATCAGGAATGATTGAAATAGGGTTGTTATTGTTATTTTTTTCTGTGAGCGCAACAGGATTCATCATTTTTTTTTCAATACACATTTCCCATTCATCAGAAAATTTTTCACCCTGCTTGCCAATGATTTTTACGCCGTTATCATAATAAGGATTATGAGATGCGCTAATCACAATACCCGCATCCGCTGATAACGTTTCTGTAAAATACGCAACCGCCGGTGTAGATAACACACCCAACAACGACACTGAAACACCTGATGATAATAATCCAGCTTGTAACGCATCTTGCAAACGCAATCCGGATTCACGTGTATCGCGACCAATCAAAACAGTGGGGGTGGCTATTGTTTCTGTCAATACAGAACCAATTGCAAAACCCAGTTGCGCCATTGTTTCTGCATTAATGACATCACCGTCTACACGACCACGCACGCCATCAGTTCCAAAGTATTTTTTTTGCATGATTATTTTTTTACCTACAGGATGGCTAGATTTATTTTTTTTACAACACGCATCGCATCCACTGTTGCCTTGACATCATGCGTGCGAACAATAGCAGCGCCACACATCGCTGCAATCGTAGCAGCAGAAATACTTGCAGGCAAGCGATCTTCAACTGCAATTTGAATATCAGCAAACATCGATTTGCGTGACAAACCAATCAGTATTGGAAATTCCAATTGCGTTATTTCACTTAAATGCGCCAGCAAATAGAAATTTTCATCTGCATTCATACCAAAATGTCCGCCACCAAAGCCTGGGTCAATTATTATATTTTCTTGACGCATACCCGCTTGCAAACAGCGCGTGATATTTTCTTGTAACTCATTTTTAATTTGCGCTACCAATTCAGAATGTGATGTGCTATTTGGCAGTCGCATGGGATTAAAATAATGCATCAAGCAAACAGGTACGTTTAACTTTATTGCTGTTATTAATGCACGCTCTTCAGATAAGCCATGTTGATCATTGATGATATGCGCACCCGCGCGCACCGCCTCTGCCATGACATCTGCACGATAGGTATCAACAGAAATAATTACTTCAACTTGATTTGATAATTTTTCAATAAACGGAATCAGCAAATCTAATTCAGCTTGAAGCGATGGAATATCTGAATCAATATTTATTTTTGGATTAGTCGCAACAGCACCCACATCAATTATTGCAGCACCCTCTACAACCATTTGCCGTGCTTTTTTTAACGCATCAGCATAATTGGGTAAAGATTGATAAAAAGAATGGCGTGATAGATTAATCACGCCCATTACACAAGGTGGCTGTAGTGCAAACTTACCGATCATTCCATCCTGCTGGCGCGCTCGGTACTTTTCCTTGCATGATTTCTTTAATTTGCACATCATCAATTGTTTCATATTTCATGAGTGTATCGGCCATGATATGCAATTGATCGTTATGCTCAGTTAACACAGCTTTTGCAGTATGATAAGCATTATCAATTATTTTTCTAACTTCAATATCGATTTGTTTGTTTGTCTCATCAGATACTTCATGGCGTTGTGTCATAGAACGACCTAAAAATACTTCGCCCTGCTCTTCACCATAAGTCAATGGACCCATTGCATCAGATAATCCCCATTTCGTCACCATATTACGCGCAATTTCAGTGGCGCGTTCAATATCATTAGAAGCGCCTGTTGTTACCGCATCAGCACCAAAAATCAATTCTTCAGCACAACGTCCACCAAATAAAGCAGCCAACTGACACTCTAAGCGACGCTTAGAATAACTATAACGATCCGCTTCTGGCAAAAACATCGTGACACCCAACGCACGTCCGCGCGGAATAATAGTCACTTTATAAACAGGGTCATGTTCAGGCATATACAAACCAACAATTGCGTGACCTGACTCATGAAACGCAGTTAATTTTTTCTCCGCATCACTCATGACCATTGAACGACGCTCAGCGCCCATCATGATTTTGTCTTTTGCTTGCTCAAAATCAACCATCTCAACACTTTTTTTATTTTCCCGCGCTGCAAATAAAGCGGCCTCATTCACCAGATTCGCTAAATCCGCACCAGAAAATCCTGGCGTACCACGTGCAATAATAGATGGATTGGTATCAGCTGATACAGGGACTTTTTGCATATGCACTTTTAAAATTTGTTCGCGGCCTTTTACATCCGGCAATGACACAACAACTTGTCGATCAAAACGACCGGGGCGCAACAAAGCTGGATCCAAAACATCGGGGCGATTCGTTGCCGCAACAACAATAATGCCCTCTTTTCCTTCGAAGCCATCCATTTCAACTAACAATTGATTAAGCGTTTGCTCACGTTCATCATGACCACCGCCTAAACCTGCGCCACGATGGCGACCCACCGCATCAATTTCGTCGATAAAAATAATACAAGGCGCTTGTTTTTTCGCTTGATCAAACATATCACGCACACGTGATGCACCCACACCGACAAACATTTCCACAAAGTCTGAGCCAGAAATAGTGAAAAAAGGCACCTTCGCTTCACCCGCAACTGCCTTTGCTAATAATGTCTTACCTGTTCCAGGCGGCCCAACTAGCAAAACGCCACAAGGCATTTTACCGCCCAATTTTTGAAACTTGTCAGGATCTTTTAGAAACTCAACCATTTCTTCAAGATCTTGCTTGGCTTCATCCACACCTGCAACATCTTTAAAGGTTACGCGCACTTGATCCATGCCTAATAAGCGAGCTTTACTGCGACCAAAGGACATAGGACCACCTTTGCCACCACCCTGCATTTGACGCATGAAAAAAATCCACACTCCAATTAACAATAAAAATGGCGCCCAACTAATTAAAATTTGAGCCAACAAGCCTCGCTGCTTAGGCGGTTCACCACGCACATCTATTTTTTGCTTGATCAAATCAGTTAATAAATTTTGATCTGCCATCGGCATGTAGGTTGTAAAATCTTTACCCTCTTTCGTTTTACCTGTAATGATATCGTTTTGAATAACAACGCTACCGATATTACCGCTATGAACAGAATGCAAAAATTCGGAGTAAGTATATTGCGCTACATTTTCTTGTTGTGGGCCAAAGTTACTAAAAATAGTAATCAACACAACTGCAATAACGATCCATAAAAATAGATTCTTTAACATGTTATTCAAAATAAATTCCTCATATCGCTTATCTACTGTCAGTTTCTGACTAACAGCTCATACTGACTCAAGTATAACGTCCCCGAAAACCAATGGCTAATACATATATCTCTTTTGACTCCGAACGTGATGCATCAGGCTTTCGATATTTTACCGCCGTAAAGTGTGACTTCACAATTTGGATAAAGGCTTCTAAACCCGGACCTTGAAACGCCTTAAATAAAAATGTGCCGCCTGGCTTTAAAATTTTTTCCGCACAGTCTAGCGCTAATTCCAATAAATGAATACTACGCGGCAAGTCTATGCTTTTTTGACCACTCAAATTAGGCGCCATATCTGAAATCATCACATCCACTAATTTTCCGTCCAAGGTTAACAATAACTGATCTAATACAGCTATGTCATTAAAATCACCTTGAATAAAAGTCACATCAGGAATCGTCGTCATCGGCAAAATATCAATCGCAATCACACGTCCACGATCTCCCGCACACTCGGTTGCGACTTGAGACCATCCCCCTGGCGCCGCACCCAAATCAACAACGGTCATACCGGGTTTGAAAATCTTATCTTTTTTTTGTATTCCCAGTAATTTAAATGCGGCACGCGAAGCATAACCTAATCGTTGCGCTTCTTTTACAAACGGATCCGTTAAATGGCGACGAAGCCAAGCTTTATTACTACTTTTTTTCATGCTTTTTCCATTAACGGCTTACCATCACAACATTCCCAACTCTAATTTCGCGATATCGCTCATCTTGCTCTGATCCCAAGGTGGGTCAAATACAATTTCAATTTCAGCTGATTTTACTGAAGGAATGGCCAATATTTTTTGTTTTGCATCATGCGCAATCACCGGGCCCATGCCACAACCCGGCGCTGTCAATGTCATTTCAATTTTGACGATGAATCCCGTGTTATCTTCAATATCTGGCTCAATATGACAAGTGTAGACTAAACCCAAATCAACAATATTTACAGGGATTTCAGGGTCATAAACCGACTTTAATTGTAGCCAAACCTGATCTTCAATCGTCGCGTCTTCCGATAATTCAGCCAATGGATTCGTTGGTATTTTTCCTAAAGCATCACCGTCTTTCCCATCGATACGCGCCAAGTTACCGTAGACCGCAACCGTGTAACTATTACCCAATGATTGCGTAATCGTGACCTCTGTTCCTTCATGCAACATAATGCGTGCACCGGATGGCACCAGTAATGCCATACAGTCGCGCGATAAAACAATGATTTCTTTTTCCGGCATAATGATTACCGCTTATGGTTTTTTACGAATCTGAAAACTTTCACCACATCCACACAAACCTGCTGCATTAGGATTGTTAAATTCTAATTGTGACTGTCCTAAACTTTTTTTGACATAATCAATCACGGTCCCTTTAATCATCGTCACCGCATTTTCATCAATGTAAATTAAAATGGGGTCGGCATGCACCACCACATCGCTTTCTTTTTTTTCAAAAACAATTTCAGGTATATACATATAACCTGAACAACCTGTTTGCTTAATTGATAAACGAAAAGTGGCATTTTCACCCTTTTTTTCAAGCATTTTTTGAATATGCTCTGTTGCAGCTGCTGTTAATGTAATCATATTTATTATCTCTCTAAGAGCCTGTTTATTCTGTAGACACACTACCAGATTGATGCTCGATTGCTGCCATCATCGTATGCCATGCCAATGTCGCACATTTGACACGTGACGGATAAGCATAAACCCCTTTTAAAACAGCTAATTTTCCAAGCGAAACACTATCCTTTTCATCTCCAGTCGTCACCAACCAATGGAACGCTTCAAATATTGTTTTAGCTTCCGCAATCGATTTTCCTTTTAGCGCCTCTGTCATCAATGAACTCGATGCCATTGAAATGGCACAACCTGATCCTTGAAAACTCACGTCTACCATTTTCTCTTGCGCTACTTTTAAAAACAAAATTAATTTGTCCCCGCATAAGGGATTAAAACCCGTTTTCATTGCAGTCGCATCATCCATGGCATGACAATTACGCGGATGTCGACCATGATCAATAATTAATTCTTGATATAATGCTTGCAACTCACTCATGAAAAATATCACTCACTTTTTTCAACCCATCCACTAACTGATCAATGTCATCTATACTGTTATAAATACCCAACGATACGCGTGTTAATGCAGGCACATTCAAATAATCCATCAACGGCATAGCACAATGATGCCCTGCACGCACAGCAACATGATGTTGATCTAAAATAGTCGCTATATCGTGTGGATGCGCACAATTTAGTGCAAACGATATCACAGCAGATTTATGATGCGTTGTCCCATAAATAGTTAACCCATCCAACATAGATAATTTTTGAGTGGCATCAATTAATAATTTTTTTTCATGACTCGCAATAAAATCAAATCCTATTTTTTTAACATAATCTATTGCGGCACCTAAGCCAATGACACCTGCTATATTAGGTGTGCCTGCTTCAAATTTGTAAGGCAATATATTAAATTCTGTTTTTTCAAATGTCACACGACGAATCATATTCCCACCCGTTTGATACGGTGGCATTTTTTCTAGCCATTTTGTTTTCCCATACAGCACACCCACACCAGTTGGACCATATAACTTATGTGCTGAAAAAACATAAAAATCACAATCCAATGCTTGCATATCAACAGACATATGCGGGATTGCTTGAGCGCCATCCAATAAAACCGGCGTATTATTGGCATGCGCATAATCAATGATTTTTTTTACGGGATTAATTGTACCCAATACATTCGAGACATGAATGAGTGATACCAGTTTTGTTTTTTTATTTAATGCGCGTTGATAAAAATCAAAATCCAACTCACCATTTTCTAAAAGCGGAACGACAATCAATGTTGCACCAACGCGCTCACAAACTTGTTGCCACGGTACAATATTGGAATGGTGATCCATCACAGAAATAATCACTTCATCGCCTGATTGTATGTGAGACAATCCAAAGCTATGCGCAATTAAATTGATCGATTCTGTTGTCCCTTTCGTAAAAATAATTTCATGTGCGTGCTTGGCATGAATGAAGTCACGTATATTTTCACGGACATTTTCATAAGCCGTTGTTGCACGCTCGCTTAAAGCATAAATACCACGATGCACATTCGCATAATTTTTTTCGTAAAATTGCATCTCAGCATCAATCACACACTGTGGTTTTTGTGTGGATGAAGCACTATCAAGGAAAACAAGCCCCGGATTATTTTTAAAAATAGAAAAATCAGTTTTGTAATTCATAAAAATAATTGTCTGCTTTTAAAGGTCTGAATTAAATAATCACAAATCGCCAATGTCATATAACTCTTCAATAAATGCTTTTACCAATATTGCGCGTGCTTCGTTTTCTTCAATACCGCGTGAACGCAAATAAAACAAAGCATTGTCATCCAAGCAACCAATCGTCGCACCATGCGAACAGGTCACATCATCTGCATAAATTTCTAATTCAGGCTTGGTATTAATCTCTGCTTGTTGAGATAGCAATAGATTTTTATTAGCCAGTTGCGCGTGGGTTTTCTGCGCTTGTGGGTGCACGATAATCTTGCCTTCAAAGGCAGCTTTTGATGCATCATGCATTACCCCTTTCCACAATTGTTTGCTTGTACAGTGCGGCACAAAATGATTCATGGTTGTTTTGATTTTTATATGCTTCTTATCATGCAGCTCATATAATCCAAAAATATGCACCGTTGCCGCTTCATACCGAAAATTTACTTCAATGGAGCAATGCTTATTAGCATGAAAATCAGATGACAAAAAATAAAAAGTGGTTTCTGAATTTTTTACGGGATCAATAATCAAATCAATCGTATTTTCTGTTTCACGCACAATCACACCTTCTAATCCAGAAGATAAAATGCCGGGAGTGACTCTATGTAAATGATTAAAGCGCGCCATATCCATTTTTTTCAATCTCTTGTGCTAACTGTTTATCACCTGATTTAACGATTTTTCCACCTAACAATACGTGAACAAAATCCGGCTCAACATAAGTTAATAAACGTTGGTAATGCGTAATTAATAAAATACCGCGCGATGCATCACGCAATGTGTTAACCCCTTTGGCAACCATTTGCAATGCATCCACATCTAAACCTGAATCAGTTTCATCTAATACAGCCATTTTTGGCTGCAATAACATCATTTGCAAAATTTCATTTCGTTTTTTCTCACCACCTGAAAATCCCGCATTCACTGAACGTTTTAAAAATTTCTCATCCATGCCCACTGCAGCTAAATGAGTTTTGACCAGCTGCATGAAATCAAATGCATCCAATTCAGATTCACCGCGCGCCTTTCGAATGCTATTCAGCGCTGTTTTTAAAAAATAAGAATTATTCACACCTGGAATTTCAACAGGATATTGCATCCCCAGAAAAAACCCCATTACCGCTCGTTCCTCCGGTGTTAATGCAATAATATTTTTTCCAAAAAACAAAATGTCGCCTTGCGTTACAACATAACCATCGCGACCTGCTAATACATTGGATAAAGTTGTTTTACCAGAACCATTTGGCCCCATGATGGCATGCACTTCACCAGCATGAATTGAAAGATTAATTCCTTTAAGAATTTGCGTATCATGCACAGTTGCATGCAAATTTTTTATTTGTAACATCATTCACTCGCTTCGTTTTTTGCGCTCACATTAGTGCATGCGCTTCTGAAAAAATCTTTTAGTAAGCTATCCAACAGAACCCTCAAGACTCACTGCTAATAACTTCTGTGCTTCTACTGCAAACTCCATCGGCAACTCTTGAAACACCGTTTTGCAAAATCCATTCACAATCATAGAAACCGCATCTTCTTGCGAAATACCGCGCTGCCGGCAATAAAACAATTGGTCATCGCTGATTTTAGAAGTCGTTGCCTCATGTTCAATTTGTGCTGATGGATTTTTTACATCCAATGTTGGATAGGTATGTGCGCCACATTGATCTCCAATTAACAATGAATCACATTGACTATAATTTCTCGCGTTTTCAGCCATAGGCGATACACGTACCAAACCACGATAACTGTTTTGCGCCCGTCCCGCAGAAATGCCTTTAGAAATAATGGTGCTTTTGGTGTTTTTTCCTAAATGAATCATTTTCGTTCCTGTATCAGCCTGTTGAAAATGATTGGTTAATGCCACAGAATAAAACTCACCTACCGCATAATCACCACGTAAAACCACACTCGGATATTTCCACGTAATCGCCGAACCTGTTTCAATTTGCGTCCATGAAATTTTTGAATGATCCCCTAAGCAAGTGCCGCGTTTTGTTACAAAGTTATAAATACCCCCCTTTCCATTTTCATCACCAGGGTACCAATTTTGCACTGTGGCATATTTTATCGTTGCGTTTTTATGCGCAACCAATTCAACGACAGCAGCATGCAATTGATTTTCATCACGCATTGGTGCTGTACAACCTTCTAAATAACTGACATGCGCATCGTCATCAGCAATAATTAATGTGCGCTCAAATTGTCCTGTATTTGCTGTATTAATACGAAAGTAAGTTGACAATTCCATTGGGCAGCGTACCCCTTTGGGGATATAGACAAATGACCCATCAGTAAATACCGCTGAATTTAATGTTGCAAAAAAATTATCGCGATAAGGCACCACACTGCCTAAGTATTTTTCAATTAAATCAGGATGAGATTGGACAGCTTCTGAAAAAGAACAGAAAATAACACCGGCTTCTTTTAATTTTTCTTTAAATGTAGTTGCAACAGAAACGCTGTCAAAGACAGCATCTACTGCAACACCGGCTAATTTGGCACGTTCGTGCAAAGGCACACCCAGTTTTTCATACATCTCCAGTAACTTCGGATCCACTTCATCCAAACTTTTTAATAATTTTTTTGCTTTGGGTGCTGAATAATAACTGATCGCCTGATAATCAATAGGCTCTATTTTTAAATGTGCCCAATTGGGTGCTGATAAAGTTAGCCAATGTCGGTAAGCTTGTAATCTAAAATTCAATAAAAAAAGCGGTTCATTTTTTTTAGCGGAAATAAAACGAATCACCCCTTCATTTAAACCAGGGGGAACAGTCTCCATTTCAATATCTGTTGTAAACCCGTATTGATAGGATTGCTTAATGGATTCATGAATCATTTTATTTGTCATTATTTACCTATTCATTCAAATACACGACTCAAAAAAATAATTGGGGCATCATAGTGAAGGCTTATTTTTCATCTCGCTCACTGGCATTGCTTCCAGCACAGCCAATATTTTTTTATTAATTTTCTGCCAATTACTTTGCTGCCCACATATCGCGTCACGCGCGCAATCATACGCTGTTTTACAGCATTCTGTCATCGCTGGTTTCCCATCAATTGCAGTAATCAATTCAGCTAAACTGATCTTTTCAGCATTTTTCGCTAATTGATAACCCCCTTTAGGGCCTTGCGATGAAACCAACAAATCTGACTCTGCCAATTTTTTTAAAATTTTACTGACAGTGGGCTCTGGAATCAGAGTTTTTTTGGCTATTTTTGCAGCACTTGCACACGTTGTCTCAGACATTAACGCATGTACAATATGAATGGCGTAATCCGCTAATTTTGAAATCTTAATCATGCGCGTATAGTACCATAACAGTACTATATGACAAGCCTATAAAATCAGATAAAATAGCAAGCTATGCAAAATAACATCAAAGAAAAAACCATTCTCATTGTTTCGCTGATAAACGCTGGCATTAATGCGTTATTAGCCATTATGAAAATTGTTATTGGAAAAATAGGTTATTCTCAAGCCTTAATTGCTGACGGCATTCATTCACTATCTGATTTGGTTAGCGACGCATTGGTATTTATTGCTGCACGCGCCAGCATCCAACATCCTGACAAAGAACATCCTTATGGTCATCAACGCATTGAAACCATTACCACCATTATTATTGGTCTCATTTTATTTTTTGTTGCTGCCGCTATTTTTGACGAAGCCATCATGCGGCTGTTACACCATGATTTTTTAAAACCAACCTTTTCCGTTGTCGTTGTTGCAGTTATTTCTATCATTGCGAATGAATGGTTATTTCATTACTCAAAAAAACAAGGCGACAAAATAAAATCTAATTTATTAATCAGCAATGCATGGCACAAACGCAGTGATGTTTTAGTCTCTGTTATCGTTTTACTCAGTGTCATTGGCAGCATGATTGGTTGGTCTTGGTTAGATGCCATTGGCGCAATGATTATTGCGATACTCATTATTAAAATGGCTGTTCAAATGATTTGGCACTCCACACAAGAATTAATTGATCATGGTGTTGATGAAGCCACACTGGAAAGAATCAAAAAAACCATTAAGCAAGTTCCAGGAGTACGCTCTATTCATCAGCTGCGCACGCGCATGCATGGACAATCTATTTTAATTGATTTGCATATTATTGTAGATCCTTTTATCAGCGTATCCGAAGGACATCATATCGGTGAAGAAGTGCATTTAAAATTATTGCAAAATATCAAAAATTTAAACGATGTTACAGTCCACATTGACCCAGAAGATGATGAAGTGGCACGTCCATCACTGCATCTACCCAATCGCGAAGCGGTTAAAAAAATATTAGCCAAACGCTGGGAAAACTTGCCAGGTTATGCGTCTATAAAAAAAATGACATTGCATTATCTTGAAGGTTATTTATATATTGAAATTTATTTATCACAAAATGAAGCGACACAAATATCAGCTGATACTTTGCTCGCACAATACCAATCCAGCATCAAAGACATCACGTATATTGCAAGCGTTGTAATACATTTTATGCCAAAATGAACGCAGACCAATAACGGATAATGCATTATGCAAAATCAAACTTATCTTTTTTATGACATTGAAACCACTGGTTTAAATAAATGCTTTGATCAAGTGCTGCAATTTGCAGCCATTCGCACAGACAAACAACTTGTGGAATTGGAACGACATGACATTCAAATCCGCTTAAATCCAGATGTTGTGCCATCGCCTTTTGCTGCTATAACCCATCGCATTCCCATTTCAGATTATGCACAAGGCTTGCTTGAAGTCGAGGCGATGCAAAAAATTCACACTCTGCTAAACACACCCAACACAATTAGCGTTGGTTATAATTCGCTTGGATTTGATGACGAATTTTTACGATTTTCTTTTTATCGCAATCTACTCTCACCTTACACACATCAATATGCCAATGGATGTGGACGCATGGATATTTATCCCATTGTGATACTTTATTATTTATTTAAAAATGATACGTTGCTCTGGCCAAATGGGAATTTAAAATTAGAAAACATCAATCATTGCAATCAACTATTTAATGGGCAAGCACACAACGCAATGGTCGATGTGGAAGTCACGTTAGCGCTTGCGAAAAAATTATCTCAAGACCCAGCAATGTGGTGCTTTTCTGTTGATTGTTTTTACAAACCCAGCGATGAAGCACGCATTGCCTCATCTGACAAAATAGGATTGATGGTTTATGGAAAGATAGGATCCGCTGCGAATTACATTGTGCCTGTGCTGCATGTAGGACAACACCAACATTATAAAAATCAATCTCTTTGGTTGCGATTAGACGAACCTAATTTAATGAACACCACTGAAAAAAATATTTTAAAAACAACCAAGCTATTTCGAAAACGCTTTGGCGAACCTCCTATTTTCTTACCCATTAAAGAACGCTACTTAAATTTATTATCCGATGACAGAAAAAAAATATTTGAAAGCAATAAAGCATGGGCTGAAAATAATCCCCTTGTCATAAAATCAATCAGTGCTTTTTATCAAAATGAAAAATACCCTGAAGTACCCGAGCGTGATATTGATGCTGCACTCTACGATATTGGATTTTCAAAACCCTATGAAGAAAAACTATTCCATCAATTTCTTAGCGCATCACCAGAAAAAAAATATACGATTGCTGCACAATTTCCCAGCCCCATTCGAAAAATGCAAGCTATGCGCATTTTGGGACGCTATTTTCAAAATCAATTGCCTGATCCTGAAAAAATAATATTCCAGCATTATCTACAATCTAACCCAATTGATTTTCGCGGACAAAAAAAATTAACCCGGGCAGCTGCGTTACTCGAAATCAATGAAATAGAAGCTAAAAATACATTGGATGACGAACAAAAAAAATTGCTCGCTGGATTAAAAAAATTAATTAATGAAAAGCAGACATAGCGTTAAGCTTGAGCATGAAAATATCAACCTAAATCAATAAATCCATACTCACACTCCCGCTATTTCTTTGGAGCATCCGCTGTAGCAGTTGCAGCTGTATCTGCAGTAGGTCCGGGTGTTGCAGAAACCACTGGCGCACCTGATTTTTGCACTTCAGCTTGCACTTGCTTGATTTCCGCCGTCAGTTGCATTTGTATCTGATTCATTTCTGTTTGCATATGCGCAAACTGTTGCTGCACTTGTGTTTGTAGATTGCTGATCGCCGTCTGCGTAGTCACCTGTTGTTGCGCCAATGCAGTATGCATTTCGGTTTGCACGCTTTCAATTTGTTTTTGCAAAGTATCAATAGCTGCTTGGCTTGAATCAGCCGCCAACGTAGATACACAAAAAGCGAAACCCATCACAGCAATGACATATTTAAATTTCATAAGCACTCCGTTATCCATTATTTCTTATCCGCTTTTCAGTATATCTTGTCATAACAATAAATAAAAATGGCACCAAACATCCCGCCACGACACCCGCTGAAAGAATCACTTCATAGGTTGCAAAACTACCCACTCTAATTTGCGCTGGAGGAAAAAAACCAATGACCACACCGACCAACGATGTAAACAAACCCAGCAAACACGTCACCCACAAACCCGTTTTACCGCCAGGAATAGAAAAAGCCCGTTTTTTAGCAGGGAATTTATAACGCAACACTATCGCTGCTGGAAACATAACCACATAAACTAATAAAGCCAAAATCGCCGTAATATCAGATAACACCCAAAAGGCACTGCTCACTGATGGCATTAAAATAAACGCAGCACACATTACGGTAAAAATAACCCCTTGCAGCAATAAAATACGCACGGGCGTATTATTATGGGATATTTTTCCAAGTGATGGCGGCAGCGAACCATCCTGACAAGCAGCCAACATCCCTTTGCTGGGCCCCAACATCCAAGCAGCAGCACCACCCATCGCGCCCAGAATCAACATAATTGCCAAAACAGGCATAAACCACATCATATGAAACTTTTGAAAAAACAATTCAAACGCTTCTAATAAACCCGATACAATATTTAATTGGTGCGCAGGTAATACAATTGAAATCGCAAGCGACCCCAAGACCAATGTTGTCATAATAATTAAAATAGAATAATAAACAGCACGCGGATAATCACGCTGTGGATTTTGAACTTCTCTGGCATGCGATGCTGACATTTCCATTCCAACCAAACTGAATAAAATAGTAATAAACAAAACCAAATTATCAATATGTTTTAAATTTGGGAAAAAAGCCTTTTCTGAAAAAATAATATGAATGGGTTTTCCCAATCCAATCCAAAAAATACCCAACACCACAATGAATAACATGGGGATAATGGTACCCAAGACTGCAGAAAAACTACTCACCCAACTGGCAATTCGCATACCCATGCAATTTACCCACGTACAACCCCAAAAGATAATCATGACCACGCTCAACATATAATACTTATCATGCGACAAAGCCGGATTGATCATGTATGAAATAGAAACAGCAATAAAAGACATAATGGTGGGATACCAAGCAATATTATAAAACCATTGCAGCCAAATGGTGAGCAATCCAATTTCTTTTCCAAATGCTTCTCGCACCCACACATACAAACCTCCTGTTTCTGGCCAAGCGGTTGCTAATTCTGCAGATACCAATGACACCGGGATAAAAAAAGTAATTGCGGCTAATAAGTAATAGAACACAGCGGAAAAACCATATTCAGCACTGAATGGCAGACCACGCAAACTATCGATGGCGATTACGTTAATGGCGACAAGACTTAAAATAGTTAAAGGTTTTTTGACATTGTTCATGCTGTTCTCACTCTACGTAAATAATTTGCTTTGCAAATTGCGCTCACACTATCAGATGAGCTGATAAGGGATAATATAACAAAAATGGAGGTGATCATTATTTGTGGTTGTACACCACATGACGCACATAGTGTGGATGGGCATTTTCTGGAGAAATAAGCTCATTATCACGATATTTTTGATTGGCGATGGTTAACATGGCTTTCGCTTCCGGATAAGTATCATCTGAAAAAATATTTCCAGCGAAGGCGAATCCTAACTTAGCCAACGAATCCTTGTCAATTTCTTCCAGTGTACATAATGCATCGGCTTGTTGTGGCTGCATCACGCCAGTTTCATCACAGACATAGGAACCCCAATATACTTCGTTCATACGCGCATCCCAACCAGCGATAATTTTTGAGACAGGCTTTTTTTCATGCGCTGTTTGTGCAATAACTTGTAGTGTTGAAATAGGAATAACTGGTAATTGCAAACCAAATGCCAAACCTTGCGCCATGCCAGTTGCCAAACGCACCCCCATAAAACTACCTGGACCTGATCCAAACGCAATCGCATGTATTGCTGACAACGCTATATTGGCTTCATCTAGCAACGCCTGAATCATCGGCAACATTTTTTTTGCATGCATCTGCGGCGCAATCACATGCTGCGAAAATAGTTTTTCACCCACTTGCAATGCCACTGTGCATGCCTGTGTTGCGGTATCAAATGCCAAGATATTTTTTTTCATGGAAATTATGCTACCTTACGCATCATGCAGACACAAACACTACCGTATCAAAAAAATTCAGTTGCACTTTTTGAACAGGTCGCACATCTCCCTTTTGCGGTTTTTCTTGATGGCGGTGGATCAACACAAACAGCCAGCCGATACGATATTATTTCTGCTGATCCGTTAAGCATACTAGAGAATACAGACGACATTTTTTCACGCATCCAACAAGCAGTCAGCCAACTGAAAAAAAAAGACCATCCACATCAACCGAGTCCATTGCCTTTTACCGTTGGCGCAATTGGCTATATTGGTTACGATTTAGCGCGAACACAAGAAAAAATACCTGCTGTTGCAATTGACGATATTGCAATACCCACGACAATTGTAGGTATTTATAATTGGAGCATTGTCGTTGATCATGTTGCACAAAAAACTTTTTTAACCACACTGAATTTATCAGTGCAAAAAAAAATACAAACGTTATTGAAAAAAAAACCAGCACTGCAAAAACCATTTTCGATCATCCAAAAATTTAAATCTAATATGTCAAAAAGCGATTATAAAAAGGCTTTTGATACTATCAAAAAAAATATTATGGCGGGTAATTGTTATCAAGTGAATTTAGCACAGCGATTTTCAGCTACATTTAGCGGATCACCTTGGAATGCCTACAAAATGGCACGTGAAAAAAATCCAGCGCCTTACTCTGCTTTTTTTTCACTGATGCATGGCGCTATTTTAAGTTTTTCACCAGAGCGCTTTTTAAAAGTCAAAAATGGCATTGTTGAAACCAAACCAATTAAAGGCACCGCCAAACGGTTTTCAAATACTAAGCAAGATAAAAAAGCCGCAGACAATCTATTAAAAAGCGAAAAAGATCGCGCAGAAAACGTAATGATTGTCGATTTATTACGAAATGATTTATCACGTACGTGCGCAGATGTCACAGTACAACACTTATGCGCATTAGAAAGTTTTTCAAATGTGCATCACTTAGTCAGCACCATCACAGGAAAACTATCACCTAATAAATCACCCTTGGATTTATTGCAATCCTGTTTTCCTGGCGGATCTATTACTGGCGCACCCAAAATTGCTGCGATGAAAATCATTGAATCTATCGAACCACATCGACGATCAGCTTATTGTGGCACAATTTTTTATGCTGATATTTTAAATCAATTCGATAGCAATATTTTAATTCGTACCGCTATATGCGATCAAAACAAAATACATTGCTATGCAGGTGGTGGCATTGTATTTGATTCAGATTGTGAATCAGAATATAGCGAAACACTTTTCAAAATAGAAAAAATAATTAGCGCGCTACAAAATTAAAAATCTTTCCAACTGCCAGAAACAACACTGTAACGTGGCCCTAACATCGAGCCATAATAACCACCGTAGGTGTTGATAATATTGCCTGGCGTATAAGTAATGGTCGTGTTATTTGTTTGCATATCCACTTGACCACCCACCACCACACCATTCACAAATGTGCCACCACTAACTTCCAGTGGACCACTGGAGAAGAAAATACCATTTAACACAGTTGATGCTGAACTACCTCCCCGATCCAGCCGAATAAAAGCAGTTGAATTGGTATAGATATTTCCATAAATTGTTACCGTACCTTTAGAACCCGAAACAATATCCACATTTCCCGTTGTATTAATCACTAAAATCACTGGCGCTACTGCAGTGCCTAATGAAAAAACAGGATCGGGTTTGATTGTAGTGATTGTAAGGTTGCGATTACCCATATTGATATAAATAATCGCTCCCGCAATACTCGCTGTTGCGTTAACAAAAACAGCCGAGCTACCTGTACCCGTACATCCTTGAGAAGCAAACGTATCTCCAGGAGTAAAAGTTTTATTACCTGAGCTACAATCAATATTGTAAACAGTAGCTAATGACGAAAAACTACTGATTGAACGCCCAATAAAATTGGTTTCAAAATCAGATGTGCTCATGCTGCTTAAATTGGTGTTGTCATGAACAATGTCTTGGCATGTAGTTGGCGCGGGCGGCGAACCATTATTCAATGTTTTATTGCCAGCACAAGTATAAGGTGAACCCAGCGTTGTAACGGTCGCACTACCGCGGTTTCTCAGACGCACCGTGCCACCTGCATTAATAGAAGTCTTTGCTTGAGCGGTGTTATTAATCACATCCATGCTATTAGCCATATCAACACTAAAAGTAGAACCGACATCTGTACTACGTGCAATGACGGCATAGTCAGGCACTCTTTTTAGTAAAGCTGACACGGTATTTGTGCTTGTACCATCTGAATTAACACCGGTTGCGCTTAATGAAATAGTATCCGTATTGGTTGCAACACAACCATACCGCATACTAAATGTAGCACCATTGGGTAAAGGTGAATTTGTACCTGCTGATAATGTGTATGTGTTTGTTGCAGATGCACAGGATGTTAAACCCGTCACTGTGACTGCTGTTACGTTACTCGCCAAATATCCATAAGCATAATCAAATCCTGCCTGCGCTGCATTTTGCGCGGCTGCTCGATCATAAATATTTTTATATGTTTTCTGATCTATCACGATCACGCGAGCAGTAAATAGCGTCACCACGGTAACGATCGCCAACACGATCATTGTGACCATCAACGCTACCATTCCTTTTTGGCGAAGTGCATGCAACACAGTATTTCCTCTTTACAATGCAAGCAGTCCTACTTAATAATCATAACCTGATTTTATAATAGATACCTTGCGAAATAATATGAAAATCACTCCTGAACTACCTATTTTGAGCGTCTCAGAATTAAATCACTCAGTCAACACACTGCTTTCACAACAATATCAAACTGTTTTAATTACAGGGGAAGTCTCTAATTTATCACGACCCGCATCAGGACACCTCTATTTTTCGCTAAAAGATCATCAAGCGCAAATTCGCTGTGCTTTATTTCGTTTTCAGCACGCTCAAATCCATTTTGAGCTAGAGAATGGTCAAGCCATTATTGTGCGCGCACAGGTGAGCTTGTATGAACCACGCGGTGATTTTCAATTAATTGTATCGGATGTGCAATTAGCTGGCGCGGGCGAACTGCAAATTAAATTCGAAAAATTAAAAAATGAATTGGAAAAACGCGGATTATTCGATGAGCAACATAAAAAACCATTACCTACCTTTCCCAAAAAAATTGGGGTCATCACCTCCCCTTCTGCTGCGGCATTACAAGATATTATAAAAGTACTAAAAAAAAGATTTGTCAGTATTCCCATTGCCGTTTATCCAACCCTTGTGCAAGGTAATCAAGCAGCGATACAAATTGTGACCGCGATTAAAAAAGCGAATCAAGACAAAACTTGTGATGTATTAATACTGGCACGCGGCGGTGGATCAATTGAAGACTTATGGCCTTTTAATGAAGCAAACGTAGCACAAGCCATTTTTGATTCTCAAATTTCTATTATCACAGGTATTGGACACCAAACTGATTTTACCATTGCTGATTTTGTTGCCGATGTTCGTGCACCCACGCCATCGGCTGCTGCAGCAATCGCATCACCGGACTCCATGGAATTATTGGATTCATTATCGCATTGTTATCAACGTTTACTGCAATGCCTGCGCTCACAATTAAAATCCAATCAAATGCAGTTATTACATTTACAAAAACGATTACAACATCCTGGTGAAAAACTGCGACTACAAGCACAGCAGCTTGATCAGCTTGAAAATCAACTCCAGCGTACAATGCAACACAATCTTACTTTTTATCGTGACAAACTCGCTCATGTTGCACAACTACTTGAAAACTTAAGCCCTTTAAAAGTCTTGCAACGCGGGTTTAGCCTTACACGCAATAAAAAATCGGGGGAACTCATCAAATCAAGTAGCGCTGTATCTGTTGGTGATGAAATTACGACATACTTAAATGAAGGAGAAATTCATTCTGTTGTGACAAGTTAATATTTCTTTAATTTATATTATGTATTATTCACCGATATAATGTAATTAAAAGCACGGGAATGGCTAAAAAAACACGAGAAGATATTATGCGAAAAAACAACACCCCCTCAGAACAAACAAAAACTAGAAAAGCAAAAAAAAGCTCGCCCCAAGCAAGAGAGGGTGCTGAAAAAACAGCTAAAAATATACTACCAAGAAAGGAAGCAATAACTGAGCTAAAAAGAACGCTCTCAGAGACAGGTTTTTTCCGAACAGGTCAAGCACCAAAGCGACCAATGAGCAAACAGGCTTGCGGTGATGGACATTACACATCAAGAGTAACATCACAAAATGTATCTCAAGCTCAGTCGAGGATGGCATCACAAAATGCCTCTCAAGCTCAATCAAGAACAACAACACCACAGCCAGAACAAAGCAGTTTTTCAAAAACCTCATCTTAAGTGATCAAAACAAGGAATTTATGACAACGCATGCTGAGCAAAACTATCAAGAACGCATTCTAAAAGTACTGGTTTATATCCAGAATAATTTAGATCAAACATTGTCATTAGAAGCATTAGCTGAAACGGCGCATTTTTCGCCGTTTCATTTTCACCGCATTTTTACCGCACACACAGGTGAATCCATAAAAAGCTATATTCGCAGGTTAAGATTAGAGCGTGCAACACGAGATTTATCACTGACTGATTTGCCAATCATACAAATTTCAGAACGCGCAGGTTATGAAACACAACAATCTTTTCATCGCGCTTTCAAAGAAGCGTTCAACATAACACCCAAAGAATTTCGTGACAAAGCAGGCAATGAAATCACCGCATTCCAGCATGAAGAAAAGTTAGCAAAGCGACATCAACCTATCGTGGAAGTCAAAATAATTGAACCCATCAAGGTTGCTTTTGCACGACACACTGGCTCTTATAAAGATGTATTTCAATCGTGGTTTAAATTGGTTGGCGAGGTGGGCATGAATCACCTTTTGTCAGAAAAAACGCTCAAAATCAGCATCCCACATGACGCACCAGAAACCACACCTGAAGATAAAATTCGCTATGATGCTTGCGTCACTATCGATGAATTAAAAAGTTTTAAACCAAAAGGTCAGGTTGGCATTCAAACATTGCGAGGCGGAAAATATGCCGTGATCACACATCACGGACCGCTAGATACCATTGAATCTACTTATCAAATTTTATTTGCAATATGGTTACCACAAAGTGGATATGAACCAGCAGACTTTCCAAACTTTATGCTGCATCGCAAAATGCCATTTGTCACACCCGACAAAATAGTTGAAACTGATATTTACTTACCTTTGAAATAACATCACCAATTAAACAACGTCTCAATCTATAAAATTATTGTTTGATGTCGCTCTGGACCTGTAGAAATAATTTCAACAGGAACAGCGCATAATGCTTCTAATCGTGCAATATAATTTTTTGCTGCTTCAGGTAATTGTGAAAAATCAGTCATACCAAATGTGGATGTTTGCCAACCTGGCATGGACTCATAAACAGGCTCACACTCAGATAAATCACACAAATCCATCGGTAATTCATTGACCAATTCGCCACGATAACGATACGCATTACAAATTTTAATTTCTGCGAGCGTATCCAACACATCTAATTTCATCATTGCCAAACTAGATACACTATTCACTATCACAGCACGACGCATTAACACGGCATCAAACCAACCGCATCGACGTGCTCGCCCTGTTACCGAGCCAAACTCGTTGCCCTGCTTTGCAATGTGCTTTCCAATATCATCATGTAATTCTGTAGGAAACGGACCCGCACCTACGCGCGTAACATAAGCTTTTGCAACACCCAATACTTTATTCACATAACGCGGACCCAAACCTGTTCCTGTGCTCACAGCACCTGCGGTTGTGTTAGATGAAGTGACAAATGGATAAGTACCCAAATCAATATCTAGCAACGTACCTTGTGCACCTTCAAATAAAATGGGTTTGTTTTCTTTTAAAAGTTTTCCTAATTCTGCAGTCACATCAGTAATCATCGGCAGAATTTTTTCCATAGATAACATTAACTGTGCATATACTGTTTCATAAGATAAAGCCGCTTCGTGAAAATACTGCGTTAACTGAAAATTATGGTACTCAGCAAGCGACTTGAGTTTTTCCGTCAATTTTTCCGGATGAAAAAAATCCATCATGCGGATGCCGCGACGCGCCACTTTATCTTCATAACAAGGACCAATACCACGACCTGTTGTGCCAATTGCATTTTTACCCTTTGCTTTTTCACGCGCTTGATCAATGCGGATATGATAAGGCAATAAAACACTACAGGCAGCGCTAATATGCAATCGCTCTGAAACAGCCACGCCACGTTTCTCTAATTCATTCATTTCTTGCAAAAAAGCATCAGGCGACAAAACAACGCCATTGCCAATAAAACATTTCACATTCTCATGCAAAATACCGGACGGCATTAAACGCAAAACTGTTTTTTCACCTTTGATTACTAAAGTGTGACCGGCATTATGACCACCTTGATAACGCACTACTGCTGCAACGTTCTCACACAACAAATCAACTAACTTACCTTTTCCTTCGTCGCCCCATTGGGTTCCTAAAATGACGATATTCTCTGACATGCAATTTCTCTCTATCATTTTCGTGTTTCAGCAGTTGCTTCACCTGGATTAAAATATTTAAAAAATGCGCCACTTGGCCTCAAGACCATCACTGTGCCTTTTTTTTCAACTATTTTTTTATATGCTTCTAAACTGCGATAAAATGCATAAAATCCAGGGTCTTTTTCATAAGCTGCTGCATAAATGGTTGATGCTTTCGCATCACCTTCTGAACGAATTTTTTGGGCTGTTGCTTCTGCTTGTGCAATTTTCACAGCCACTGCTGCATCCGCATGTGCACGCATACCTTCTGCGGTAGCCTTACCTTGCGCTCGATGTTGCGTTGCCACCTGCTCACGTTGTGCTCGCATTCTAGCAAATACCGACTCTTGCACTTCTTTAGGTAAATTAATGCCCTGTATACGCACATCCACAACAGCAACACCCAAATCTTTTGCAGTCTCATTTGCTTTTTGCAACAAAATTTGCGTAATGTTTGAGCGCTCACCTGAAATAATTTCTTTAATTTGTCGCACACCAAATGCTTGACGTAAGGCATCATTGATTTTCTGCTTCAACAACATTTCCGCACGATCCACATCACCACCTGTACGCGTATAATATAAAGCAGGATCTGCAATACGCCATTTGGTATAGTAATCTACGATCACATATTTTTGTTCGGCTGTTAAAATACGCGATGAATCAACAGTAAATGACTGTAAGCGAACATCAAAATCATACGCTGATTCAATAATAGGCATTTTAAAATGCAAACCTGGATTTAATAATATCGGCTTGCCTGCACGGTTATGCATAATCTCACCCAATCGCAACAGCATCGCTTGATGACCTTGCGTTACCGTAAATATGCTGGCATAAACCAACACCAAAACAATAAATCCAATAATTGATCCTAACATTACTTTTGGTGACATTATGATTGCCCTCCATTGTGATCGGCAGAGCCAGTGCTATTTTTTTCTATTTTTTCAGGCTTCTCTTGCTGTTTTAAAAACGCATTCAATGGTAAATACATCATGTTATTTTGATTGCCATCAACAATCACGTTATGTGTTTTTGATAACATATCTTGCATTGCCTCTAAATATAAACGCTCGCGTGTCACGGTCGGGGCATTTTTATAGGCATGATACAATGCCAAAAAGCGTTCTGTTTGCCCTGTTGCACGTAACACCACTTCTTGTCTATAAGCGTTCGCTGATTGCGTTAAACGCGCCACTTTTCCCGTTGCCGTTGACGTCACTTGATTCACATAAGCCGATGCTTGGTTAATATAGCGCTGCTCATCTTCACGCGCCTTGATCGCATCATCAAAAGCACCCGTGACTGCTTCAGGTGGTTTTGCAGGCTGTAATGTCACATCAGTCACAACCAAGCCTGTTTTATAACGAGATAAAACATGGTTAAGCTGCGTTGCTATATTTTCACGCAATGCTGCGCGTCCTTTTGTGAGCACATCGTTTAAACTCATCTCACCCACCACTTGTCGCAACGCACTCGATGCTGCTTGTTCTAATGCATGCACAGGACGCACAACATCAAACAAATACTGTTTCGGATCTGCAATGCGATATTGCACAGCTACTGCAACCGACACAATATTTTCATCATTCGTTAACATGTCCGCGCGAAAAGGAAAATTCTGCACTTGCTGTGTATTGACGATATATCGTGTTTCAATCATCGGCGGGATCCAATGTGGACCTGCATTTTCAACGCCAATGTATTTCCCAAAACGTAAAATAACTGCCTGTTCTGCTGGTTTTACAATGTAAATGCCTGCCACAATCCAAATAAAAAGAAAAATAGCGACCACCGCACTTATTATTGTACGAAACGACCATGGCAGCGGATTACCTGAAGCAGAAGAAGATGGCGATCCTGATGCCGGTTTTTTCACATTGGAAAAAAACTTTTTGATCAACTCAATTAAATCTGGCGGACCTTGTTCGGGACGTTTCCCCCAAGGATTTTGATTATTCGACCCATCACGTGACATGTACATAGTCTCCTGTTTTCAGAACGGGTCATGATACACGAAACAACCTTTCGAAATCCATCTGTTGAATCTCTAAATCCAACAACCAATGGCCTTCGTCATCAATGGCTTCTGATTTCACAACACCCATTTCAAATAATTTCGCGCGCAATTTTCCCTGATCCGACTGTAATGACACACGACAACGCACAACACGTTTTGTCATTAATTCTAAAATAGCTTGTTGCAATAAATCCAAGCCCCATTTTTTTTGAGCAGAAACCCAAACGCGTTTTGGATTTTTATTTTTATCATAATCAATACGCGGCTGAAATTGCGAAGACAGATCAATTTTATTCATTACCTGCAATTGCGGCATGTCATTTGCACCAATTTCATCTAACACAACATTCACATCTTGTATGACTTGTGCGCTATTTTCTGCTTGTGCATCGATCACATGCAATAATAAATCTGCTTTACGCGTTTCTTCCAGCGTTGCTTTAAATGCAGCAATCAACTCATGCGGTAATTCCTGAATAAAACCAACCGTATCTGCTAAGACCACCTTACCTAGCATCGGCAATGCAATATGACGCATTGTAGGATCTAACGTCGCAAACAGTTGATCAGCAACATACACATCTGATTCTGTTAATGCATTAAATAAAGTGGATTTACCTGCATTTGTATAACCCACCAAAGCAATAGACGGTATAGCAGACCGTTCGCGCGCACGTCTACTTTGCGTGCGCTGTTGAGATACTTTCTCTAATTTTTTTTTAATGGCCTTAATACGATTAGCAACCAATCGACGATCTGTTTCTAATTGTGTTTCACCCGGACCACGCAGACCAATGCCGCCTTTTTGTCTTTCTAAATGCGTCCATCCACGCACCAAACGTGTACTAATATGCTGAAGCTGCGCCAACTCAACTTGTAATTTCCCTTCAAAGGTTCGTGCACGTTGTGAAAAAATATCTAAAATTAATTCCGCGCGATCCACCACACGACAAGCAAACAACGCTTCACAATTTCTTGCCTGACCAGGCGATAATGCATGATTAAATAAAACGGTTTCTATTTTCTCTGCTTTCACGATGCCAGCAATTTCGCTTGCCTTGCCTTCACCAATAAAATATTTCGAATGCGGTGTGTTCATTTTTCCTGTAATTATAGATACTATTTCCGCCCCAGCAGAATGCGCAAGCAATTTAAATTCAGATAACATGGATTCAAACTGCGTATCATGATCTGATTGATAAATACGCATTTGCACAAGCAACGCACGCTCACCGCCTTTTTCACGCGTAATAAAAAATTCTGTCATGATTCAATTATCTGTTATTGATTATCTGAGGTTTCAAATTGCCATTCTCTAATAGCATCACACGATCACATCGTTTTGCTAACGCTTCATTATGCGTAACAATGACAAAACTTGTTTGATGTTCCTGATTGAGTTGCAGCATCAAATCAAACACAACATCAGATGTTTGATGATCTAAATTACCCGTTGGCTCATCCGCTAAAACACAAGAGGGTTGATGCACTAACGCACGCGCAATGGCAATGCGTTGACGCTCACCGCCCGACAATTCTCCGACACGATGTGTCATACGATGCTTTAATCCCACTTTCTCTAAAATGATCGCTGCTTTTTCAAAAGCCATTTTTTTTGATAGCCCAGCAATCCACAAAGGCATACATACATTTTCAACGGCATTAAATTCGGGTAACAAATGATGGAACTGATAAATAAATCCTAAATATTGATTACGTAATTCACATTTTTCACGTTCCGATAAGTGAGCAATGGTTTTATTTGCGATAATCACATCACCTTGCGTTGGCGTATCTAACCCGCCCATCAATTGCAATAACGTTGATTTTCCAGCACCCGATGCACCTACAATAGCAACCGTTTCGCCAGGCATGATCGTACAATTCAATTGTTCAAACACCGTCACACACAGCGCAGCATCATGAAATGTTTTACCCAGCTGCTGGCATTGAATAATGGGATTACTCATATCGCAACGCCTCAGCTGGTTGTGTGCGATAAGCAATAATTGCCGGGTAAATCGTCGCAATGAAACTAAACCCGATCGTTGCTAAGCATACAGACAGTACATCTTTAAGTTCAATTTTAGAAGGTACAAAATTTATAAAATACACATCGGAACGAACGAATTGAACATGAAATACTTGCTGGAGCCAATTTGCAATGGACGTCACATGAGACGCCAAAGCCAAACCACCCAATAATCCCAGCACCGTTCCCATTAACCCAATCACAATACCTTGCACAATGAAGGTCATCATAATGGTTTTTGGTCTGGCACCCAATGTGCGCAAAATCGCAATATCTGCACGCTTGTCATTCACCACCATGACCAGCGTTGACACTAAATTAAAGGCAGCCACTGCAACGATCAACAATAAAATTACAAACAGCATGGTTTTTTCCATTGCAAGGGCCTGAAAAAAAGCGCCGAACTGTATTGTCCAGTTTGTGATAGCGTAATTCGGCGATAACATGGATTGAAGTTGTTGCGTCACAGTTGAGGCTTGATACAAGTTATGCAAACGAATATGAATACCGCTATTACGCTGCCCTGATAAAAATAATTTTTCAGCATCATGCATGTTAATAAATAATTCTCCGGCATCATACAAACCCCCTGTCGTATGATAAATACCCGTAACACGAAATGTTTTATAACGTGGAAAAACACCAACCAACGTAACATTCGTTTGTGGTGTCAGGACATTGATCTTATCTCCTACTGTCAATCCTAAGGACAACGCAAGAGAGCGCCCAATCACAACATGAAAGCGTCCGCTTTGCAGCGAATTTAAATTACCACGCACCATATGTTTTGCTAATTGCGATACACGCGCTTCACGGGAGGGCAAAACACCCATCAGCGTCACGCCCGCAAATTGGGTACCCTGCATAATCATCCCATTGCCACTGACATAAGGCGCGGCTTCAGCCACATCAGGCAGTGTGTTAGCAACATTGATTATATTTCCCCATGTTTTCTCTATGTTTTGCTGCGTTACAACCGTCACAGCAGGTGTAATTGCAAAAAATTTATCGCGGATCTGTTGATCAAAGCCATTCATCACGGACAACACGGTAATCAGCACCATCACACCCAATGCAATACCTAACAATGAAGCCAGTGAAATAAACGAAATAAAGTGATTACGCCGCTTAGCACGCGTGTAACGCAACCCGATGATGAGCGAAAGTGGTTTTTTCATATTGGAACATCATACAGCAAGCGCCAGAGAGTGGAAGTGGAAAGTAGCGCCTCGAAACAAAACCTGAAGCCAAAAAATATCACTTTATCCCTATTTTCGTAGTATTTTATAAGATATTTCATCTCAAAATCTGTGCTGCCAAAACACCCGCAAAGCGCCTCAAAAAAAACAACTGAAATTAATACTTAAATTCTGTGTCTAACACAGTTAAAATGTCTCGAGAAAAAGCTGGAGTCGTTGGGCAATAAGTTATATAGTGGCGACTTTTTTGAGCCCGAACTTTTTTGGTGTGTATTGGTTTAACTGTTAACTGTAAAAACATGCGAGGACGCAAAGATGAAGCTTGCTGAATTTTTGAAAAGCCCCGCGGCGAGTCGTGAGCCTTTCTTTGCGTTTCGCCCGCACATACTGCAAAAATCTGCGCGCTATTTTATGCAGCATTTTAGCGGAAAAATATTGTATGCGATAAAAACGAATCCTGAACTACATGTGCTCAAGCAACTGTATGCGGAAGGTATTCGCTCGTTTGAGCTCGCATCAATAACAGAAATTGCACTTGTATATAAGCACTTTCCTGATGCCGAGCGTTATTTTATGAATCCGGTAAAATCACGCGCAGCTATTCGCGAAGCTTATTTCAAATACGGCGTTCGTCATTTTTCGTTAGACGCAAGAGCAGAACTGGATAAAATTTTGGAAGAAACTGATTTTGCCAAAGATTTGCATTTGCATGTGCGCTTAAGTATTCCCAACACTTATGCAGAACACAGTCTGGCTGAAAAGTTCGGTGTGAACTTGCTCAACGCACCAAAACTAATCAAAGCAACACGCCAAGTGGCACACAAAGTCGGGGTCTGCTTTCACGTGGGCTCACAGTGCATGCATCCCGATGCGTATCGCATTGCCATTCGCATGACACGCGATATTATCAACCAACTGGATTTTGACGTGGACTCAATTAATGTCGGCGGTGGATTTCCATCCATTTACCCTGGATTAATTCCGCCCCCGCTCAATCAGTATTTCGAAGCCATTCACGAAGAATTTGAAATACTAAAAGCCAATCGACCTGACATTCAATTGCTGTCAGAACCGGGTCGCGCATTAGTAGCAGAATCCAGTTCATTGGTTGTGCAAGTATTACTACGCAAAGGTGATGTACTTTATATCAATGACGGCATTTACGGCGCTATGTTTGATGCTGGATTTCCAGAATTAATTTATCCCGTACAGCTTATTCGACCTAAACGCGCAACAAGCAACTTAACAGCTTATCGTCTTTACGGTCCAACATGCGACGCGCTGGATCAAATGAAAGGTCCTTTTTACTTACCCAATGATGTACAAGAAGGTGATTTCATTGAAGTAGGTCAGCTTGGCGCATATGGTCGCACCTTGGCAACTTCATTTAATGGCTTTTCACATCGCAAAGAAGTTTGTGTGATTGATGACGATCCACTAATGACGCTGTATGATACATCCGCAATTTCAAAAGAACCGCTGGAAGTCATCGCAGCGTAAATTTTTTTATTTTTATAAGAGACGCGGTTTTTTCCTCGCGTCTCTTTTTTTTATGAGGTAATACAAAAAAATGAATAAGAACGCGTTATTAAATAAAACAGTCGAACACATCGATATCACGCAATTTGATGCACGCCCAATCGTAGATGCAATGGACAAAATGTCTTTCAGCTCACGCGATCTTGCACGCGCAACACAAATATTTAACCGCATGCTCGCTGATAAAACTTGCTCTGTCATTTTAACTATCGCAGGCTCTACTTCAGCTGGTGGCTGCATGCAATTGTATGCTGATCTGGTGAAGCACAACATGGTTGATGCCATTGTTGCAACGGGTGCTGCCATTGTTGATATGGATTTTTTCGAAGCACTTGGTCATAAACATTATCAAGCTGCTTCACAGCAAGTAGACGATAATGTATTGCGTGAATTAATGATCGATCGTATCTACGATACTTACATTGATGAAGATGCCTTACAAGATTGCGATAAAACCATTTTAAAAATCGCAAACAGTTTAGCGCCACGCGCTTATTCTTCTCGTGAATTTATTCATGAGATGGGGAAATATTTATCCGAAGGCAATGCTAAAAAGAAAAACTCACTGGTGCAATTGGCCTACGAAAAAAACGTACCTATTTTCTGCCCCGCTTTCACTGATTCGTCTGCTGGATTTGGTTTGGTCATGCATCAAATTCAAAACCCAGAAAAACATATCGCGATCGATTCCATTAAAGATTTTCGCGAATTAACGCAAGTAAAAATTGAAGCGGGTACCACTGGTTTATTAATGATTGGTGGCGGCGTTCCCAAAAATTTTGCACAAGATACTGTTGTGTGCGCAGAGATGATCGGCGTGGGCGCAGAGATGCATAAATATGCTATTCAAATTACCGTAGCAGATGTACGTGATGGCGCGTGCTCAAGCTCTACTTTAAAAGAAGCTTGCTCATGGGGTAAAGTTGAAACAACAGATGAACAAATGGTTTATGCAGAAGCCACAACCGTATTGCCTTTGTTAGCAAGCGATGCTTATCATCGCGGCCATTGGAAAACACGTAGCGCAAAAGCCTATGCAAAATTGTTTTCAACCGTGACAGCTTAATTTTAAAAATAACATGATTTAATTAACCTTAGCGGCGCGATTTATCGCGTCGCTTTTTTTAACAGAGCACTAACCATGAAAATTTTACCCTCTGACAAAGCTTTTCTCGGACTCGAACCCGATCATGCTGTTGACTATGCAAACGCAAAGGCCGTCATCATTCCGTTTGGTTTAGAAGCCTCTGTGAGTTATGGCGGCGGCACATCAAAAGGCCCACAAGCCATGATTGATGCATCGCATCAAGTTGAATTATTTGACGAACATTTTTGGTGTGAGCCGTACAAACAAATCGGCGTTGTCACACTACCTGAACCTGAAATTAATCCTGTTTTAGAAAAAGCGATTGATCAACTTGAATCTATCGTACAAACCGTATTAGATGATGGCAAATTTCCATTTACCTTTGGCGGTGAACATTCAATTACACCTGGCACGATTCGCCCTTTCGTAAAAAAATACCCTAATTTAGTCATGTTGCATTTTGATGCGCACGCGGATTTACGTGATGGTTATGACGGTGAACATTATTCACACGCATCCGCATTACGTCGTTGCTTAGACCACCAAAATGTCGAACTGGTTTCACTGGGCATTCGCAATATTTCAGAAAGTGAAATTCCATTTTTAGAAGCCAATCGTCATCGCATTCATATTTTCTGGGGAAAAGATAAAGCACGTTGGAATTTAGAAGACATTTTAAAACCCCTTCATGGTCGCCCAATTTATTTAACTTTTGACGTAGATGGTTTAGACGGCAGCGTCATGTCTGCAACAGGCACGCCTGAACCCGGTGGTTTATTTTGGCAAGAAACCATTGATATTATCGAAGCCGCTTCAAAAGTAGGCACAATTGTTGGTGCTGATGTGAATGAGCTTGCACCCAAACCCAATTTGCATGCGTGCGATTTCTTGGCAGCAAAATTAGCATATAAAATTTTGGCGTTTTCATTCTTAAAAAAATAATGGCGCTGTAATAACTCCAGTTTTGAGTTATTAATAGCTCTGCTCCAGTTACTTATATCTCAACGGGTAACTCATTTAACCCATTTACTGATAATGATCAAAATAAGATATACGCATCATCATAATTTTCAAAATAATTATGGTGCGCGATTAATAGTGAACAATGAAGAATAGTTAGCCAACGATATATTCGCTGGCGCCATAACAAAATCAATGTTGAAAAAATTTTTTAACAGAATCAAACCAGCCCGATGCTTTTGGGCTATGATTTTTTCCTACTTTTAATAATGCATCAAACTCATGCAATTTATTTTTTTGCTCTTCTGTTAAATTAATGGGTGTTTCTACAATCACGCGACACAATAAATCACCAACGCCACTTGAACGTAATGCTTTCACTCCTTTGCCACGCAAACGAAATTGTCTTCCGCTTTGTGTTTCCGCTGGAATTTTTAAATTCACATTACCCGATAAAGTAGGCACTTCAATTTCACCCCCCAATGCAACCGTCACCAAAGTCACTGGGATTTCACAATGTAAATTATTTTGCTCGCGATGAAAAATAGGATGTGCTTTTACATGAATTTGCACATACAAATCACCAGCGGGTGCACCATGCAAACCAGCTTCACCTTCACCAGACAATCGAATGCGATCACCTGTGTCTACGCCCGCTGGAATTTTGACTGATAATGTTTTTGTTTCACGTATACGGCCTTGCCCATGACAAGCATTGCAAGGATCTTTAATAACTTGCCCTGAACCAGCGCACGCACCACACGGTTGCGCTATCGACAAAAATCCATGCTGCATAGCCACTTGACCACTACCATGACATTTTGCACAAGTGGTTTTGCTTGTGCCTTTTTTAGCACCTTGTCCATCACAAGACTGACATGAAACTAACGTTGGAATTTTAATTTCTTTATTAACACCATGCACTGCTTCTTCAAGCGTAATACCAAATTCATAGGCTAAATCTGAACCGCGCTGCGCTTGTGATCGACCACCCCGTCCGCGTGCGCCGCCAAAAATATCACCAAAAATATCACCAAAAATATCACCCACGTTATCAAAACCGAATCCACCGGAACCCGCGCCAGAACCATTATGCACACCAGCATGACCAAACTGATCATATGCAGAACGCTTTTGCGCATCTGATAACACTTCGTAAGCTTCTTTTGCTTCTTTGAATTTATGCTCAGCATCTTGATCACTCGAATTACGATCAGGATGATACTTCATTGCTAAACGACGATAGGATTTTTTAATTTCTACTTCACTGGCATTTTTAGCAACACCAAGAATGTCATAGTAATCACGCTGGGTAGACATGGAGAAAGTCCAAATTGGTTGTATCTTAAGATATATCTGAGACCAGTCAAACTGATCTCAGATAACGCATCCTGAAATTTTATTTATCTTTATCTTTCACTTCTTCAAATTCAGCATCAACAACACCATCCTCTTTTTTAGATTGGTCTTGATTTGCTTGTTGCGAAGCATCTGCTGAAGCATTCGCATCACCGGCTTGTTGTGCGTATGCTTTTTCAGCTATTTTTCCAGACAATTCAGTTAACTCTTTTGTTTTTGCTTCCAGCAGCTCTTTATTATCACCTTTAATTAACGTTTTTAATTCGCTGATAACAGGTTCAATTTTTGCTCTTTCTTCGCTAGTCACTTTTTCACCCAAATCTTTCATGGATTTTTCCGTTGCATGCACCAACGAATCTGCCTGATTACGTGCAGTCACTAACTCATGAAACTGCTTGTCTTTTTCTTTATTTTCTTCTGCATCTTTCACCATGTTTTCTACTTCTGCATCAGATAAACCACTTGATGCTTTGATCACAATGGATTGCTCTTTATTCGTTGCTTTATCTTTTGCTGAAACATGCAAAATACCATTCGCATCAATATCAAATGTCACTTCAATTTGTGGCACGCCACGTGGTGCTGGCGGAATATCAGACAAATCAAAACGGCCTAGTGATTTATTGCCTGACGCCACTTCGCGCTCACCTTGCAATACATGCACAGTGACCGCTGTTTGACTATCATCTGCCGTTGAAAATACTTGTGATGTTTTAGTTGGAATGGTTGTATTTTTTTGAATGAGTTTCGTCATCACACCACCCATCGTTTCAATACCCAATGACAATGGCGTTACGTCTAACAATAAAACATCTTTCACATCACCAGACAACACAGCACCTTGAATAGCCGCGCCCACTGCAACTGCTTCATCTGGATTCACATCATGACGCGCATCTTTGCCAAAATATTTTTTCACCGCTTCTTGCACTTTAGGCATACGGGTTTGACCACCGACCAAAATCACGTCAGAAATATCAGATAACTGCAAACCAGAGTCTTTCATTGCAATTTTGCAAGGTTCAATAGAGCGCTCAATCAAAGCATCAACCAGAGATTCTAGTTTTGCACGTGTTAAACGAATATTTAAATGTTTTGGACCAGATGCATCTGCTGTAATGTAAGGCAAATTCACATCGGTTTGTTGCGAAGCAGATAATTCAATTTTTGCTTTTTCTGCTGCTTCTTTTAAACGTTGCAATGCGAGCGGATCTTTATGTAAATCCATTCCTGATTCTTTTTTAAATTCTTCTACTAAATACTCAATAATGCGAGCATCAAAATCTTCACCACCTAAAAAGGTATCACCATTTGTAGCCAATACTTCAAATTGGTGTTCACCGTCCACATCTGCAATTTCGATGATAGAAATATCAAATGTACCACCACCTAAATCATATACTGCAATTTTACGATCACCTGTTTGTTTATCCAAACCAAATGCCAATGCAGCAGCGGTTGGTTCATTGATAATCCGTTTTACTTCCAAACCAGCAATTTTTCCAGCATCTTTTGTTGCTTGGCGCTGAGAATCATTAAAATAAGCTGGAACAGTGATCACCGCTTCAGTGACAGGATGACCCAAATAATCTTCAGCCGTTTTTTTCATTTTCATTAATACTTGCGCAGAAATTTGTGGTGGTGCTTTTTTATCGCCGGCTGCTTCAACCCAAGCATCACCATTGTCTGCTGCCAAAATTTTATAAGGCACCATTTTAATATCTTTTTGCACCATCTCATCTTTAAATTTGCGACCGATCAGTCGTTTAATACCATAAAATGTTTCTAATGGATTAGTCACTGCTTGACGTTTTGCAGATGCGCCAACCAACACTTGGCCGTCTTTTGTGTAAGCAATAATGGAGGGCGTTGTGCGCGCACCTTCTGCATTCTCAATAACGCGTGGTTTACCGCCTTCCATGACAGCCACACAAGAATTTGTTGTGCCTAAATCAATACCGATAATTTTACTAGTGCTCATTAAAGTATTCCTCTTTGATAAAAAATTTGTTAGTGCTTAATTGGGGACGATGCTTTCATTTTTCAAGCCGCAACAATGACCATTGCCGCGCGAATGACGCGACCGTGCAACGCATATCCTTTTTGCAGCACTTGCAATACTGTATTTTGGGTTGCCTTTGGTTCAGAACGCATCGACATTGCTTCTTGCTGTGTCGGATCAAACACGTCGCCGATTTTGGGATCAATCACTAAAACACCATTTTTTTCAAGCATTTTATTCAATAGATCCAACGTTAATTCCATGCCTTCACGCATTGATTTTGCTTGAGAATCACCTGATGATGTATTCTCCAAACCATGCACCAAGCTATCAACAATAGGCAATAATTCTGAAATCACACGCTCAGAGCCAAATTTACGCGCTTTAGCAACTTCTTGCTCTAATCGACGCAAGCTATTGGCTAATTCTGCCTGCGCACGCGCCGCTTGATCTCTATAAGTCTCAATTTGTTTTTCTAATAAATTAATCTTGTCTTTTGATACACTTGAGGATGATTCATCATCTAACAAATTATCATTTTCAACGGAATCTTGAGGTCGCGTCTCCTCATCTTGTGATGTATTTTCTGCCATCTCGCGCCATTTGTCTTTGACGCTAGCTTCTTCTTTTTTGTCATTTTTTTGACTCATGTGCACTCTCCCCCTATCATGATGCAATCAATATATGAGGGTATCTTGCAAAAATTCAAGGACATTCGATGACATTCTTTTTGAAAAAACTAATATCTGCTTTTTTATTGCCTCTTCCTTTTGGATTATTCTGGATTGCACTGGGCATTGCCTTGCTAATAGGTCATCGCGCCGCACGTTTTCGCACTGCCAGTTTTATCATTGGTTTTTTTACTATTATGTTATTTGCATTCAATCCCATCTCTAACTGCTTGCTCAACTCATTACAATCTCGTTATACACCACTCATGACAATACCCAATGGCGTAACACAAGTGGTGGTTCTTGGTGGTGGCGTAAGCGGTGGAAAAAATTACCCACCCAACTTAACACTAAATTCTGCATCACTTTCACGTTTGGTTGAGGGTATACGTTTATTAAAAGTATTAGAAACAACCCACCCTAAAGCACAGCTTATTTTATCAGGTGGGCGCGTATTTCGCTCACCTGCTGTTGCAGGAACAATGAGAAACACGGCCGTAATGTTAGGCGTTAACCGAAAAAACACCGTATTGGAAGATGGCTCACAAGATACACGCCAAGAAGCCTTGTTTTTACAAAAAACACTGGGGGGAAATCCATTCCTGTTAGTGACATCTGCTTATCATATGCCACGCGCAATGGATTTATTTCAAGATCTCGGCATGCATCCTATCGCCGCACCAACACAATATATCCGCTCTCAGCATGACTCCCTATTGTGGTACATTCCAAATGCCAATAGCGTGGTGGTCAGCGATATCGCCATACATGAATACTTAGGGTTGCTATGGGCGCGCATACGCGGATATATCAAAAAATAAAATAATGCTAAAGTGATGTCATCATTAACCGTAAAACGTTAAATAAAAAGGTTGATCTTAACGATGCGAGCCCCTCATTTTTTTCAGTTAACTGACAATGGACAATCATGACAAATAAATCATTCAAACACATTGCACTCATCAGCCGCCAAGGAAAAAACACAGCAGACACCGTTAATGCAGTAAAAAATTACTTACTCAAAAAAAAATTAACCGTCTACATTGAAGAAAAAACAGCAGGCATGCTATCAAAAAATACACTACCTACTTTTTCTGAAACCCATTTACCCAAAAAAGTGGATTTAATGATCGTGATTGGTGGCGATGGCAGCTTACTTAATGCCGCGCACTGTGCACTACCTTATCATTTGCCTGTGCTAGGCATTAATCGCGGACGTCTCGGATTTTTAACCGATATCCACCCCAATGAATTATCCAAAATCGGCGCCGTACTGTCTGGCAAATACTTAACTGAAAAACGATTTTTACTCACAGCAAAAAATGGAAAAAAACCATTAGGTATTGCATTAAATGATGTTGTTTTATTACCTGGCGATGCACAATTAATTGAATTTGAAATTCGCATCAATGACCAATTTGTTTGTCATCAACGCGCCGATGGATTAATTGTATCAACACCAACTGGTTCCACTGCGTATGCTTTATCGGGTGGCGGTCCAATTTTACATCCTAAATTAAATGCCATCGTGTTAGTGCCTATGTTTCCACACACGTTAAGCAGTCGCCCTATTGTTGTCCAAGACACTGCAAAAATTGAAATACGTGTTCGGAATCACAATGCATCACATGCCGATATCAGTTGTGACGGTCAACATCGCATCAGTATCGACCCCAATGATTGCATCACCATCACCAAACACAAAAAACAATTGCAACTCATTCACCCTGAAAATTACGAGTATTTTGCAACATTACGCGAAAAATTAGGTTGGCAATCACGCATACCCAAATGAGGTTGCACTACCCAAGTTAAGGAAAAGTAAATGCTCACCCATATTCACATTCGAAATTTTATTATTGTTAAATCCTTATCACTCGATTTTCAAGATGGTTTGCATGTACTAACCGGTGAAACGGGTGCTGGCAAATCCATTTGGATTGATGCCATTGAAATTGGATTGGGCGGCAGAGCAGATGCCAATCTCATTTATCCAGGTGAAAAAAATGCGGATATCACGTTATGTTTTGATCTCGCCAATCAACCTGCTGCAAAACAATTTTTAATATCACATGACTTACCCAGTGAGGACGAATGCATTATTCGTCGCGTAATCGATCAAAACAAACCTTCTCGCACCACACTCAATGGGATTCCTATTCCGCAGCAATTGGTTCGTCAGTTTTCAGAAATAATTTTATGCATTCACGGACAACACCAACATCAACGCTTATTAAAATCTGATGAACAACGTGACTTGCTCGATCATTACGCTGAAAATGCATCGCTTTTATTAGACATCCAAACACACTACGCAGAATGGAAAGCACGAGATCGCGACATACAAACACTGAAAAATAACTTACAAAATAAATCATCTGATTTAACTTTATGGCAATATCAACATGATGAGCTGCAAACATTGCAGCTGCAAGAAAATGAATACGAACAGTTATTTTCACAATATCAACAATTACATCATGGAAAACAATTTGCGGTTACATTAAATGAAGCTTTATCCCTCATTGATCATGATGAAAACCCTTCTGCCAATGCGCTGGCACAAAACGCACTACAACATTTAAACGCCATTGGCCTTGACGACCCTAAACTAGAAAACATCCGTTCTTTACTCCAAACCGCTGCAATTCACTTAGAAGAAGCATCTGATGCCTTGCAACAATATTGTTATGATCTGGATTTTGGTGGTGATCGATTACTAGAAATTGAACAACGGCTTGCCACATTACAAGATGCTGCACGCAAACACCATGTTGATCCCAGCGAACTACACACCATTGCTAATTCTTTACAACAAAAAATAGAACAGCTTGAACAAGCAGATCAAACAATCTCACAACTGGAAACCGCACAAAATAAAACAGCCGCGCAATATCAAGTAATCGCAAAAACGCTATCATCGCGACGGGTAAAAGCAGCAAAAAAATTAAGCGCTGAAATTACAGCACAAATGCAAACACTGGGTATGCAAGGTGGATTTTTTGATATTCAATTACCAAAAAAAGCAATCGAAGTGGACATGAATGGCAATGAAAATGTGCATTTTGTCATTGCAACCAATCCAGGACAATCACCACATAATTTATCAGACATTGTATCTGGTGGTGAATTATCACGTCTCAGTCTGATCATTCAAATGCTAACAGCAGAGAAAAAAAACACCCCTACGCTCATTTTTGATGAAGTGGATGTGGGCATTGGTGGAAAAACAGCAGAATGGGTTGGCAAATTATTACGTGAACTCAGTAAAAAAGCGCAAGTATTATGCGTAACTCACTTGCCACAAGTGGCTGCAAACGGGCATCATCACTTCAAGGCAGAAAAAGTATCTGAAGGAAGCCATACCACAACCCGGATTAGTTTGTTGAGCAAAGCAGCACAAACGAATGAGTTAGCACGCATGCTCAGCGGCGCAACGATTACCGAAAAAAGCATTTCACACGCCAAGGAATTGCTGACTTTATTACAATAAATAACCATGAGGATTTTTTATGTCGAGTTTTCAAGATGGTCGTGATATTGCAGCAGCGCGTAGAAAATTCCAGCAACAGTTATTAAGCCAACCTGAGCTAAAACGCGCGCTGGCTGTTCATATTTATAATCTCAATTTGCAAGCACAAATTAATAAAAACCCTGAACAAATGAATGAGCAACGTGCTTTTGAAATTATTCAAAGAGAAATGCGAAGATGCGAACGTGAGCTGCAAACAAAAACCCAAGAATCCTTTCCACCTGACACACTCAATCAAGAAGATTTACAAACACCGCTGAACATGGAAAACGCACTAAACAACGATCCAAAATCTTATGCCAGTTTACAAATGAATGCTATTGCTGGCGCCCTACAAGACAGCTTAAATCTTGAGGAAACGAATAGACAGCAAGCTGCACAAACTGAATCAGAAAACATGGAACAACAAACCCAGCAACAAGAACAAATGCAAATGCAAATGCAAATGCAACCCACACCCGGTTACGAAAGTAATGACGACGAAGAAGCAGAGAAAGTAGCCTCTTTAGCTGTCGTGGGCGAAGCAGCCAAAGAAGCAATTGAAGCGATTGCCAGAAATGACACAGCAGGTGAGGTAAAAGCAATTACTGACATCACCGAAAAAGTCACTGGCGGAAAAGTGGATGTTGCTACCTTTTCAAAAGAAGCAGAAGAAAAAGAAGCCTCACAGCCATTTTCAAAAACACCAACACCATCCAGCGACACCAACACATAGCGAGTAAAACATGATGACTCGCCATAAAATAATAACTACTGCGTGGGTTATTCTTTTAGTGATCTCATGCTCTGCTTTTAGTAATCATGCAAATTGGATGTCTGCGATTCCCAGCGATCGTATTTTGAATCAATTAATTATTCCTGGCACGCATGATTCTGGAACAGCGACAATAAAGCCGCAATCTCCCTTTTCACTCAGCGCTGATGCACCGATGCCATTGTGGTTTCAAATAATCAGCAATATATTGCCACGATCGATTGTACGGCCGATTGTTGCCGGTTGGTCAAAAACACAATCTCTCTCGATTCAATCGCAATTAAAAGAAGGGGTTCGTTATTTAGATTTCCGCATCTGTCTTTATCCAGACCAACAGTTTTATTTCTGCCATGCGTTAATCGGTTCCACGTTTGGTGCAGGATTAGCCAGCATTCAGCATTTTATAAAAAATCACCCCAGCGAAATTATTTTGCTCGATATTAATCATATTTATAATGTAAAAAATGCAGCACAAGAAACACATCTCATTCAAATGTTGCAACTATTTTTGGGGGATATTGCCATTCCCAACACGTATCGTCCAAACGATACTATTGGAAAAATTCATCAATCACTGCGCAATGTTATTATTTTAATGGATGTCAATCAACCGATTACAGATCCTATCGCTGCCCAATTTGCAGCACGGTATCTTTGGCACGAAAGCAAAATCAATTCACCTTGGCCCAATGTATCCAACATGAATGCCCTGAAAAATAAACTGGATGCAGAAATTGCTTTTCGTGCTCAAACTGTTTCATCAGCAACGAATTTTTTTGTACTCCAAGCTATTCAAACAGAAAATACGAATCAGGTGATTAATGGCATCTTAGATCCCAAACAATTCCCCACTACCATTCAATGGTACGCATACCCTGTGAACATTGGATTAACCCGTTTTTTAAATGCTGAAATTGCGATCTACAAACAATCTGCAATTAATATTGTTATAGCAGATTGGTTGACGAAACAAAGTGACCTAATTAATTTTGCGATTCAATATGACACACAAGCCCAAATACATCGGCAGCATAGCACTTCAAGAGAAAAATGGGCTGCATTGAAAAATTGGTATACAAAAAAAGAATAAGCTTCACTATATTTTAAAAAGAAAAGGAAATCAAAACGACACTCAAAGTAATGCATCCATTAAGATTGCATCCTCACCATTAGAATAATATTTTTTACGTAAACCCACCTGATGGAAATGCAAATGTTGGTATAATGAAATAGCCGAATCGTTTGAAACACGCACTTCCAACTCTAATTTCTTTACCCCCTCTTTTTTTGCTTGAGAAAACACAAATTGCATTAATTGTTTTGCCAGGCCTTGCCGTTGATATTCACGATCAATCACCAAATGCATGACTTCCCAAATAGCTTGCACACCATGAATAACGACAAATCCCAGCATGGTATCTTGGATAAAAATTCCCCAGTGTTGATATCCCACATGAAAACATGCCGCTAAAACTGACGTATTCCAATCTGATGTCGTGTTTTGCAATATCCGACTCATGTTAGGAAGATCATCTATGTCTAACTGTTTAATATTAAAATTTTCTATCATGAGAAAAATAATTTAAGTGACTTCATTTGAGACCACAATGTTTTTTTATAATCTGAATGGGCAAGTAATTCGGTCAAAGCATAAGAATAAATACGCCGATCAGGTTTTACCTCTTTTTTTTTGCTATTTTCACCAAGCAAAATAACAAAACTGCCATCAGATAAAGTTGAGGTAATCTCACCTGTTTCAATAATCTCAATATGGCTTGTTAAAGCTTCAGCCATCTTTTGTAATAATTTTTTTTGCTCATCGATAGGAACGGACTCATCGACATCCGCTATGATCAAACCCACAATTTTTTGAGCAGCGTCCCGCAAAATTGCTTGAAAAAAAACAGGAGCATGCACCTTATCGCGTAAATGCCAAGTAGTAATACCCATTCGATGCAGGTAGGAATTGCTCATTTTATAAAGACCCTCTAAAAGACCATGGTATCGAATCAAGCAAGCCTATGCAAAAGACTGTGGTCTATGCAACGATTCATTAGGACGAAGCGACACCCCATTTGACAGCCGAGCTGAAAATAAAGTCGGATCTAACTGAGCAATAGGCTCAGCAGGACTCACTGATGGATAAGCAGTTTCATTTCTTGTATTCACTGGGCTTTCTTCTTCAAACTCCTCGGAATGCGCATGCGTCACATCTATTCCCGGCAAAAGATCATGAACAAGACCCCGACCTGAAGCAGAAGGCAAAAATCCAGGACCTGGATAGGGTCGTAGAGAATCAGCAACGATCACCGGTATCTCTGATGAATTTTCACTGCCAGGGATGATTGACCCTAACATTTCATTTAAGGCATGCAGCGGATCTTCTAACTCAGTTGGATTAGAAAACCATTTTCCGACTTTGGCTGGTAACTTATCTGCTTGCGCACCCATTAAATAACCCGACAAAGCAGAAGCAATTAAACTCATCACATCCCAACCAATGTAAAATGCTATTCCAGAGCATATACTCACCGCAAAACACAACAGCAATTGTAACGGTCTACCATGAAACAACAGTTTGAGCGTTTTTTTCTTTCCAATATCTTTTGATAACTGTGAAAAAGAAATATAAAAAACAGCAAGTATAGCCAACGCGATACCAATAGAACCAAATAACAAATCGGTTGTTGCGTTATTTTCAACTAATTCTTTTTGAGTCGTTAAATCTCTATTTGCGGGCTGGATCACAGATGATGTGCCCGATACAAAAAAACTTTTTCGAAAAGCCACTAATTTCTCGAAAAAAGCACGTGTCACCAAAATACCTGATAATTTTGATGGATTTAATGCGCGCGCAAATGAACAATTTTCCAATGGCGTATCCATTGTATGTGCATCATGTAAGTTTCCCCTAAATGAAATGTGTCGCATTGTTTTAATACGCTCAATGACTTTTTTTCTTTCGATTTCAAAATTTTTATGGTGACGATGGACATCAAAACCCGTGAAATAAACAGACAAACCTAAAATAAATTGGACGGCAACAAATAAATTATTATTTCCACGCGCATCTTCATGAGAAAGCATATACTGCACCATTGATCCACCAAACAAGCTGAACCAAAAAGAAAAAAAGAAATAGAGATTTTTTCCAGCCAACTGCTTTTCTAATGTTTTTTTTACATTACTTGTACTACACTCGCCACTCACATTCCAAATAAAGCTTATTAAAAAAATAACATTACCCAATGCACCATAAATCAAATGCAAATAAGCAGTACGATTGGCCAAATCATCTTTAGATCTAACATCTGATGCAGAAGATTGACCAGCAACGCCCAACAGCGCAAAAAGAATGGTGTTTCGAAAACCGACTAGTTGCTCAAACAAAACATCCAGTGCTTTTTTTGACATGACCGCACTAGAGGCTACATTATTATTCGAATCTGCTTGTATTCGCATCACGAATCCCCTTCCTTGGAAACTTATGACATAATCACCCTTGTGTTAACATAAACTAATTTGCACAGAATGATCAAGGCTCTTTTATGTTTCAGAAACTATTCCATTACGGCACGCTCATTATCATCACTGCCGCACTCATCATTGGCGGCTATTTTTATTGGTTACATCAAAAAATGCACCCCAGTACAGATGATGCTTATATTCAAGCACATGTCGTTAATGTTGCTGCTCAAATCAATGGACGCGTACAAAAAGTATGGGTACGAAATCAAGAGCCAGTGAAAAAAAATCAACTGCTTTTCACAATCAATCCAAAGCCCTTCCATATTGCATTAGAAAAAGCAAAAGCAGATTTGCAAAATACAATGCAAGTTATTCAAGCGCAACAACACGCCGTCAGCGCAGCAAATGCGGTATTGATACAACGTGAAGCACAACTTACAGACACACAAAAAAATTATGATCGTATTATCACGCTGGTTAAAAAGGGATTTTATGCTAAATCGGGTGGTGATAATGCGACGCGGCAACTCACTGTTGCCAAACAAGCGGTTATTGCTGCACAAAATCAATTGGCTGAAGCCAAAGCCAAACTGGGAAAAACAGGTGATCAGAATGCACAAATTCAAGCAGCGAGTGCGGCCGTAGCTCAAGCAGAACTCAATTTACATTACACAAAAATATATGCGCCACAAGCTGGTCAGTTAGCACAATTTACACTACAACCAGGACAAACTGTTACCGCATATGAATCCTTATTTTCACTGGTTGAAACACACACTTGGTGGGCAATGGCCAACCTAAAAGAAACTGATCTAGAACGTGTGCGTATCGGACAATCTGCAATCATAGCAGTTGATATGTATCCCTCTCATCCCTTTATCGGTGTTGTCAAAAGCATCAGCCCAAGCAGTGGATCTAGTTTTTCATTACTCCCTTCTGAAAATGCGAGCGGCAATTGGGTGAAAGTCACGCAACGTTTTCCCGTACGCATTGAAATTAAACAACCAGACCCAAAATTTCCATTGCGTATTGGCGCAAGTTGCAGTGTTGTCATCAACACAACGGAATTAAAAAAATAAATGTCAAATCCGTATTTACATCTCAGTCGCCAACAAAAATCCTTGATTATTATCACCATCATGTTGGTTGCGATTCTTGAAGTATTGGATTCAACCATCGTCAATGTTGCTTTGCCCAACATGATGCCATCACTTGGTGCAAACCAAAATCAAATCACTTGGGTACTCACTTCTTATGTTGTTGCTGCTGCAATGATGTTACCACTCACCGGATTTTTAAGCGCCCGCTTTGGAACAAGAAATTTACTGATTATTGATATCACTGGCTTTTTAGTCAGCTCATTACTATGCGGCACAGCCAATGCGTTAAACGTAATGGTTTTTTACCGATTATTACAAGGTGGATTTGGCGCTGCATTAATTCCATTATCACAATCCATCTTACGCGAAAGCTTTCCGCTTGAAGAACAAGGCAAAGCAATGGCGATTTGGGGACTGGGCATTATGGCAGCGCCCGTATTTGGCCCAACCATTGGTGGATTTATTTTAGCCCACGCGTCATGGCGTTGGATTTTTTATTTAAACACCCCTATCTGTTTTTTAGGATTAATCATGACGATAATTGTCATACCTGCATCACAGAAAACGAAACTAAAAATTGATTTTCTGGGTATCGCGTTGATGTTTGCAGGTATTGGTTGCTTGCAAATTTTATTAGATCAAGGTAATTCGAACAACTGGTTTCAATCTGATTTTATTTTATTGCTTGCTGTCATCAGCGTGTTCTCAATTATTTTATTTTTAATTCGATCTGCCACACACAAAACGCCCGTCATCACGCTCGCTATTTTTAAAAATAGAAATTTTAGTCTATGCACTTTATTATTAACTGTTTATTGCGGTTGTTTGTTTGGATTTGTCACGCTTGAACCCATCATGCTTGAAAATTTATTTCATTATACGCCAATGATAGCGGGTGAGACGATGATAGCCATTGGTGTGGGCAGTGCTGTTTCAATGGGGTTATCATCCGTAGTGATGACGCGAATCAATATCAAATATATTTTAATTTTTAGTTTGTTGTTAACTGCCTCTGCTGCATTTTATTTTTCAACACTTGCACTATCAGCAACCCAATTTAATTTTATTGTTGGTAATGCCCTGTTTGGTATTGGCTTAGGATTTTTCATGGTACCACTCACCACTTATTCACTCGCCACTTTGCCTGCCAAACATATTACAGAAGGCGCTGGATTATTTTCCTACGGGAGAATGTTGGGTACATCTGTTGGCGTTTCATTGCTGAGCACTGTTGTTGCGCGTGAAACACAAATAAATTGGAATCAATTAGGTGCGCACATTAATCCATTTAGCACTCATTTTCGTAGTTGGTTGCAACAACAACATCTGGGCATGCGAAATCCTAAAGCCATCATTGAATTAAAAATAAATTTATTGGCGCAATCGAACATGGTTGCTTTTATTGACGCATACTACTTGATTGCTGTTATATTAATCCTGTTTATTCCCTTGGTTTTATTTATGCGGCATGTTGATTTAAAATCAGGAGTAAATATAAATAAAAATCGGCATTAATTTTTTTACTTTTTCAAACGACACGACAAGGTTCAATTTCACCCCCAACTGATTGGATAATAAACATGTGTTTCTCTGCACCCGTCAGCTTCACTGCAACTGCCGCACTTTCAATCAGTGGCGTTGCTGGATCCTATTTCGCCATTAAAAAAAATAAACGTTTTCTCGTATTAAATATGATGGCGTTTTTTTATGCCCTACAACAATTTTCTGAAGGCATGATTTGGATCGGGTCGCCTATTCTATCTGCGCGATTTTGGGGAACACTCTTTTTATTTTTTGCTTTTTTTGTTTACCCTTGGTTTTCAGGATTAAGTTGCTATATCATTTCACGACAACCGCATATCAAGAAAAAAATTGCTTGGATTATATTAGCTGGTTTGTTTTTTGGGACATGGTGTTTTAGCAATGTATTGCTGACACCCAATTTGGGTTTGGATTTGTGTCGTCTCCATATTTTTTACAATATCCATATCATGGGTGGTTACCATATCACTGGCTCAGTCATGAAATTTATTTTAATTCCGATTTATGTGTTTTTAACCGCAGCGCCTTTTTTTATTTGCGATAAACATTACTCATCCATTATTGGCTGGGCCATTGTCTTAAGCTCAATGGTATGTTGGTTTGTGTATTTTGATTATTATATTTCAGTTTGGTGTTTTTATGCTGCGATTATTTCATGTTGTATTACATTAATGACTTTTTTGATCTGAAAAAGCAACGTAACGATCAGGACGAATAATAAATCGTACTGAATCAACAATTGAAAAGGCACGATGCAAAATAAAATCAGTATCATCAATTGTCTTTGCATGCATTGCTGGCATATCAAATTCACAGGAATCTAAATAACCGATTTGCACAATTGGTTTTTTTTGCTGGCCTGAAAAAGACAACACAATCATCCGACCACGCTCGAGCAAATCAAACAAAAAATGATTATACAATGGCAACCAAGGATCTGGTGATTGAAAACCAACAAGCGATCGCTCTTGAAGCAATGAACTTGTACGATAGTTCAAATCTTTTTGCATTAATCTAGCCACTTCTTTTTGCTGCGCTGCTTCATGCGTTAATGATTGCGACAACATAAATTCACGCAAACTTTTTGAATGCGCTTGCTTCATCGTATAGACGGTTTCCAAAATATTTGAAAAGCTGATAAGTTTACGCGATACCCAACTTCGCTCTGATTGATAGGATTGCAATAAATCCACTGATGCTTTTTTCTGCACGATCAATAATAATTTCCACGCCAAATTTTCTGCATCTTGAATACCGGCGTTCATACCCAATCCTGTTAATGGGCTGACAATCTGCGCAGCATCACCCATGAGTATCACTCGATTGATGACACGTTCTTTTACACCCCGCGAATGCGTTCGATAATAAGACAACCATTTTAAATCACGCAGCTTACCTGAATAACCACAGCGATCCTGAAATAATTTTTTTAATTCATCAAAGTGGGGTTTAGCTAAATGATTGGGTGCGATAATATTGCCACCGATTTGCATGTAATGGTCTGGCAACGGATACACAGATAGAAAACCAAAGTCGCCAAAAAATAATCGTGCTTTATCGTAAGACAAATCAGCATCTAATTTGACATTACCCAACAGAAAATGACTGGGGTAAGTTTCGCCTTTAAAATCCAATTGAGAGAATTTACGAACAAGGCTAGTAGCACCATCTGCGCCAATTAAAAATTCAGCCTGTATTGTCACTGCTGTATTTTCAACCATAACAGTTGCCGTTACTGCTTTTTCATTTTGAACAAACTCATGCAGCGCATGTCGCCACAACACATTTATTCTTTGTGAAGCGAGTTTCTCATATAATACTTTTTCTGTATTAGGCTGACCCAGATGCAAATTAAAAGGAAATCGCGTTTGAATACGCTGATAATCCAGTGAGACTGCTAACGCATTATTACGATACACCTCAAATGCTTGGACCACTTGTCCCAATTGCATTGCTTGATCCATCAAACCCAAATCTGAAAAAATTTCGAGTGATCGCGATGACAACATACAAGCTTTAATATCCGATGAAATGCCTGATTTTTTATCGATGATGATAAATGGCACTTGAAATTGCGCCAATAAACACGCCAACGTCAAACCAGCAGGACCTGCACCAACGATCAAAATTTGTGTATCATATTTCATAATTCAATTCTAACATGGGGAAAAAAAGATGGATTGCCTTTTTTGTAAAATTGCTGCTGGCACACTCAAAACTGATTTTGTTTATCATGATGAGCAAGTGGTTGCCTTTAACGATATCGCACCACAGGCACCACATCATATTTTAATTATTCCTAAAAAACACATTGCCACCATTAATGATATTGCTGAAAAAGACAATGCGTTAATTGGCCACATGATGCAAACCGCCAAAAAAATTGCGGTGGAATTAAAAATACAAGACGCGGGTTATCGCGTGATCATGAATTGCAATCAAAATGGCGGACAAGCTGTTTATCATATTCATTTTCATTTATTAGGTGGCAGACAAATGAGTTGGCCGCCCGGTTAATTCTCGTTATACTGCGTTCTTTTTAACCATGAGAATGCCATGCTAGAAACTGACATTTGCGCTGAAAAGGCGATTAATAAAACAGCATCACCCGATGACATCATGGAAGCGCAGCTTGCACACCTCATTCGTGAATTGGGCGATGACCCCACGCGCGAAGGTATGGCAAAAACACCCAAACGCGCGCGTCAAGCATTGCAATTTTTAACGAAAGGATACCGTGAAAATTTAACTGACATAATCAATGGCGCCATTTTTCAAAGCGCCATGGATGAAATGGTGATTGTCAAAGATATCGAGCTATATTCTTTATGCGAGCATCACTTACTGCCTTTTATTGGTAAATGTCATGTTGCTTATTTACCCAATGGCAAAGTACTGGGGTTATCCAAAATAGCGCGTATCATTGATCATTTTGCAAGACGCTTTCAAATTCAAGAAAACCTCACACGTGAAATTGCGCATTGTATTCAAACAGTCACTGAAGCCAATGGCGTTGGCGTTATCATTGAAGCCAAACACATGTGCATGATGATGCGTGGCGTTGAAAAACAAAACTCCAATATGATCACATCCATGATGCTCGGTTGTTTTCGAAATGATGACCGCACCCGAACGGAATTTTTAAGCTTGGTTAGGTGACTTTAAAATCGTTATTGACAGATAACGCTTTCTGATTGAAATTAAAAAAAACGTTCGTTATACTGCATTCACTTTCTAGCCGAGGTGGCGGAATTGGTAGACGCGCCGGACTCAAAATCCGGTGATGGTGACATTGTGAGGGTTCGAGTCCCTCCCTCGGTAAAAAATTCACTTAATTTTAGTCATAAAACCGACTTAAAAGTGCACTCAACCTTAAGCTTATTTTAATTTTTCTCCTTAAGAGTTTCTTAAGGATTTTGATGTAATTTAAAAATATCGGTTCACCTATTAATTAACAAAATAAGGAGCTCAATCTCATGGCAAAACCCCAAGAAAAAGCAACAGAAATGCAACAACAAGAAGCAGATAAAACAAACAATGCCTCAAAAAAAGCCAATTCATCTGTTGGACTTTTTGCTAAGGTAAAAAGAATCAAAAAGGGAGAAAATCTGGAAGGAGCAGCTGAGTTTGCTCTTAACGTTCTTTTAAACCCAGGTAAAAGTTGTTCCAGATAAAAGTTTTTAAGTTAACAGTAGCATTAAATTACTATTAAAAAAATAAATTCTATTTTTATAGCTCTTCCAAAATCCCCGCCTCGCGGGGTTATTTTAACTTAGATTCAGCAGTCAAACCCGTAGCAAGAGCGTTTAAGCTATAGAAGATGCATTGGATTTTTGAAAAATTTTTTTGAAATCGTATTCACCCATACGGTGAAAAAAATGTTCAAAAATCCAGTGCAGATTCAGACGATTAAGCACTCGCAATAGAGTTTGACTGCCGAATCTAGGTTTAATAGCCTACTTTCACAAATGCCTCGCCACACAACTGCTTTAATTGTGCGAGCAGCGCATTTTTAGGATGCACAGACAAATTTTTACCTAACTCAATTTTTACTTTTGCATCATTCGACTGATAAAAAACTTGCACAGGACAATGCCCGCCTTGAAAAGGTTGCATAATGGGTGGTAAATCAGCAACAAGTTTTTCAACGTGCGCTTCCGACTCCACAAAAATCACCAAACGCTTTGCTAACTGTGCGCGTTTCACATCAAGTAACTCAATGGACTCAGCCAGCATACGTATATTCTGATTAAAACTGTCTTCTTCTACTTTACCATGCACAATATACACTTGATTTTTTTCAAGATAGGGCAACACTTCATCGCACAGCTTACTAAACAAGGTCACTTCAACCACACCCTTTCTATCTTCAAGCGTCAAAATGGCCATACGCTTGCCTTGCTTGGTAATAATTTTTTTAATAGCAATAAGCAATCCCGCAATACAAACTGATTTTCCCATTTGTTTTGACAACGCATCAATTGCGCAAGTGGTTAATCGCGTGATTTCATTTTCATAAATTTTAATGGGGTGACCACTTAAATACAGGCCCAATACATTTTTTTCAGCACTTAATTTTTCAAGGGTGTCTTCATGCGAAACAATCACATAATCAGGCGCAATATATTTTTTTTCCTCGTCTGACAAAGAACCAAATAAATCTGTTTGACCCACCGATTGCATTTTATTTTTTTGTTCTGCATTTTTAATGGCTTTATCAATCGAGGCAATTAAAGTAGCACGATTCACACCCAAAAAATCCATCGCACCCGCATAAATTAATGGCTCAATCGTACGACGAGAAACGGTATGTAAATTCAATCGTTCACAAAAATCAAATAAATCTCGATAATTTCCATTCTTTTCACGCTCTTCGGCAATATGTTTTGCAGCAGCTTCGCCCACCCCTTTAATCGCGCCTAATCCATAAGTGATTTCATTTTTTTCATTCACACGAAACGAGAAAAAATCCTCATTAATGTTGGGCGGTAATACTTTTAACGCCATCGACTGACATTCATGATAAAAGGAAACCACTTTGTCTGTGTTATCCATATCAGATGACAAAACAGCAGCCATAAACTCAGCAGGATAATGCGCTTTCAAATAAGCCGTTTGATAGGCCAGCAAAGCATAAGCCGCGGAGTGCGATTTATTAAAACCATATCCGGCAAATTTCTCGATAACATCAAAAATATGTGCCGACACTGTTTCATCTACACCACGATTTTTAGCACCTGAAATAAATGTCTTGCGCAGCTTGGCCATTTCCTCTGGTTTTTTCTTACCCATGGCACGACGTAATAAATCAGCGCTACCCAATGAATAACCCGATAAGACCTGTGCGATTTGCATCACTTGTTCTTGATATAAAATCACGCCATAAGTGGGTTTTAAAATGGGTTCAATATCAGGATGAAAATAATGTACTTTTTCACGACCATGTTTGCGATTAATAAAATCATCGACCATGCCAGATTGCAATGGACCCGGCCGAAATAACGCAACGAGCGCTGTGATTTCATCAAAACAATCTGGCTGTAGTCGACGTACCAAATCTTTCATGCCACGTGATTCTAGTTGAAATACTGCTGTGGTTGCGCATGACTTCAAAAGAGAAAATGTTTTTTCGTCATCTAATGGAATTTTTTCGATGTCTAAAATCCCTCGCGAACGTCGTTCGCCAGCCTCTTTTTCAAAGCTCGATGAGTGTGGCGAATCAGGGGGGAGTTGATTAATCGCATCGACTGCCCACTGAATAATGGTCAGCGTGCGTAAACCCAAAAAGTCAAACTTCACCAAACCCACTGCTTCAACATCATCTTTATCAAACTGGGTAACAACATGGGTTGATCCCGATTCACAATACAGCGGTGCAAAATCAGTTAACTTGGTTGGTGCAATAATCACACCGCCGGCATGCTTACCTGCATTGCGCGCCAAACCTTCTAGTTTTTTTGCCAAATCAATTAACGTTTTGACTTCAACATCGATGTTATACAATTTGGCTAACTCGACTTCTTGCTGCAATGCTTTTTCTAATGTGATGCCAATTTCAAATGGAATGAGTTTTGCAATTTTATCAACAAATCCATAAGGAAAACCCAGCACACGACCCACATCACGCACCACCGCTTTGGCTGCCATCGTGCCATACGTAATAATTTGTGATACCGAATCACGTCCATATTTTTCTGCAACATAATCAATCACGCGGTCGCGATTATCCATACAAAAATCAATATCAAAGTCAGGCATGGAAACCCGCTCAGGATTTAAAAAACGCTCAAACAATAGTTCATGCTTAATGGGGTCTAACCCTGTAATGCCTAACGCGTACGCCACCAATGAACCCGCACCCGATCCACGTCCCGGGCCTACTGGAATATTATTTTCTTTTGCCCATCGAATAAAATCCGCCACAATTAAAAAGTAACCTGCAAATCCCATTTTTTGAATCACATCCAATTCAAAGCGTAGCCGATCAAGATAATGACCCGGCATTTGAGATTCAGTATTTGGAAAATGTTTTTGCAATCCACTCATGCATTTTTTTTCAAAATAGGTTTTTAAATGGGTGCCGGCGGGCAGCGGGTATTGCGGCAAAAACACTTCACCCAATTTTAATTCAACGGTGCATCGCTTCGCGATTTCAACTGTATTTTGTAAGCTTTCAGGGATATCAGAAAATAAATCCTGCATTTCGGCAGCAGTTTTAAAATATTGTTGATTGCTGTAATTTTTAGGCCGTTTGGGATCATTTAATACACGACTAGACTGAATGCACACGCGCGCTTCATGCGCTTCAAAATCAGTTTGATGTATAAAACGCACATCATTAGTTGCAACCACAGGCGCACCAAACTGCTCTGCTAGCACTACAGCCGATTCAATATAGGCAGCCTCATCGCGACGTTGAGTACGCTGCAATTCCAAATAAAAATCATGAGGAAAATAATGCATCCAGTTTTTTAAACGTTGCTTTGCTAAAGATTGATCATTAACTAAAATGGCCTTGCCAATATCACCATGACGCCCACCCGATAAAATAATGAGCCCATCACGATATTGAATTAAATCATCCCACTGCGTGGTGGGAATTCCATTAACCTGACCCTGCAAATATGCTTTTGAAATCAGTTCACGTAAATGATCATAGCCTGTTTTATTTTTACAAAGCGCTGTGAATAAAAAAAATTCTTTATCCCCTTTTAAAATAAGATCAGCACCCACAATGGGTTTAATTCCCGAGTCCATCGCTTTTTTAAAAAACTTAACCAAACCAAATAAATTAACGCGATCTGTCATCGCCACTGCAGGCATTTTATTTTCAACCGTTTGCTTTATCAGCGAGTCGATATCCATAATACTGTCGATTAATGAATAGGCGGAATGCGTTTTTAAGTGAATAAAATTTTGCGTCATTTTATTTTACTCATGGCATTGGTATTCATGCTTGCACCGGCTGAAAAACGCGAATCAAGGATTTTTTAAACTTAAATCGCTGCATCGCCAGTGCGATTAATTGATCCAGCAAAGCAGCATGACTTAAACCACTGGCTTCCCAATTTTTTGGGTACATACTGATATTGGTAAAACCAGGAATGGTGTTTACTTCATTAATATAAATTTTTTCTTCCGGTGTTAAAAAGAAATCCACGCGCGCCATGCCCAAACAACGTAAAACTTGAAATGCTTGTACTGCTAACGCTTGAATTTTTAAAACCAACGCGGGTGATAAATCAGCTGGTGTTTTTACAGTTGCTGAATCAGCATCAACATATTTTGCATCAAACGAATAAAACTCGGTGTGATTAATAATTTCTCCAGGCAATGATGCTGCTGGTTTTTCATTTCCTAAAACAGAGCATTCAATTTCTCGACCCACAATTAATTTCTCAACCAATACGTATTCATCATAACGAAACGCATCTTGTATAGCCGCATGAAATGACATTTCATTCATCGCTTTTTTAACGCCTACGGACGAACCCAAACTATTTGGTTTTATAAAAACAGCATCACCCAATTGCTTTTTAATATCAGAATAAGCCATTAACGCGTCCGTTTTTCGAATTAATTTCCAATCGACAACGGGTATTTTTGCATCGCGCAATAACTGTTTTGCAATATCTTTATCCATGGTAATAGCAGATCCCAAACAATCTGCTCCAACGTAAGGTATTTGCAACAATTCCAACAAACCCTGCATCGTACCATCTTCACCGTGCGTGCCATGCAGCACCGGAAAAACACAATCAATTGGTACCGCATTACCTTCAACAAAAAACGGATTTTTTTGCCCAGGAATCAGATGCATTAAATGCGAACGGGCTTCTGAGAAATAGTCAGCGGCATTGTCAAAATAATACCACTCGCCATCATGCGTTATTTTTGCAACATGAACATGGTATTGCTTAGCATCTAACTGCTTGATCACATTTTTGGCAGATAATAATGAGATATCATGTTCTGTTGATTGACCGCCGCACAAAACAAGTATGGAAAGTGCATTTGACATGGTAATTTCCTATTAAAACGACACTCTTGAGCATGTTACCAGTGCATGCACTAGGTTGCTAGCATCACTTCTCGCACAGGCGCAAAGGATCGACGATGATGAATCGTTGCTCCTAGTTTTTGCAACGCAATACGATGCGCCTTTGTTCCATAACCTTTGTGTTTCGCAAAACCATAACCCGGAAATTGCACATCCAATGCTTTCATTAAACGGTCGCGCGTGACTTTTGCCAAAATAGAGGCGGCTGAAATTGCCGATATTAAAAAATCACCCTGTACAATGAGCTTGGTTGGATAATCGCATTTCGGATCTTGATTACCATCTACCCACACTTCATGTGGCTCAATGGCTAATTGCGCAACGGCGCGACGCATCGCTAACAGAGTTGCTTGTAAAATATTCATTTCATCGATTTCACTAACGGATGCTTGCGCTATGCCGTACGAAATTGCTTTTTCAGTGATTTCAACAAATAATTGCTCCCGCTTTTTTTCAGAGAGTAATTTTGAATCTGTTAATCCATCAATTTGACATAACGGATTTAAAATCACCGCTGCTGCAACTACAGCACCCGCTAACGGACCACGCCCTGCTTCATCCACACCAGCAATCAATGTGATTTTATGATTCTCAATATGCGCCATGATCGTTCCCTACTTTGTACAGACAGCACATCTTAACTGACTGACTCCATTGATCTCATTGTAAAAAAGTGACACACTACGCCGAAATAATAAGTCAAGCAAATGAATCGATGAAAACAATCAACACAGCTGTTATTGGTACGGGTTACCTCGGCAAGTATCACGTCGATAAATTAGCGACGCTACCTAACTCTAATCTAGTTGCTATTTGTGATATCGACTCAAGTCATACTCATGAATTATCTGAAAAATATCATATTACAGCAACTCATGATTTTCGCAGCTTAATAGGCAAAGTAGACGCAGTCAGTATTGCAGCACCCACTCCACTGCATTTTGAGATTGCACATTTTTTTTTAGAAAATCAAGTTCACGTCTTAATCGAAAAACCCATCACAAACACGGTTGAACAAGCCGACATTTTAATTGCACTGGCCAAAAAAAATAATTTAGTTTTGCAAGTTGGGCATATTGAGCGTTTTAATCCCACCTTTCAATTTATTTCTCCTCAACTGGCTAGCCCACTTTTTATTGAAGCACAACGACTCACCTCGTTTAAACTACGTGGCAGTGATGTCTCCGTCATTTTAGATATGATGATTCATGATATCGATATTATTTTATCGCTTGTTAAGGCACCCATGACAGATGTTCGTGCAACGGGCGCTAGCGTACTAACCCCTTTCATTGACATCGCCAATGCACGCATTGAATTCAGCAACGGCTGTGTTGCTTCCATTACAGCAAGCCGCATTAACGCTACGAGTGAGCGTCGCTTACGGGTTTTTCAACATGATGCGTATTTCAATTTAGACCTACATCGCTCTATTTGTCGTATACGACGAAAAGCAAAAACAGAAATGTTTCCCGGCGTACCCAATATTGACTCAGAAGAAAAGTATTTAGAAAAAGGCGATGCGCTAAAGGATGAAATTCATTCATTCTTACAAGCCATCATTCATCAACAAACGCCCTTGGTCACTGGCGGCGCTGCGCGTGACGCCCTTGCACTCGCAACGCATATTACACAGATCATCACTCAACACAATGAAAAATATGTGTAAAATTTTTATCAGCGCTGGCGAAGCATCTGGCGATTTATTGGGTGCGAATTTGGCACGCGCTTTATTGCAAAAAAATCCAGCTTTGCACTTAACCGGGATGGGCGGAAAGAAAATGCGCGATGCCGGTGTTGGCATTCAATTTGATTCTAATCAATTGGCTGTCGTGGGATTTTTTGAAATTTTAAAAAAATTATTTCCTATTTTACATACGCTACATACAATTAAAAAATATTTACAACACACCAAACCTGATTTGATCATCTTAATTGATTTTCCTGACACCCATTTTCGCGTGATGAAATACGCAAAAAAACTCGGCATTCCTGTTTTATATTACGTCAGTCCACAAATTTGGGCATGGCGCTCTGGCCGCATCAAACAAATTAAAAAATACGTCGATCACATGGCCGTTTTATTTTCTTTTGAAGAAAAAATATATCGTGATGCACAAGTACCAGTAACTTTTGTCGGTCATGCGCTCAGCACACTGGCCAAACCTACTATGTCAAAAGAAGCCGCTTATGATTTTTTTAATTTAACGCCTGATAAAAAAATTGTAGCTTTATTTCCAGGCAGTCGTGATTCCGAGTTAAAAAATCACTTACCGCTTATTTTGGAAGCTACTAAAAAAATTCAGGAATGTATCACAGACGTACAACTGGTGTTGGTGCTCGCTAATCATTTTAATCAAAATCACATTAATGTGCCGATTCCTAATCATATTCGCATTATCCAAAATAATTTATATGATTTATTGCAAATTACCGATGCAGCAATCGCTGCATCGGGAACAGTGACACTTGAAATTGGATTAATGCAAACACCGCTTTGCATTATCTATCGTTTCAGTGCGTTCACATTTTGGCTGGCAAAAAAATTGGTTCGCATAAAATATATTGGTTTATGCAATATTGTTGCTGAGAAATTAATTGCAAAAGAATTAATTCAAGATCAAGCTACCCCTGAAAATATAGCGCGCGAGACAATCAAACTGTTGTCTGATAAAAATAATCATGACGCCATGAAAAAAGAATTCAGCCAGTTAAAAAACAAAATCACTGCTGAAAATAGCGATGCTTCTGAAAACGTTTCAGAAATCGCGTTTCAGCTTATCAAAGATAAAAAAAATTGTCGCCCTACATTTCCGAATCGGTAGCAGAAGGTTTACTTGCCAATTTTCTGACTATGCCGCGTTTCGAATTTTTCATCAAATCAATAATTAATTGTACTTCAGGTGTGGTCTTTGCCAATTCTGCCAAAGCCAATTCTAATTCTTTCATCGACATTCTTTGACGATACATTAAACGATAGGCTTTTTTCAAACCACTAATCGTTTCAGGTGAAAATCCACGACGACGCAGTGCCACTAAATTTAATGCAAATGGCACACCTGGCGTTCCTTTTACCAACATAAACGGCGGAATATCATGTGATACTTGTGTTGCATGCACTAAAAAGCTATAAGAACCTATCTGCGTAAATTGATGCACAGCGGCATAAGCACCTACAATTGCAAAATCATCAATCGTGACATGACCCGCAATAGAAGCATTATTTACAAACAATACTTCGTTACCAATATGCGCATCGTGTGCAACATGCGAATAACTCAAAAAACAATTTTTATTGCCCAGCAAAGTGGTGCCACTTTTTGCTGACCCACGATTAATGGTCACAAACTCACGCACAATATTACCATCACCCATCTTCAACCACGTTGTTTCACCACGATAGCTTAAATCTTGTGGATCACCACCAACAACAGCGTGCGAATGAATGTGATTATTTTTTCCCATGATGGTATGTTGTTTCACAACCGCATGGGCTTCAATGCGCGTACCAGAACCGATTTCAACGTATTCGCCAATACAAACCCACGGACCAATCACCACATCCGCTGCTATTTTAGCAGTAGGGTGAATTCTTGCAGTTGGATCGATAAATTGCTTTGTCTCAATCATGTTTGTTTTTCCAATACGAGCTATCATGCTCTAATATTCATAAATTCAGCAGAACAAGCCAATTCACCATCGACTGTTGCCGTGCCTTTAAATTTCCATAAATTTTCACGTTGACGCAACACTTCAACACGCAGCTGCAATTGATCGCCTGGCACCACTTTACGTTTAAAACGCGTATTATCAATTCCTGCTAAAAAAAATAAATCTTCCGGCCCAGGATAACGACCAAAAGAACGATACATTAAAATACCAGATGCTTGCGCCAATGCTTCCACCATCAACACACCAGGCATAACAGGTAATTCTGGGAAATGCCCAGAAAAATAAGGCTCATTATTTGTGACGTTTTTAATTGCCACTAACCATTCATTCAGCGCGTAAGATTCCACTGTATCAACCAACAAAAATGGGTAACGATGCGGCAAATATTTTCGCACCTCAAGATAATCAATTTTATCACTCATAAAACACCTCGCGTTATTATACCCAACAAAATTGTGCGTTACGCCCTATTTATTTTTCTTAAATACACAACCATTTTTCGCCAAACTTTATTTGGAAATAACCCCGTACCTGAAGAGTAAACGCCAGGTTCTTTTACAGAGTTGGTTACCATTGCGCAACCCGTAAACATGGCGCCACTACAAATCGTGATATGTCCGCCAATATTAGATGCACCACCAACGATACAGTGCGAACCAATGACTGTGCTACCAGCAATAGAACAAGAGCCTGCAATCACAGTATGCGCACCTACCACAACATTATGCGCAATCATGACTAAATTATCGATCTTCACACCTTTCTCAATCACTGTGTGTTGTAATGCGCCGCGATCGATACAACTGTTCGCACCAATCTCCACATCATCTGCAATCATCACGGAACCCAGTTGCGGTATTTTTTCAAAACGACCCTGTTCTTGCGCCAAACCAAATCCATCACTACCAATTACTACACCGCTATGCAGAACAACGCGATTTCCAATACTAACCTGATGATACAAAGTCACATGCGCATACAACCAACAATCAGAACCAATCACAACATCATCACCAATGACTGTGCCCGGAAAAATAATGGTATTTGCGCCAATAACTGCATTTTCTCCAACCACAGCATGCGCACCGATTGATGCAGATGAATCGATCACAGCACTACGTGCGACTACGGCCGTCTCATGAATACCAGCAGCAGGTCGCTTTAGTGGATTCCAACATTGTGCAATACGTGCAAAAGCCAGCTCAGGATTAGTGACAATTAAGGCAGTAACAGGACAATGCATTGCATCTGCTTCGGTTAAGATAACAGCAGAGGCATTGGTATGAGATAAATATCGTTTGTAGGCACCACCAGTTAAAAAGGTTAAATCCCCTTTTTGAGCTGTCATGATGGGCGCTACACGAGAAATAACCAATTGATCATCACCAATAACTTTGGCAGAAATCTGTTTGGCCAATTCAGCAATTGAAAAAGAAATAGATGGTTTCATAAAAAAAGAACCCACCTTGTTTGGGTGGGTTTCTGAAAAAATAACAGGTTAAAATTATTTCATATCTTTCATAACAGCTTTTGTGATGTCTTTATCACCTTTTGTATATAACACATCATTGCTTGGGATAACTAAATCCAGCTTATTTTTTTCAGCAACGATTTTTACAGATGCTTTTACACTGTTCATGAATTTTTCTAAACTTTTATTTTGCGCATTAAATACATCTTGTTGAAATTGTGTTTGCGCATCACGGAATGCAGTTTCCTGCTTAGTAATGCTTGTTTCTAATGCAGTTAACTCTTTTTTATTCATGACTTCTTTGTTTTTTTGATATTTTGCAACATCTGCTTGTAAAGCCGTGCTCATTTTTTGTAATTTTTCTTTTTGTGGCTCAAATTGCTTTGTTAATGATGCTTTGATTTCTTTCACTTGTGAAGACTGACTAAAAATCGCTTTCATATCCACAACGCCAACACCACTCGCTAACGCACCAACTGAAAATACCGCACAGGAAATCGCCAAACCTAATACCAACTTCTTCATTACCTTCTCCTTAAATTAAAAACAGATTAAATCGTTGCGCCAAAAGAAAACCCAAAAGGTGATAATTGATCGCCTGGTTTCTTATTCAGTGGGAAAGCCAAGCTAAAATCGAGCGGCGCCCCCAATGGCGACCACCATGATAACATAATTCCCGCAGTAAAACGCAAATTCTTAGGGCGAACGCCTTCATAAGAAATACCTGAAACACGATCAGTTTGAAAAATATTACCCCCATCCAACACAATCGCTGTACGCACTTTATTGCTAATAAAATCAGGCAAAATAAAATTCACACCACCTAACGCCTCAAAATTACCACCTAAAGCTTGTGTTAGATTTTGTGGATTTTTAGGCCCTAATGTATTTCCAGTATATCCTGGCAAGGTACGTAAACCACCCGCATAAAAATTGGTATAAAACGGCATTTGCGGCGTACCGTCATAACCACCACCATAACCTAGCGTCAGATGCGGATTAACAATAAATCCATGACCAATCGGCAAATAGTACAGATTGTCATACACTGCTTGATAATATCCCAAGCTAGATTTAATCGCGGGCACACCCACTGTTAAATTTAAATCCTGCTCATTACCTTTGGTTGGAAAAATGGCGCGATCCAACGTCACATGCGAAATACCTGAAATGATTTTGAATTGATTATATGGCGGTTTTTTCTGCCCAATAAATTGCGTTACCGAGGGAGAAACCAGCGATGGATTCACATTGCTAATCACAATGTGATCATAACCACCACCTAAGCTAACTTGGTCGTATTCACTGATTGGAATACCATACGTCATACTCGCGCCGTAATCGTCCATTGTGTAAGGCTCTAAGTTCACATTGGCTGGCGTGGTATGACTGTAATAAACGCTAAATCCACGACTAATACCGCTTGCCGTGTAAAATGGATTGTTATAGGTGAATCCATAATTAGAAGAATATTCACTGCGCGTAAAACCCACAGATACATATTTTCCAGATCCCATAAAATTGGGTTCAGATACGTTGGCACCATATAAAAAACCATCTACATCTGAATATCCTGCCTGCAATGATGCGCGTCCCGCACTCACTTCATGCACATGATAATCCAAATCGACTTGATTATTTTTATTCCGCACCGGTTTTGTTGTCACACGAACATGGTCAAGATAACCCAAATTATTAATACGGCGTTTTGATTCTTTAATATTTTTTAAAGAATACAAACTGCCTTCCATTTGACGTAACTGTGTTCGAACAACCAAACCATTGGTGCGTGTATTTCCTAAAACATGGATATGACGCACATAAACGCGATGCCCACTGGCAACATGGTACGTCACAAAAACACGATGCGCTGCGCGATTCAATGTTGGTGTCGGTGTGATTTGCGGAAAGGCATAACCTTGATCGGCCAAGTAATCCCCTATTTTTTGATTCACATCGATAATTGATTTTCTCGAAAAAGGCACACCTTTTTTTAATTCCATTAAAATAGTGTTTATTTTTGGATGCAAATTTGCAGGCAATTGTTCAGCTGCCAATTGATATCCGCTTAGATAATAAACGGATCCTTCATGCACACGCACATGAATAACCACACCGCGACCGTTTGCTAATTGCGTCACATGATGCGACACCACTTGAAAATCCAAATAACCATGATCCAAATAAAAGTTTTGTAAATTTTGTAAATCACCATCCAAACGCATGCTGGAATAACGATCATTATGATTAAACCAAGTAAAAATACTCGGCGTTGTTAATTTAAATTGGGATAATAAAGTGTGTTCGGAAAAGGCGTGATTGCCGGTAATTTGGATGCTGCGAACAATAGACGCTTTTCCTTCTTGAATCACAATATGAATAGCAACACGGTTACGCGATAACGTTTTCACATGCGGCGTTACCACAGCGCCCACATGACCTAACATCGCATACTGTTGCTGTAATCCCAATACAATGGCATGTAACTCAGATGGATTAAATGTGTATCCAACAACGATGCCCAGTTTTTTTAAAACAGGTTTTAATTCTCTTGCTTTAATCGATTTATTACCCGTAATTAAAACAGAGTCAATAGTGGGACGTTCAACAACATGCACAATTAATGTCGTGCCCGTACGCGATAAAGCAACATTACTGAAAAATCCCGTTTTAAATAATGCAGCGATAATCTGATTACCTTCAGCATCTGTGTAAGTCTGTCCAACATGCAGTGGCATAGCATGCATCACGGTTGACGCATGAATACGCTGTAAACCTTGAACCTGAATATGCTGAATCACAAATGAAGAAGCAAAAATAGATACGGGAATAAACAGCAATACTGCTGTAATAATTGCGATACGAAGTTGACGAAACATTATTATTCCTTATGAATTTATTTTCGCACAGAGTATACAGCGTCTTTCACCATTTGCGTAGTCTGTTGACGTGCAATTTTGTCCGCTTCGATCACAACATCCAAATCCGACCCTACTTGAATGTTACTTTTTTGCATCACCGCATCAATCACAGTTGCAATTTGCGTAAATCGAATATGCTGATGACAAAACGCATCCACAGCGACTTCATTTGCAGCATTTAAAATCGCCGTGGCTGTGCCGCCCGCCTTCAATGCTTGATAGGCTAAACGCACACAAGGAAAGCGTTGTATATCCACTTGATGAAAATCCAAGCGCCCCACCTCAACTAAATTCAATCGCTTTGCACCTGAGGTGATGCGCTCTGGATAACTCAACGCATGTGTAATGGGAATACGCATATCAGGACAACCCAATTGCGCCAATACAGAGGCATCATGAAATGACACCATGGAATGAATCACGCTTTGCGGATGAATCACCACTTGAATTTGCTCAATCGACAATCCAAATAACCAAAATGCTTCTATGACTTCTAATCCTTTATTCATCATCGTGGCAGAATCAATTGAAATTTTAGGCCCCATTTTCCAATTGGGATGTGCCATGGCTTCTGCTGGACTTACGTCTGCCAACGCCTGCAACGGCATCGTACGAAAAGGACCACCTGATGCTGTTAATACAATAGAATGCACACCCTGCAGCGGGGCACGACCCGGTAAAAAATGATCGGGTAAACATTGGAAAATAGCATTATGCTCACTATCAATAGGCAATAACGTCGCTTTATATTTTCTAACAGATTGCATGAAGATATCAGCAGCCATCACCAGCGCTTCTTTATTGGCAAGCAACACACGCTTACCTGCTTTTACTGCAGACAACGTAGGCAATAATCCAGCTGCACCCACAATACCAGCAACCACAATATCAGCTTGTGCATCACCCGCTAATTGTGCGATCGCATCTGCACCGAACACTACTTCTGTTTTAACCGCAGCCGCTTGTAATTTTATTTTTAACTGTAATGCCAATTCTGCATCACGCAGCGCTGCAAATGTTGGTTTAAATTGCAGGCACTGACGAAACAAGGTTGCGATATTACGATGCGCTGTTAATGCATGAATATGAAAACGATCAGGATGCTGCGCAATCACATCCAGTGTGCTTTGACCAATAGAGCCAGTGGATCCAAGAACCGTCACTGATTGCATTTAAAATCTCATCCAATATGAACAAATAACAAAAACCACTGTTGCTGCAGCAACGCTATCTAAACGATCCAACATGCCGCCATGTCCTGGAAAAAAAACACCTGAATCTTTAACATGCGCCATGCGCTTCAACAAGCTTAAAAATAAATCGCCTCCCGCTGAAAACAAGGCAACAATCACGGCCAATCCCAATAAAACAAAATACTTTTCTTGCGAGATTGGTAAAAACAATCCGTAAATAGCCGCAACCACGACCGTTAAAATCAAACCACCAAAAAAACCAGCCCACGTTTTTTTAGGGCTGACTCGCGAACACAGTGTTTTTTTTCCGAGAAAACGGCCTGCAAAATAACCGCCGACATCAGCACTCCAAATCAACAGCAACACTAAAATCAACCAAGCTGATCCAAATTGTGTTTGCATACGCAGCGTCACAATGCTAACCCATGCTGCGATTAAAACAATCCATCCCACCAAGGATCGCACAACAGCAAATTGAAATCCGGCGCCCGCACCTTGTCGCTGATAGTGAACAACAGCAACAAAAGCCCATAACCAAACTAACAACGCAACCAACAAAATAGGCACAACTTGCACTAAAGCAGAAAAAAACAATCCCAACGCAACAAAAAGCACATAAAAAATTCGGGGGGATAATCGGGTGACGCCAATAAACTGAGACCATTCCCACGCGCCAATCAAAACCAAAACAGCAACAACACAAGCAAAATAAAGCGGGGGTAAAAAAATAATCGAAATCAATACAACAGGAAGCGCAACTAGTGCTGTTAAAATTCGTTTAATCAACATGTTTCATCCTTTGTTGCAATTTGCTCACCCGTTAAACCAAATCGGCGTTCGCGTTTTTGAAAAGTAGCAATAGCCTCAGCAAAAATAGCATCATTAAAATCAGGCCAAAAAACATCAACAAAAAATAATTCAGCATAAGCAATTTGCCACAACATAAAATTACTGATGCGTTGTTCACCACTCGTACGAATAAATAAATCTGGCTCAGGTAAATCAGTCGAGCATAAAAATGATGAGAAATCAGCTTCATTCAGTTGAGCCAAGTCCATATTATTTTCTTTCACGTGTTGCGCAAATTTTTTTGCTGCTTGAAAAATATCCCATCGTCCACTGTAATGAATGGCAACAACCAACGTAAGCCCTTTGTTGTGTTGTGTGAGTAGCTGCGCTTCTTCAATCTGCGTGCGCACCGCGGGCGTGAACACAGAAAAATCTCCCATAATCCGAATACGAATATGATTACGATGCAATCGCTCTAAATTTTTGACCAAGGTATCTGACAACAAAGAAATTAAAAATTTCACTTCGGATTCGGGGCGAGATTGGAAATTTTCAACACTCAGTGCGAATAACGATAATACTTCAATGCCTTTGTCTTGGCAAAAATCGATGGCTCTTTGCACGGCTTTGACACCAGCACGATGACCAAAAATGCGAGGCATTAATCTTTGTTTTGCCCAACGTCCATTTCCATCCATCACAATGGCAACATGCCGCGGCATGTTGGGAGATTGATTCATCATTGTTTGTATGTCTTAAATTATATTTCCATTAAATCTTTTTCTTTTGCAGATGAAACAGCATCCACTTGCGCAATAAATTCATCTGTCGTTTTTTGTGTGGCCGTTTGCGCACGACGTTCTTCATCTTCGCTAATAACTTTATCTTTCAATAGTGTTTTTAATTCTTGATTCGCATCTCGACGAATATTACGAACAGCAACGCGCGCTTTTTCTGCTTCTTCGCGCACAATTTTGCCTAAACTTTTTCGACGCTCTTCTGTTAATGGCGGCATTGGAATACGAATCACTGTTCCAGTCGTATTGGGATTTAATCCTAAATTCGCGATCATAATGGCTTTTTCAATATCAGGAATAATATTTTTTTCCCATGGCGTCACCATGAGTGTTCTGGCATTTTCAATAGATACATTGGCTATTTGTGATAGCTGCGTTGGCACACCATAGTAACTCACCATAATATGTTCCAACAAACCAGGATGCGCACGACCCGTGCGTAATTTCATTAATTCTTGTTTTAGCGCATCGACAGATTTTTCCATGCGTTGTTTTGCATTACGCATAATGTCGTTAATCATGTTTGTCTCCTGAAAATCACTTTATTCTCTACGTGTCCCATCAATAAATTCACATTATTGATTCACGCAAGACGCTAAATGAGGTTAGTTACCGCTATCAACCAATGTACCAATGTCCTCACCTAAAACGGATTTTAACAAGGCACCTGGCTTTCCAATATTAAAAACACGCAATGGCATTTGATAATCGCGACATTGGCAAAACGCAGCCAAATCCATCACAGCAAACTCTTTTTGCAAAGCTGCTTCGTAAGTTAAATGTTTATAGAGCGTGGCATTGGGATTTTTACGTGGATCTTCTGAATAAACACCATCCACGTTTGTGGCTTTCATTACCACGTTGGCATCAATTTCAATACCGCGTAAACTCGCCGCTGAATCAGTTGTAAATAAAGGATTACCCGTTCCTGCTGCAAAAATAACAATACGACCCTGCTCTAAATGATGAATCGCTTTGCGTCGATGAAATAAATCAACCATGCCGCTAACAGCCACAGCAGAAAGAATACGCACAGACATATTGGAGCGTTCAAATGCATCACGTAGGGCCAATGCATTCATAATCGTTGCAACCATGCCCATGTGATCGCCTGTAATACGATTGATTCCTACTTCAGATAATGCAACGCCACGACAAAAATTACCGCCGCCAATAACGATAGCAATTTGTACGCCTAATTCACGCACTTCATCAATTTCTTTTGCAAGGCGATTCAAAACCACAGGGGAGATTGCACTTGTACCATCACCCATCAAAGCTTCACCACTCATCTTGAGCAGTATTCGTTTGTATTTTGGTTTCATCCTTTTCTCCAATGCATTGTCCGTTCAAATTTCACGCGCGTTTTTTATTATATCCCTTTTAGGGTTTCGCTCACTTCAGCTGCAAAATCTGTTACTGGTTTTTCAACACCTTCACCTACTTCAAAACGAACAAAAGACAATACCGTTGCACCGGCTGCTTTTAATAAGTCCTGCACTTTTTGATCTGGATTTTTAACAAATGGCTGATAAACCAAACACACTTCTTGCACGAATTTCTGCAAACGTCCTTCAACCATTTTTTCGATAATGTTAGCTGGTTTTCCAGATGTTTCTGCTTGTGCAGCAACAATAGAACGCTCTTTGGCAATCACATCTGGAGACAATGAATTAGAATCAATTGCAGCCGGATTAGTTGCTGCAACATGCATAGCAATATCTTTTGCTAATTCAGGATTGTTTTTATCAATCGCTACTAACACACCAATGCGATCACCATGCAAATAAAACCCTACACAACCACTTGCAGACAATGTCACCATGCGACGTGCCTGAACATTTTCGCCGATTTTAGCAACCAATGTTTCTCTTACTGCTTCAACCGTTTTACCTTCCACAGTATGCGACATGAGCGTTGCAACATCATCCGTATTGATAGACAACCCAACTTGCGCCAATTGATCTGCAAACGATTTGAAGTTTTCATCACGCGCAACAAAATCGGTTTCACAATTTACTTCAACCATGCATGCACGCATTTTATCTGCACTGACAGCAACAACAATAGCGCCTTCTGCTGCAATTTTCCCAGCCCGTTTTGCTGCTTTGGCTTGTCCATTTTTACGCAAATAATCAACCGCTAATTCCATGTCACCTTTTGTTTCTACTAATGCTTTTTTACATTCCATCATGCCTGCGTCAGTCATTTCACGCAGTGTTTTTACCATGGAAGCTGTTACTTCTGACATCTTATTAAACCCCTCGATTATTCTGCTTTTTTCTTAGTTGATTTTTTTGCAGCTGATTTTTTTGCAGCTGGCTTTTTTTCAGCTGATTTTTTTTCTGTCACTGATGCTACGGTTTCTTCAACCAACACAGCAGCTACCTCAACCACTTCTGCCGAATCATCCAATTTTTTCGCTACTTTTTTAGCAGCTTTTACTTCTGGAACTGGTTTGGCTTTTGCTTTCGCCTTTTCAGCACGTTCTCTTTCTTTTTCAGCTTCTTCTTCTAAAATAACGCGACGAGATTCGATGATGACATCCGCGATGGTTTTACAATAAAAACGAATAGCACGCATTGCATCATCATTACCAGGCACCACATAATCAATTTCTTCTGGGCTGGCATTGGTGTCTACAATCGCAGCAACTTCAATACCCAAACGTTTTGCTTCTTGAATCGCTGTTTTTTCCTGCTTTACATCAATAACAAATAACATGTCAGGCAAGCCACCCATGTTTTTGATGCCTTCTAAATTGGCACTTAACTTATCTTTTTCACGTTGAATGGTCAGCACTTCTTTTTTCGTTTTACCCACCAACGCTTTTGGATTCACTAACACAGCTTCCAACTCTTTCAACCGTTTAATAGATTGGCGAATGGTTTTGTAGTTAGTTAACATGCCGCCCAACCAACGAATATCAACGTAGGGCATACCACAACGCACCGCTTCTTCTTTAATAATTTCACGCGCCGCATGCTTTGTACCCACAAACAATACTTTTCCGCGTTTTGATGTCACGTGGCTGATTTTTTCTAATAACTCACGAAACTTAGGTAAGGTTTTTTCAAGATTAATGATATGTAATTTTTCGCGTTCGCCAAAAATATAAGGCGCCATTTTTGGATTCCAGAAACGTTTTTGATGTCCGAAATGAACACCCGCTTCCAACATTTGTTGCATAGAAATTGAGATAGCCATTTTTTTCTCCAGGGTTATCCGCTCGCTTATCCATCACTATTTTATTCACTCAAGTGAACACCCAAAACAGTGTGACGATAAACGTGAGTAGTTTTGTTAATATTATAAAAATAAAGTGGTAATTACATTTGCATATTACCGCCCAGCTTTATACCATAGTTCGAAATCATCAACAACCAATTATAAAAAATTATGTCTATCACCATCAAAACACCCGAAGAATTTGCCAAAATGCGCATCGCCGGAAAACTAGCTGCCGACGTCCTGGATATGATTGAACCGCACGTGCAACCTGGCGTAACCACCAATGAATTAAATGCACTGTGTCACCAATATATTACGGAAGTGCAGCAAGCCATTCCGGCGCCGCTCAATTATGAAGGCTTTCCAAAATCAGTCTGTACATCAGTGAATCATGTGGTTTGTCACGGCATCCCCAATGATAAAAAATTAGAAAACGGTGACATTGTTAATATTGATGTGACCGTTATCAAAGATGAATATCATGGCGATACCAGCAAAATGTATTGTGTCGGTGAAGCCAAACCCTTTGCCAAAAAATTAATTCAGATTACGCAAGAATGTTTGTATCTTGCGATTCAGATGGTCAAACCTGGCGTCCGATTAGGCGACATTGGTCATGCCATTCAACAGCACGCAGAAAAAAATCGTTATTCCGTGGTGCGTGAATATTGCGGACACGGTATTGGAAAAATTTTTCATGAAGATCCGCAAATTTTGCATTATGGAAAACCAGGCACAGGCATTACCATTCAAAAAGGCATGACCTTCACCATTGAACCGATGATCAATATGGGAAAACGCGATATCAAACTCAATAAAGTCGACGGATGGACTGTCGTTACTGCTGACCACAGTTTATCTGCGCAATGGGAACACACAATGGGCGTCACAGAAAATGGCGTCGAAGTGTTTACACTGCGCAAAGGTGAGCAAATCATTTAGTGTTGCGCATCGACTAAGCTCATTGCATCACAGCTTGACGCGTAACCAAGTATTGCCACTCTTTAATTAATTGCTTCAACTTAAATTGCAATGCTTTTAACTCATGATGCTGCTTTTTCAACAGCAACTTATATTCATCTGCTTTTATTTGTAGATCAGCCAATTTACAACGCTTTAATTTTTGATAACTTGTTTCTACATGATCTGCTTTCGACAAAACAGTAATAATAGATTCATACAAGGCTTCTATTTTTGTTTTAGGCTCTTCACCCAACTGTTTTTTATCCATAGTAATTTTATATTTCAGGATTTTTTGTTTGCTGATTTTTTTCAAATCGGTCGCTAAACCAAAAAAAGCCAACGTGCGAATTAACCATTTTGTAGGGTCATACTGATAGAAACGAATGGCATTGCGATACTCAAGGGGAAATTGATGATGAAAATTATGATAACCTTCACCAAAAGTAAAAATAGCGGTTAACCAATTATCTCGCGCTGTGTGTTTGTCTGAATAAGTGGATTTGCCAAACATGTGACAAACGGAATTGATAAAAAAAGTGGTGTGTTGTGAAAAAGTAATACGCAGTGCACCTGCAATAACCAATCCACCAATCCAATCACCCCAACATAATGCAATTAACACTGGAAGAACATATCCAATCATAATGGCGATGGGAATATAAAATTTATCTTGAAAACGCACCAAAGGATCTTTTTGTAAATCAGCCACATTCGAATAATCACGCTTACTGGGATCTAAAGTAAATAACCAACCAATATGCGCATACCAAAATCCACCTTTAATGCTATAAGGATCTTTCGGTGTGTCTGTGTAGAGATGATGATTACGATGATCCGTGCACCACTCTAGCACGCTGCCCTCAAACGTCGCCCCACCAAATAACAAAAAAACCAAACGAACCGGCCACGCCGCTTTATAAGATTGATGTGAAAAAAGTCGATGATAACCCGCCGTAATACCCATGCCGCCGAATGCAGCCAAAATCACCGTTAATAAAATAGTCTGCCAATATATCATATGCAAACAACCCAATACGATCGTGCCAATAAGCGCAACAGCCGGGTTAATCGTTAAAAACAATGTATTGAGCCAATTGATTTTTTTCTGTGGCGCTATCATCTTATTATCCCAAAGTAATCAAAACAGTTGCATTGTAACAGGAGTTTCACAGTACGCGAAACTTCTGTGTCATACACTTGGGTATATTCTATTTTTAAGTACATTTGCGCTGTTTATACATTGACCCTCATTCACACATCAGTTTATTCTGACTGTGATTATATTTTAGTGAGACAGCAGGATGCATACAGTAAGTCAGTGGTGGATGTGGATTATTTTTATCGGCTTTGTTGCTGTCATGCTGTGGGCTGATTTTTTTTTACTGGGCGGCAAAAAAGCCCATCGCGTCACAACCAAAGAAGCACTAATTTGGACGCTGGTTTGGGTAGCACTCTCTTTTTTGTTTAATTTTTTATTTTGGCTCTATCTCATTCATCATCATGATATTGCGGTTGCTAATCAAAAATCCATCGCTTTTTTAACAGGCTATTTAATTGAAAAATCGCTTTCAACTGATAATATTTTTATTATTCTGATGATTTTTAATTACTTTGCTATTCCAGCAGAATATCAACGTCGCGTACTGATGCTCGGTGTCATCGGCGCGATTGTGATGCGACTGATTTTAATTGTATTTGGCATTTATCTGGTGAATCAATTTGAATGGATTTTATATCTCTTTGGGTTATTTTTGTTGGTCACGGGTATTAAAATGTTTATTTTTGCTGATCACAAACCCAATCTCGCACAAAATCCAATATTAAACTGGATGCGAAAACATCTGCGCATCACGTCCGAATTACACAACGAACGCTTTTATATTTTTCAAAAAGGATTGTTATATTTCACACCGCTTTTTGCTGTACTCGTGCTCATTGAAATAACAGACTTGATTTTTGCCGTTGACAGTATTCCCGCTATTTTTGCGATAACCAACGATCCCTTTATTATTTTTACATCGAATATTTTTGCGGTGCTGGGATTGCGCGCATTGTATTTTTTATTGGCGCACATGCACAATCGTTTTCATCTACTCAAATATGGCCTGGCTTTTATTTTGGTTTTTATTGGGATCAAGATGTTGATTGTAGATTGGGTTCATATTCCCCCACTCGCTGGATTTGCCGTTATCATCACAACACTCCTCATTTCAATTGTGAGCAGTATTTTTATTAGCAAAACCTAGGTCCTGCCCTTAATGTATCGGCAAAACCGTAACTTCTCAATAACCCGGGGCAACACCCAATTTCTAACTTGTTGATTTTGCATTTGATGTGATATCGTTCTGTCCATGAAAACATGGACGCAAAAAATACCACTTATTATGGAGCGCGATCGGAC